>Ga0207866_1000569_pt1 | contig 51355 bp, 45 predicted proteins | sample HigsolmetaAR203D_FD_184835 | JGI IMG/M metagenome (GOLD analysis project Ga0207866, IMG submission 184835) | Ionic liquid and high solid enriched microbial communities from the Joint BioEnergy Institute, USA - AR20-3-D (SPAdes) (version 2) ...
TGGGAATACTATCCACTTCCATTTTACCAAACGGAAAGGTGTTTTTCTGTCAAGAACGAGATTTTTCAATAAGAAATCCTAGTCATATCAAGGCTTAACACTAATTTTCAAGGTGCGAAAGTTGAGTTATAAAGTTCTTGAGTTTCATATATAAAGGCACCCCCTGGTATTTGGTCGAAACATTCGTATTGATTACTCTCGTATATGGGCCAAAAATCAGGAGATTTAAAACTCTGACTGCCAGTCAATTCTGCATAAAACGGGGTCGTTGTTGTTGCATAAGCCGTATCGGAAACCGGCCAATACATTAGGAAAGTTTGAAACAGGATCACAAGTGAAGCAAAGACACCCGGCATCTTTCCTATCGAACGTCTTCTCATGCACTTCATACCTCCATGCTTTGGACAATATGCCTCAACATGGATCATAATAAAGAGCACCTTAAAAAAACCTTAAAAACTTTCGCTCCGCCGATTCCGCCGGCATGCGCACCGTCACTTTCGACAGCCCGAGCCCATCCTGACCGTCCGAATGGCTTGGTTTTTGCATCTGCAGCATCGGCGATCGAGTCTTGAGTTTGCAAAAGAAAAGAGCGCCTCGCAAGGCGCCCGTCATATTATCTCCTGCAACTTTACCTGTTGATCAACCACTCGTGGCGGGGATCGTTGAAAATTTTCCACGTCCGGACCGGACCGGCCATGACATTCAAATAGTAAACTTCATAACCCGGCGGCGCGGACACGGGATGATACCCTCTCGGCACGAGCACCACTTCCCCGTCGTGGACCGCCAACGTTTCATCCAGCGACCCGTCGTCGCTGTAAACGCGCTGCACGGCGAAACCGTGTCGCGGTTCGATGCGGTAATAATACGTTTCCTCCAACAGCGATTCCTCGGGAAGCGCGTCGCGGTCGTGCTTGTGGGGCGGATAGCTGGACCAGTGGCCTTCCGGGGTGAACACTTCCACGACGAGCAAGCTGTCGGCCGGTTGCTGCTCCGGCAAAATGTGGTGAATGAGCCGCTCGGTATGGCCTTTGCCGCGAGTTTCCACCGCCACATCGCCCGGCGCGATCAGCCGCGCATCGTTGCGCCCGTGTCCGGGCGCGGTACAAATCGCGCATTCCAGTTCGGTCAACGCCTGGATTTCCACGCGGTCGCCGGCGGGGACATAAACCGAATACGGCGGAATTTTTTCAAACACGTTCATGCGCTGCCCGACGGCGCTCCACGACTGCGAACGCGTGCGGACATCGGCTTTGCCGGACAGAAGGACGACACACCATTCCCTGGATCCCGTTTCCCGGCTCATCTCTTCTCCTTCCTGCAGCCGCACCACTTCGAAACCGACATATTTCCATCCGGCGGATTCGGGGGTGACGCGCACTACAGACCCGCCGCCGGCCGCAGGTTCCGGCTTTACAATCAGGTTGGATGCCACGTTCACAGACCTCCTTTCGTTTTGGGGCGCTCAAACCAAGTTCATTTGCTCCGCCAGCCGAAGGGCTTCGTCCGTTTTGACCGGACGCCCGGTCCTGTGCGACAGTTTGGCGGCCAGCGCGATTCTTTCCGCTTTCAAGCCGTCGTCGCCGCCCACCGCCACCGGTTCACCGCGCACGATGCTCGCGACAAATCGATCCATTTCTTCGCGGTAAGAATCCAGATAGCGCTCCAGGAAAAAATGCAGCGGATTGTCGCGCAAGACGCCGCGGGCCGTGCTGGCTTCCACCGTGTTCGGGAAATCGTTGGCCGCCGCCACACAGCCCTCCGAACCGAACACCTCCACGCGCTGGTCGTATCCGTAAACGGCGCGGCGGCTGTTGTCGATGACGCCGAGGGCGCCATTGTCGAACCTGAGCGTCACCACGGCGGTGTCGACATCGCCGTACTTGGCAAACACCGGATCGACGAGCACCGCGCCCTGCGCATACACTTCCGTCACTTCGCCGCCGATCAGGTAGCGGGCGAGATCGAAATCGTGGATCATCATATCGATGAACAGGCCGCCCGAGCTCGCGATATACGCCTCGGGGGGCGGCGCCGGGTCGCGGGAAGTGATTTTCACCAAATGCGGCTCGCCGACCGTTCCCTGCCGCACATGCTCGCGGATGCGGCGGAAATTGTGGTCGAAACGGCGATTGAAACCGATTTGCAGTTTGACGCCCGCCTTGTCGACCGCGTCCAGCGCATGGGCGGTTTGCCGGACGTCCAGGCTGACCGGTTTTTCGCAAAAAATGTGTTTCCCGGCTTCCGCCGCCTGCCTGATCAGCGCCGCGTGGGTATCCGTGGGCGAACAGATCAGGACGGCGTCGATACCCGGGTCGCCGATGATCGCCGCGCTGTCCTTCTCCAGTCTCGGCACGCCCCGCCGCGCCGCCCATGCGGCGGTTTCCTCCGTGATGTACGGATCGCTGACCGCGCAAAGTTCCACGTCCGGCCTGCGCCGCAAATGATCGGCGTGAATTTTGCCGATCCGGCCCAAGCCGATCAAACCGACTCGAATTTTTTCCACTGCCGGCCTCCTTACCCTTATTCTCGGAACGGTGCAAAAACTCCCGTCCGCCAAGCTCCAAAAACTGAAAATGGTAACTTTCGGCCCGTCCGCAACGGTCCAATCCTTGCAAACGGTGCTAGTCCACCGCAACGCTCCGATAACTGCAAACGGTAACTTTCCGACCCGCCACGCTCCAAAAATTGTAAACCGCCGCTTTTCAACTTGCTCGCAACCGTATAGATCGCAACGTTTCTTTTTCCCGCCCGCTTCCGCACGGCGCATCGAAGCCGGCGTCACCACGTCACCAACGGCGCGAGAGGCGTCCCATTTCGATCACCAGCGGGCCGTCACCATTTTCTTGCGGGTGTAAAACTCGACACCGTCCGTGCCGTTGGCGTGCAGATCGCCGTAAAACGACTTTTTCCAGCCGGAAAACGGGAAGAAGGCCATCGGCGCGGGAACGCCGAGATTGATGCCGAGCATGCCGGCGTCGATCGTTTCCCGGAACCGGCGCGCGTGGGAACCGTTCGTCGTAAACAGGCAGGCGCCGTTGGCGAATTCCGAGCGATTGGCGATGTCGATCGCTTCATCCAGGGTGTCGGCCCGAACGACGGAAAGCACCGGGGCGAAAATTTCGTCCTGCCATATTTTCATCCCGCACTGCACGCGGTCAAAAATCGTCGGACCGATAAAATATCCCGCCGACGCGGTTGCGGAATCTTTGCGCCCGTCGCGCACGAGCAGCGCGCCTTCCTTCTCGCCGATTTCAATGTATTTCACCGTCCGCTCCTTGTGCGAGTCGCGGATGACCGGTCCGAGAAACACGCCTTCATCCAAACCGTTGCCGATCGTCAACCGATCGGCCGCCGCGACGAGCCGCTCGACCAGTTCGTCGCCGATGCCGCCGACCGCCACGACGACGGAGCAGGCCATGCACCGTTCCCCGGCGGAACCGAACGCGGCGTTGATAATTTCCTTGACGGCCAAGTCCAGATCGGCGTCCGGCATCACGATGGTGTGGTTTTTCGCTCCCGCCAGCGCCTGCACCCGCTTGCCGTTCGCCGCTGCGTTCTTGTACACGTATTCGGCCACCGGCTGCGACCCGACGAAGGACACCGCCTTGATGTCCGGGTGCCGCAGCATGGCGTTGACGACATCATGCGCGCCGTGCACAACGTTCAGCACGCCGTCCGGCAGCCCCGCTTCCCGCATCAGTTCCGCCAGCCGATTCGCCAAAAGCGGCGTGCGCTCCGACGGCTTCAGCACAAACGTGTTGCCGCAGGCGATCGCCAGCGGAAACATCCAGCAGGGGACCATCATCGGGAAGTTAAACGGCGTAATGCCGGCCACCACGCCGAGGGGGTAGCGGTACATGCCGGATTCGAGCCCGGTCGCGATGTCCGGCAGCTGTTTGCCCATCATGAGAGACGGAGCGCCCGCCGCGAACTCCACGCATTCGATACCGCGCTGCACTTCGCCGTAAGCTTCATGGTAGCTTTTGCCGTTTTCGGTCGTAATCAGCCGGGCCAGTTCGTCCCAATGTTCCGTGAGCAGCTGCTGGTATTTAAACAGGATGCGGGCTCGCCGCGGCACCGGCACGCGGCTCCACGTCGCAAACGCCGCTTTGGCCGCCGCAACCGCCCGTTCCACATCTTGCTCCGTCGAAAGCGGCACCCGGGCGATCGTCTCCCCGGTTGCCGGATTGAACACCGGCTCCCATTGCTCCGTGCCGGCAGCCGTCCATTCGCCGCCGATCCAGTTGTTCAACAATTGCGTCATGCCCTTTGCTCCCCTCCGCTTTCCTGCGTTGATCCATTCGCCATACTCGGCGTCCGGCTGCGTTCGATGAACGAGCTCACCTCATCCGCCGTCGGCATCGCTTCCGAGCAGCTGTGTCGGGAAACGACGATGCTGGCGGCGGCGCTGCCGAATTCCATGCTTTTCGCCAGCGGCCATCCCTGAATCAGTCCATAGAGCAGCCCGGCCGCATAGGCGTCGCCCGCGCCGAATGTCTTGACCACCTGGGCGGGAAAAATGGCCGCGCGATGCTCGGCGCCGTCCCTCGTGTACGCGACGGAACCTTGTTGGCCGTGCTTGATCACGACAATCCGGGCCGCGTAATCGAACCATTTGGCCGCCGTCGCCCGGTCGTTCGACTCCGCGCCGGCGTCCAAAGATTCCATCAGGTCGAACTCCTCGCGGGTGCCGATGATGAGATGGCACTTTTCCGCGGCAAGATGGTAATAGACCGCCGTTTCTTCCCGGGAGGTCCAAGTGTACGGACGATAGTCGAGATCGAAGGCGACCGTCGTCCCGTGCTTCTTCGCATAATACAGCGCCTGGAACACCGCTTCGCGCGACGGGCTTTTGGCCAGCGCCGTTCCCGAAATGAGCAGCACCTTCGACCGCGCGATCAATTCTTCCTGCACTTCGGACGGGTGCAGCAGCAAATCGGCGACGTTGTCGCGATACATCAAAATGCTGCAATCGCTCGGACTTTTGATTTCGGTAAAGGCCAGTCCGGTCACCGCCCCCGTGCGATCCGTCACGACATTGCGCGTATCGATGCGGTTTTCCTCCAAATACCGGTAAATAAACCGGCCCATTTGGTCGTCGGCAATTTTGCCGATAAACGCCGTTTTCATCCCGAACCGCGACATCCCGATGGCGATATTGGCCGGCGAACCGCCGACATATTTCGTAAAGGTGCGCGTTTCTTCCATGGGACGGTGGATTTCGTTCGCGTTCAGATCGATGCACAACCGCCCGATGGCCGTAAAATCCGTCGGCCTCTCCTGCGGAAACTCGATATACCGCATCCTCAAGCGCCCTCCAGTTCGGATAGGATTCGATCGACATAGCGCAGCGCTCGCTCGACAAATTCACAAGGCGGATAAAGAGCCGGATCCTGCTCGCCCTCCAACATCACCCATCCGTCGTACCCGCACGCGATCAGTTCGGACAAGATCGGTCGGAAATCCAAATCCCCCGAACCGGGCAGCGTAAACACCCCGCGCCGGATGCACTCGAGGAAATCGGCTCCGTCTTCGCGCGCTTGAGCGAGCACCGGCTTGCGCACGTCTTTCAAGTGAACGTACACGATCCGTTCCTTGTGCTTGCGCAGCACTTCCAGCGGCTCGGCGCCGCCGTAATAGGCATGCCCCGTATCGAACAAGAGACCGACGAAGGCGGGATCGGTCATCTCCATCAGCCGGTCGATTTCCTCCGGACGTTCGACGACCGTACCGGCGTGATGGTGATAGGCCAACGTCATGCCCATCGATTTGGCGATCCGTCCGGCTTCGTTCAACCCTTCCGCAAGGTGGCGCCAACCGTCCTCATCCAGCCGCCATACGTCCGATCCGCCTTGCCCCGCCCGGCGCGGATCAAATTGCGGCGAGCCGCCGATTTCGCATGTGCTGATCACCGGCGCGCCGAAACGGCCGAGAAACTGCGCGTGTTCCCTGTAGCGCTCCAATTCTTCGCGCCTGCGCGAAGGGTCCGTGAACAGGACCGCCTTCCATTGCGACACGAGGGCGATTCCCCGGCGGTCCAGTTCCTTTTTCAGCACCGCGGCGTCCGTCGGATACTTGCGGCCCATTTCCGTTCCGGCCAGCCCCAACTTGTGCATGTCGTCAAGAATTTGTTCGTATGTCGTATGCTCCCCGTGCTCTTTCACATCTTCCCCGACCCAAATGATCGGGTGGGCGCCGATACGAAACCGATTCCGGCTCATGCGTCTCCCCCTAAATGATGTGAATTTCCGCCAGGCGCTGTTTTCTTCGTTCGCTGGCGGCGGTCACTTTCTCGCTGACCGACACTTCCGGAACGCCGACGTTCCACCAGGATTCGTATCCGTCGGTTCCGCTTCCGGGCAGCACCGAAATTTCGATCAGCACCGTCGTCGTCTCGTTCTTCGCTTTCAGCAGCGCGTCTTTCAATTGCTCCGCCGTGTGCGCCTTGTAAGACTTCGCCCCGAGGCTGGCGGCGTGCGCGGCAAAATCCAGCGGCAAATATTCGCCCGTCAGCCGGCCGGTCGTCTCGTCCCGGTATCGAAACTCGTTGCCGAACCCGTCGCTGCCGTGCTCCCGCTGCAAATTGTGGATGCATTGAAATCCGTGGTTGTTGAACAGCAGGATGGTGATTTTCTTCTTTTCCTGCAAGCTGGTGATCATTTCGGAATGCAGCATCAAATAGCCGCCGTCTCCGACCAGCGCGTACACGTCGCGGTCCGGATCGGCCAAAGCCGCGCCGAAGGCGCCGGACACCTCGTATCCCATGCAGGAAAATCCGTATTCCATATGGTACGTGTGCGGCTGTTCGCATCTCCACAGCCGGTGCAAATCTCCCGGCAAACCGCCCGACGCGCAAACGACGACCGCCGACGGATCGATCGTTTCATTGATGATGCCCAGCGCGCGGGTTTGGGTCAGTCCTTGTTCGCTTTCCAGCCGGTACAAGCGGTCGACTTCCTTGTCCCACTCCGCTTTCAGCGCGGCGATCTCCCCGTCCGCATAACCGCTCCTGTACTTCAGCTTCTCCGCGGCTTCACGCAACGCGGCGAGCCCCGCCTTCGCGTCGCAGGTCAGGGTCACGCCGTCCAGTTTGGCCGCGTCGAAAGCGCTGACATTCACGTTCAGAAACCGGACGTCGGGGTTGGCGAAAGCCCATTTCGAAGCGGTCGTAAAATCCGTGTAGCGCGTCCCCACCCCGATGATCAGGTCGGCCTCCCTGGCCAGCCTGTTGGCGGCCAGCGTGCCGGTGACGCCGGCGCCTCCGACCGCGAGGGGATGTTTCCAGGACATCGAGCTTTTGCCGGCCTGCGTCTCCGCCACGGGAATATGCAGCGCCTCCGCCAATTCGATGAGTTCCTTCTCCGCCGCGGAGTATCGGACGCCGCCGCCCGCGATGATCAGCGGACGTTTTTTTTCGGCGAGCAATTTCACCGCCCGTTCCAGCGCTTCCGCCGAGGGCGGCCTCCGTTCCAACACGTGCACCCTTTTCTCAAAAAAACGCTCGGGATAATCGTAAGCTTCCCCCTGCACATCCTGCGGCAAAGCGAGCGTGACGGCGCCCGTTTCGGCGGGATCGGTCAGCACCCGCACGGCGTTCAGGCAGGCGGACATCAACTGCTCGGGGCGTACGATGCGGTCCCAATACCGGCTGACCGGCTTGAAGCAGTCCGCCGCGGAAATCGTATAATCGCTTGCGACTTCCATCTGCTGCAGCACCGGATCCGGCTGCCGCGAAGCGAAATTGTCGCCCGGCAGCAGGAGCACCGGAATGCGGTTGACGGTCGCCACAGCCGCAGCCGTGACCATATTGAGCGCCCCGGGACCGATCGACGTCGTGCAGGCGTAAATTTGCCGGCGCAGGTTCTGCTTGGCAAACGCCACCGCCGTATGCACCATCCCCTGCTCGTTTTTGCCCTGGATAAAAGTCAATCTTCCCGGACTTCGTTCCAGCGCTTCGCCGAGACCGGTCACATTCCCGTGGCCGAAAATGCCGATGACCCCTTTGACAAAGGGCAGTTCCACCCCGTCCACGGATATATACTGCTGCTCCAGGAAGCGCAGCAGCGCCTGGGCCATCGTCAAACGAACGGTGCGCACAACATATCCCTCCTGACACATTAGGTTAAGCGCTTAACCATTCGCCAAAAAAATAATGAGTCCCTCTCTTGGGTAAAGCGCTTACCCTTATTTTAATGCGATTTCCTCCAACTTACAATCCCCTTTTGGGCGAAATGGTGAGCGAAATCCCGCCGACCCGGCGCCGGCCCGGCGGATCAATGTTTGGCCGGGCCGGTCGAGCGGCGAATGACGAGTTCGGGCATCAGCACGACTCTTTGCTTCGTTTTTTTGTCGTTTTCCATGCTCTCCACGAGCAAATCGACCACCTGACGGCCCATTTCCTGGATCGGCTGCGCCACGGAAGTCAGCGGGGGTTCGGCAAAGGCGGCGAGAATCGTGTTGTCGAAACCGGCGACGGAGAGATCGTCGGGAATCTTGACGTTTCGCTCGCGCGCCGCCTTCATCACCCCGATCGCCAGCAGGTCGTTGGAGGCGAATATGGCCGTCGGCGGGTTCGCGGCGTCCAGAAACCGGCCGCCATGGCGCAAGCCTTCCTCGACCGAAGCCTCGCAGGTGGCCAGCATCTCGTCGACAAACGCGATGCCCGCTTCCCGCAAAGCCTGGCGAAAACCGCGGATCCGGCCGTCGCTGCTTCGTCCGTCCTCCGCGATCATCGCGATTTTGCGGTGTCCGAGGGACAGCAAATGGCTGGTCACTTGGTATCCGCCCAAGTAATCGTCGACCGAAACGCTGTCGATCGCCAGCTCCGGAATTTCCTGCGAAATCAAGGCGACCGGAACGTGATCGCGGATCAATTCCTTTAAGGCGGAATCATTTTGGAATCCGGCCGCCACGATGATGCCGTCCACTTTTTTTTGTTTCAGCAGCGCAATGTAATTCGCTTCTTTTTCCGAATCGTTATCCGTGCTGCACATCACCACGCTGAATCCGAGCTCTTGTCCGCGGTCTTCCACCGCCCTGGCAACCTCCGCGAAAAACGGATTGGCGAGATCCTTGATCAACAGCCCGATCGTGTTCATCCGCTTCCCGGTCAATGCGGAGGCGACCATGCTCGGCTGATAGCGCAGTTCTTCCATGACTTGGTACACTTTGCTTCTGGTCTTGTCGCTGATTCTCCCCGTCTGATTGATCACTTTGGAAACCGTGGCGATGGAGACGCCGGCCGCCCGGGCGACATCGTAAATGGTCGGTTTCATCCTGATCTCCTTTCCCCGGTTCGAGTACGATGTATCGGCAGGTGTCGAACAAGTACAATGATCCCCATTGTCGAAAAGGCAAGAGTAAGCGCTTAATCCAACATTTCCATTCTAGCGGCATTTCCACGGAGTGACAAGGCTGCCGGCGGATTCGCCGGAATCGGCGGCTTTCGAAAAAAACAAACCGCCCGAAGCGGGCGGCTTGGTGCAAATCATGCGCGGCGGCCGTCGGTGACCGGCGATGGCCATCCATTCATTTCCCAATAAACATCTGCGTGAAGATTTTTCCGTAAGGACTGCCCTCCACGATCCCGATGCCGATATGCGTAAAGGACGCGTTCAATATATTGGCTCGGTGTCCCTCCGAATTCATGAGCGCTTCATGCGCCGCTTCGACGCTCCGGTTGCCGGCCAGGTTTTCTCCTGCCGCACGGTACTCAATCCCGTATTGTTCCATCATCTCAAAGGGTGAACCGTAGGTCGGCGAATCGTGGCTGAAATATTGGTTGTCCACCATATCTTGGCTTTTCAGCCGCGCCAGCCGCGTCAATTCCATGTCCACTTGCAAAGGGGACAGCCCCTGACGGACTCGCTCCTCGTTCACCAGTTGGAGCATGCGCTGTTCATCTTCCGTCAGTTGATCGGCGTTGGCCGGCACTTGCGGTTCGGTCGTCCGCGGGTTTTCCGGCGTTGGTTGCGGCGATTCCGCCGACTGCCGCGAATGGATCACATTGAAAATAAACTGGACCGCTTCCGCGCGTTTCAAGGGATCCTGACCGCCGAAACCTTCCACGGTCGGCGCGGTTTTGCCCTTGCTCCATCCTTGATCGAGCAAAAATCGGACGGCATCGTTCCCCCGCGCGTGATGTCCGTGAAAGGCCGCGATGATTTCGGCGACACCAAGCCGCATGATCGCCGCGTTCCGTTTCCCCGTCACGGGAAGCGCGAGCTCAGCCGCTGCAAGGTAGTAAGGGTCGGACCAACGGCCGCCGCCGTCGTTTGCATCGCGATAGCCGAAGGCGCGCAGCCACATGGCGAGAAACTGTTCTTCCGTCACGATGTCGTTCGGCCGGAAACTGCCGTCCGCAAATCCGGAGACGATGCGGTTTTGCGCTCCCCACTCGATCGTGTCGTATCCCCAAAAGGAAGGGCCGACATCCTTGAACGTCCCGTTTGCGGCCCATCCCGGGAATCCCATACCGAAACTGAGCATTACGAGCGTCAAAAAGACGGCGGTCGTTCGTGTGACGCGTTTTCCCGAAATCATATCATCCCTCCCACAAAATCGTACCATGAAAAAATCGGACGGTTTCGCGACAAATGTTTCCATTTCACCCGAAACTGAACACAACCGACGACCGCCGCATCGTGACCGAAAACGAAAGCGGGGCCGCCGCCGTCTCGAATGACGGCGGACGGCTCCGGCGACGGGTCCATGAAGTTTGCTGCGCGGCCTTATTTTCTGAGAATGACGGTTTGCGTCACGCCGTCCCAATCGACGGCAAAACCAAGCGCTTCCGCCAAATAACGGACGGGAACGTAAAACGTGCCGTTCCGGAAAAAGGGAATCGCATCCATGCGAACGTCGCTGACGCTTCCGTCGTCGGCGACGACGCGCAACACGCCGTCATCCGCCGCGAACACAAGCCGGATGCCCTGTTCCGGCGCCACCGTAACGCGGCCTTCCGTTTCCGATACCTGTGCGCCCAGCGCGGAAGCGATGTCCCCGACCGGCACCATGACGCGCGAACGGACCAATTGGACGGGAGAACGGAAGGAAATCAATTCGTTCCCCAACGCCACGTCGACGATCCCGTCGCGTTCGGCGCCTTCCGGCAAGGCGTACAGCGAGTAAAGGCGAATTCTTTGGTTGTAGGCGTCGGCAATGAGCAATTGGTCGCCGGCAATCGCCACGTCGGTCGGATTGTGCAGGAGATTGCCGCCGTTCACGCCGTCGGCAAAGCCGTGCTCCGCCCGCATACTGCCCGCCAGCGTCGTCACGGTGCCGTCATGCAGGAAGCGCACCGTATGATTCAAGCTGTCGGCGATGACCAAACCTCCGTCATCGGTTGCCGCAAGTCCCTTGGGAAAGTGGAATCCCGCCTGCCGTGCCGCCCCGTCCGCGTAAGCGCCCGCGGCGTACAGCGCGCCTTCGGCGTACATGTCGCGCCGCACCGTTCCGGCGACGGTCGACACGCGGCCGGCGGCCAAATCGACATATCGAATCAAATGATTGCCCGAATCGCTGACATACAAGTTGCCGCTGCGGTCCCATTCCAGGGCGAACGGTTCATTAAACTTGGCCTCGCTCAAGGGGCCGTCCTGATAATCGCCGGCCTCCACCACGTAACCGGGGACGACTTCCACGACCCTTTCGGACAATGCGTTCAGGGTGGACACCGTCCCGTCGGGCGCAATTTTGCGAATCGCATGATTTCCCGTATCCGCGACATAGAGCGTTCCGTCCGGCGCCACCGCCACGTCTTGCGGATGGTTGAACCTTGCTTCGTCCGCGCGCCCGTCGGCATACCCCATGACCCCCGTTCCGGCGACGGTGGTGACGACTCCTTGCGGGTCGATTTTGCGGATCGCATGGTTCCCCGAGTCGGCGACAAACACATTGCCCCGGGAGTCCACGGCCAATCCGGCCGGCTGATTGAAGACGGCGGTCTCCCGGGTTCCATCCAGCAGTGCGCCGACCGGCAGACCGGCGTCATTTTTGTCCAGGTACAAAAATCCGGCGTATACCGTCACTTCTCCATCCAGGATGCGGCGAATGACATGGTTGGACGAGTCGGAGACGAGAACCGATCCGTCGGCGAGCGCCGCCACATGAAACGGGAACCGGAAATTCGCTTCCGCCGCCGCTGCCTGCTCCTCCGCATCGTCGAAACCGCCCGCCCCCGCAAACGTGGCGACCTCCGAAAGCGGACCGGAAGCGGAGGACACGCCCCCGCTCGGCATGAACGCGAGGGCGGGAGCGGCGGATAGGACAAAACAACAAACGACGGCAATCAACGGTTTGCTAATTTTGATCATGGCTCGCTCCTTTATGACTAATCCAATAGATAGTATCCTGGAAGGATATGGATATTGCTGCCCTGGCCGCCCGGGAAGGTGTAGATGTACTCGCCCGTCTCGGTAATGATGATCAGCTGCGCCAGCGCCACCCAGGCCGATTCGATAAATTGCGGCCGCCGGATCGTCAAGGAGAGCAAGGCCTGAGGTGTCGAGCCGATGTCGTTGCGCGCGGCCGACTGTCCCGGCTTCAACACAAAAGCGTACATTTCTTCGACGACTGGTTTATCATTCTGGTTTTGGGAAAAATCGAATTTCCTGTTTTCAAAAGTTTGGTGGACCGGTGCCGCGGTATCAAATTTCAGCGTTTGCATCCCGACGGGCACCAAGTCATCCGTATAAACAACATGCACCTGGGCGCCGATGATGTTGGAGAAGTTCGCCAAATTCACGTCAAACCGATACTGGTCATTGCCCAACGACTTCACATCAAAGGAGACCCTCGGAGCTTTCACAACGACGGATTCCAACGTCTTGGACGCCGTCATCCCCTCGTAATCGACGTCAAACTCCAGCGACTGCAACGTTTGTTCCTGCTGAAAACGCAGCGTTACGTCATATTTGCCGGCGCTGTCCGCAGCGGTGACCGAAAAGGATTCGAACGGTTGTCCGTCCGCCAGAATCCGGAAGTTTTCCTTCGTCAGTCCGGCAACCCCGATATCGCCATGCATAACCTTGAGCATATATTCCAAAATGTAGTCGCCCTGGTTCTCGAGTAAGGCTTCCGCCAGCGTCAACCGCGGTTCCGTCGGACCGGCGGGCGGGGGATTATTCGGCTGTTCTTGCGTCTGATCTTGGTTCCGGCCTTGGTTTTGATTCCGGTTCAGCTGTTGCCGTCTTTGCTGGAACTGTTGGCGCTCCTCCTCGGACAGCCGGTTCATATATCGCTCAACCGCCCGTTTTTCCGCATCTTCCCGGGCTTCCTGATTCGCCTGCTCCTGCTGCTGCCGCGCGTTCTGAATTTTCTCCAACAACTCCTGATTTTGCCGCCGCTGATCCTCTCTGCGCTGTTCCTGCTCTTGCCGCTGCTGCCCGCGTTTCCGCTGAATTTCCTCGAGCTGCCGCTTGCGGCGAAGCTGTTGTTCATTCAACTGCATTTCGGCCGGTTCGGACAAATCGAAATTGCCGATCGCCGCCAGCCGTTCCGCTTCCTCTTGCGTGATCAGCCCGCTGGACACCGCGGAAGACACCAGCATTTGCACAAAGCCGGAAATGTTTCGGTTCAACATTTCGATGTCCTGTTCCGTCCGCACTTCCATTTCGGGAGGCAGCACCGTTTCGCCGGACGCGATTTGCCGCAGCAGTTCCTCGTTTTCCGCATCAATGGCGGATTTGTTTTCGACGATGGCCTGCAAGATCATCAAGTCCAAGTTCAGCGATGCCAGATCGACCACCGACGTACCGCCCGCCGCCGTGGAAGTGTCCTGCAGTTCATCGTAGATTTTCGTGATGTAGCCGTGCATCAGCGGGAAAATGACCATTTCTCCCGTTGAATTCGCATCACCGGCGTCATTGGAAGATTGGGCCTCCACGATACCCGAATACACGACGACATCCGTTTCCCCGTGTTGTTGGGATACGGACAAATGGGTTCCCCGGATGCCCATGACCGCGGTCGGCGTTTCCACCCGGAACTGGTCGCCGCTGTTTTTCTTGGAGGCGTTCACATAGGCGGAACCGTTCCACAAGTTCGTCTTGGTCGATGTGCCGCCGGCGGAAGTTTTCAATTCCGACAAATACATGGAGGTGTTGGCGCCGAGCGTAATTTTGTCTTCCTGGTCGAGGACGACCAGCACCACGCTGGAATTTTTGCCGGTTTTGATATGGTCTCCCTGATTTAAGGTCATGTTGCGGTAGGCCTTCAACTCTCTCGTGCCGCCCGCTTTTTTGACGGTGACGTCGCCGGTTACCGATTCGATCCGCGCGATTCTGTTGCTTTCCTCGGCAAATGCCCATCCGCCGAACAAACCGGAAACGAGCAGCAGCACCAGCGCCCATAAACCGCATTTCCTCATGAACTTGTGTGCGTTCACCAGCTTCCCTCTCTCCCCATTCATCATTTCGCCTATAGATTCGCCGCGGACTGCTCCCGCAGTTCCTGTTTCAAACCGAGCACTTCGTACAATTTGACGGGAACCGTCTTCCCTTTCATCATCCTTTCGCCGATACAGTGATATTCAAAGTATGGTTTTGTTCTCTCATAAGTCGTTTCGGACACGAGAATTTGGTTGGCCACCGTGTTCGACTCGATGCGGGCGGCGATGTTGACATGGTCGCCAATGGCGGTGTAGTCGACGCGGATGTAGGAACCGATGTTGCCGACGACGACTTCGCCGGTGTTCACGCCGATGCCGATACTGACTTCAACCCCGTACTTTTCCAAAATTTCGGCGCGCACGTTTTCCATCCCCTTCTGGATGTCGTACGCCGTCTTGACCGCATAGTACTCATGGTGCGGCAAATCCAGCGGCGCGTTGAAAATGAGCATCGCCGCGTCGCCGATAAACTTGTCGATCGTCCCTTTGTTTTCCAGCGTCTTTTCGGTGATCAGGTTGAACATCACGTTCAGCAGATCGACGACTTCCGCCGGTTTGAGCTTTTCGGAAAGCGTCGTAAACCCGCGGATATCCAAAAACAGGATGGACAGCTCCTTGCTGATGCCGCCGAGCGGCAGTTCCTGCTCGCTGCTCGCGATTTGCTTGACCAGATCCGGAGATATGTACCGGCCGAATTGTTTGGTGATAAAGTTTTTATGTTTGGTCTCGAAGTAAGCTTTAATCGAGATGTTGACGATATAGGCGATCAACATGACCGCCACCGGATCGATGGCGTTGATGAACATGTCGACCCGGGTGAACAGGAGCCAGGACCCGCCCGTCAGCGCCAGCGCCAACACCAGCACCGACGTCAGGCTGACGACGGTTTTCAACCGCCAGGTGATCACCGCAATGACGGCCATCGCGATGAAGGCGAGCAAATAGACGATCCAGTCCGGCGCGTAATAGATGTACGTATTCGACAGCAACTGATGGATGATGTTGGCGTGAACGTACACGAGCGGCATGTCCACTTCGATCGGAACGGTGCCCGTATCCTGCGACGTCAGCGCGACCGCCGTAAACCCGACAAGGACGATGCGGTCTTTGAAATTTTCCGGAGGCACGACCCCGGTCAGCGCGTCGATGTAGGACACGCTTTCAAAATCGTAAGACTCCGCTTCAAAGTTGATGTACAATTCCGCCTGATCGTGTTTGTCCAAATAATGGTCGACATCGGCGCCCGCCATTTTGGCCGCCTTGAACGCCAGGGAATCGATGATTTCGCCGTCCGGCGTTTGCAGCTGCAGCCACGTTCTGCGAATGACGCCGTCGCGGTCCAAAATCGCATTGATATGCGCATGTTCCGTAGCCTCGTAAAACGGGGGAATGGGATGCACCATTTGATGGGGGCGGATCAACTCCCCTTTGGTCACCGTGGTAAACCGCGACAAGCCGCTTTCCAAAATGCCGAAAGACGGCAAAATCACGTTGTCGTACCGGTTCAGGGTTTCCGCCAGGTAAGCGTCGGCATATTCGTCCGTATAAGTGTCGAACAGCAGGTCGAAGGCGATGACTTTCGGTTCGTTCCCCGGATCGTTCAGCGTTTCCAACAGGGCGGCGTGCACGTCCCGCGGCCACGCCCATCTGCCCAGCGCCTCGATGGACGGTTCGTCGATGGTGATGACCAGAATGTCTTCATGCGGCCGGCCTGTGTTCTTCGCATCCAGCGCATAATCGTAAAAAGCGAACTCCAGCCTTTGCAAAAGCCCCGGCGACATGATCGCCAATGCCAGCAACACCGCGATAAGGTTGCCGATGACACCAAATTTTCCCGCGCTTTTTTTCATTCCCGCTCTCCCGTTTCAGCCGTCGATTTTTCCATCAATCGGCGCCATAAACCGCTTATTTTCCTTCCGTACAATCTCTAAAAATCACACATACCCGGTCATTACCGGCGGCCGCGCAAATAAACGACGAAGGACTGCCGACTGCTGGCGATGTCGACAGTCCGGGGCCGCGCGCAAGGACGGGCCTGATTGATCCGGTTTTGCGGTCGATCCGTCCGGTCGACCGTATCCGTCAATATCCCCCATCCGAGACGGGAGAAATGCGATTGAGCAGCGTCTCGGGCATGATTTCAGCCGAGGGGTACAACGGATGCTTGTAATAATCGGCGATCTCCTTCACCGTCACATTCGTGTCTTCAACGAGCACGAAATGTTTCTTGTACCGTATCGTGCCGTCTTGATCGACGACGTAGAAGGAAACGCGATCGCCGATATTGTTTTTGATACTTTGGAGATCGTTCGATTCCACGTATTGATAACCTTCGACAAATTCCGCTTTCACCGCGCCGTCATTCGCGTACAATTCGTACCATTGCTCCAATTGCTCTTCCGACGCAATGTCTTCCCCCTGATACGGAACGATATAAAGCGTTCCGGGCTCAGGTGAAAACACACTGTGCTGGTTAACGGAAAGGAACGGCCAGTCGTACAAAGATTCATAGTTCAGCGCCGAAAACTCGTCGACATAAAACCGCGCCAAGATCGGTTTGGACTTGATCGTCTTCACGACTTGTTGACCTTCATACTCCACATAGAATTCGACCACGGCTGCAATCGACAGTTCGTACACGCCCGGCTCGGTAAAGCGCAGTTCTTGATTCCATTCTAGCTTGTCACCGGGCAAGCACGTATAGTCTTCATGATCGTCATACCCGCAAACCCGAACCGCTTCGCCGTACGGGTGATCGAACTCAAAGCAGGATATGTATTCATAGGAGATAACGTCTTGAAACGCATAGGTCAAATCATCGAAATGGACGCTGTCTTCCAAAGACAAATGGCTTGCCGTCACCGTATCCCGCGGTGCGAACTCTCTGACGTGCAGATGGATGTATACCGGTTCGGACTGTTGTCCCAACATATCGACAGCATACACTTTCGCCGCATAGACTCCCGGTACCGCATCCTCATCAGCGTAAAATACAATGGCTTCGATTTCGACTAAATCCACGATGTCGTAATGAATGAAGGAAGGCAAACCTTCGACAACGTACGTTAATGTTTCGGCTTGAACATTTCCGGAACTTTGACACGAATCGGGACTTGTGCACTCAATGGGTGGAATTTCGTCAAAGAAGTACAAGTCTTCATCGAATATTCCAGGATTCAGCAAACTTCCGTAATCATCAATTCCGGGTAGCAAATGAACCTTGCCCAGATAAACATCATTAATTTGGGGCGCATGGTTTTCATAAATTTGCACATATACATCCTTGGTGACCGTGACCCCATTGTTGCCGTTCAAGACGAGCGTAACCGGCACGGCGGAATCCTGTTGTTGGTTTTGTTGCGTCGGCTGCTTCGCGATCAGAATAAAACCGCCTGCAAGATCCGACTGGATTTCCAATGCGTCCGACTGAAATTGGGCGGTTACAAAAGAATTGGCTCCAAAAAGTACTGCGATATCTTCCATGTCAATCACGCGTTCTTCCCCCTGCAGCAGATTGAACTTCACCGCCGCATGGGCGAAAGGCGCCGCCGCGACGAACAGCAGGAACGAAAGCAGCGCGCTTACGGTGATCCGTGCGGTCGATTTTTTCCGGCGCAGCAGGCTGGCCGCGGTCGTCTTTTCCATAGGATTCCCACTTTTCCCTTCACTGGCATAATGATAGATTCCTTGTTGTTGCCGAATCTATGAAAATCGATTCCTTGTAAGACGATATGTATTTCGGAGATACTGCAAATTTATCAACATTATACTACAAAATTTGCTATCCGTAACCAAGATTTGCGACATTTATGATTCTGCAGAAATAAGACATCCGATCTATCCCAACCTGCTCCGAAAGGACTCCGGCACTCCGTCATGGGCGATCGATCCGAGCCGAAGCATACCGCTCGCCCACCGACCTCCGCTTCACGGCAGATCCGTCGCAGATACCGGACCATCCGCCTCCGCGCGCGCCTGACGAACAGCTGTCAGAGTCCAAAACCCGCAACCGAGGTCGGCATGCTTGGCTGCTGCGATGTCTGTTTTCATAATTCATGAGGCGTGATACACTGTGTGTAACCTCGCAAAGAGTGAAGCGGAACAAGCGAAAACATCAGACGCGCACGCCGGCCGCCCCATACGCCCCGGCGCCCACACCAGTCCGGTTCCTCCTGCGGCGGGACTGAAGAATGAAGGAAGGAGGAGCAGCGTGAAAGAACAATTTTTGTCCGTACTGGAGCGGGGGATCGGCTCCGCCGCCAGCTTCGTCCAGCTTCGGGAATTGCGCGGACAAATGCAGGAGCACGTCCTTGCGTCGCTTTCCTCCGACGACTCCCCGGAGAACGTTGTTCGGCTCTACGAAATGCTGAATCATCTGCACGACGGTCTCGTGCGGAGAACGATCGCCCTGTCCGAGGAACGGTTGGCGGAAAACGGACGCATCGCTCCCCCTGTGCCCTACGCGTTTGTTCTATTCGGCAGCGGGGGAAGAAATGAGCGAACCCTCTGGAGCGATCAGGATAACGGCATCATTTACGGAACTGCGGAAGGGAACGCGGATCCGTCCGTGCGAAAAGCCGCCGGATTGTATTTCTCGGAGTTGGGAAAAGCCGTCTCGGAAGGGCTGCAGGCTGTCGGATATCCTCCGTGCGACGGAAAGGTGGTGTGCGCCAATCCCGACTGGACGCAGCCGGCGGACGAGTGGCGGCAAACATTGAACCGGTGGTTTGACGACCCGGTTTTCGAAAACGTCCGTTACCTGCTGATTGCCGCGGACATGCGGTTCCTGTATGGAGACGCCGATCTTGCCCGGCAGTGGAAAGCGCATTACATGCGCAAGACCAACGAAACCCCGTCCATCCTCAAACGAATGCTGAAAAACACCCTGCACCACAAAGTCACGCTCAATGTCTTCGGCCAGCTGATCAGGGAGCGCTACGGACAGTACTCCGGAGGAGTGGAAATCAAATACGGCGCCTATGTCCCCATGGTCAACGGCATCCGCCATCTCACCCTGTTAATCGGCGTTCAGGCCTCCTCCACCCTGGAAAGAATCGATGCCTTGGAAACGGCGGGGCTCATCCCTTCGGACCAGCTGCAGCATTGGAAAGAGGCGTTTATCCTTCTTCTGAAAATGAGACTGCTGACCGATCACCGCGAAGAAGACGGATTGCTCGCCTCCAACGGCATCATCCCCCGCGAACGGCTCACCAAACGGACGATCGGCGAACTGAAACGGTGTTTGCGCGCAGGCAGGAGGCTGCAGCGTTCCGTCGCCAACATCGTGGAACATTTCCATTCCGGTGATCGCTTATGAAAGAAGATCCCAAATACAATGACACATGGAATCTTTGGAATTTGTACAAAAAAGGCGGACTTCCCCCGGTCATCGCCTCCGTCCTCGGAGCGCCGACCGCGCAGCAGATGGCGTTTGTCCGATGGTTGACCAAGGAACAGCGAAAACAATCCCCCGTGAACAAACCGATCGACGAACTGGAATTCGCCGTCGTCGACCTGGAAACGACCGGTTTTTCGCCTTCCCAGGGCGACGAAATCATTTCCGTCGGAGCCGTGCTCGTCCGCGGCCGACATATCGATTACCGCCAAAGCTTCTACAGCCTCGTCAACCCGCGCCGGGACATTCCCGCCAACATCGTGGAACTGACGGGAATCACGAATGAAATGGCGGAACGCGCGCCCGACTTGCTGCCCGTGCTCCAGCAGTTTCTCTCCTTCGTCCGGGGGCGGATATTAATCTTCCACGGCGGGGGACACGACAAAGCGTTTTTGAACGCGGCGCTGTGGAAAACGTCGCGCAGCAGGCTGCCCCACCGCTTTTTGGATACGATGATTTTATCCAAGTGGCTGCATCCCGAGATGGAGAACCACGATCTCGATTCGATGCTCGAATATTACGGCATCCCCGTCACGGTCCGGCACCACGCCCTGGAAGACGCCAAGATGACCTCCGAACTGTGGGTGAAACTCGCGGAACAGTTTCCGGACAAAAAGGTGCACTCCCTGCAAGATCTGTACGACGCGTTGAGCAAGTAGAACGGAACCGGTCCATCGATCGCGTTCCGTTCTTTCATTCGTTGAGAAGCCGATCGCTCTGAGATTCCATTAATTCGTGATATATTTATGTTATTAATACTAACAAAACTATGGGCGATTCGAAAAACAACACAAAAATTCCGGATTATTTTGTGTGTTTGACTAAATACTTGGTCATATATATTCACACATACCTTACACTTCGATACAATGTAAGCATACCTGAACCGGAATGATCCGGATGCCAGGTGGTGTCGCCAAATTTTTTTTACACAGTCGGAGGTGGGAGTATGGTGAGTGAAAAAGGAAAATCCAGCCGATGGAGGGGGAAGGAGCCGGTCAACCGCCGTTTGATTCCGCTCCTGGCAAGTTTGGTTTGCATTGCGGTTTTGTCGGCCGCATGCGGCGCCGGTGGAGGCAGCGGAGGAGGAGGCGGTCAAACTTCCGGCACAACGTCCAATGGCGGCGAACAACAGACAGAAAGCCCGACGCCCGCGGACAATCAACCGCTGATCAAAGTCACCCAAGTCACCAACTGGTTTGCCGAGCCCGAACACGGCGGGCAGTACGCCGCCCTGATGAAAGGTTTTTACGAAGAAGCCGGATTGGACATGACCATTCAGCCCGGCGGTCCGCAAGTGTCCGCGACGCAGATCGTCAGCTCCGGAAAGGCGGAATTCGGCATGACCCAGGCCGACAACTTGCTGCTTGCCCGCGAGCAGGGCATTCCGATTGTCGCCATCGCCGCCACGTTTCAAAAAAATCCGCAAGGGTTGATTTACCACGCCGACCAGGATATTTCGGATTTTCCCGATTTGAACGGACGCACCGTATATGTGGCGCCGGGAGCAGGATATTGGGAATACCTGAAAAAACAGTACGACCTGAACGTGCAGGAAATGCAGTACACCGGGTCTCTCGTCAATTTTATCAACGATCCGGCTTCGGTGACGCAAGGGTACATTACGTCGGAGCCTTTTTCCCTGAAGCAGCAGGGAATCGAGACGGGCATCCTGCTGCACGCCGACTCCGGTTACAACCCCTACGCCAACGTCCTGTTTACAACGGAAAAAATCATCCGCGAGCAACCGGAATTGGTCAGGGCGTTTGTGGAAGCTTCCATCTGGGGATGGGACTACTACAAAGATCACTACGAAGAAGTGAATCCGTTCCTTCAGGAATACAATCCCGATCTTTCCATGGAGGCGATGGAATACGGAGCCACCGCGCAAATGGATTTTGTGTACGGCGGCGACGCGGCGGAAGGCGGCGTCGGCATCATGACGGAAGAACGCTGGCGCACGTTGGCGGAACAAATGATGGAGATCGGGATGTTGGAAAAAGAAGTCAATGTCAACGATGTGTTCACCAATGAGTTTCTGCCGAAAAAATAACAAACGGAGGTAGGAAGGTGTTGAACAAAACGCATTTGTTCAATGTCCGTCTTCCGATGATGCGGGAAGATCGCCTGTACAGCCTCTCTGTGGAAAACGGAATATGGTCGGAAGTCGCCGTCCAGAACGGACACATCCGCCTCGACGACGCGGTGGCGCTGGACGATTGGGACGGCTCGCCGGAACATCCGGAACGTCTCGACGCGCAAGGCAAATTGCTGCTTCCCGGGCTGGTGGACGCCCATATGCATCTGGACAAATCGTTTTGCCTTCCCTTCGTCGGAAATGTGTCCGGAACGCTGGAGGAAGCCTGCCGCAATTATGCGGCGGCGTGCGCGTCCTTTACCAAACAGGACATCAAAAGCCGCATCATGCGGGCGGCTTTGCAGGCGATCTCTTTCGGCACGACCGCCATTCGGACCCACCTCGACTTTCATGTCGAGGCGGGCCGCGAGGTCGCCATGCGAACCGTGGAGGCGGCGCTGGAAGCGAAAGAGGCGTTGAAACCTTTCCTCACGCTGCAGCTGTTTCCGATGGTTCCCCATCACCATATTTCCCCGCACAGCCTGGAAGCGGCGGAAGAAGCGATCCGGATGGGAGTCGACGGCATCGGCGCCGCTCCGCACTTGTCGCAGGAGCCGGAAGCGGGCATCGACGCCATCTTCCGTCTGGCGGAACGATTCGGCGTTCCGGTGGACTTCCATACGGACGAGAGCGACGATCCCAACGTGCGCACCGTGGTGCACATCGCCAGACGCACGATGGAGTGGGGGTATACCGGACGGGTGACGGTGGGGCATCTCTGTTCGCTGGCGGCCATGAAAGACGAGGAAGCGGAACCGATTCTCACGCTCATGGCCCACGCCAAATTATCCGCGGTCACGCTGCCCGGCGCCAATTTGTACCTGCAGGGAAGAGGCGATTCCTTTCCGGTCAGACGGGGAGTGACCCGGGTCAAGGACATCCTTCGTGCCGGCATCCCCATTGCCGTCGCTTCCGACAATATCCACGATCCGTTTCATCCGTTCGGCCGGGGGGATCTGATCCTGATCGCGTTGATCGCCTCCTACGCGGCGCACATGGGAAGCCCCGCCGATTTGCGAACGCTGCTCCGCATGATTTCGGACGTTCCGGCCGGCATACTCGGACTCGCGAACTACGGCGTGAGAGAAGGCAATGAAGCGGATTTCGTCATTTTCGACGCCGATTCGCCGGAAATGTTGTTCACCCTGTTGCCGGAACGCCGTTGGGTGCATCGCGGAGGCAAATGGCTGAAAATCGCCGCCCGCCCCGCGGGATGGCACGAACCGGCTCTGAACAAGTTTTGGGAAGAAACACGGTCGTCCCCCATATGGAATCAACGACAGGAGCTGACCGTATGAATCCGGTCCATATCCTCGTGATTTATTACAGCGCATACGGCCACGTGCTGCGCATGGCGCAGGCCGCGTCGGAAGGCGCGCAACGCGCCGGCGGCCAAGTGCGCATGGTTCGCATACCGGAAATGGATTCGATCAAAAACCGCAGGGCGTACTTGGACAAAGCGGGCGTTACCGGACCGTTTCCGTCCAAACTGGATGAACGGTTCAATCCCGCGCAAAGGTTCGCCATGTACGAAGCCGTCCTGGAACTGCAAAAGGACGTCCCGACGGCGACGAATGACGATCTGCGCTGGGCGGACGGCATCTTGTGGGGTTTCCCGACGTATTACGGCACGATGCCTTCCCAAGTGAAGCTGTTTCTCGAATTTGCCGGCGAATTGTGCTCCAACGGCGATCTGGAGGGCAAGCCGGCCGGCTTGTTCACCAGCGCCGGATCCATTCATACGGGGCATGAAGCCACACTGCTCACGTCCATGGTGCCGTTGTTTCATTTCGGCATGATCATGGTCGGACTGCCCTACACCGAAAATCCGGAATATTTGACCAAAGACGCCATCGGCGGTTCCCCTTACGGGGCATCGACGCTGGCGGGGCCGGACAGTTCCTTGACCCCCGATGAAAGGGAATTGGTCATGGCCGGGAGATTGGGGGAAAGGGTGACCAAAGTCGCTTCGGCCCTCAAAGCCCACGGATTCATTCGATGACTCGATGACAAACCGCTCGCATATATCAGTGAGCATGGTTCAAACAAACCACGTGTGAACACTTCCAAACACCGAGGAAACCTTGCCAATAACAAAAAAATCGGAAGACCATGCTCATCCCGGATCCAAAATAACGGCTGTGATGTAAAAAAACGCCTGACGGCGTTTTTTTATAGTTGATTTCCACACTTTCGCTTCCCATCTGCCGGCATTTGTATCTGGGCGCCCGCCTCTCCCCGCCGCCCGAATCCCCCATATCGATCTGCGGAATGCCGCCTTACAGCCCGTCACCCGCTGACGGTTTCGCCGCTTTTGGCGGCCGACTCCTTTTCCTTGTCCTTTTTGACCGACAGGTAGACCAACCCGATCAACATCAGCAGATGAATCACCGAAAACAGCAGGAAAAATTCCATTTGACGATAGTTGAAAAAAAACCAGACCGCACCCAATATGAACATTCCAAGAAATGAAAAAACCATAAATGCTAAGTTATGCCCCGTAATAACAGGTTTTCCTTTGTGCTTCGGCTTTACGAAAGTAAATCCCCATCCTTTACGGCGAATCAAGATGCCTGAGCCAACAAATACTACCACGCATATTGTCACCACAACTATAGAACTGGGTTCTCCATACTGGAATTTAGTGTCAGGAAAGAATCTGATCAAGATCAAACTGATGATTCCTTGCCAAATCGAATAGGCTTGATACCCTACAACCCCCACTACTATTCCATGTAACCAATGAAACCGAAGTAACAAGCATACGATGATCACAAATAATATCACTTGGACAAAAGGCGCATACTCCTGCCAGCCCTGACTTCTCAAAACATATGAAAAGAAAGACATTGCCAGACTAAGGTAGATGGTTTCCGGCAACTTTTTACGAAAGTCAACTCGAAACAGGGCCAGCATAAACACGATCAAGGCGAACCATTCAAAAAAAGAAAAGAGCATAAACTTCCAGAATTCCATCGCATCTTCCCCGCACTATTAGACATTTCTGTTAATGTTCATTATCATCACCATATATTTAAATATTAATATATCATTTAACAATAATCATTATTCAAAAAAAAAGGATTCCTTGTCAGGAACCCAAAGCGGGAAGAAAGAATTACTTTTTCAGTTCTGCCGGCACTTCGGGGCTGTGCATAAATCCCGGGGAAGCTGCACTTACCACCGATTTGGATACCACCACCAATGCTTTTGAAAGCGCCTGAGCCAATTTCTTCAATTTGCCCACCTCCTTTCATAAGGTAATATCAATGTAACGGATTGAATGAAGAAAATCATTGCAAGAACATCAGATTGAATCAGAAAGTTGAAAGCAACGATACCGAACGATATCAACTTTAAATAAGGATAAAAGCGCCGCGGAATGTTGGATTGTCGTTCGATCCTAGATGGCGCGTACAGCAACACAAGAATGCTGCTGATCCCGGTCAAAATTATGGACCAATTCGCAGGCAATGTTGAAATAGCAGCTGCGACAACGATCAACGCAGTACTTATAGTGCATAAAATGGACGATTTGAAATGAAACCCGCCCGAAAAAGCACGCAGTACCATAAAAGCGATCATTCCATATATAACGTCTGTTGTTTCCCCGAGCACCATACCGATTGCTAAAGTAAACAACAAGGTCGAGAGAAAATTCAGACAAATGATGAGACCGTATCTCAGTACATCCAAACTCGCCGTATGGTCGGGATCGAGCGACTTTATATATATTGCTATCCTTTGGGCTATAGTTTCAATCATTGTCCATTCGTTCCTTCCGCAACGAATAGTAGATCAAACCTATGAGGAAGATGAGTTGAATGATGGAAAGAACAACAAATAAATGAATTTGATTTCGACCGTAAAAAAAGAACGAAGCTCCAACAAACACGATGCTTAACATTGACAATACAAGTATGGAGGCATTTACTTGCGAAAATTTGACTCGAATGGAGTTTCCCGTGGGCACAAATGTGAACCCCCAACCTTTGGTGGAAAACAAATGTCGTATGACAAATGAAATAATTAACTGAAAAATAAGTAACAATATCCCGTCAAGGTGGTTGTAATTGATTCTATCAAATGACACAAGGCCAATCTGGCTCAAAACGATTCCAGTGAAAGCTTGAACTGTAATGTAACATTGAAAACCTGTAACCCCCATAACCAATGCGTAGTACCAGTGAAGCCTGTAAAGTAAGTAAATACAGATCACAAACAAAACAACTTGAGCTAATGTCGAAAAATTCGCAAGCCCGTTTTCCCGAAAATAATGTGAAATAAACGACAGAAACACGCAGATAAAAACCGTATGGGGAATAAACCCGCGGAAGCTAAACCGAAACACAGCAAACATGAGAACGATCATGCCGACATATTCCAACGACGAGAATAGCAAAAACCTCCACAGTTCCATCGCAATCCCCTTCACCGACGAAGTCGCCTTGTGCCAGAACATGTCCGGTCATTGTATGTAAGATTTCAGCAAATGCACTTTGAGCGAAGCTACGGTCACATATTTGCTGTTCTTGTCCGGTTGCCCTGTGAAATACACAATCCTCCGATTCTTGTCAAATTTTTTCACTTTCCGCATATTGACCAGGTATGGCCTGTCCAACTTTTCATATGAAAGCCCTTTCAGGTGTTGTTCGAACTCCTGCAAGCTGGTCACCTGGTAGTAGCTGTCGTTCTCCGTATGATACACGAGCCTGGAACCTTCGTAGCATATATATAAAACATCGGACAACTCGATGGTAATCAACTGTGAAGTTCCGTCTTCCAACATCTTGATGACCGTGATGGGGTACATGAAACCTCACTCCTGATTGATATAAACTGAATTCAAGGAAGGGTTACATGACAAAATCCTCCAACCGGGTTCCATATTACCGCATCAAGCCAAGAGAGAAGAGGAGCGGGAAAATAGGCGAGGAATGATGCAAAATCCACATCGGTGTCGAAACTGCAGAAAATTCATCAACGGGTTTGATATTTCTTGTAATTCTACAAAACTTGGAAAATTCCTTCTTTTGTATGGATTTTTTATCATTTGAGGGCAAAACGTCTATGGAATTTTTATCAACTCAGGGCAAATCGTCCCAACCCCTCCCCTCCAATCAGGAATGTTGTCGCAATCCGCCGCGTCTGCGGCGCAATTGGCGAAACGTGCGGAGTCCCGCGGGTTCACCCGCGGGATTCGCGCAACGCCTCCAGGCCCAATGCGAGCGCGCCGCGCAATCCGGCATCGTCTCCCAGTCCCGGCGGAACGATGTATTGATCAATGGACGCAAGCACATGTTCCGACTGCACATAACCGTTCAACAATCGCTGCACCTTGGCGCGAACGAGCGGAAACAGCTGCGGCTGATGCATCACGCCGCCGCCCAGGATGATTTTTTTCGGCGACAGCATCAGGATCGCCGTCGCCACCGCCTGGGCGAGGTAGTGCGCCTCCAGTTCCCAGGCCGGATGGTCCGCGGGCAGATCCGCCCCCTTCACCTGCCAGCGCTTCTCGATCGCCGGTCCCGAGGCCATTCCTTCCAGGCAGTCGCCATGATACGGACATACGCCCTCGAACCGGTCGTCGGGATGCCGCTTCACCGGAATATGGCCCGCCTCCGGGTGCACCAGCCCGTGCACGAGCCGGCCCTCCGCATAAACTCCCGCGCCGATGCCGGTGCCGATCGTAAAATACACGCAGCTGTCCAGCCCTTTCGCCGCTCCCCAGCGAGCTTCCCCGAACGCGGCCGCGTTCACGTCCGTATCCCAACCGAACGGCACGGAAAATTCCTTTTTCATGGCGCCGAGCACATCGTATCCGGACCAGCCCGGTTTCGGCGTCGTCGTCACGTGTCCGTACAGGGGGCTGCTGCGGTCCAAATTGACCGGCCCGAACGAACCGATGCCGATCGCGTCCACCTGATGCCCCCGAAAATACTCTATCGCCCTGCCGATCGTGCGATCGGGCTCCTCCGTAGGAAACCGGATACGGTCCAGGATGTTCCCTTCACCGTCCCCGATGCCGCAAACAAATTTCGTGCCTCCCGCCTCAATCGCTCCAATCCGCATTCCCGGATTCCCTCCATCTCCCAATATATCGTTGCGTTCCGGCATTATTTTACCATAACCCGCCTTCATTCACCGACATGTTTTTTGGCTTTCCAATGCCGGTAAAACGCAACTCCGAGTTCCACAAACCACACCAGGATCATGAGGAAGAACACGATGATTTCCGGCAGCTGCATCACGTGGCTTTCCAGAATCATCACTTTTGCCAGCGATTGTTTTAGAGTAAACCCCATCAACAGGTCGATGCCGATCACCAGCCCCATCAGCAGGACACCGTAAAGCAGGAAGGCGAGCACCGGTTTCCAAACGTCCACACCCATCGTACCTCCTTGCCGTTTTACAACCCTCGTCCTTCGCATCCGTCTTCCCGCCGAAATCACCGGCTCGCCGGCATGGATGCTCACCGCGTGCGGCCGATCCCCCCGCTCGCCGACATGGATGTTTACCGCGTGCGGCGGAAACCTCCGGCTCGTTTTCGCGGATGCGAACCGCATGTTGTCCATAGTATCCGCCTTCCAGCGGAAACCCATTCAGGCCGCATAATGCCTGTATCGGCTGCGCATAATGTCCGTATACCTGATGCATTGCGGAGGAATATCATGCGGCTCGGAAAGGGTTTCAAAAAAGTCGGGGAATTCAACAAAAACAAACGCCTCGGAAAAAAGTCCGGTCGCAAACAAGCCGACAGTTCGTCCACCGAGTATGACGGCGACATGCGAAACGTCTCCCGGGCACCGCTGCGGGACTCGCTGAAGGCGAACATCGAGCACGTGCGCCGCACGACCGGCGGCAGCCCGGATGTCGTCGTGAGGAAATTCGTCGTCGGACGCAACCCCGGCGTCGAAGCCGCCGCTTTGTTTGTCGACGGACTGGTCGATGACAAAAACGTGTACGATTTTGTGTTGGAACCGTTGCTGCAATCGAACATTCCGCCCCAAAAGTCAGGAAAAGATTTGCTGGATTTCATTGAAAACAGCCTCGTGGCGGTCAGCGGCGTCGAGCGGGTATCGGACTGGAGCGAGTTTTTTTCCGGTTTGATGGAAGGCTCGACCATGCTGATGCTCGATGGCGTTTCGCTTGCGCTGAAAACGGGCACCCAGGGGGGGCAATTCCGCTCCATCGAAGAGCCGACCAGCCAGCTTGCGGTTCGCGGTCCGCGCGAGGGTTTTACCGAATCGCTGCGCATGAACACGGCGATGGTGCGCCGGTACATCCGAAATCCGTATTTGTGGCAGGAGTCGATGGTGATCGGCGAAGCGACGCAAACCCGCGTGTCCGTCATGTATATTCAGGGCATCGCCAACGACAAAGTGGTCGAAGAAGTGCGCCGCCGGCTGAAACAGATCAAAGCGGACAGCATTCTCGAGTCGGGCTACATCGAGCAGTTCATCGAAGACAAGACGTTCACCTTGTTCCCGACCGTGTACCACACGGAACGGCCGGACATCGTGGCGGCGAACCTGCTGGAGGGACGGATCGCCATATTCGTCGACGGCACGCCGTTTGTCCTGGTCGTGCCGGCGCTGTTTATTCAATTTTTCCACGCGGTGGAAGACTACTACTACCGTTTCGATATCGCCAGCGCGCTCCGCTTCCTGCGCGTGCTGATTTTCTTTTTGTCGCTGGTGGCTCCTTCGGCGTACGTCGCCGCCACGACGTTTCATCAGGAGATGATCCCGTCCGCGCTGGTGCTGTCGCTGGCGGCACAGCGCGAAGCCGTGCCGTTTCCGGCTTTTATCGAAGTGCTTGTCATGGAAATCGCGTTTGAAATTTTGCGCGAAGCGGGAGTGCGGCTGCCGCGGCAAATCGGCCAGGCGATCTCCATCGTCGGCGCGCTGGTCATCGGACAGGCCGCGGTGGAGGCGGGATTCGTCTCCACCTCCACCGTCATCGTCGTGTCGATCACGGCGATCGCCAGCTTCGCGACGCCGACGGTGGCGATCGCCACTTCGGCGCGCATTATCCGCTTTGTGTTTATCGTCATCTCGTCCATGTTCGGCTTTTACGGCCTCGTGATCGGTTTGCTGTTCATGACGCTGCATCTGTGCAGTTTGCGGTCGTTCGGCGTGCCTTACATGTCTCCGCTCGCGCCGATGATTCCGTCCAACGCGGGCGATACGATTCTCCGCAAACCGATCTGGGCGTGGAAAGAGCGTCCTCGCCTGATCAGCCAAAACAACATCATCCGCCAGGAACCGTACCAGCGCCCGATGCCTCCTCACCGTACCGGAGACACCCCTCCTGCAGGTACCGGGGACAAATCTCCTGCAAACACCGGGGGCACTCCCCCTACAAAGACAATGGAAAAAACTCCTGCAAGTTCCGGAGACGACAAAGGAGAGAACGGCGAATGATCGGGAAATGGAGGCGTTTGGTCGTTGTCCTGATCTGTACGGCGGTGCTGCCGGGCTGCTGGAGTCAAAACGAATTGAACGATCTGGCGCTCGTGTTCGCCATCGGGCTGGATTTGACGGAAAAGGGAGAATATGAGATGTCGGTCCAGGTCGTCAACCCGGGCAACGTCGCCGGCGCGACGCAGCGCGGCGGCGGCGCGGGAGGCGTGCCGTACACGGTCATCTCGGCCACGGGCGACAGCCCGATGGAAGCGAATTTGAAAATGTCGCTGAAGTTGTCGCGCATCCTTTACTACGGTCACGCCAACCTGGTGGTGATCGGTGAATTTTTGGCCCGCAAAGGCGTCGCCCATGCGCTGGATGCGCTGGAACGCAACAGCGAGTTCCGCACGACGAGCAGGGTCGTTATCGCCCGCGGGCAGTCGGCGAAAGAAACGCTGAAAGTGCTGACGCCGATCGCCAAAGTGTCCTCCAACCAGATTCAAAGGATGCTGTCTCACTCCCAGACCTTGTGGGGCCATACGGTGGAAATCGACGTCTGGGAACTTTTTCATGATATTTATTCCACCGGAGTCAATTCGGTGGTCAGCGGGATCAATATCGTGGGCAACCGCGCAGACGGAGCGAAACAGACCAATGTCCAGTCGACGGAACCCGAAGCGCGTCTCGTATTGGACGGGCTGGGCGTGTTCAAACAAGGCAAGCTGGACTATTGGATTCCCACCAACGGGGCGCGCGGCGTACTGTGGATCATGAACAAAGTGCGGCAGACGAATATCACGGTCGCCTGGCAGGGAAAGCCCGAAGCGATCGGGTATCATATCGTGCGAACCAATGTTTCCGTGCGTCCGCACATGAAGAACGGAAAACCGTCCATCAAGATTCGGGTGGAAGCGCTCGGAGATATCCTGGAGACGCTGGTCCCGGTCAACCTGGCCGATGCGGATCAGATCAACCGTATCGAAAAATTAATTGAACACAGCATCTGGAAAGAATTGACCGCCGCCGTTCGCAACATGAAGGAGAGAAAAACGGACGTGTTCGGTTTCGGCGAGCAATTCGAACGGAATTACCCCAAGGATTGGCGCAAACTGGAAGAGGACTGGTTTTCCGTTCATTTTCCGCAGCTTGATGTGTCGGTCGAAGTCAATGCGATCATCCGCACCGCCGGCTTGCGGATCAAACCGTTCAAAAGAACAGTGGAACTCGGAGGATAGGGCGGATGGAACAAACCAAAATCAATACGAGGCAGCTGTTTATCCTCGCCATCATGTTCGAACTCGGCAGCAGCGCCGTCATCCCCGTCGGTACGAGCGCGATGCAGGACGTATGGCTGGTGGTGCTGATCGGACTCGTGCTCGGCATGGCGCTGTTTCTCGTATACTACCGGCTCTCCCAGTACTACCCGGGCGATGTGCTGACCGTGTATACGGAACGCATCGTCGGCGTATGGCCCGGCCGGGTGCTGGCGGTGATTTACATTGTTTACTTTCTTTATTTGACGGCGCGGGTGCTGCGCAACTTCGGCGAGCTATTGCTCATGTTCGCCTACATGGAAACGCCGCTCATTATCCTCAACGCCATTATGATGCTGACGGTGATCTATGCGATCTATAAAGGCATCGAAGTCGTCGCGCGCACCGGCGAACTGTATATTATCGGACAGGCGCTGGCCACCGCGGCGGGTTTCGCGCTGGTGATCATGTCCGGCATCATGAATCTCAACCTGTTGAAACCGGTGCTGCAGGCCGGATGGGGCCAAATATGGAAAACCGCGGCGACGGAAACGACGTTTATTCCTTTCGGGGAAATGATCGTGTTCACCATGCTGTTCCCGCTGGTCAACCGCCCCGAGCGAACCGGACGGACGCTGCTCGCCGCGATGCTGATCAGCGGCTTGATCCTCGCCGCCATCACGACATTGAACGTGACGGTCCTCGGCGCGGAAACGGTCGCCCGCTCGGTGTTTCCGCTGCTCGACACCGTGCGCCGCATCGAGGTCGCCCGTTTTCTGGAACGTTTCGACGCGTTCTTCATGATCGTCCTGATCGTCGGCGGCTTCTTCAAGGCGTCCGTGTATTTTTACGCGGCGGTGGAGGGCACTGTGCGTCTGTTTCGCATGCGGAAGCAGCACCGTTTGGTGTATCCGCTCGGTCTTTTGGTGCTGATCATTTCGCTCGCAACCGCGAGCAATTTCGCGGAGCATCTCAAGGAAGGACTGCAAATTTCCACGATGTATTTGCATATTCCGCTGCAGGTCGTCGTGCCGATCGTCCTGCTCTGCATCGCGGCCTTTCGCCGCCGTAAAGCCGAAAGGAAAGACCATTCCGGCGACAAGTCCGACTCGTGATGCGGCCGCAAAACGGCAAATAAACCGCCTTGAACCCGGCGCGGCGGTTGCGTTACACTGTCCATATCGCAAGGCCGCCGGCGGCGAGCGGGCTCGTCCCCGCCGATGCGTCCGCGGTCTAATCCGGGCGGTGCGAGGTGCGCAAGATGAGCCGCATTCTCCTCATCGAGGACGACAAAACGATTGCGATGGGCATCGAATATTCCTTGCAGCAGGAAGGCTTCCGCATGGAAGTGTGCCACACCGTGAAGGAAGCCGAGGAGAAAATACGGGACGGCACTTTCGATCTCATCCTGCTGGACGTCGCGCTGCCCGACGGCAGCGGATTCGATCTGTTCCGGCGCATTCGCGGGCGCGGCGATACGCCCGTCATTTTTCTGACCGCCCATGACGACGAAGTCAACGTCGTCATGGCGCTCGACATGGGCGCCGACGATTACGTGTCGAAGCCGTTCCGCGTGCGCGAGCTCGTCTCCCGCATCAAGAGCGTGCTGCGCAGATACCGGCACGGACGCGGCGCCGCGGCGGAGATCACCCTGGGCGATCTCGTCATCCATCCGGCCGAGGCCAGGGTCACCAAACGCGGCGAGGACATTGCGCTGACGGCGCTGGAGTACAGGCTGCTCTTGATTCTCGCAACCCATGCGGGACAAGTGCTGACGCGCGATCAAATCCTGGCGTCGATCTGGGACGTCGCCGGCGACTTTGTCAACGACAATACCTTGACCGTGTACATCAAGCGGCTGCGCGAAAAAATCGAGGACGATCCGCAGCGTCCGCGCATCATCCGCACCGTGCGCGGCCTCGGATACAAGGCGGGTGGCGGTCTTGAAACTGATGCGCAATCCTGAAGTCGTCCGCTTCGCCGCGGGGCTGGCCGTTCTGCTCGCGGTTTTTGTCCTTGTCGCGCTGGGACTGGCCGACTTGGGCATGAAGGCGTTCCAACGGACGCTGGTGGAAAGCCAGGCGGCGGTCGTCGGCGCGGTCATCGACCGGTATCCCGACGCGGAGGCGGACATCGCCAGGCAAATCCGGCAAGCGGACGACGCGGCGATGCGGAAGGGACAAGCCTTGCTGGACCGGTACGGCATCGGCGCGGAGCAGCTCGCGTACGAAACGGATGCGCTCGGCAGACTGTACCGGATGAACGCGGCGCTTTACGCGTCTTTGGCGGCGGCGGTGTTCGCCGTGCTGGCGGCCGCCTTTTTCCGGTTTATTGCCCGCCGGTACCGCATCGTGCGCGGCATCGAAGCCTACGCCCGCGCCATCGCCGAAGGCGGGTCCTCGCTCGATATTCGCGACAACGACGAAGGCGAATTCAGCCGCATGAAAAACGAAATTTACAAAATTACGACCATGCTGCGGGAGCAGGCCGAACGGCTGGAGCGGGACCAGCGCAGCCTGGCGGCATCCATCGCCGACATTTCGCACCAGCTGAAAACGCCGCTGACCTCGCTGTCCGTCATGACCGATCTTTTGGAAGGCAATCCCGCCGCGGACAAACGGGCGGAGTTCGTGCAGCGGATTCGATCGCAGCTGCGGCGGATGGAATGGCTGGTGACGTCGCTCCTGAAACTCTCGAAGCTGGACACGGGCACGGCCGGGATGAAACGGGTACCCTACCGCGTCCGCACGGTCATCGACCGGGCGCTCGACACGCTCGCCATCCCTCTGGAACTCCGGTCGCAGCAGGTGACCGTGGAAGGCGACGACCGCGTCGAACTGACCGGGGATCCGGACTGGACGTGCGAGGCGCTGATCAACATTTTGAAAAACTGCGTCGAACACACGCCGGAACACGGCCGCATACACATCGCCTTCGAAGACAACCCGCTGTTCACCCGCATCACGATTACGGACAACGGCGCGGGGATCGACCGGGAAGATCTTCCGCATATTTTCCGGCGTTTCTACAAAGGAAAGAACGCGTCCGACGACAGCGTCGGCATCGGGCTGGCGATGTCCCATGCGATTATCAGCAAGCAGGGCGGCGACATTTCCGCGGAAAGCGAAAAGGGAAAAGGAACCCGGTTCATCATCACGTTTTACAAGCGGGTCATTTGAAAGCGGATCATGGAAAACTTGCAGGGCTGCAGGCGGGCTATGGACGTGTCCAATCCACCGTTGAAAATGACAAAATTGTCACCTGCTTCGTCACCGTTCCGTCACCTGCGGCGGTTAGGATGGAAGTATGGAACGCCGTGCCTCATCCGGCCGTCGCGGCGGAGCGGCCCGCCGGCCGGCGGCGCGGCTTTCGGCAACTTCCGAAAAGGAGCAGGTGAAGATGGACATTCTCAGAGTGGAAAACGTATCGAAAATATACGGCAAGGGAGAAACGCAGGTGAAGGCGCTGGACGGCGTCTCCTTTCGCGTGCGGAAAGGCGAATTTGTCGCCATCGTCGGCGCTTCGGGATCCGGGAAGTCGACGCTCTTGCACATCCTGGGCGGCGTGGACCGGCCGAGCTCGGGGAAGGTGTGGATCGACGACACCGATGTGTATGCGCTGAACGAAACGCAGCTGGCGATTTTCCGTCGCCGACAAATCGGACTCATTTACCAGTTTTACAATCTCATCCCGATTTTGAACGTGGAGGAAAACATCACGCTGCCGCTGTTGCTCGACAACCGCAAAGTCGATGCGGAGCGGCTCTCCGACATTCTTATCACGCTCGGCCTGATGCACCGGGTGCGCCATCTGCCGAATGAATTGTCCGGCGGCCAGCAGCAGCGCGTCTCCATCGGGCGCGCCTTGATCAACCGGCCCGCCCTGGTGCTGGCGGACGAGCCCACCGGCAACCTCGACAGCAAAAATTCCAAGGAAATCATCGATTTGTTGAAACTGTCCAACAAACAATACCACCAAACCTTGATCGTCATCACCCACGACCCGAACATCGCGCTGCAGGCCGACCGGATCATCACGCTGGAAGACGGCCGCATCGTCGGGGACGAGGTGGTCCGGCCATGAAGGTGCTGATGCAGCTGACGTTGCGCAACCTGAAACTGAACCGCAAGCGAACGATCGTGACGATCATCGGCATCATATTGTCGGGCGCGATGATCACCGGCGTCGCCACCCTGGTCGCCAGCTTTCAGGACATGATGATCCGCTCGACGGCTTCGACAGACGGAGCCTATCACGCCACCTTTTTCGGCGTCACCTATGAAAACAGCAAATATATCACCGCCCACGTCAGGACGAAGACGGCGATGTTGAGCCGGGATATGGGCTTTGCCCGCCTGGAAGGATCCGAAAACGAGCGAAAACCGTACCTGTTCGTCAAAAGCTTTGATGCCGAAGCGTTCAAGCATTACCCGGTCAGGCTGGCCGAAGGCCGGTTTCCGGCCAAGAAAGGCGAAATGGTCGTTTCCGCGAATGCCATCTACAACGGCGGAGCGGATATTCGCATCGGGGGCGTGTTGACGCTGGACGTCGGACGGCGTTTGGATCAGGGCGCCGAGCTCGACGACCGGGAACCGTTGAGGGAAACGGAGACGTTGGAACCGCTGTTCACGGAAACTTTCACGGTGACCGGCATCATCGAAAGGCCGCCTTTTGAATCCTACGCCTTGCCGGGTTACACCGCCATCGCCTATCTTGAGGAGAGCGCGCTTTCGCCCGACGATCGGGTCGACGTGTCCATCGTCGCCAAAAACGTCAGGAAGATTTTCGATTGGGTTCCCGAGATGGCGGAGGCCTCCCGAGCCGAAAAGTTCAGCTACAACGGCGAACTGCTGCGATGGATGGGCGTCACGAACAGCGCGCTGGCGGACAACGCCATCCAGTCCGTCGCCCTTATCGTGACGCTGCTTATCGTCGTCGGCTCGGTGACGGTCATTTACAACGCTTTCGCCATCTCGGTCAGCGAGCGCAAAAAACAGTTCGGCATGCTGTCGAGCGTCGGCGCGACCGCAAGGCAAATTCGCCGCATGGTGTTTTATGAAGCGTTCGTGCTCGCGCTGATCGGCATTCCGATCGGCATCCTGTCCGGCATCGGAGGCATCGGAATTACCCTGAACGCCGTCAATCGCCTGCTGTCGGGCATGTTCACGGAGGCGGAAGCGGGGTTCCGGCTCGTCGTACAGCCGCAAACGATATGGTTCTCCATCGGATTCATCGCGCTGACGATTTTGATTTCCGCGTGGATTCCCGCGATCCGGGCTTCCCGCGTGTCGCCGATGGAAGCGATCCGGCTCACTTCGGACATTCGCATCAAAGGCAAAAAACTGAAAACGTCGCGGCTGACCCGCCGCCTGTTCGGCATCGAAGGCGAGCTGGCGCTCAAAAACCTGAAGCGCCACCGCAAAAGGTACCGCGCGACCGTATTTTCCCTGTTCATCAGCATCGTGCTGTACGTGACGTTCTCTTCCTTCATGACCTTCGGTTTTTTCAGCAGCGATTTGTACTACAACGAAATCGACTTTGATGTCGTCGTGGAGAAGGGACAAATTCCGATTGAGAAACGGCTGGAGTTCTACGGACAAATCGCCGGTCTGGCGGAGGTGGAGCGGCACGCCGTCGTCCGCACCCTGAGCACCCGATGGGCCGGATTCGAACGCGAACGGTTCGGAGACTTTATCCGCGAACAGTTTCTCGAAGGCGGCGACGGGTCGTACGATGATATGTTCATCGATGGCGAAGGGCGGTTCAAATTGGACGTAAATCTCGTGTCCGTCGGCGACGAAGCGTTTGCGTCGTACACCGAAGCGTTGGGGCTCGATGCGGCGGAATACCGGGACACGGACCGGATGAAGGGCATCCTGGTCAATTGGAACCGGATTCGCTATCCGCTGCTTGCGGAATTTGCTCCTCTCCGTATCGAGACCGGAGAGCGAATGGAGCTATCCGACCGTCCATACACACCGGCACGCTTCACGTTGGAAATCGGCGCCGTCACCGACCGGCTGCCCTTTGCCGTGACACCGGGCGGCCTCGGGTATGTGAACGTCATCGTGTCGGACAACGTGTTTGATCAAATGTTTGCGCAGCTTGACGCGGAGACGAGGGAATTTGTCGATGGACCGCGCCTTTTCATGGCGGTGAAGGAAGGCACGGACCGCGCGGCGCTGGCGAAACAGATCGAGACGATGAATGCGGGAATGTATCCGGGATCGGATTTGATGGTGCAGGATGTCGAGGAAATGCGGAAGCAGATCGGCCGAACGAAGACGGTCATTTCCATCTTCCTGTACGGGTTCGTCATTTTGATCGCGCTGATCGGCGTCACCAACATTTTCAATACGATCAGCACCAACATCGCCCTGCGCCGGCGCGAATTCGCCATGCTGAAATCGGTCGGCCTCACGCCGGCCGGATTCAACCGGATGATCCGTTACGAAAGCTTGTTTTACGGCTTGAAGGCGCTGCTGTACGGGCTGCCGGTGAGCGTCGCGGCCAGCTGGCTCATGTACAGGTCGGTGAGCGATGTATTCTCCTTCGGGTTCACGCTGCCCTGGAGAGAAATCGCCATCTGCGTCGCGTCGGTATTCGTCGTCGTGTTCTGGACGATGATGCACGCCAGCGCCAAATTGAAAAGAGAAACGATCGTCGACGCGTTGAAAGAAGAAAATTTGTAAAGACGCCCCCCTCTCCGCCCCACCTTCCGATGCGGAGAATCCGCCCGTACCGGGCGCGAAAAGAGGCGCGGCCATGTTGGCCGCGCCTTCGGCTTACCTTGTGAGGCCGCACGCTTCCGCCAGCAGCTCCACCAAATGCACCGCGCGCATGCGCTCCGCAAGGCCCGCCCGGCGGATGCCGAGCCGCATTTGCAGCAGGCAGCCCGGATTCGTCGTGACGACGACCGCCGCCCCTGTAGCGCGCACCGATCGCATTTTCGCATCGAGAATGGACATGCTCTCCTCATGATGAACGATATTGTAAATGCCGGCGGACCCGCAGCACTGGTCGCGGTCTTCCATATCCGCCAGCCTCACGCCGGGGATGGAGCGAAGAAGGTCGAGCGGCGGCGCGGTCACTTTCTGCACATGCGTCATGTGGCACGACGGCTGATACGTCACCGTTACCCAGCGATCGGGGTCCCGCTTGAACGGCAGTTCAAGCTGCGCCAGAACGACGCTGATGTCCGCGCATTGGTCCGCGAACCGCCGCGCGCGCTCGCGCCACAGCGGCTCGTCGTCGAACAGGCGGGGATATTCCGCCAGCATCGCGCCGCAGCCGCCCGCATTGTGGACGACATAATCGATCCCCGACGCTTCCAGTCGTTCGAACGCTTCGATGTTGCGCATGGCCAGCCGCTTCGCGTCGCCGCGTTCGCCGGCGTGCGCGTGCAGGGCGCCGCAGCACGTTTCCCCGGGAACGCTCACCACCTCGCAGCCTGCCAGCGCGAGCAGCTCCATGCTCAGCCGATTCACTCGTTCGAACATCGCATCCATGACGCAGCCGGTGAAAAACGCGACGCGGAACCGCCGTTCGCCGCGCGGTTGGAACGTTTTGGGCCGGCGCGCCCGAGCGGCGGGGCTCGTCTGGCGCGGCAGCACCTCGGCGAAAGCGGCCAGCGAAGCCGGCAGCAGTCGGGTCAATCGGAGGCTTTCGGCCGCTTTTTCCAACCCGCTTTTTTGATACACCCACAGCGTCCCGGCCAGCGAGTTCAGCAGCCGTTTGTGCGGAAACAGGCCGCGAAACGCGAACTTTCGTCCCGCCCGCGCAAACGCGCCGGGGCGGCGGCGGGCGGCGATGGCCGTCCGCGCGGACTCCAGGATGCGGCCGTACCGCACGCCGCTAGGGCAGGCGGTTTCGCAGGCGCGGCAGCCCAAACACAAGTCCATGGCCTCCGCGAGCAGCGTCCAGTCGTTCATTTTGCCCTCCGCCGCCAGCCGGACCAGATGGATGCGGCCGCGCGGAGAGTGGGTTTCCTTGCCGAAGGCGGCATAGGTGGGACAGGCGGGCAGACAGTAGCCGCACTGCACGCAGCTCAACGTGTCCTCATACGCCAGTTCGCGCAGCAGTTCGGACCTTGCCCGGTCGGTATCCGCCGTCATATGCGCACCCCCGCCCCTGCATTTACCCGACGTCCGAACCGGTCGTCAGTCATCCGTCAACACCAGCCTTTGTCCCGGAGACGGAAACATTTTGCCCGGATTCATGATGCCGTTCGGGTCCCACGCTTGTTTGATCCGCCGCATCATGTCCAGCCCCGCTTCCCCGAGTTCCAGCGGCATGAACGGCGCTTTCATCGTGCCGATACCGTGTTCGCCGGACAGCGTTCCGCCCAGTTCCAGCGCGAGCCGGAATATTTCTTCGACCGCCTGTTCCACGCGCTTCATTTCCGCGGCATCCCGCGAGTCCGCCATGATGTTCGGATGCAGATTCCCGTCGCCGGCGTGGCCGAAGATGACCATGTTCAAGCCGTACTTGTCGCGGATTTGCTCCAGACGGGCGAAAGCTTCCGGAATTTTGCTCTTCGGCACGCAGATGTCTTCGGCGATCTTGGTCGGCTTGATGCGCGCGATCGCCGGAGACACCAGTTGGCGCGCGCGCCACATTTCCCGCTGCTCCGCCTCGCTTTGCGCCGACCACACCGTGCGCGCCCCTGTCCGAACGCACACGTCATGCGCCACCGCCTTTTCGGCGGCGATCGCCGCGGGATGCCCGTCGAGCTCGATCAGCACGATCGCTTTCGCGTCCCGCGGCAGACCGCACGGTTCATAGTTTTCGACCGCCAAAATCGAGGCCTGGTCCATCAGTTCGATCTTGGACGGCAATATGCCGGAGGTCAAAATGCGGGATATCGCCCGGCCGCACGCGACCAAGTCGCCAAAAACCGCCATGATCGTTTCGGCCGCCTGCGGTTTCGGAATCAACCGCAGCGTCGCTTCGGTGATGATGCCGAGCGTCCCTTCCGAACCGACGATCAGTTTGGTCAGATCGTAGCCGGTGACGTTTTTGACCGTGCGCCCGCCGGTGCGGATCAACTCCCCGCAGGGCGTGACCACTTCCAGCCCGAGCACGTAATCTTTGGTCACGCCGTATTTCAATCCCCGGGGACCGCCGGCGTTTTCCGCCAAATTGCCGCCGATGGTGGACACTTGCGAACTGCTCGGATCGGGCGGATACATCAGCCCTTTTTGCTCGGCGGCCTGATGAATGTGCGCGGTTATCACCCCCGGGGACACGACCGCGACGAGATCATCCTCGTCAATGATCAGCTTCCGGTTCATTTTCGACATGTCGACGACGATGCCGGCGTGCACCGGCAGCGGTCCGCCGCTCAAGGAAGTGGCGTGCCCCCTCGGGGTGAGCGGAATGCACTCCCGGTTGGCCATCCGGACGAGCCGGCACACTTCTTCCGCGGTGAGCGGCTGCACGACCGCATCCGGCTTGTAGGTGCCGAAAGAGGCGTCGAACGCGTAGCTGTACAGATCGTGTTCCCGCCACAGCACCCGCTCTTCGCCGAAGATCGATTTCAGTTCCTGCAAATGTCTCTCGGAAAAACGGTCCGCGTCCACCGGTCCCTCTCCTTTTCTTGGACTGGCCATCCTGACCACGGGGCGGTCTGACCCCATGGTCATTCGGATTTTGGAGCATTTCCCGTTGCCCGTCCGCCCCCGGAATAACGCCTCACCGGCCAGGCGGTCCGGCCGTCATCCCCCTACGGTCATTGTAAGTTTCCTCCCTCATGGAGTAAAGAAATTCATGCGGCATGCGGGGGCGCATGGAATTCTGCTGTCGGACCCGTTTGGGACGGCTTTTTCTTGCGAATTCGACGGGTTTATTCGACATGAATTGACAAAAACGTGATCCTGTAATACTTTCTTCTTGTATCACCTGTTCCTACATGAGGATTCATTTTTCAACATTTGGGCCGTTGGGGAAAGGCATCGAAACATCACGTTCCTGTCATGAAGGTGAATTATGCAGCGCGAAACATTCGAGCACGAACTGTATCGTTTTCTCGCTTTGGCCAAACAAAAACCGTACATCTCCTACTGGGGAGAGGTGTACGCGCTGTTGTACCGGATGAGGAAAAACGGAAAAGCACAGCGGAAGCACATCAAACTGTATGACATTCCTTCGGGTGAAGTCTTGTACGATTACGAGAGGGACCGATTCGTGGCCAAACTGCCCGATCTCAACCTGATTCTCGAAGATCACGAACTGACGGACGCCCTGATGCGGGGAGCGCTCGTTCCGGCCGGCCGCGGGCAGGAGAGGGAAGCCGCCCGTTCCGGATGACGCACGAAAGCGATGCGCTGTTTCTATCGCATATCAAGACATTTTTTATATAAAGTCAACGCCTTTCCGTCTCGCACGTTGTGCGGGACGTTTTTTTATTTCCCGAACGGCCCGTTTTCTCCTGTCGTCTTCTTGACAAACGCTTATTAATTTATAATAATTATAAATAAATAATTATTATAAAAAATGAGGGCCTTTGGCCGGAAAGGATGAAAACGGTGAGCACTGCTGTTCATGACCATCTCAATCAGCTGATTGCGAACTGGAACGTGCTGTATGTCAAACTCCACCACTACCACTGGTATGTGAAAGGATCGGACTTTTTTACGCTGCACGCGAAATTTCAGGAACTGTACGAGGAAGCCGCGCTTCATATCGATGAACTTGCGGAACGCCTGCTGGCGTTGAAAGGCCGTCCGCTGTCGCGCATGAGCGATTTTCTGAAAATATCCCACGTGAAAGAGGCGGAAGGAGGCGAATCCGCCGAAGACATGGTCGAACAGCTGATCAGCGACTATACGGTCATGCTGCGCGATCTGAGCGGCGGCATGGCGGCCGCCCAGGAAGCGGGGGACGAAATCACCGCCGACATGCTGCTTTCGATCAAGTCTTCGCTGGAAAAACATCTTTGGATGCTCGGCGCATTTCTCGGGAAATAAAAGAGGCACGGGATCGTGTTCCCGTGCCTCTTGATCTGCCGGCACTACATTACGAGGCTCGGCCGGATTTTCGCCGGAACGCCCATGCGAAGGCGAACAGCGCCGCGCTTGCCAGCGCGAGAATTCCGTACTGCAGCACCGCGTCGCCGGTGGCCGGATTTTCCGCGACGGCGCCCGCCGATGCCCCGCCGGTATTCGCCGATGCCGCGCCGATGGCGCCGGTTACGCTCAGTTGGGTGCCTTCCGCCAATTCAAAGGTTTGTTCGGTTCCGCCCACCTTGACCGTAATGTTTTTCATCGAATAAATTTGATCGAGCGTAAGCGCACCCGCGGTGCCGCCCTTTGTCGAATCATACAGATCGGGCTGATTGTACACCTGCTCGATGTACGCCAGCGCGCTTTGCATGGTCACCGCGGCGTCTTCCGTAAACGTGACCTTGCCGTCCGCCACGCTCAAAGTCGCCTCCTGCAGCCCGTTCGCGTTCCACCGCTCCTCGCCGATCAACTGTTTCGTCTTGGCGTTGTAGTCCGCGATGTCCGTGAATGAATAGGAAATCGAGTAAACGTGCATGTCCTCGGTCTCTTTGAGTTCGACGGTGAATCCGGCCGGCACGTTTTCCTTCAGCCAATCCGCGACAGCCTGCATGCCGTTCGGGAAATATTGCGAATTGTCGTCGACGGTCCCGTTGTTGTCCGGTTTTTGCACGTGGTCTTTCAACACTTCGATATACACGACTTTCGTCCCGGCTCCCGCCTCCGATGTAATCGTCAGCGTCGAGTACACTTCTCCCGCCCAGCATCCGGACAACAGCACCGCAACCATCGCAAAAATCGCCAGCACACCAACGTTTCTTTTCATGATCATACACCTCCGACGCTCAAATGAATTCGCTTTCATTATTTTCGAATCCAGTGTAATCGGTCGGAAGCGGAAAATCTTTTCCATAATATGACATGCTTTTATAAAATGAGGACATTTGAGGCTCCGGTCCCGAACGACCGACTCCAAAATGAGCTTTTTTGAGACTCCGGTGCCGCATGACTGCAGAACGGGCATTTTTTTGAGTCTCCGCTCCCGAGCGAGGCGGACACGAAACCGGCATAGGCCGCCGGTTTCCGCCGGAATCAAGCCCTCGTCGGAGTTTCCCGTTCATCTGCCGCGGCGAATGATAAACCCGTTTTCCACTTTCTCAAAACCGATTTTCGGGTAATACTCCATGGCTCCGGGGGCGGAAAGCAAGATCAGCGCGGTTTCGTCGCCGATGACGTCCCGGATTTTGCCGATCATCGTTTTGCCGATGCCGTTTTTTTGGTAAAGTTTGTCCACGGCGAGATCGGAAAGGTAGCAGCAGTAGCAAAAATCCGTCAACGCCCGGGCAATGCCGATCAAACGGTCGCCGTCCCAGGCCGTGACCGTGAGGTTCGCGTGTTCGAGCATTTTCCGTATGCGCTGTTTTTGTTCCACCGGCCGGTTGATGCCGCTCGCGCGGAATACGCGGATTACTTCGTCAACGCTGACGGGTTCGTTGATCTTATAAATAATGTCCATGGCCGCACCTCCTTGGTTATATGCCTCTATTTACGTTATATTCTATACCCTCAGGCAGGCGATGGCGAAAAAAATGTCCCGCCGTCCTGCGGCGGGACCGTACAGCGGAACCGGACATTCCGGCAAACCGGCCCCCGTCCCCGAAATATCTGTCCGTCCGGACGATCATTCCGACATCCGGTTCAGATCCGACGCCAGTTTGTCCAGTTCCAAAAAGCTTTCCTTGATCTCGTTGATGCGCTCGTTTTGGGTCGTCATGCTGGCGGCCATCTGTTCGAAGGCGGCCATGTTTTGCTCCGTCAGGCGGGAAATGGTCTCCATTTCGCCGGCGATGCGCTCATATTGCCGCTGCATGTCCACCGCCGCCGCTTCCACCCGGGCGGATTGTTGGTCCACCTTCCACGCGTCGTCGGAAAGCGCGCGGATCGCCGCCACGACCCGTTCCGCGGACTCGCGGCTTTCCTGAATCGTTTCCCGGCCCTGCATCACCTGTTCCGCAGCCATGTCGGTTTTCGTACGGATCGACTCGAGAATCCGCTCGATCTGCTCGGTGGACTGCTGGGACGATTCCGCCAGCTTGCGAATTTCGTTGGACACGACGACGAATCCGCGGCCGTGTTCTCCGGCGCGAGCCGCTTCAATCGCCGCGTTCAGCGCCAGCAAATGGGTTTGCGCGGAAATGTCCCGGATGGCGGCGACAATGTCGCGGATATGCCTGTTCTGTTCGTTCAGGTCGTTCATCAGCGCGACGGACCGTTCGATCATATCCCGCGCCATGTTCATTTTGTCGGCCAGCGTTTGAGCCTCGCGGTCGCCGTTTTGGGTCAGCCGGACCGAATTTTCCGACAGCGCCCGCATCTCGTTCGACTGTTTCGCGAGCGACGACACCGTTTCCTCGACGACGCGGATGGAGTCGCCGATGTCGGTAATGCTGCCGGTTTGCGTTTCGATGCTGGACGTCACTTCGGCAAAGGCGTCGGTGACTTCCCGGGAAATCGCGCTCGTCGTCGTCACGTTCGACTTGAGCTTTCCGCTGAAGTCGTTCAAGGTGCGCAGCGAAGCGGCGATGCGTCCCATGAGATCCCGCGTCCGATTGTTTTCGTTGATCGCTTTTTCCCGTTCTTGGGCCGCTTCCGTCTGCAGCCGCTGACTTAACGAAGACGATGCCAACAGCGGCGCGGCGATCATGGCCAAATACAGCCCAATCGTCAGCGGGCTGTTGTCGCCCAATACCGCTTCATGATAAGGACTGACAAACAAATACACCGTCAGCGCGGCGCCCACCAGCGTGGCGAACAGCTGCGCGCGGAATTGATTGTACAGCGTCATGATGGCCAAATTCACGTACACGAGAAAATAGGTGGTGATGATCGGCGCGGTCATGATCATCAGAAGGGTGAGTACGGCGATGACGACAGGGATGTAGTACATCACATACGATTCCATCCATCGTCTGAACGTCATGAACGTGGCGCCCGCACAGCAAATCAAGCCGACCACGGCCAGGACGATGATCGAGTCCGTTTCGGCGCCGGTCAACAGACTGACGGCGATGCCGAGCGCGAGCATTCCCCAGATGATGTAGACGAGCAAACGATTGCGGCGGTACAAAGTGTCCGCGTGATTCATTGCAGCCATCCTCTCTGTATCCACATAAGAAAAAATATCCATGACCACGATATCATATTTGGCGAATCGAAGTAAATGGACGGTTCCGTTTTCGTGCGCATGGTACTCAGGTCCCGCATTCTGCGGATATTCGGGCGCGGGCGTCGGCGCTCGGACACGGACCGGACGATGCTCTCCCTGACGAAGATTTCGAATTGACAAATATATCGAATCGATATATATTTTATATCGAAACGATCTAAATGCTTGGGGTTTCAATTCGCGGAATGACCGGAGGCTACAATGTACGAACTGTTTATCCTGGGCGAACTGACGGCGGGCAGCAAACACGGGTATGTTTTGCAGGACATTTTGAAAAACGCGATGGGCCCTTTCCGCCAGATCAGCGCGGGCACGCTGTATCCGCTGCTCACGCGTCTGGTCCGGCAAGGCTTGATTCGTCAGCGGCCGGAAAACGGTCGGGCGGGGGCGAGGGAACGCAAAGTGTACGAAATTACCGACGCCGGCCGCGCGCGGTTTCGAGCGCTGATGGAATCGCCGCTGGAATACGGGGCGGAGACGGAGCTGGTTTTTCAATGTAAATTGGTGTACTTCCGGTTTGTTCCGAAAGAGGTCCGTCTCGCGTGTCTGGAGCAGTATTTGCGCTTTCTGCGCCATAATTGGAAACACGTCGACGACTGCGAATTCCTGCTGAACATGCAGCTGCCGGAGCCCGAAGCGCAGAGCGTGCAGCTGCTCCGCGTCTTCGACCGCCGCAAACGGGTCATTGCCGCCGACATCGCCTGGGTGGAGAACGAACTCGAACGAACCCGCGCGGAGGAAGAAGACGGGGAAGCAAATCCGGGCGGAGAAAGGCAAAGCCGAACAACAAGGGAGGGAGAATGAAGGTTTCGAACAAGATCCCGCACAACAATCCCAATCGGGAAAGGAGATTCCGAATGAATACGGGCGGAAACATATAAATCTGGAATGAAGCCGGATCAAGAATCGCTTCCAACCGGATGCGGACCGGTAAATGGAAAGTGGCGGAACTAACGGGAACATTCGTATGGGGAGATGAGAACATGCAGCGACTGTGGACAAAAGAGTTCGTCAGCTTGACAGCGGCGATGGTGTTTCTCGGCACGGGATTTTACATGCTGCTGCCGACGCTGCCGTTGTACATACAAGAGTTGGGAGGCAGCGAAGCGCAGGTGGGACTGGTGGCCGGGATTTTTACGTTGACGGCGGTCGTGTTTCGGCTGATCGTCGGCGGGCTGCTGGACCGTTACGGCAGAAGGATATTTCTGCTGCTCGGCCTGCTCGTTTTTGCCGTTTGCGTTTATTTGTACAATTGGGTAGGCGGTATCGCGGTGCTCCTCGCGCTGCGCATGGTGCACGGGGCGAGCTGGGCGGTTTGCACCACTTCCATCGGCACGACGGTGACGGATGTCATTCCGGAATCCCGCCGCGGGGAAGGGATGGGATGGTTCGGCATGTCGATGACGATCGCGATGGCGCTCGGACCGATGCTCGGGACACGGGTGATGCAGTCGCAATCATTCCATGACGTTTTTCTGATTGCAGCGGCGCTGAGCGCCGTCGCGCTCGCGATGGCGTTTGCGACGCGGGTTCCGTTTCAGTCCGGCGCGGGCGCCCGCCGCGTCGATTTCGTGGAAAAACCGCTGATTCCCTTAATGCTCGCCCTGCTCCTGCTGACGGTTTCCTACGGCGGAATTACCGCGTTCATTCCCTTGTGGTCGGAGACGATTTCCGTCAACCCCGGTCTGTACTTTTTGGTGTTCGCCGTCATGATTACGGTGGTCAGACCGGTTGCGGGCAAAATGGCCGACCGGTACGGAGAAGCCGCGGTGATTTTGCCGTCGCTGGCCGTCGTCACCGTTGCCCTGATCATCCTGTGCCTGTTCCAAGATATCTTCGGCATCGTCGCCTCCGCCGTGCTGTACGGAATCGGGTTCGGCGCCGCCCAGCCCGCCTTCCAGGCGATGGCCTTGCGGCTCGCGCGGCCGGATCGGAAAGGCGTCGCCAACGCTTCGGTTTTCACCGCCTTCGACCTGGGCATCAGCGTCGGGTCGATCGCGCTCGGATGGATTTTTCCGTACACGGGTTATCCCGGCATGTTTGCGGTCAGCGCGCTGGCCGTCGCCGGCTCTCTGGTGCTGTTCGGCGTGTTCGCCCGGAAACGAATGAAACAGCGGCAGCCGGAAGAACCATCGGTATCGTAACCCCCTCACTGTGGAGCAAGGCGGACCGGTGGAAAACAAGAGGAGGAACGGTCGAAACCGCTCCTCCTCTCCCTTATTTTGTCTTGTCAGGACGACGATTCCGGCTGCCGATGGGCGGCCTGCGCTTCGGCGGCCTGCGCTTCGGCTTTTGTCCGGTGTATCGTTCCGAACGGATGCTCGGGCGGGGCATAAATGGAATACAGCTTCAGAGGAACATGCCCGATGTTGATCACATTGTGCCAGGTCCCGGCAGGGATCATGATCGCATCGTCATCGGACACGGTTCTTTCCAGTTCCACACGGTCTTTGCTCGGTCCCATCCTCACCAGTCCCCGCCCCTGTTCGATGCGGATGAATTGATCGACATTGGGGTGCACTTCCAGACCGATGTCTTCGCCTACGCCAAGGCTCATCAACGTCACCTGCAAATGTCTGCCCGTCCATAACGCCGTGCGAAAATACGGATTCCGCTCGGCGGCCTGTTCGATATTGACCACGAACGGTTTTCCGCCGTAATCTTTCCATTCGATCGGACGGTTCCCGTCGTTACGCCAGTGGCCGGAATAACCTCCAACGTACGCGTACGGGTTCCTCCAGCCTTCATACGGGGGCCAGTACCCGGGCGTTGGGAAGCTCCACTGTGTATGGAAATACGGATAATACGGATGCAAATGATAACGGTGCATTCCCGTGTTCGCACTCCTTCGCTTGGGGTCGTTTCGCTGCAGTTATTGTATGCGGCTGCCCAGCACGGCGTGCCGACGCACGGAAACGATCGACACCGTTCGAAACCGACAAAGCGAAATTGTCGTATGCCCCCAAGGTTCGCTGAACGCGAGCATCCCTTCATACGAGCGCCACTTGCTCAACGTGACCGCCTCTCGAACGCCACGACCACCCAATATATGTGCCGCTCAACGTTTCGCGACCTGGAACCTTAGCACCGTTTTGAGTTTGGCCGGCGCGGTTTTGCGGGGATCGGACAAATAAATTTCGCGATGCGTTTTGCTCGCGCGGACGTAGCCCTGCGCTTCGCAGTACGCTTCCATGCGCGCGAAGCTTTCCGGCTCCTCGTCGTAACTCCCGATATGCATCATTTGACAGTTCCATCCGTCCGCCACTTGCTCAAAACGGACATGGTCCAGATACGGATTGGGCTTTTTGCGTTTGGTCAGTTCCAGAAAACGTTCGAATTCCGCTTCGGTCAAAAAATCCGGCTGACGGATCATGATCGTGTACTTCAGATTGCTTTTGTCCGTCGCGGGCTTGGAGTAATCGACCAAGTCCCACACCCCTTCCAGCGGAAACACCTTGTATTCGTAATAGCCGGCGGGCGCCGTGCCGTTTTTGTACGACATTTTGACCGTATAACTCAAACTGTACAGCGCTTCCGTCTGTCTCGCGAATTCCTCGCCGTTCGGGTCCCCGGCGCCGCTCAGCGTAATGAAAGGCATCGGCGGCACTTCCACGATTTCCGGCGATGCGGACGGAACATAGAGGTGCTTGAAATCTTTTTTGTAATCGACCATTTTCATCCATGCCGTTCCTCCTTGCGGCCTGAATAGCCTGATTGATTGAGAACAGCATAATTTATCAAATATGTCATAAGGATGTCATATTTATCCGGAGTTCATACAAAGTTGATTGCGATATGTTCCTCGAATGGTGCCGTTTTATATGATTTCTCGCATAAAAAGTTCCCCGGAATGCGCCGCACACGTCCTTTTGTGCGAATTTTCACACAAAACATATACCCCCATCGGTATATATTGGTTAGATTATGCGAATTTTCACACAAAACGCGTTCCCGCACTACATCTCCTCGTCCTTTTATGCGAAATTTCATCCAAAACGCGTTCCCATGTCGCACTCCTGCACTTCTGCGTTCTTTTTTGCGAAACAATGCTCATAGACGATGCGAAGGCAATCCATCCCCGCGCAATCAACGTTCGAACGCCATCTCCCCGATCATCCGTCTTCGCGGTTGTGACAACGACGCCGAGACGCGGCCTTGCAACGACGCGGGCCGCAACCGTTACAATGACACCGAGCCGCAGCCGTTGCAACGCCGACCTCAACCGTTACAACGACACCGACCGCAGCCGTTTCAACGGCTATTAATCATCATCCAACTTCCCCGCCATTCGGTTGAATTTTCACCGGCCCCCGGCTTGCGGACGTTCCTCACGATAGAGCAGCAGCATGTTCTCCAGCCTCGTTCCGATATTGTCCCTGACCTGTTTCGGCGCGATCACTTCCGCGCGGTCGCCGAAGGACAGCACATAGCCGTACACCCATTCATCTTCCGGAAACGTCACCCGAACCGTAAAACTGCCGTCCTCATGCTTAAGGATTTCGGATTCGTCAAATTCGTCGTAAACCCGATGGGCGGCGGAAGGATACAGGCGCAGCGTCAACTCCACCATGGGGCCGGGATGGACATTTTCCGGTTCCGGCCACGAGGCGTCGCTCCAGGTCCGCTCGAACGTCCGGGACGTCACGCGCACTTGTTTCATGCGGCTCAATTTGAAAACGCGGTACGCCTGCTTGGTCAAGCAAAACGCTTTGACATACCATGACCGGTTTTTGAACCAAAGCTGCAGCGGTTCCGCCTCGCGGATCGATTTCTCCCCGGCGGAATTCACATATTCGAAGACGATCGTCCGGCGCTGAACGACCGCCGTCTTCAAGGGCGCAAAGACGTCTTCCAGCCGGTTACCCCAATGGGAAAAATCGACGTCCATCCACTGGTAATCGCGGCGGCCGAACAGCGCCCCCAATTTCGACAGCACCGAACCGGCATCCGGGTCGCGGATCGCCTGCAAACTGTGCAGCGCGGACAAAATCTCGTTTTGTTCGTGTTCGGACAGCACGGATTTGTTCAGCACGAAGGAATCGAGCAGACGAATGCCGCCGCCCCGGCCCTTGCTCATATAAACGGGAACGCCCGAAGCGCTCAGCGTTTCGATATCGCGGTAAACGGTTCGCACCGACACTTCCAACCGTTCGGACAACTGTTTGGCGGTGACCGTTTTTTGATCCAGCAGGACATACACGATTTCAAACAACCGGTTCACTCTCATCCGCGCCACCCGATTTCCCGCTCAAGACGGAAGTTTTTTTCATCTCGCTCTAATGCTTCTTTCACATAATCCCTGGGAGGGATTTTGGAGTGGATATGAAGCAGCAACGCGATAATGATGACGAGCAAAAAAATCATCAAAAAATCCATGATCTCCCCTCTTTGATTCCGGGGGTTTGAAAAAAAACGGGGCTGTCCCAAAAGTACCTTTGGAACAACCTTAGGAACAGCCCATATGTAAAAATCAGGTGGAATTCTTAAAAAGACCAGGGAGCTACGCGGACTGTTTTCGCTTAGCTCCCTGGTTTTTGGCGT
>Ga0207866_1000570_pt1 | contig 51260 bp, 48 predicted proteins | sample HigsolmetaAR203D_FD_184835 | JGI IMG/M metagenome (GOLD analysis project Ga0207866, IMG submission 184835) | Ionic liquid and high solid enriched microbial communities from the Joint BioEnergy Institute, USA - AR20-3-D (SPAdes) (version 2) ...
CGGGCACGTACTACATCAAGCTGGTGGGCGTGCGTGCGTACAGCAACGTGCGCCTGCAGGCGTCGCACAACTGACCGGCCGTCCCGCGGCTGGTGGAGGAAACGCCCCGCACGGGGCGTTTCCTTTTCCAGCCGGGCAGGTGGCCGCCACCCCGGGGCGGGCGCTGGCCCGGCTGCACGGCCCGCCGGGCGGCGCCGGGCGCGGGGCGGTCCGTCCTGCCGGGTGGTAAAGTCCCGCTCTCGACGAGCGACGGTACCGTGAACGCGATCCAGCAAGCACAGCCCGTGGAAGACGTGCCGGCCACTGCCGAGGAGCGGGTCATCGCCGCACTGGTCGGCAGGGGCCAGCTCAAGGATGCGGACCTGGCCCGGGCGCGCCGGCTGCAGGAGGAGACCGGCGGCAGCCTGCTCCAGCTGCTGTCGCGGCTCGGGCTGGTGTCGGAGCGTGACCATGCCGAGGCCTGCGCGGAAACGCTGGGCCTGCCCCTGCTGGGCGCGAAGGATGTGCCGGACGCGCCGCCCGAGCTGCTGCCGGAGGCGCAGCCGGTGAGTACCCGTTTCCTGAGGCAGTTCCACCTCTGTCCCCTGCGCGAGGACCGTGGCCGGCTGCTGGTCTGGATGGCCGATCCGTACGACGGCTACGCGATCGACGCGATCCGGCTCGCGACCGGTTGCGAGGTGCAGCCGGTGGTCGGCGTCCGTTCCGAGATCGACGACCTGATCGAGCGCTGGTACGGCCAGGGCCGCAGCGCGATGGGCGCGATCGTCGAGACGGCGGATGGCGGCCAGCAGGCCGACGTGGACGACGTCGAGCACCTGCGCGACCTCGCCAGCGAGGCGCCGGTGATCAGGCTGGTGAACCTGATCATCCAGCGGGCGGTCGAACTGCGCGCCTCGGACATCCACATCGAACCGTTCGAGAACCGGCTCAAGGTCCGCTACCGCATCGACGGCGTGCTGGAGGAGGGCGAGAGCCCCCCGGCCAACCTCACCGCCGCGGTGATCAGCCGCGTCAAGATCATGGCCCGGCTGAACATCGCCGAGCGCAGGTTGCCGCAGGACGGGCGGATCATGCTGCGCGTGCAGGGCAAGGAACTCGACCTGCGGGTGAGCACCGTGCCGACCGCGCACGGCGAGAGCGTGGTGATGCGCCTGCTCGACCGCGAGACCGTGGTGTTCGATTTCGGCCGCCTGGGCTTCACGGATGAATTCCTGCCACAGTTCCAGCGCGTGCTGGAGATGCCGCACGGCATCCTGCTGGTCACCGGCCCGACCGGCTCGGGCAAGACCACCACGCTCTACACTGCCCTGTCGAAGCTCAACACGCCCGACGTCAAGATCATCACCGTCGAGGACCCGGTCGAGTACCAGATCGAGGGCATCAACCAGATCCAGGTGCGGCCGCAGATCGGGCTGGATTTCGCCAACGCCCTGCGCAGCATCGTGCGCCAGGACCCGGACATCATCATGATCGGCGAGATGCGCGACCTGGAGACCGCGCGTATCGCGATCCAGTCCGCGCTCACCGGACACCTGGTGCTGAGCACGCTGCACACGAACAACGCCGCCGGCGGCATCACCCGCATGCTCGACATGGGGGTGGAGGACTACCTGCTCACTTCCACGGTCAACGGCATCCTCGCCCAGCGCCTGGTGCGCAGACTCGAGCCGACGCATGCGGAGAAATACCCGGCCTCGCCCGAGGAGATCGAAAAATTCGGCCTGCGCCGGTTCCAGCCCGACGGTGAGATCTACCTGTACCGGCCGCGCCCGTCGGCGTTGTCGCCCACCGGCTACCTCGGCCGCACCGCGATCGTCGAGTTCCTGGTGATGGACGATGCGTTGCGCCGCGCGGTGATGCGCCACGCCGGCATGGGCGAACTCGAACGACTGGCGCGCGACGCCGGCATGCGCACCATGTACGAGGACGGCATCCGCAAGGCGCTGCGTGGCGAGACCACGATCGAGGAAGTGCTGCGCGTGACCGAGGACGCCTGAGCTGAACGTTGACTTAAGCGGGAAAAGGGGGGGGTAACTTTGCCATGCAGAAAAATCATTCTGCATGGCAAAGGAGTATTCAGAAATGAAATGGAAAATGCTGATAGCCGGGTTATTTGTCTTGGTAGGGATGGGTTTTGATGGCTTTTCCTGCCGCTGCGTCTAATAGTGTGACGATTAATGGAGTCGTTTATACATGTACGAATCAATGCAATGTGACGATCTCAAATGGTAGATATACAGTGACGGATTGTTGTGGCGGACGAGTGACCCTTTCCTTTCCTCCGCGTGGCGGTGGTTCTCAAGAAGAACCATAGTCTCTAGTCTGTCAGAGGTGTCTGTTCGGTCTGGGCTTTTGCTGCTCGCCGGTTTCGAACAAGGGTAGATGGTTTGCCGGCTAGCCGATGTCGAAGCGCGTAGCTGAGGCTCAGATCGAACATTTCTGATGTGGTATAGGCTTTAGTTGGCTTTTACGCCATGGAGTTCGTGATGAAAAAATGGATAATTTTTCTTCTGGTTCTTATAATCGGGGTTGGTTATTTTGCCTTCTTCAAGAAGGCTGATGATTTCACATTTGGCAGTTCATCCCGGCAGCAAGGTGTTGATGATCCCGTAAGGGGATCTCCCGTCGCGCAAGAGGAAGCGTCAGGGGCGAGTGTGGGAACAGTTGGGGTTATCTCGGATTCTGCTGATTTATCAACCTCACCACTCCACTTCCAATCTCGTGCGGATCGCGTGTTGCCCACAGAAACCCGCTTTCTGCGGCCTGATGGGGTATCGGTGAATGTCGTTGGCGCGGTTATTAATGGACGTGGATTTATCGACGCCATGAATTCGCTTGAGAGAGAGATGCTGAATGATGTGGATGCCTTGGAGGTTAGGGACGTGTATAGGGAGGGCATCAATCAATCTCTGGAAACGTACGACCAGCTTCGATTGAATGGTCTTGCCTGTGGGCTAAGCATTTGTCTGGGGCGCATCAGCGGGCGCGGGGAGGAGGCACGAAGCCAGTATCAGGGGTGGCTGAAATCCTTGGACGGTCCGTATGCGCCGAGAACCTATGCATTTATGGATGCCGAGTACGAGACAGACGGTCCCATCAGGGAATTCAGGGTGGTGTTCTCGACGGACCCGGGAGCGAATGCGCTGGTGACGGATGGGGTGATGCCCTAACGACAGGGCTGGACTTGATGGCGCAAGGGCAGTAGAACTCGCCGTTTCCTGTTGAGTCCGTGCCCTCAAGCTAGGTTTCCGATGCCCCTGTACCGCTACAAGGCGATCAACGCGCGCGGCGAGACCCTGCAGGGACAGATGGAGGCCGCCAGCGAGACCGAGGTGGCCGCACGCCTGCAGGAACAGGGCCACCTGCCGGTCGAGGCCAGGTTGGCGAGCGAGGTGGGCGGTGAACCCGCCTGGCGCACTCTGCTCAGGCCCAAGCCCTTCTCGGGGCAGCGCCTGGTGCAGTTCACCCAGCAACTGGCGACCCTGCTGGGCGCCGGCCAACCGCTGGACCGTGCCCTCACCATCCTGCTGGAATTGCCGGAAGAGGATGCCGCCAGGCGCACCATCGCCGAGATCCGCGATGCGGTCCGCAGCGGCATCCCGCTGTCGACCGCGCTGGACCGCCAGCACGGCACCTTCCCGCCGCTGTACGTCAACATGGTGCGCGCCGGCGAGGCCGGCGGCAGCCTGGAGGAAACCCTGCAGCGCCTGGCCGACTACCTGGAGCGCTCGTGGCAGCTGCGCGGACGCGTGATCAATGCGCTGGTCTACCCGGTGATCGTGCTGGTCGTGGTCTGTGGCGCGCTGATGTTCCTGCTCGGCTACGTGGTGCCGCAGTTCGCGGCCATGTTCGAGAGCCTCGATGTCGAACTGTCGTGGTTCACGCGGCTGGTGCTGGTGGCCGGCCTGCTCGTGCGCGACTGGTGGTTCGTGCTGCTGGCGGCGGTGCTGCTCGCGCTGTGGTGGCTGGACCGCAGGCTGCGTGACCCGGCCTTCCGGGAGCGGTTCGACGCCTGGATCCTGCAGCGCAGGCTGGCCGGGCAGCTGGTGGCGAAGCTGGAGACGGCGCGGCTGGCGCGCACGCTGGGCACGCTGCTGCGCAACGGCGTGCCCCTGATCACCGCACTGGGCATCAGCCGCGCGGTGCTGGGGAACCGGGTGCTTGCCGCGGACATCGAGAGCGCGAGCGATGCCGTCCGCAACGGCGTGGGCCTTGCGGCCGCGCTGGCGAAGGGCCGGCATTTCCCGCGGCTGGCGTTGCAGATGGTGCAGGTGGGCGAGGAGTCCGGCGAACTGGACGCGATGCTGCTCCGGGCTGCCGACACCTTCGACCAGGAAACCGCGCATGCGCTGGACAGGATGATGGCCGCGCTGGTCCCGGTGGTGACGATCGTGCTCAGCGTCATCGTCGGCGCGGTGATCCTGGCGGTGCTGATCCCGGTCTACGGGCTGACCAATTCCATGTAGGTGCAAATGATGAACATCAACCGGAACATCGGACGGCCGGGTACGGCCATGGCAGCGGCAGCGCGGGCGCCCCGCCCCGGGGCCGTGCGTGGCGGAGGCCGCCTGGCCGCGCGCGCGCGGCAGCGCGGCTTCAGCCTGATGGAGATCATCATCGTGGTGGTGCTGATCGGCGGCATCGTCGTGTTCGCGGCCAACCGCATCCTCGGCGGCGGGGACCGCGCCAACTTCCGGCTCGCCGAAGCGCAGATCCAGACCCTGGCGCAGAAGATCGAGCAGTACCGGATGGACACCGGGCGCCTGCCGGAAACGCTGCAGGACCTGGTGGTGCAGCCGGGCAACGTCACCGGGTGGCTGGGACCGTATGCGAAGGAATCCGACCTGGTCGACCCCTGGAAGCGGCCGATCCAGTACCGCGTGCCGGGCGACGGCCGGCCCTTCGACCTCATCAGCTATGGCGCGGATGGCGCGCCCGGCGGCGAGAGCGTGAACGCCGACATCCGCTACGAGTAGGCGGGGGCTGCCGTGGCGCGGATGGCGGACATGCGCGGGCGACCGGCAGCCGCACGTCCTGCGCGCGGCTTTTCGCTGCTGGAAGTGCTGCTGGTGATGGCGCTGGTCGCGGCCATGGCGCTGCTGGCCGCCGGCGCGATGACCGGCGGCCTGGACCGGACGCGGCTGGATTCGGCCGCGAAGGACGTCGCTTCCGCGCTGCGCCACGCGCGCGCGCGCGCGATCGCCACCGGCGAGCCGCAACGCTTCGAGATCGATCCGCGAGCGCGCACCTGGCAGGCGGCCGGCGAACGGCGCGGCCGCATCCCCGGGGGCATCGGCATCGAGTTCACGGGCGCACGCGAGGTGCAGCCGGCGGAGGGCGTGGGCGCGATCGTGTTCTTCGGCGATGGCGCTTCCACCGGCGGACGCGTCCGCCTCGGGCTCCGCGACGTCGTGTGGACGGTGGACGTGGTCTGGCTGACCGGCGAGGTGCGCCTGCGGCGCGGGAGCGTGCGGCAATGAGGCGATCGCGGGGGGCGCGTGCGGGCATGGCGGCAGGGCAGCGTGGTTTCACGCTGCTGGAGGTGATCGTCGCGTTCTCGGTGCTGGCGCTGGCGCTGGCGCTGCTGCTCGGGGCGCTGTCGGGTGGCACGCGCCAGGTGCGCTGGTCGGCGGATGCTGGACGCGCGGCGCTGCTGGCGCAGTCGCTGCTCGACCAGACCGGCGTGGGAGAAGCGCTGCGCCCCGGACGCAGCGAAGGCGTGCTCGAAGGCGGACGCTACCGCTGGACGCTGGAGGTCGAGCCCTACGACGACCCCGCATGGCCACGGCCGGCGACCGGCGCGCTGTCGCCGCGGCTGATGCACCTGCGGCTGACCATGACCTGGGGCGAGGGCGGCCCGCGCGAACGCCTGCAGCTGGCCACGCTGCGGCTGGTGCAGCCGGGCCCGGAAGGAGCGCTGCCGTGAGGAGCGCCCGCCGCCATGCGGGATCCCGGCGCATGGGCCAGCGCGGCTTCACGCTGCTGGAGATCCTGCTGGCGACGGCACTGCTCGCCGCCGGGCTGGCGCTCGGGTTCGCCACCCTGCGTGCGGCGACCGCGACCGTGAACCGCGCCGAGGAACTGGCGCAGCGCAGCGAGCGCATGCGCGCGGTCGAGGGGTTCCTGCGCAGGCGGCTGGCATCGTCGCTGCCGGTCGCGTTCGACACCGATCCGGAGACCGGGCGCGCGCTGCGGTTCGTCGGCGAGCCGCACCGGATCCGTTTCGTCGCGGACCTGCCCGATTACCTGGGGCGCGGCGGCCCGGCCCTGCACGACGTGGTCCTGCTCGATGGCGCGGAAGGCGGCACGCTGGCGGTTTCGTTCGCCACGGTGCTTGCCGGCAGGACGGTGGAGGAGCGCGATCCGCGGCCGCCGGAGCCGCTGGTGGAAGGCGTCACCTTCCTGCGCTTCCGCTACCGTGGCCTCGACCGGGACTATCGCCCGGGCGAGTGGCTGGACGAATGGCCGTACGCGGAGATCCTGCCGTTGCAGGTGTCGGTGCAGATCGAAACCGGGGCCGACGGCCGCTGGCCCGACATGGTGGTGACGCTGCCGCAGGGCAGCGTTGCCCCGGTCCCGGAGGCGTCGCCATGAGCAGGCACAGGGCGCGCGGGGCCGCGCTGATCCTGGTGGTGTGGCTGGTGATGCTGCTGGCCGCGCTGGTCGGCGCGTTCGCGCTGTCGGCGCGCATCGAGTACCTGCAGGGGCGTACCCTGCACGGCGGCATCGTCGCCGGGCAGGCCGCGCGCGCCGGGCTGGAGTACGCGCTGGCGAGGCTGGGGGAGGCCGATCCGGCGCACGCGTGGGTCCCGGACGGCCGCACGTACGCGTGGCGGTTCGACGATGCGACGGTCGAGGTCCGCATCGTGGACGAGGCGGGCAAGGTGGACCTCAACGGCGCCGATGCCGCGCTGCTTGCGGCCCTGCTGCGCGTCTGTGGCGCGTCGCAGCGGCAGGCGGAGGAGCTGGCGGGGGCGATCCTCGACTGGCGCGACGGCGACGACCTGGTGCAGCCGGTCGGTGGCGCCGAGGACCCGCACTATGCCGCCGCCGGGCTGCCGTACGGGGCCAAGGACGCGCCGTTCGAAACCGTGGCTGAGCTGCAGCAGGTGCTGGGCATGACCCCGGAGCTGTTCCGCCGCCTCGAGCCCCACCTGACCGTGCACACCGGCCTGCCCGCGCCGGACACGCGTTATTCCTCCGCGGAGGTGTTGCAGGCCGTGGGCGTGGATCCGGCCCCGGTGCTGGCCGGGCGTGAACGCCCGCTGCGTCCGGAGGAGGTGGCGTTACTGGCCGGAGGCAGCGGCACGTATAGTATCGAGAGCACCGCACGCCTTGGCGACGGAAGCCGGTCCATGCTGCGCGCGGTGGTCCGTGTCGGCGCCAGCGGTGTGCCGGGGTCGGCGTACACCATATTGAGGTGGGAGGAAGGCGCGACGCCGCGATGATGGCATCAGTCGACACATCCGGATTGCAGGAGCGTTCCCTGTCCGGCGCCATCCGCCGGATGGAGGGCAGCCTGCGCCCACGCCTGCAGGCGTTCTGGCGCTGGTGGACGCGCGCGCTGGCGGCCTGGCTGCCCGAGCGCACGCGCGAGCTGTTCGGCCTGATCCCGCAGCGCCTGCTGCTGCGCCAGGACGGCGAAGTCCTCCACCTGGCCCTGCTGCGCGGCGAGGATGTCCGCGAGGGCGGCGCGGTCCCGCTCGCGGACGTGCAGGCACCGGTGGCCGATCCGCTGGCGGGCGTGCTGGCGCAGCGCGTGGCCGACGTGCCGCGCTGGCTGCTGCTGCCGGCCGGATCCGTGCTGCGCAGGACGATGACCCTGCCCGCGGCGGCGGCCGACCACCTGCGCGAGGTGCTGGCCTTCGAGATCGATCGGCAGACGCCGTTCACGCAGGCGGACGTGTACCACGACGCGCGCCTGCTGTCGCGCCGCGGCAACGGCCAGGTCGACGCCGAACTGGTGGTGGTGCCGAAGGCGATGCTCGAGGCAAGGCTCGCCGCGCTCGGTCCGCTGGCCGCGACCCTGGCGGGCGTGGACGTCGAGGGCCCCGATGGCCGCCCGCTCGGGGTGGACATGCTGGCCGGGCAGGGTGGCGCCAGGCGCGAGGATCCGTGGCGGCGCTGGAACCTGGTGCTGGCGGGGGTCGGCGTGCTGGCGCTGGCGGCGGCGATGTGGCAGATGCTCGCCAACCGCCGCGCGGTGGCCGAGGTGTATGCGCGGGAGGTCGAGCAGGTCGTGCAGCAGGCGCGCGAGGCTTCGGCGGAGCGGCGCAAGCTGCAGGAACTGGTCGAGGGCATGCGCCACCTGCAGCAGGTGCGCGCCGCGCGGCCGACGATGGTCGAGGTGATCGACGAACTCACCGCACGGCTGCCGGATTCGACATACCTCGACAAGCTTTCGGTCGAGGGCGACCGGGTCCTGCTGATCGGGCTGAGCACCGAGGCATCGGCGCTGGTGAGGCAGCTGGAGGGTTCGAAGCTGTGGCGTGACCCCGCGCTCGCGGGCGCGCTGCAGCCGGACCCGCGCATGCGCAAGGACCGCTTCACGCTCACCGCGCGGCTGGTGGCCGGGAACGGCGGCACGGAGGCGGGCGATGGCGCGCGCTGACGTTTCCCGCTGCGACCGCTGGCTCGCGCTCGCGGTCCTCGCCGCCATGCTGGCGCTGGCCTACCTGCTGCTGGTGCACCCGTGGTGGACCGTGCCGATGCTGCGCATCGGCGAGGAGATCGACGCCCTGCGCCAGCGCGACCTGCGCGCGCGCATGGAACTGGCCCAGCTGCCCGAGGTGCGCCAGCGCCTCGAGGAAGTGCGCGCGGCCATCGCCGGCACGCCGGGCTTCATCCCCGAGGCCAACGTCCAGCTGGCCACGGCCGCGCTGGTGCAGCGGCTGGAGAGCGCGGTCGCCGAGGCCAGCCCCGGCAACCGCAGCTGCGCCATCACCAACCGCACGCCGCTTTCGGAATCCCGGCAGGAGCGCTTCCCGCGCGCGGGCGTGCAGGTCCGGCTCAACTGCGGCAACCCCGAGCTGGTTTCGGTGCTGCATTCACTCGAAAGCGGCTCGCCGCGGCTGTTCGTGGACAACCTCAACATCCTGCCGCTGCGCTACGGGACCCCGGGCGGCAGCGGCGGCGGGCTCGACGTGAGCTTCGATCTCTACGGCTTCCTGGAGCCGGCGCTGGAGGCGGGCGATGCGGATCGCTGACGCGGGCCCCCGGACCTGGCTGCTCGCCGCGTTCGCGGCATGGGCACTGTGCGCCTGGCTGCTGGCGCTGTTCGGCATGGGCGGTGGCATCCGCCGGCTGGAGGAGGATCCGGCGCTGCGGCAACCCCTGCCGGACGTGTTCCGGCCCGGGCCCGAACGCCTTGGCCCGCTGGCACAGTACCCCGAGGCTTCGCGGCGACCGATGTTCACCGAGGACCGTCGCCCGCAGCCCTACCTGGTGGATCCGACGGCCGGGCAGGCGGCCGGCAACGATTTCGATTTCGTGCTCACGGGCGTGCTGCGTACGCCGACGCTGCAGATGGCGATCCTGCAGCCGGCCGGGGGCGGGCGCTCCCTTGGCGTGAAGGTGGGCGAATCACCCCAGGGCGTGCCGCGCTGGACCCTGGCCAGCGTCGGGTCGCGCAGCGCCGTGTTCAATGGTCCGGACGGGGAGCGGACCCTGCAGTTGCGCCAGTTCGACGGCACCGGCGGCGAGCCGCCGACACCGTCTACGGCTACCGCGCCGTCTCCCGGGCGTCCGTCACGGGCATCCGGACCGGCCGGCGCACCGCCGGTGGAGGTCGCCGTGGACGATGAGGGCATGCCCGTCCAGGCGGCTCCCGCCGAAGCCCAGCCGGCGTCCGGCGCGCAGGCCGATGGCCAGGGCGGTGGAAACGGCGAGGCGGCCCGCGTGAGCCAGGAGCAGTTGGAGGCGATCCGCAGGCGGATCGAGGAACGGCGAGCCCGCCTGCGGCAGCAGGCCCTCCAGGACCAGCAAGGCAACCGGACACCGTAGACTTGACCCCGATGAAGCCAAGACTTTCCCCCAAGGCCGCGCTGGCGGCCCTGCTCGCGGTCCTGCTGGCAGGCTGCGCCTCGATGCCGCCGCCCGACATCCACCGTGACGGCGCCTACCGGCAGCGGCAGGCCGACGCGGCGCGCGCCGGCGGCACGGCGGACGCCAACGGACCGTCCCGGGAAGACGACGAGGGGCCGCGCGCGCGGATCCGGCGCGGCAGTGGCCAGCTGATCAACCAGGCCGCCGCGGCCGTGCCGCCGCGGCACGTCGGCGGCACCACCGGCCAGGCCGAGTTCAACTTCGAGGGCGAGTCGCTGCACGCGGTGGTCAAGGCCATCCTCGGCGACATGCTCGGCCAGAACTACATCATCGCGCCGGGCGTGCAGGGCACCGTCACCTACGTCACTTCCAAGCCGGTCAGCCCCGCCGAGGCGCTGAGCGTGCTGGAGATGATCCTGGCCTGGAACAACGCCCGGCTGGTGTACGCCGATGGGCGCTACAACATCGTGCCCGCGGACTCGGCGATGGCCACCGGCACCATCCCGGCGCGCACCGGCGGCACCGCGGGCACGCGTGGCTTCGAGACCCGCGTGGTGCAGCTGAAGTACATCTCGGCAACCGAGATGGAGAAGATCCTCAAGCCGTTCGCGCGTCCCAATGCCGTCGTCCATGTGGACAACAGCCGCAACGTGATCACCGTGGCCGGCTCGCGCGCGGAGCTGGACAACTACCTGCGCACCATCGAGATCTTCGACGTCGACTGGCTGTCTGGGATGTCGGTCGGCGTGTTCCCGCTGCAGGCGGGCAAGGCGACCCGGGTGGTCGCCGACCTGGAGAAGGTGTTCGGCGAGCAGGGCAAGTCGCCGGTGGCCGGCATGTTCCGGTTCATGCCGCTGGAGGGCGCCAACGCGGTGATGGTGATCACCCCGCAGCCCGAGTACCTCGACCAGATCGAGGACTGGCTGGAGCGCATCGACAGCGCCGGCCAGGACGTGCGCCTGTATTCGTACGAGCTGAAGTACATCAAGGCGCGCGACCTCGCCGACAGGCTCGCGGAGGTGTTCGGCGGCAGCCGGGCCGGCGGCGATGACGCGGGCGGCGGCACGCCGCTCATGCCCGGGCTGACCGCCGGGATGCTCGGCGACGGCTCGCTCGGCAGGAGCGGCGAGGACGGCGCGGGCGCTTCCGGCCGGCTCGACGGCAACGGCGGGTTCGGCGGCCTGGGTGGCCTGTCCGGCGCCGATACGGGTTCCGACCGCCGCGGCGGCGGCAACGTGGTGCTTGAGGTGGATGGCGCGCGGGTGGGCGTGTCGGCCATCGAGGAGACCAACTCGCTGCTGGTGCGGACCAGCCCGTCAGCGTGGAAGTCCATCCGCGAGGTGATCGAGCGGCTCGACGTGATGCCGCTGCAGGTGCACATCGAGGCGCAGATCGCGCAGGTGGAACTGCGCGGCGAGCTGGAGTACGGCGTGCAGTGGTTCGTCGAGCATGGCGGCAGCGGGGTCAACGGCCTGCCCGACCTCTCCGGCGACGGGCTGCCGCCGAAGTGGAGCACCTTCGGCGGCAGCGTCACCGGCACCGGCCTGGCGTGGACGCTGGTCAAGAACGATGCCGCCGCGATCATCCGCGCGCTCGACAGCGTGACCGACGTGCGCCTGCTGCAGACGCCCTCGGTGTTCGTGCGCAACAACGTCGAGGCCACTCTGCTGGTCGGCGACAAGATCCCGATCTCGACCGTGTCGGTGAACCCGATCCTCGGCAGCGACAACAGCCTGACCTCGGTGCAGTACATCGAGACCGGCACCATCCTCAAGGTGCGCCCGCGGGTGACGCGCGACGGCACCGTGTTCCTGGAGATCGTGCAGGAGATCAGCGCACCGACCGGCACCACCGACAACAACGGCAACCCGCGGATCAGCACCCGCAGCCTCAAGACCGAGGCGGTGGCGCGCGACGGCGACACGATCATGCTCGCCGGGCTGATCAACGATGGCGTGGACCGCGGTTCCGGCGGCATCCCGGGCCTGAACCGGATCCCGGTGCTGGGCAGCCTGTTCGGCACGCAGCGCTCGCACACCACGCGCAACGAGACCATCATCCTGATCACCGCGCGCATCGTGAACAGCACCCAGGAGGCCGCCGACCTCACCGACGAGTACGGCCACCGCTTCCGCGCGCTGGAGCCGCTCTATCCGCCCCGGCGCAACTGAGCCCGTTCCCGGCGCGTTCCGCCATGGCTGAACTCCCGGTCGTGCTGCTTCCCGTGGGCGTCGACGACGACGCCCTCGATGCGTGCCTCGCCGCGCTCGATGCGGGCACGCCGGCGGGCACGCGGGTGTGGCTCGCCGACAACGCCCAGGCCGGGCCACGTGGGCTGTCGATCATCGAGCGCTGGCTGGCCAGCACCCGGCTGCAGGCGGAATACACCCGCCGCGGGCGCCCGGTCACCGAGGCGGTGCACATCGACGAGGCGCTGCGCGCCTGTGGCGGGGGCGACGTGATCGTGCTCGCCCCGGACGCGCTCCCGGTGCCGGGCTGGGCCCCGCAGCTTGCCGCCTGCTTCGCACGCGATGCCTCCATCGCCACCGCCACGCCCTGGTGCAACGCCGGCGAGCAGGTGGCGTGGCCACGCATCGGCGAGGTGTCGCCGCCGCCGGACGACCTGCCGCGGCTGGGCCAGGCCTGCGCGGCGATGCCTCCGCGGCACCCGGAGCTGCCGGCCGCGGTCCCGCATGCGGTGCTGCTGCGTGGGCGCGCGCGGGCGAAGGCGGGCGGCCTGGACACGGCGAGCTACGCCTCCTGGTACGCCGCGCTGATCGACCTGTCGCTGCGGCTGTCCGGACTGGGCTGGCGCAACGTGCTGTGCGAGACCGCGTTCGTCGCGCGTGGCGGCGAGGGCGGGGCGCAAGAGGGCGACATGGAGATGATCGCCACACGCTGGCCGGCGTGGCACGAACGCCTGGCCAGGTTCCTGATGGAGGATCCGTTGCGTGCGTTGCGGGGGGAGCTGGAAGACAAGCTCGCCGCCGTCGGGCCCCCCGACCCGCAGCAGGACCTGTTCTCGGGTGGCCATGATCCCGTGGAGGAAGGGGAGGGATGAGCGCGGCGGACGGTATCCTCGCGGTGGTGGTGAGCTATCGCAGCGCCTCGACCATCGACGGCTGCCTGTCGCGCCTGCGCTGCGCGCGCGGCGTGGCGCAGGTGCGGGTGGTGGACAACGGCTCGGACGACGGCACGCTCGAGATCGTGCATCGGCACGCTTCGTCCGACCCGCGCGTGCGCTTCATCGGCAACCCCGACAACCCCGGCTTCGCCGTCGCCTGCAACCAGGGCGTGCGTGCCGGTGACGCGCCGTGGCTGGCGTTCGTCAACCCGGACTGCTACGTGGAGGAGGGCGCGCTGGCGCGCCTGGTGGAACACGCGCGCGCGGCGGGCGTGGAGGCGATCGTCGGCGCGGACCTGGTCGGCGAGGACGGCGAACGCGACCCGGCGGCACGCCGCCGCGATCCCGACTTTGCGGCGATGCTGGCCTCGCGAGGCGCGCGCGACCTGTCGCTGCCGGTGGACGAAAGCCTCGCGTTGCAGCCGGTCGAGGCGGTCTCCGGCGCGGTGATGGTGATGCCGCGAACGCTGTTCGAACGCATCGGCGGCTTCGACGAGGGCTACCGCCTGCACGCCGAGGACCTGGACCTGTGCCGCCGTGCGCGCGAGGCCGGTGCCCGCATCCTGGTCGCCAACGACGTGCCCGTGGTGCACGTGCGTGGCGTCTCCAGCCGTTCCCGGCCGGTGTTCGTCGAATGGCACAAGCACCGCGGGCTGTGGCGCTACTTCCGCAGGTTCGAGGCGCCGCGGCGCAGCCTGCCGCTCAGGCTCGCGGTCTGGTGCGCGATCTGGGCACGGTTCCCGCTGGCCGTGTTCCGCCGCGTGCTGGACGCCCGGGGAGGCATCGCATGCCCGTGATCGAGTCGCTTCTGGACACCGACCTGTACAAGTTCACGATGATGCAGGCCGTGCTGCACCAGCATCCCGCCGCGCAGGCGGAGTATCGTTTCCGCTGCCGGACGCCGGGCATCGACCTGGCGCGGCACATCGACGCCATCGCGGCCGAGATCGACCACCTGTGCACCCTGACCTTCGCCGGGGACGAGCTGGACTACCTGCGCGGGCTGCGCTTCATCAAGCCGGACTTCGTGGATTTCCTTGCCCTGTTCCGCCTGCAGCGCAAGTACGTCTCGCTGCGTCCGTCGGAGGCCGTGCCCGGCGAGATCGAGCTGGAGGTCAAGGGGCCGTGGCTGCACACCATCCTGTTCGAGGTTCCGCTGCTGGCGATCGTCAACGAGGTCTGGTTCCGCGAGACCGCAGGCGAGGCCGACCGGGAAGAGGGGCTTCGGCGCCTGCGCGAGAAGGCCTCGCGCCTGCGCAACGCGGTAGGGTTCGAGGACTGCCGGATCACCGACTTCGGCACGCGCCGGCGCTACTCGCGCGCCTGGCACGATGCGCTGGTCCCGCACATGGTGGAGGAGTTCGGCGACCTGTTCGCCGGCACCAGCAACGTGTACCTGGCACGCAAGTACGGCCTGGTGCCGCAGGGCACGATGGCGCACGAGTGGCTGCAGGCCCACCAGGCGCTTGGGCCGCGCCTGCGCGACTCGCAGGTGGTGGCATTCGAGAACTGGGCGCGCGAGTACCGGGGTGACCTCGGCATCGCCCTGACCGACGTGATCGGCCTGGACGCATTCCTGCGCGACTTCGACATGTATTTCTGCAAGCTGTTCGACGGCATGCGCCACGATTCCGGCGATCCCGTGGTGTGGGGCGAGCGCCTGATCGCGCACCTGGAGAAGAACCGCGTCGATCCGCGGGGCAAGGTGTTCGTGTTCAGCGACGGCCTCGACATCGACGAGGTGATGCGCCTGTACGCGCACTTCCGCGGGCGCTGCCGGATGTCGTTCGGCATTGGCACCAACCTGACCAACGACCTCGGCCCGGAGCCGCTGAGCATCGTGATGAAGATGGTCCGCTGCAACGGCCAGCCGGTGGCCAAGCTCAGCGACTCGCCGGGCAAGACGATGTGCGACGACCCGGGCTACCTGGCCTACCTGCGCAAGGTGTTCGAGGTGGAGGGGTGAGCCTGCGTGCGGCCTTCACCGGCCGCGCCGGCGGCGGGCGTCAGCGGCAGCGGTTGATCGCGTCGCGCAGCGCGCGGGCCGCTTCCGCCGCGGCCTCGGCGTAGCCCTCGCCACGCACGGCGTACAGGATCGAGCGCGAGGCGTTGACCATCAGCCCGGTGCCGTCCGCGGTGATGCCGTTGCGTACCACCGCCTCGATGTCGCCACCCTGCGCGCCGATGCCCGGGACCAGCAGCGGCATGTCGCCGACGATCTCCCGGATCGCCTTCAGCTCCTCCGGGTAGGTGGCGCCGACCACCAGCGCGCAGTTGCCGTCCACGTTCCATTCCCTGGCGATGGTGCGGGCCACGCGCTGGTACAGCGGCACGCCGTCCACCAGCAGTTCCTGGAAGTCGCGCGCGCCGGGGTTGGAGGTGTGGCACAGGAAGATGCAGCCGCGGTCGTTGCGCTGCAGGAACGGCTCGGCCGAATCGCGGCCCATGTACGGGTTGAGGGTGACCGCGTCCGCGCCGAAGCGCTCGAAGGCCTCGGTGGCGTACTGGGCGGCGGTGCTGCCGATGTCGCCACGCTTGGCATCCAGGATCACCGGGATGTCCGGGTACGAGCCGTTGATGTGGGCGATCAGCCGCTGCAGCGCGTCCTCGCCGTTGTTGTGCGCGGCGAAGTAGGCGATCTGCGGCTTGAACGCGCAGACGTACCCGGCGGTGGCGTCGACGATGTCGCGGCAGAACCCGAACAGCGCGTCGGCGGTGTCCATGTAGTCGTCACCGGCGAAGCGGTCCGGGAACTTCGCAGGATCCGGGTCCAGGCCCACGCACAGCAGCGAACCGGAACGCTGCCAGCGGTCGCGCAATTTCTCCATGAAGCCATAGGCCATTCCCGGATCCTCCGGCGGTCGGACGCCCACGCTGCCGTGGGCGTCCGGGGGACTACTTGAGGGACTTGAAGCGCAGGCGCCTGGGGCCGGCGTCGTCGCCCAGCCGGCGCTTCTTGTCCTCCTCGTACTCGCGGTAGTTGCCGTGGAAGAACTCGACGTGCGAGTCGCCCTCGAAGGCGAGGATGTGGGTGGCGATGCGGTCGAGGAACCAGCGGTCGTGCGAGATCACGAAGACGTTGCCCGGGAACTCCAGCAGGGCGTCCTCGAGCGCGCGCAAGGTCTCGACGTCGAGGTCGTTCGATGGCTCGTCGAGCAGCAGCACGTTGCCGCCCTGCAGCAGGGTCTTGGCCAGGTGCAGGCGGCCGCGTTCGCCGCCGGACAGCGTGCCGACCAGCTTCTGCTGGTCCGGGCCCTTGAAGTTGAAGCGGCCGATGTAGGCGCGCGACTGGATCTCGATGCCGTTGATGTTGAGGATGTCCAGGCCGCCGGACACCTCCTCGAAGACGGTCTTGTTCGGGTCCAGCGCGCCGCGGCTCTGGTCCACGTAGGCCAGCTTCACGGTCGGCCCGATGATGATCTCGCCCGAATCCGGCTTTTCCTGACCGGTGATCATCTTGAACAGCGTGGACTTGCCGGCGCCGTTCGGGCCGATGATGCCGACGATCGCGCCCGGCGGCACGATGAAGCTCAGGTCGTCGATCAGCAGGCGGTCGCCGAAGCGCTTGGAGACATTGCGGAACTCGATCACGTTGTTGCCCAGGCGCTCGCCGGGCGGGATGAAGATCTCGTTGGTCTCGTTGCGCTTCTGGTACTCGATGCTCTGCAGCTCCTCCAGGCGGGCCAGGCGCGCCTTGCCCTTGGAGCGGCCGCCCTTGGCGTTCTGCCGGGCCCACTCCAGCTCGCGGGCGATGGCCTTCTGGCGCGCCTTCTCCTGGTTCTCCTCCTGGCGCAGGCGCTCTTCCTTCTGCTTGAGCCACTCGGTGTAGTTGCCCTTCCAGGGGATGCCGCGGCCGCGGTCCAGCTCCAGGATCCACTCGGCGGCGTTGTCGAGGAAGTAGCGGTCGTGGGTCACGGCCACCACGGTGCCCGGGTAGCGCTGCAGGTACTGCTCCAGCCACTCCACCGACTCGGCGTCGAGGTGGTTGGTCGGCTCGTCGAGCAGCAGCATGTCGGGCTTCTGCAGCAGCAGGCGGCACAGCGCCACGCGGCGCTTCTCGCCGCCGGACAGGTGGGCGATCTTCGCGTCCCACGGCGGCAGGCGCAGGGCGTCGGCGGCGACTTCCAGCTGCTGCTCGAGGGTGTGGGCGTCGCCGGAGGCCAGGATCGCCTCGAGGCGCTCCTGCTCCTTGGCCAGGGCGTCGAAGTCGGCGCCTTCCTCGGCGTAGGCGGCGTAGACCTCCTCCAGGCGCTTCTGCGCCTGCAGGATCTCGCCCACGCCTTCCTCGACCGTCTCGCGCACGGTCTTCCCGGGGTCCAGCTCCGGTTCCTGCGGCAGGTAGCCGATCTTGATCCCGGGCTGCGGGCGGGCCTCGCCCTCGAAGTCCTTGTCCACGCCGGCCATGATCCGCAGCACGGTGGACTTGCCGGCGCCATTGAGGCCCAGCAGGCCGATCTTCGCGCCCGGGAAGAACGAGAGCGAGATGTCCTTGATGATCTGCCGCTTGGGCGGGACCACCTTGGACACCCGGTTCATGGTGTAGATGTATTGCGACGACATTGGAGCTCCGGGTGGACGCTGCCATGCCCGCGCTCGGGCGCAGGCATGGCCGGTTCAGGGGATCGACCGATTATATCCCGTGGCGGCACGGCTCCGCCCCGCCACGGCATGCCGGACGCCGTGGTGCCGGGTGCCGGGGGCGGGCGCGGCGGGTGGCGGCATGCGGGGAGCGCGGGTGCGCCGCGCTGCTGAGCGGAGGCTAAATCCGGGACGCGCCGGGATGCGCGCAAACGGTTGCAGGAAGCCTGGATTCAGCAACGGCGGACGATAGTCGTCGGCAACGGATTCCCTGTGGTCACGGAGGACGGCGGGTTCTTCGGAGGACACCATGAACAAGACACTGAAATGGGGTGCGGTCCTGATGCTGTCGCTGGCGACCGTTGCCGCCCCGGCGATGGCGGCGGACCGGGGGCGTCCCGGCCATCGCGGCCCTGACCGCCACGCCACCCAGCGCCACGACCGCCGCGACAACGCGCTCCACCGCAAGGTGTACGCCCAGGCGGCCCGCCACGACCGTCGCCATGCCCCGCCGCCCGTGGCCCACCATCGTCCGGTCGTCCACCACCGCCCGGCGGTCCGGTACGTCGTCCATCGCCCGGCCCCGCACCACCACCCTGGCCCGCGCTGGGCCCGCGGCGGCTACGTGCGCCACTACCGCCAGCCGGTGTACGTGGTCCACGACTACCACGTCCACGGCCTGCACCATCCGCCGCACGGCTACCGCTGGTACCGGGACGACTACGGCGACTTCCTGCTGGTCGCCGTCGCCACCGGCCTGATCGTGGACCTGATCCTGCACCACTGACCGGCCGCCGCGGCCGGCATGGACGGGGCGCGCCGGCGGCGCGCCCCGTCCCGTTTCCGGGCCCGGGCGGGGCGCAACCGGTACAATCGGCGTATCCCTCCCACGTCCCGGAGCGCCGATGTTCCCCCGCGATGCCCGTATCGAAGGCTACGACCCCGAACTTGCCGCGGCGATCGCGGCCGAACGCCGCCGCCAGGAAGACCACGTCGAGCTGATCGCCTCGGAAAACTACGCCAGCCCGCGGGTACTGGAAGCCCAGGGCAGCGTGCTGACCAACAAGTACGCGGAAGGGTACCCGGGCAAGCGTTACTACGGCGGCTGCGAGCACGTGGACGTGGCCGAGCAGCTGGCCATCGACCGCGCGAGGCAGCTGTTCGGCGCCGACTACGCCAACGTCCAGCCGCACAGTGGCTCGCAGGCCAACCAGGCCGTGTACTTCGCCCTGCTGCAGCCCGGCGACACGATCCTGGGCATGTCGCTGGCGCACGGCGGCCACCTGACCCACGGCGCCAAGGTCAACGCCTCGGGCAAGCTGTTCAACGCGGTGCAGTACGGCGTCAACGGTGACGGCCTGATCGACTACGACGAGGTCGAGAAGCTGGCGCTGGAGCACCGGCCGAAGATGGTGGTGGCGGGCTTCAGCGCCTATTCGCGCCGGATCGACTGGGCGCGCTTCCGCGCCATCGCCGACAGGATCGGCGCCTGGCTGTTCGTGGACATGGCGCACGTCGCCGGCCTGGTGGCCGCCGGCGTGTACCCGAACCCGCTCCCGCACGCGCACGTGGTCACCTCGACCACGCACAAGACATTGCGCGGCCCGCGCGGCGGCATCATCCTCTCTTCGAGGCAGGGCGCGGGCGAAGAGTTCGACGGGATCACGAAGAAGCTCCAGTCCATCGTGTTCCCGGGCATCCAGGGCGGCCCGCTGATGCACGTGATCGCCGCCAAGGCGGTGGCGTTCAAGGAGGCGCTGGAGCCGGAGTTCAAGGCCTACCAGGAGCAGGTGGTGAGGAACGCGCAGGCGATGGCGAAGGTCATCATCGAGCGCGGCTACCGGATCGTGTCCGGCGGCACCGACAACCACCTGATGCTGGTGGACCTGATCGGCAAGGGTGTGACCGGCAAGGCCGCCGAGGAGGCGCTGGGCCGGGCGCACATCACGGTCAACAAGAATGCCGTGCCGAACGACCCGCAGAAGCCGTTCGTCACTTCCGGCCTGCGCATCGGCACCCCGGCGGTGACCACCCGCGGCTACCGCGAGGCCGAGTGCATCGAGCTGGCGCACTGGATCTGCGACGTGCTCGACGCGCCGGAGGACGAATCCCTGATCGCCCGGGTGCGCGAGAACGTCACCCGGCAGTGCCGGGCGTTTCCGGTGTATGGTTGAGCCGGCCGCATGAGGCCGGCGGCCTGGCCGGCCGGGGCCTTTGCGACCGGCCAGCCGCAGACCAGCAGGTGATGATTCCCCGATGCGCTGTCCCTTCTGCCAGCACACGGACACCAAGGTGATCGACTCGCGCGCGTCCGACGACGGCGCGACGATCCGCCGCCGCCGCGAGTGCGAGGCCTGCGGCGAGCGGTTCAGCACCCTGGAGACCATCGAACTGAAGCTGCCGGTCATCATCAAGGCCGACGGCCGGCGCGAGCCGTTCGACGCGCGCAAGCTGCGCCTCGGCTTCGACCGTGCCCTGCACAAGCGCCCGGTGTCCGAGGAGCAGATCGAGGCCGCGGTGCGCGCGGTGGTGCACCAGCTGCGCATGACCGGCGAGCGCGAGGTGTCCTCGCGGCGCGTGGGCGAGTTCGTGATCTCCGAGCTGCGCAAGCTCGACCACGTCGGCTTCGTCCGCTTCGCCTCCGTCTACCGCGCGTTCGAGGACATCACCGACTTCCGAGAGGAACTCGACAGGCTGGAGCGCGAGCTGCCTGCCGTGGCCGGCGAGACCCAGCTGCCGCTGCTGGGCGGCGGCGACGTGGTGCCGTTCGGGAAGCCCTCCACGCGGGGCAGGAAGCGCTGATGGCGGTCCCGTCCGGTGGTGCCAGCGTCTTTTCCGCCCTCGACCACGAGATGATGGCGCGGGCGCTGCGGCTCGCCGGGCGCGGCGCCTATACCACCCGCCCGAACCCGATGGTCGGCTGCGTGATCGCGCGCGGGGCCGAGGTCGTGGGCGAGGGGTGGCATGAGCGCAAGGGCGGGCCGCACGCGGAAATCGTGGCGCTGCAGGCCGCGGGCGCGCGCGCCAAGGGCGCCACCGCCTACGTCACCCTCGAGCCGTGCGCGCACACCGGCAGCACCGGGCCGTGCGCCGACGCCCTGGTCGCGGCCGGCGTCGCGCGCGTGGTCGCGGCGATGCGCGACCCGTTCCCGCACGTGGACGGCAACGGCTTCGCGCGGCTGCGTGATGCCGGGATCGAGGTCGCGGTCGGGCTGATGGAGGCGCAGGCGCGCGCCCTCAACCGCGGCTTCCTGTCGCGGATCGAGCGCGGCCGGCCCTGGGTGCGGGTGAAGCTGGCCTGCAGCCTCGACGGCCGCACCGCGATGGCCGATGGCGATTCCAAATGGATCACCGGCGAGGCCGCGCGCCGGGACGCGATGCACTGGCGCGCGCGCGCCGGCGCGATCCTCACCGGCGCCGGCACCGTGCTCGCCGACGATCCCTCGCTGACCGTGCGTTTCGACGACGCCACCCCGTTCGTGCCGCCGCTGCGCGTGGTCCTCGACCCGGGCCTGGCGACGATCGCCCGCGGACGGGTGCGCGAGGGCGACGCGCCGACGCTGTACGTGCACGCGCCCGACGTGAAGCCGCCGAAGGTGGAGATCCACCGCGCGGCGGTGCCGGCGGAGTCGGGCGCGCTCGACCTCGATGCGGTGATGGCGCTGCTCGCCGCCCGCGGGATCAACGAGGTCCACGTCGAGGCCGGCGCCACGCTGGCCGGCGCGCTGATGAAGTCCGGCCTGGTGGACGAGCTGCTGCTGTACGTGGCGCCGGTGCTGCTGGGCGACAGGGCGCGGCCGCTGCTGGGCGGCCTCGGGATCACGGAGCTGGCGCAGCGGCTGCGCATGGAGGTCGTGGAGACGCGCCGGATCGGCGAAGACCTGCGCCTGCTGCTGCGGCCGGCAGGCTGAGGGCGGGGAGGGCGATGTCCGGTTTCCACGACCATTTCTCCCCGGTCGCCGGACAGTACGCCGAGGCGCGCCCCGGATACCCCGACGCCCTGTTCGCCTGGATCGCGGACATCGCCCCATCGCGGCGGCTGGTCTGGGAGGCGGGGTGCGGCAGTGGCCAGGCGACCCGTGGCTTGGCGAGGTACTTCGGCCACGTGCACGCGACCGACCCGAGTGACGCCCAGATCGCGCAGGCGCGCGCGCCGGCCAACGCCGTGTTCGCGGTCGAGCCCGGTGAGCGCTGCAGCCTGCCGGACGCCTGCGCCGACGCTGTCTGCGTGGCGCAGGCGCTGCACTGGTTCGAACTGCCGGCGTTCTTCGCCGAATGCGCGCGCGTGCTGCGGCCGGGTGGCGTGCTGGTGGCCTGGGGCTACCAGGACATCGAGGTGCCGGAACCGCTCGCCGCCGCCAACGCCGCGTTGCAGGCGGAGATCCGCCCGTACTGGCCGCCCGAGCGCGCGCTGGTGGACGGGGCCTACGCTGCGTTCGAATGGCCGTTCCCGGCGGTCCCGGCGCCGGCCTTCGACATGCGCGCACGCTGGACCCTGCCACGGCTGCTGGCCTACTACTCCAGCTATTCGGCCACGCGGCGCTGCCGCGAGGCGCGTGGCGGGGATCCGGTGGCGCGCCTGGCGCCGGAATTCGAGCGTGCCTGGGGTGATCCGGAGGCGACCTTCTGGGTGCGCTGGCCGCTGTTCGTGCACGCGCGGAGGAAGCCGTGATCCGCTGGGGCATCATCGGCTGCGGCAGCGTCACCGAAACCAAGAGCGGGCCTGCGCTGCAGCGCGTGCCGGGCTCGTCGCTGGTCGCGGTGATGCGGCGCGACGCGCGCAAGGCGGAAGACTACGCGCGCCGCCACGGCGTGCCGAAGTGGTATGCGGACGCCGGCGCCCTGGTCGGGGATCCGGACGTGGACGCGGTGTACGTGGCCACGCCGCCATCGAGCCATTGCCGGTACGCGCTGATGGCGATGCGCGCCGGCAAGCCGGTGTACGTCGAGAAACCGATGGCGCTGCATGCGGGTGAATGCGAGACGATGCTGCGTGCCAGCCGCGGGACCGGGCAGCCGCTGTTCGTCGCCTACTACCGGCGCGCGCTGCCGCGCTTTTCGAAGGTGCGCGAACTGCTCGCGGCCGGTGCCATCGGTGCGCCCCGACGGATCGAGGTGCGCCTGTGGCGCGAACTGCAGCCGGCGTACCGCGACCCCGGGAACCTGCCGTGGCGGGTTCGGCCGGAGATCTCCGGCGGCGGCCTGTTCGTGGACCTGGGCAGCCACACCCTGGACCTGCTCGACTGGCTGTTCGGCCCGCTGCGGGAGGTGGAGGGCGAGGCATGGAACCGCGGCGGCGCCTATCCCGCCGAGGACACCGTGCGCATGGCGTTCGCCTGCGGCGACGGGATCCGCGGCAGCGGCGAATGGAACTTCGTCGCCGACCGGTCCCGGGACGAGGTGGTGGTCACCGGCGAGGCCGGGACGCTGCGCTTCGCCACCTTCGCCGAGGCCCCGGTCGAACTGGAGAACGCGGCCGGGGTGCGGCGCTTCGACATCCCGAACCCGCCGCACATCCAGCAACCGCTGATCGCGACCGTGGTGGCGCAGCTGCGCGGCGAGGGCCGCTGCCCGTCCACCGGGGAGAGCGCGGCGCGGACCACGGCGGTGATCGACGCGGTGCTGCGCGGCTGGCGCGCGCGCAACGCTGCGTCCCCGCTGCGCGAGGCCGGCGGGGACCGCCTGCGCTAGAATGCGCGTGCCGGTTCGCCGGCAGGATCAACCAGGAACGACGTCTTCAGGGCGGGGTGGAAGTCCCCACCGGCGGTAGGCGGCAGGCCCCCGGGCCATGCCGCGAGCCCGCGAGCGCTTGCGGCGTGACTTGCCCGCAAGGTCAGCAGACCCGGTCGGAAGCCGGGGCCGACGGTCACAGTCCGGATGGAAGAAGACGCGCCGCATGGCCGCCAGGCCATGCGTCCGCCCGCGCCCTGCGTCCATCCCGGGATCCTCCGCTCCCGCGCCCGGCGCGGGCACCCCACGAGGCAGGGCGGAAGACATGTTCACCGGAATCATCCAGGGCATCGGCTCGCTGGCTTCGCGCGAGATGCGCGAAGGCGACGCGCGGCTGCGCATCGCGTTCGGCACGCTCCCGTGCGCGGACATCCAGCCCGGAGAGAGCATCGCGGTCAACGGCGTGTGCCTGACCGTGGTCGCGTTCGACCGGACGCACTTCGAGGCCGACGCCTCGCGCGAGACGCTGGCGCTGACCACGCTGGGTACGCTGCCGGCCGGGCGCGCGCTGAACCTGGAGCGGGCGATGCGCCCGCAGGACCACCTCGGCGGGCACCTGGTCAGCGGCCATGTGGACGGCGTCGGCCGCGTGCTGTCGGTGCATGACGACGCGCGCGCGCAGCGCTGGCGGTTCGCGGCGCCGGGCGAGCTGATGAAGTACATCGCGAAGAAGGGCTCGATCTGCGTGGACGGCGTGAGCCTGACGGTGAACGGGGTGGACGGCGGGGGGTTCGAGGTCGCGCTGGTGCCGCACACCATCGCGCACACCGCGTTCGCGCGGACGCGCCCGGGCGACCCGGTCAACCTCGAGGTGGACCTGGTCGCGCGCTACGTCGAACGCCTGCTCGCCACGCGCGGGGAGGAGGGCGCATGAGCTTCGCGACCGTGCCCGAACTGCTCGAGGAGATCCGCAACGGCCGCATGGTCGTGATCGTGGACGACGAGGACCGCGAGAACGAGGGCGACCTGATCATGGCCGCGGAACTGGTGCGGCCCTCGGACATCAACTTCATGGTCACCCATGCCCGCGGGCTGGTCTGCCTGTCGCTCACCCGCGAACGCTGCCGCCAGCTCGGGCTGGGGCCGATGGTCCAGTCCAACACCTCGCGCCACCACACCAACTTCACCGTCAGCATCGAGGCCGCCGAAGGCGTCACCACCGGCATCTCCGCCTACGACCGCGCGCACACCATCCGCACCGCGGTGCGCCCGGACGCGCGGCCGGAGGACCTGGTGCAGCCCGGCCACATCTTCCCGCTGATGGCGCAGCCCGGCGGCGTGCTCACCCGGGCCGGCCACACCGAGGCCGCCTCCGACCTCGCCATGCTCGCCGGGCTGGAGCCGGCCGGCGTGCTGGTCGAGATCCTCAACCCGGACGGCACCATGGCGCGGCGCCCGCAACTGGAGGAATTCGCCCGCGTGCACGGGCTGAAGATCGGCTCGATCGAGGACCTGATCCGCTACCGCCTCGCCACCGAGCACACGGTCGAGCGCGTGGACGAGCGCGACATCGCGACCGACCACGGCCCGTTCCGCCTGGTCACGTACCGTGACCTGGTCGGCCACCGCCTGCACTTCGCGCTGGTGCGCGGCACCCCGGACCGGGACCGGCCGGCGCTGGTGCGGGTGCAGCCGATGAACCCGCTGGCCGACGCGCTGCACTGGAGGCGGCGCGACTTCGGCCCGCTGTCCGGCGACGTGCTGGCGATGCTGGCGGCCGAGGGTACCGGCGCGCTGGTCCTGCTCGACGAGCCGGTCGAGCCGGCGCGCCTGCTCGAGCGCATCCGCGAGGAACCCGGCCCGGCCGGGGAAGCGGCACGGCCGCCGCGCGACGGCCGCCTGGCCGAGTGGCGGCGCAACGGCACCGGCGCCCAGATCCTGCACGACCTGGGCTACGGCCGGCTGCGGGTGCTGGGCACGCCGCGCCGGCAGGTGGCCCTCGGCGGCTTCGGCCTGGACGTGGTCGAACACGTCGAGGCGGGGCGGGCCGGCGGGCCGATCCGCTAAACTGCACCGCCCACGTCCCGCCACCCGAGCCATGAGCCGCTACGAAGGCGACCTGCGTGCCCCCGCCGGCGCGCGCTTCGCAATCATCGCCAGCCGCTGGAACCCGCGCATCACCGATGCGCTGGTCGAGGGCGCGTGCAGGGCGTTCGCGGACCACGGCGTGGACGAAGGCGCGGTGGACGTGGTGCGCGTGCCCGGCGCCTGGGAGATCCCGCAGGCCGCGGCGCGGATCGCCGCGCGCGGCGGGCATGCCGCGATCATCGCGCTCGGCTGCGTGGTCCGCGGCGACACCCGGCATTACGAGCAGGTCGCCGACGGCTGCAGCCAGGCGCTGATGCGCGTGGCGCTGGACCATGGGGTGCCGGTCGCCAACGGCGTGCTCGCGGTGGACCGCTACGGGGACGCCGAGCGCCGCGCGGGCGGCAGCCACGGCAACAAGGGCGAGGAATGCGCCCTGGTGGCGATCGAGATGGCGAACCTGATGGAGAAGCTGGCATGAACCGACGTCGCCGCGACGGCATCGACCCGGTGTTGCGCGCGCGCGCGCGCCGGCGCGCCCTGCAGGCGGTGTACGCCATGCAGATGTCGGGCGTGGACGCGGAGGGCGCCATCGCCCAGTTCGCGCACGAGCAGGCGCGCGAGCCCGCGGACCTCGCCTACTTCGAGGACCTGGTGCGCGGCGTGTACGCCCGCCGCAGGGAACTGGACGCCGCGCTGGCGCCGTTCCTCGACCGCGCGATCGACGAGGTGGACCAGATCGAGCGCGCCATGCTGCGCATCGCCGCGTACGAGCTGCGCCACCGCCTGGACGTGCCGTACCGGGTGGTGATCGACGAGGCGATCAACGTGGTCAAGCGCTTCGGCTCGGAGCACGGCCACACCTACGTCAACGGCGTGCTCGACCGTGCCGCCGCGGACTGGCGCAGCGTCGAGGTCCGGGCGCAGCGCGCCTGACGGGGGCGTTCCCGCCGGACGCTGCCGCGCCGGGGAGGGCAGATGGAATTCGACCTGATCGCACGCATCCGCGGACGCGCCGCCACGCGCGACGACGTCGTGCTCGGCATCGGCGACGACGCCGCGCTGCTGCGGGTGCCCGCAGGCATGCAACTGGCCGTGGCGATGGACACACTCAACGCCGGCGTGCACTTCCCGGAGGACACCATGCCCGCCGACGTCGGCTGGAAGGCGCTGGCGGTGAACCTGTCGGACCTGGCGGCCATGGGCGCGCAGCCGGCGTGGTGCACGCTGTCGCTGTCGCTGCCGGGGGCGGACGATGCGTGGCTCGATGCCTTCCTCGACGGCTTCCTGGGACTGGCCGCGCGGCACGGCGTCGCGCTGGTCGGTGGCGACACCACGCGCGGCCCGTTGTCGGTGTGCGTGGCCGTGCACGGCTTCGCCGGGCCGGGACGCGCCCTGCGCCGCGACGACGCGAAGGCGGGAGACGACGTCTGGGTGACAGGCACCCTCGGCGATGCCGCCGCGGCGCTGTGGCTGTCGCGGCGGGGCGGCGGGACGACGCCGGCGCTGCGTCGCAGGCTCGACCGTCCGGAACCGCGCGTGTCCGCGGGACGCGCGCTGGTCCCGCTGGCGCACGCGTGCATCGACGTGTCCGACGGCCTGCTCGCCGACCTTGGCCACGTGTGCTCGGCCAGCGGCGTCGGCGCGCGGATCGACGTGGACGCGCTGCCGGCCTCGGATGCGCTCCTGGCGCTGGAGGTGGACGTCGGGCTGCGCCGCCGCTGGCAGGCCACGGGTGGCGACGACTACGAATTGTGCTTCACCGCGCCGCCGCGGGCGCGCGACGCGATCGCCGCCGCGCTCGCGGATGCCGGCGTCGCCGCCACGCGCATCGGCGGAATCGTGGCGGGCGAGGGCGTGCTCGCGGTGGATGGCAACGGCGATGCCTGGCAGCCCGCAAGTCCGGGCTACCGCCACTTCGAGGTCGAATGACCTTCCCCGCACGCAGGGAAGGGGGCGGCGCAGCGCGGCCCCGGTCCGTGCCGGTACGGCTTCAATCGTCCGCGCGGAACGCGTCGCGGATCCAGCGCAGTTCCGGCCGGTCGGGATCACCGCCGGCCTCGACCACGTCGAAGCGGCAGGGCCGGTCGCGGTATTCGCGGTGCATGGCGAGGAACTGCTGCGCGGCGAGCAGCAGCCGCCGGCGCTTGCGGGCATCCACCGAAGCCGCGCCGCCCCCGAACTCCGGCGAACGGCGGTAACGCACCTCGACGAACACCACGGTGTGGCCGTCGCACATCACCAGGTCGAGTTCGCCGTGGCGGAAACCCGCGTTCGCGGCCAGCGGGCGAAGCCCGGCCTGTTCGAGGTACGCGCGCGCGGCGGCTTCGACCCGTGCGCCCCGTTCCCGCGCCGTGGCCAAGTCAGTTGCCCGGTTGCAGGATGGCCGTGCCGTTGCTCCAGACCGCCCACGCCGGCGTGCGGCGGACGTTGCCGTCGGCGTCGATCCGCAGGATGCCGGTGGCGCCCTCGAGGCTGGCATCGCGCGTGCCCGCCAGGTGCTGCAGCCGGCCGCTCAGCAGCCAGGCGTCGTAGCCGAACGCGAACAGCCGTGCCGCCGGCCCGCGCGCGGTGGGCAGTTCCCCGGCGAGGCTGGCGGCGGAAGGCAGGGGCGTGGAGCCGCCGAGCGTCCAGGTCTCGCCCGGGAAGACGATGCCGTCGAGCACGTGGTCTTCCTCCTGCCTGCCGGTGCCCGAGGTGATCTGCGAGGTGGCGATGCGCAGGCGCAGGCCGAGCCCGGCGGCGGAAAGCTGCGGCGCGACCATCCGCGCCTGCGGACCACGCAGGGCGAGCACGGTGGCATCGATGCCGCCTTCGCCCGCAGCGGCCGTGCGCAGGCTGTCGGTCAGGTCCACGGGACCGTCGCCGGTCACCGCCAGGGTGGCGGCGATGCCGCCGCCGGCCGCTTCCAGCTGCCGGCGCAGGACCCCGATCGCGCGCACGGCGCTGTCGTCGCCGTTGCTCAGCACCAGCACGCGGCGGGCGTTGCGCGCGGCGAGGTAGGTGGCGATCGCGGCGCCTTCGTCCTCGGGCGAGAGCGCGAAGCCGGCCACGTTGAGCGGCAACGGTGCGCCGCTGTTGTTGAGCGCCAGCAGCGGGACGTCGGACGGCGCGTGCAGCAGCGCGGAGACCTCGTCGCGGCCCAGCGGGCCGAGGATCTGGTCGGCGCCTTCCGCCAGGGCGCGCGCATGCGCGGCCAGCGTGCCAGCGGGCGTGCCGCCGGTGTCGTAGAACACCAGTTCCGGGCGCTGCCGGCGCTCGCCGTAGTAGCCGGCCAGCAGGCCGTCGCGCACCGACGCCGCGGCGGTCGCCAGCTGCCCGGTCATCGGCAGCAGCACGGCCAGCCGGCGCGGCGGGCGGTAGCCGTCATGGTCGGCGGGCGGGCGGGTGTCGTCGAACCGCCAGTGGGCCAGCTGCGGTTCCGGTTCGGGCACCGCCGGCCCGGCAGGCGTGGTCACTTCCACGCTCGCACATCCGGCCAGCGCCAGGGCCAGGCAGGCGGTGAAGATCCCTTTCGCCGAAATGCGCATGGGCGGCTCCCTGCGGGACAATGACCCCGATTCTACCTTTGCGCCCGTGGAGAGACGATGGCCGCCCCGGAACGAGAACACGCCCCCGGCATCCTGCACGTCGTGGCCACGCCGATCGGCAACCTCGGCGATCTCCCGCCGCGCGCGCTGGACGTGCTGCGCACGGTGGACGCGGTCTGCGCGGAGGACACCCGCCGCACCGGCCAGTTGCTCGCGCATTTCGGCGTGTCCGCGCCGCAGGTGGCCGTGCACGAGCACAACGAGGCTGCCGTGGTGCCGCGGCTGGTCGAGCGGCTGCTTGGCGGCGAGTCGCTGGCGCTGGTCAGCGACGCGGGCACGCCGCTGGTCAGCGACCCGGGCTACCGGCTGGTGCGCGCCGCGCGTGCCGCGGGCGTGCGGGTCAGCCCGGTGCCGGGCGCCTGTGCCGCGATCGCCGCGTTGAGCGTGGCCGGGCTGCCCAGCGACCGGTTCGCCTTCGAGGGCTTCCTGCCGGCGAAGGCCACGGCCCGGCGCGAGCGCCTGCGCGAACTGGCCGGCGAGGCGCGCACGCTCGTCTTCTACGAATCCGCGCACCGCATCGCCGGGACCCTGGCGGACCTGTGCGAGGCCTTCGGCGGCGAACGCGAGGCGGTGCTCGCGCGCGAACTGACCAAGCTGTTCGAGACCGTCCTCGACGGCACGCTCGCGGATCTGCGTGCGCGGGTGGAGGCCGATCCGGACCAGCGCAAGGGCGAGTTCGTGCTCGTCGTCGCCGGGGCGGGGGAAGACGCCGATGCCCGGCTCGCCGAGGGCCGCCGCGTGTACGCGTTGCTTTGCGAGCACCTGCCGCCGTCCACCGCGGCGAAGCTGGCGGCCGAGATCACCGGCGCGCCGCGCAAGGCGCTGTACGGGCAGGACCAGGACGGGCAGGCCGGCTGAACCCTCGCCTGCACGGCGGCGCGCACCGGCGCCCTTCCAGGGCCGTGCCGGATGCGTTGTGCGACAATGCCCGAGGCGGAGTCGGCCAGACAGTCGCGGCACCCCTCGCGGGTGTCGAGGAAAGTCCGGGCTCCACAGGGCACGGTGCCAGGTAACGCCTGGGCGGCGCGAGCCGACGGAAAGTGCAACAGAGAGCAGACCGCCGATGGCCCGGCGCCCCGCGAGGGGAGGCCGGGATCAGGCAAGGGTGAAACGGTGCGGTAAGAGCGCACCGCGAGCCTGGCAACAGGCCGGCACGGCAAACCCCACCGGGAGCAAGGCCAAATAGGGACCCCATGGCGTGGCCCGCGCCGGGTCCGGGTAGGCTGCCAGAGCGCCGCGGTGACGCGGCGCCCAGAGGAATGACTGTCCACGACAGAACCCGGCTTATCGGCCGGCTCCGCCCCCCTTCTTCCTGCCCATCCCCGATCGCATCCCGGGCGCAGGTTGCGCGGCCCGGGCCTGCGCCCTGCCCATTCATCATGAACCGTGACCTGCGTCACGATTCTGGCTGGCTCCCGTTGGCCAGTCTCGAAATCTGAGACGAATCAGCATCTTGTGGATAAACGTTGAACAAGTGCGTGAAGAGTCGCGCAAGTCATTGACGTTGCAGGTGAAATTCCCGAACGAAAGTTGTTGACAACCACCTGGCCGGGTCATAAGGTGGTGGCCAGTGGGAAATCGTGGGTAATTGTGGTTTCCCGAGGCTGAAGCCCGCCGCAGACGGGCAACGACCGGGCAGGGTTTGTGTTCCAGGGCGAGACCGCCATCACCATCGACGACAAGGGCCGGCTTGCGATCCCGACCGGCTACCGGGAGCTCATTGCCCGGGAGTGCGGCAACCGCCTGGTGGTGACCTACAACCCGTTCGAGTCCGGGAGCCTCTACCTCTATCCGCATTCGGTCTGGGAGCGCGTGCGCGACCAGGTCAATGCACTGCCTCGCACCAGGAGCGTCAGCCGCATCCTCCAGCTGAAGCTGGTGGGCGCGGCGACGTTCGTCGAGCCTGACGCCAATGGCCGGGTGGGCATCCCGTCGAGCCACCGCAACGCGGTCGGCATCGAGAAGAAGGCGGTGCTCGTGGGCATGGGCGACAAGTTCGAGCTCTGGAGCGAGCAGGCCCACCTCGCCCAGATCAGGCGCACGCTCAGCGACGCCGACATGGGCGACGAGCTCGTGGATTTGCAGCTGTGACCGGGGGCGGCGCGGAAGCCCGGTCCGCGCACCTTCCGGTGATGTTCCCGCAGGTCATGGAAGGGCTGCGTGTGCTGGAGGACGGAACGTATCTGGACGGCACGTTCGGGCGTGGGGGCCACGCGCGCGGCGTGCTGCAAAGGCTGGGGGCGGGAGGCCGGCTGCTGCTGATGGACAAGGATCCCGAGGCAATCGCGGTGGCGGAGCGCGAGTTCGGCGCCGATGCGCGCGTCGCGATCCGGCGCGGCAGCTTCGGCGACCTCGCGCAGTGGGACGCGGTCTCCGGCGGCCTCGATGGCGTGCTGTTCGACCTGGGCGTGTCCTCGCCGCAGCTGGACGTGGCCGGGCGCGGCTTTTCCTTCGGCAAGGACGGCCCGCTCGACATGCGCATGGACCCGGAATCCGGCGAGAGCGCGGCCGAATGGCTGGCCCGCGCCGACGAGCGCGAGATCGCCGACGTGCTGTGGCGCTACGGCGAGGAACGCATGAGCCGCCGCATCGCCCGCGCGATCGTGCAACGCCGCGCGCAGCGGCCGTTCACGCGCACCGCCGACCTGGCGGAGGTGATCGCCTCGGCGGTGCCGCGCGGCCGCGGCGATATCCATCCGGCCACGCGCTCGTTCCAGGCGATCCGCATCCACGTCAACCGCGAACTGGAGGACCTGGAGCGCGGGTTGCAAGCGGCGCACGACGCGCTGCGCCCGGGTGGAAGGCTGGTGGTGATCAGCTTCCATTCGCTGGAGGACCGCATCGTCAAGCGCTTCATCACCAGCCGCGCGAAGGCCCCGCCCGGCAACCGCCGCCTGCCCGAGGCCGGCGGCTTCGTGCCGACCCTGCGCGAGGTCGGCGATGCGCAGAAGCCCACCGCCGACGAGGTGGCGGCCAACCCGCGCGCGCGCAGCGCGGTGCTGCGGGTGGCCGAGAAGATCGCGGGGGTGGCGGCATGATCGCGCGGGCCCTGGCCCTGGTGCTCGTGGCCGCGGTGGTGATCACTGCGATCGGGATCGCGCACGCGCGCCACCGCCACCGCCAGCTGTACATCGAGATCACCCGGCTCGAGCGCGCCCGCGACGAGCTGAACATCGAGTTCGGGCGCCTGCAGATCGAGCAGGCCACCTGGGCCGAGAGCAACCGCATCGACCAGGTCGCGCGCCAGCGCCTGGGCATGCGCTTCCCGTCCACCCAGGAAATCGTGGTGGTGCGCCCATGAAGTTCGTGCGGACCAGCGGCAACGCCAAGCGCCCGCGCCCCCGCGCGCAGTTCGACCTGCGCGGGCGGCTGCTGCTGGTCGGCTGCGCGATGGCGCTGGGTGCGGCCGCGCTGGTGGTGCGCGCGGTGGACCTGCAGCTGATCGACAACGACTTCTACCAGAAGCAGGCGGACGCGCGCTTCCTGCGCGAGATCCCGATCCCGACCTCGCGTGGCATGATCACCGACCGCAACGGCGAGCCGCTGGCGGTGTCCTCGCCGGTGGAGTCGCTGTGGGTCAACCCGCAGCAGATCGCCGACGACCCGGACGCGCTGGCGCGCCTGGCCGGGGCGACCGGCCTGCCGCTGGACTACCTGACCCGCCAGGTCTCGCGCTACAAGGACAAGGAGTTCATGTACGTGCCGCGGCACCGCCGGATCAGCCCGGCCGCCGCGCAGAAGATCCTGGCGCTGGGCATCCCCGGCGTGTATTCACAGCGCGAGTTCCGCCGCTTCTACCCGCAGGGCGAGGTGGTGGCGCACGTGCTCGGCTTCACCAACGTCGACGACCGCGGCCAGGAGGGCATCGAGCTGGCGTTCGACGAGTGGCTCAGCGGCAAGCCCGGCGTGCAGCGCGTGATCCGTGACCGCCACGGCCGCATCGTCGAGCACGTGGACCTGGTCCGCCCCGCGGAACCGGGCAAGGACCTGGTGCTGAGCATCGACCGCCGCATCCAGTACCTGGCATACAAGGAACTCAAGCGCACCCTGCTGGAGACCGGCGCCAGCAGCGGCTCGGTGGTGATCCTCGACGTGCCGACCGGGGAAGTGCTGGCGATGGCCAACCTTCCCTCGTACAACAACAACCGGATCACCAGCGGCGCGCGTGACGCCTACCGCAACCGCGCGGTCACCGACCTGCTCGAACCCGGCTCGACGATGAAGCCGCTCACGGTCGCCGCGGCGCTGGAGAAGGGCGTCATCACCCCGACCACGCGCATCGACACCAGCCCGGGCTGGATCCCGAACGGCAAGTACCGCACCACCGACCTGCGCAACTACGGCGTGCTCGACACCACGGGCATCATCACCAAGAGCTCGAACGTCGGCGTGGCCAAGATCGTCAGGATGCTTGGCGACCGGGAGTTCTACGAATTCCTGCGCCGCTTCGGCTACGGCGAGCGCACCGGCAGCGGGTTCCCCGGCGAGGCCGCGGGCGTGCTGCCCGAACCGTCGCGCTGGTCGGGCACGCACAAGCAGACCATGTCCTACGGATACGGCCTGTCCGTCACGCCGCTGCAGATCGCGCGTGCCTATGCCGCGATCGGCAACGGCGGCATCGCCGTCACCCCGACCTTCGTCAAGGGCCAGCGCGGCGAGGCCCGCCGCGTGCTCGACCCGAAGGTCGCCGAGCAGGTGATGAAGATGATGCAGACGGTGACCGAGCCGGGCGGCACCGCAACGCGCGCGGCGATCCTGGGCTACCACGTCGCCGGCAAGACCGGCACCGCGCGCCGCTCGCGCGCCGGCGGCTACGAGCGGCGCTACATCGCCTTCTTCGCCGGCCTGGTGCCGGTGGACAAGCCGCGCTTCGCGATGGTGGCCGTGGTCAACGACCCCGACCCGTCGCGCGGCGGCTCGACCTATGGCGGTGGCTACGTCTCGGCGCCGCTGTTCGCGCGGGTCATGGAAGGCGCGCTGCGGCTGATGGACGTGCCGCCGGACGACATCGACACCTGGCTGGCCGCGCAGGCCGCCGAGGAAGCCAGGCGTGCCCGCGCCGCGGGTGGGGCCGCGATGCCAGCGACGGGAGGTGCGCAGTGAGCCGGCAGATGGCGCTCGCGCAGCTGCTCCCCGACGTTCCCGGCATTCCCGCCGGGCTGGTCGTGTCCGGCCTGGTGCAGGACAGCCGCGCGGTCCGTCAGGGCGACGCGTTCGTGGCGATCGGCGGCTTCGGCACCCATGGCCTGCATTTCGTCGGCCAGGCGAAGGCCGCCGGCGCGAGCGCGATCCTGTTCGAGCCGCCGGTACCGGAAGGCGTGCCCACGCCGCCGCCGGACGCGATCGCCGTGCCCGGCCTGCGCGCGCGCATGGGCGCGATGGCGGACGCCTTCCACGGCCGCCCTTCCGCGGAGATGGCCACGGTCGGCGTCACCGGCACCAACGGCAAGACCTCGACCGTGCAGCTGCTGGCGCAGGCCTGGACGCTGCGCGGCACCGTCGCCGGCACCATCGGCACGCTCGGCGCCGGGCTCTACGGCCAGGCCACGCCGACCGGGTTCACCACGCCGCTGGTACTGCAGGTGCACGAACTGCTGGCCGGCCTGCGCGATGCCGGCGCGAAGGCGGTCGCGATGGAGGTCAGCTCGCACGCGCTCGACCAGGGCCGCGTGGACGGCGTGCACTTCCGCGTCGGCGTGTTCACCAACCTCACCCGCGACCACCTCGACTACCACGGCGACATGGCGCGCTACGGCGCGGCCAAGGAAAGGCTGCTCACCTGGCCCGGCCTGCAGGCCGCGGTGGTCAACGTGGACGACGGTTTCGGGGCCGGCCTGATCGGGCGCGTGCCGGCGGGCGTGGCCCGCGTCGGCACCAGCGCGCGCGGCGATGCCGCCGCGGCGGTGCGCGCGGCGAACGTGTCGCTGGACGGCGACGGCATCGGCTTCGACCTGGTCATCGGCGGCCGGGCGCACAGGGTGCGCTCGCCGCTGCTCGGCCGCTTCAACGTGGACAACCTGCTGGCCGTCGCCGGCGTGCTGCACGCGCAGGACGTGCCGCCGGCGGAGATCGCCGAGACGCTCTCGGCGCTGCAGCCGGTCGCCGGGCGCATGACCCGCATCGGCGGCGACCGCGGCCGGCCGCTGGTGGTGGTGGACTACGCGCACACGCCGGACGCGCTGGAACAGGCCCTGCAAAGCCTGCGCGGCCACGTGCGCGGCCGCCTGGTCTGCGTGTTCGGCTGCGGCGGCGAGCGCGACCGCGGCAAGCGCCCGCAGATGGCGGCCATCGCCGAGCGCCTGGCCGACGTGGTGGTGGTCACCGACGACAACCCGCGCCGCGAGGATGGCGACGCCATCGTCGCCGACATCATGGCCGGCTTCGCCGATCCGTCCGCCGTGACCGTGCGGCGCGACCGCCGTGCCGCGATCGCGGCCGCGATCCGCGATGCCGGCGAGGGCGACGTGGTGCTGGTGGCCGGCAAGGGCCACGAGCCCTACCAGGAGATCGACGGCGTGCGCCACCCGTTCGACGACGCCCGGGTGGCGCGCGAGGCGCTGGAGGGGAAGGCATGATCCCGCTGCCGCTCTCGCGCATCGCGCAGTGGACCAACGGCCGCCTCGTCGGCGGCGACGTGCTGATCGACGCGGTGTCCACCGACACCCGCACGCTCGATGCCCGTGACGGCAGCGCGGTCCTGTTCATCGCGCTGAAGGGCGGGAACTTCGACGGCCATGACCACGTCGCCACCGCGGCCGGGCAGGGCGCGCGCGCCGCGCTGGTGTCGCGCGAGGTGGACGCGCGCCTGCCGCAGGTCGTGGTGGCGGACACAGGGCGCGCGCTGGCCTCGATCGCCGCGGCCATGCAGCGTGCCCGCCGTGGCAAGGTGGTCGCGGTCACCGGCAGCAACGGCAAGACCACGGTCAAGCAGCTGGCCCACGCGATCCTGCGCCTCGCCGGCACCGCCTATGCCAACCCGGGCAACCGCAACAACGAGATCGGCCTGCCGCTGTCGGTGATCGACGCCCCGGACGACGTCGCGTACGCGGTCTACGAGATGGGCGCCGGCAAGCCCGGCGACATCGCCTACCTGACCGCGATCGTCCGCCCGGACGTGGCGCTGGTCAACAACGTCGCGCCGGCGCACCTGGAGCGGATGCGGAGCCTGCTGGGCATCGCCGACACCAAGGCCGCGATCTACGACGCCCTGCCGGTGGATGGCACCGCGGTGATCAACGCCGACGATGCCTTCGCCCCGTACTTCGCCGCGCGCGCGCACGGCCACCGTCTGCTGCGCTTCGGCCTGGAGGCGAGCGCGGACGTCACCGCGCGCGACATCGTCCTGGGCGAGACCGGCTCGCGCTTCACGCTGGCCACGCCGGCGGGCGGGACGACGGTGGAACTGCCGCTGCCCGGCCGCCACAACGTCGCCAACGCCCTGGCCGCGGCATCGCTGGCGCTCGCGCTCGACGTGCCGCTGGCGAAGATCGCCGAGGGGCTTTCGACGATGGAGCCGGTCGCCGGCCGGCTGACGCGGCACCAGCTCGGCAACGGCGCGGTGCTGATCGACGACAGCTACAACGCCAATCCCGGCTCGCTCAACGCAGCGATCGACACCCTGGCCGCGGCCGGCGGCGAGAAGTGGCTGGTGCTGGGCGACATGCGCGAGCTTGGCGGCGACGCGGCCGCGCTGCATGCCGAAGCCGGGCGCCGCGCGAAGGCCACGGGCATCGCGCGGCTGTTCGCGCTCGGGCCGCTCAGCGCGGCGGCGGCGGAAGCCTTCGGCGTGGGCGCCGCGCATTTCGGGACGCACGAGGCACTGGCCGAGGCGCTGCGGCGCGAGCTGCACGCCGGCGTGCGCGTGCTGGTGAAGGGTTCCCGTGGCAGCGCGATGGACCGGATCGTGACCGCGCTGCTGCCGCGCGAAGGGGAGGGGACGGATGCTTCTTGAGCTGACCCGTTGGCTGCAGCAGCTGGAAGGCCTGTTCGGGCTGTTCGGCTACCTGACCTTCCGCGGCATCCTCGCCGCGCTGACCGCGCTGTTCCTGTCGCTGTGGTGGGGGCCGGCGGTGATCCGCTGGCTTGGCACGCTCAAGGGCGGCCAGCCGATCCGCCAGGACGGCCCGCAGACGCACTTCTCCAAGGCAGGCACGCCGACCATGGGCGGCGCGCTGATCCTGATCACGGTGGCGGTCTCGGTGCTGCTGTGGGGCGACCTGCGCAACAAGTACGTGTGGACCGTGCTGCTGGTGATGCTCGCCTTCGGCGCCATCGGCTGGTACGACGACTGGATCAAGATCGTCCGCCGCGACCCGAACGGCCTGAAGTCGCGCTGGAAGTACCTGCTGCAGTCGGTCTTCGGCCTCGCCGCCGGCCTGTACCTGTACCTGTACGCCGACGTGCCCGCGGCCACCACCTTCTACGTGCCGCTGTTCAAGTCGGTGGCGCTGCCGCTGGCCGGCGTCGGCTTCGTCGCCATCGCCTACTTCTGGATCGTCGGCTTTTCCAATGCCGTCAACCTCACCGATGGCCTGGACGGCCTGGCGATCATGCCGACGGTGATGGTGGCCTGCGCGCTGGGCGTGTTCGCCTACGCCTCCGGCCACGCCGAGTTCTCGCGCTACCTGCAGATCCCGTCGGTGCCGGGCGCGGGCGAGCTGGTGATCATCTGCGCCGCCATCGCCGGCGCCGGCCTCGGCTTCCTCTGGTTCAACACCTACCCGGCGATGGTGTTCATGGGCGACATCGGCGCGCTCGCGCTGGGCGCGGTGCTCGGCACCATGGCCGTGATCGTGCGCCAGGAGCTGGTGCTGGTGGTGATGGGCGGCATCTTCGTCGTCGAGACGCTCTCGGTGATGATCCAGGTCGCCAGCTTCAAGCTCACCGGCAGGCGCGTGTTCCGGATGGCGCCGATCCACCACCACTTCGAACTCAAAGGCTGGCCCGAGCCGAGGGTGATCGTGCGCTTCTGGATCATCTCCGTGATCCTCGTCCTCGTCGGGCTGGCAACGCTGAAGGTGCGCTGAGATGGACAACGGCATCCACCAGGCAACCCGGCTCGACGCCATCGAAGGGCGTTACGACCCGCTGCTGGTTGGGCTGTTCACCGCCCTGGCCGCGTTCGGCGTGGCGATGGTCGGATCGAGCTCCATGGCCATCGGCGAGGACCTCGGCAGGGGGCCGTTCCATTTCCTGGTCCGGCATGTGGTGTCCCTCGCGATCGGCATCGTCCTGTGCGTGGTCGCGGCGCGCACCCCGCTCAAGACGCTGGAGCGCTACCCGCAGGGCCTGCTGCTGGCCTGCGTCATCCTGCTGGCGCTGGTGTTCGTGCCCGGGCTCGGCCGGACGGTCAATGGCGCCCGCCGCTGGATCACCCTCGTCATCACCAACTTCCAGGTGGTCGAGGCGGTGAAGGTGATCTACATCGTCTGGCTCGCCAGCTACCTGGTGCGATTCCGCGACGAGGTCAACGCCACCTGGATCGCGATGCTCAAGCCGCTGGGCGTGGCCCTCCTGCTGGTCGTGCTGCTGCTGGCCCAGCCGGACTTCGGTTCGGCGACCATGCTGCTGGCGGTGACCGCCGGCATGCTGGTGCTCGGCGGCGGCCACCTGCGGCGGATGATGCTGCCGGTGCTGCTGCTGTTGCCGGCGCTGGTCGCGGTGGCGGTGATGGAGCCATACCGCCTGCGCCGCATCATCTCCTTCACCAACCCGTGGGAGGACCAGCTCGGCGCCGGCTACCAGCTGTCGAACGCGCTGATGGCGATCGGCCGCGGCGAGCTGGCCGGCGTGGGCTTCGGCGCGTCGGTGCAGAAGCTGTCCTACCTGCCGGAGGCGCACACCGACTTCATCTTCGCCGTGGTCGGCGAGGAGCTCGGCTTCGTGGGCGTGTTCGCGCTGGTCGCCGCGTTCGCGGCGCTGGTCGCGCGCGCGCTGTGGATCGGGTACAGGTGCGTGGAGATGCGGCGCCATTTCGCCGGTTACCTGGCCTTCGGCGTGGCGCTGATGATCGGCCTGCAGGCGCTGGTCTCGATGGGCGTGAACCTCGGCCTGCTGCCGACCAAGGGCCTGACCCTGCCGCTGATCTCGTACGGCGGGTCGAGCGTGATGATGACCTGCGCGGCGATGGGCCTGCTGCTGCGGGTGTCCTACGAGCTGGACCGCGCCCGGCGCCAGGTCGCGCGCCTGCGCGGCGAGGCCATGCAGCCGCCGCCGGGCAACGTGCCGCCCACCGCGCAGCCGCCGATGCCGGTCACCGTGCAGTCGCGCGGTGGCCGCGTGCGCCAGCGTGTCGAGCCCGTCCTGGGCAGCGGGAGGCCGGCATGATCCGTCGCCTGTACGACAACGCGGCGCTGTCGAAGGAGGATTTCGCGCGGGCGTTCCCGCGGGTGCACTTCGTCGGCATCGGCGGCGCCGGCATGAGCGGCATCGCCGAGGTGCTGTGCACGCTCGGCTACCAGGTCTCCGGCTCCGACCTGGCCGACAACGCGGCCACGCGCCGGCTGGCCGCGCTGGGCGCGACCGTGTACCGCGGGCACACCGCGGCCAACGTGCTCGGCGCCGACTGCGTGGTGGTGTCCAGCGCGATCCGCCCGGACAACCCGGAGCTGATGGAGGCGCGCGCGCAGCGCATCCCGGTCGTGCCGCGCGCCGAGATGCTGGCCGAGCTGATGCGCTTCCGCCGCGGCATCGCGGTCGCCGGCACCCACGGCAAGACCACCACCACCTCGCTGACCGCGAGCGTGCTGGCCGAGGGCGGGCTCGACCCGACCTTCGTCATCGGCGGGCAGCTGCTGGCCGCCGGCGCCAACGCGCGCCTTGGCCATGGCCACTGGCTGGTGGCCGAGGCCGACGAGAGCGACGGCAGCTTCCTGCGCCTCAACCCGCTGCTCGCCATCGTCACCAACATCGATGCCGACCACCTGGAGAACTACGGCGGCGACTTCGCCAGGGTGCAGGCCGCGTTCTCCGAGTTCCTGCACCGGCTGCCGTTCTATGGCCTGGCGGTGCTGTGCCTGGACGACCCGAACGTCGCCGCGCTGGCCGCGGACATGCCGCGCCACGTGATGACCTACGGCTTCGCAGGTGAGGCCGACGTGCGCGCCCAGGACGTGGTCCAGGACGGCGCGCGGATGCGGTTCACGCTGTGCCTGCCCGATGGCACGCGCACGGCGGCGACGCTGGCGCTGCCCGGCCGGCACAACGTGCAGAACGCGCTGGCCGCGGCGACGGTCGGCTGGCAGCTCGGCATCGCCCCGGAGACGATCGCCGCGGCGCTGGAGAAGTTCCAGGGCATCGGCCGCCGCTTCAACCTGCTGGCCGAGCTGCGCACGCCGAAGGGCGCGACCGTGCAGCTGGTGGACGACTACGGCCACCACCCGCGCGAGCTGGCCGCGGTGTTCGCCGCCGCGCGCGGCGGCTGGCCGGGCCGCCGGCTGGTGGTCGCGTTCCAGCCGCACCGCTACACCCGCACGCGCGACCAGTTCGACGACTTCGCCAGCGTGCTGTCCGAAGTGGACGCTCTGGTGCTGACCGAGGTCTACCCGGCGGGCGAGGCGCCGATCGCCGGCGCCGATGCGAAGTCGCTGGCGCGCGCGATCCGCGCGCGCGGCCGCATCGACCCGGTCGTGGTCGGCGGGGTGTCGGAGCTGGCCGGCGTGCTGCCGGACGTGCTGCAGGACGGCGACCTGCTGCTGATGATGGGCGCGGGCGACATCGGCCATGCCGCGCAGCAGCTGGCGCGCGAGGGTTTCCCGGGGGGCGGCCGATGAGCGCGTACCGGATCCCGCCGCGCCGCTTCGACGATCCCGCCGTGTTCGGGCGCGTCGCCGTGCTGATGGGCGGCACCAGCTCCGAGCGCGAGGTCTCGCTGCAGTCGGGCGGCGGCGTGCTCGCGGCGCTGCGTTCGCGCGGCGTGGACGCGCACGCGGTGGACGGCATCCCGGCGCTGGTGCGCGAGATCATCGACGGCAGGATCGACCGCGTGTTCAACATCCTGCACGGCAGCCACGGCGGCGGCGAGGACGGCGTCCTCCAGGGCCTGCTCGAGGCGCTGGGCGTGCCGTACACCGGCCCCGGCGTGCTCGGCAGCGCGCTGACCATGGACAAGGTCCGCACCAAGCAGGTGTGGATCGCCGAGGGCCTGCCGACGCCGCGCTTCGTCCGCGTCCCGCCCGGCGGCGACGTGCGCGCCGCGATCGCAAAGGTCGGCTTGCCGGCGTTCGTGAAGCCTTCGTGCGAGGGTTCCAGCGTCGGCGCCGCGCGCGTGGCGGCGGAGGCCGACATCGGCCATGCCATCGAGGTCGCGCGCGCGTACGGCGGCGAGATGCTGGTCGAGGAGATGATCGTCGGCGACGAACTGACGGTCGCGATCCTCGGAGAGGTGGCGCTGCCGTCGATCCGGATCGTGCCGGCGGGCGAGTGGTACGACTACAACGCCAAGTACGTCTCCGACGACACGCAGTACCTGTGCCCGGGCCTGGACGAGGCGGGCGAGAGGGCGATCGGCGAACTGTCGCTGGCCGCTTTCCGCGCCGCCGGCTGCAGCGGCTGGGGCCGGGTGGACCTGATGCGCGAACGCGGCAGCGGCCGCCTGCTGCTGCTGGAGATCAACACCGCCCCGGGCATGACCAGCCACTCGCTGGTGCCCAAGGCCGCGGCGCAGGTCGGCATCGACTACGCCGAGCTGTGCTGGCGCGTGCTCGAGGACACCGTGCAGGAGGTGCGCGGATGAACGCGGCGCTGCGCAGGGCGATGCTGGTCGGCGCCTGGGTGCTGGCGCTGGTGCTGGTGGCGCTGCCGGTGGTGGCGGTGCTCCGGGGCTGGATCGGCGCCGAGCGCTGGCCACTGCGCGTCCTGCGCCTGGAGGGCGAGCTCGAGCGCGTGGACCAGGCGCGCCTGCGCGAGACCCTGCTGCCATACGCGCGCCGCGGCTACTTCGCGGTGCCGCTGGCCGAGGCCCGCGCCGCGGTCGAGAAGCTGCCGTGGGTGGAGCGCGCCGAGGTGCGCAAGGACTGGCCCGACAGGCTGGTGGTGCACATCGTCGAGCACCGCCCGTTCGCGCGCTGGGGCGAGGACCTGCTGCTGTCGGAGCAGGGGCGCCTGTTCCCGGCCCGGGACATCGACCTGCCGCCGGGGCTGCCGCTGCTGCAGGGCCCGGAGTCCCGCGTGCAGGACGTGATCGGCCTCTACAACGAGGCGCGCGCGCTGTTCGCCCCGACCGGGCTGGACGTGCGCAGCGTCGTCCTCGATCCCCGCGGCAGCTGGTCGCTGCAGCTGAGCAACGGCATCGACGTGGTCGTCGGCAGCCGCGAGGCGAGGCTGCGCCTGCGCCGCTTCGCGCGCGTGCTGCCGCAGGTGCTCGCGCGCAACCCGCTGCCGCTGGTGCGCGCGGACCTCCGCTACACCAACGGCTTCGCGCTGGCCTGGGGCGACCGCAGCGCCGGCACCGCCAGCGCACAGACGAACACGACGGACAACGGCACGAACACATGAACCGCAAGGGCGACAAGGCTTTGATCGTGGGCCTCGACATCGGCACCTCCAAGGTGGTGGCGCTGGTGGGCGAGTACACCCCCGGCAACCCGATCGAGGTCATCGGCATCGGCTCGCACGAGTCGCGTGGCCTCAAGCGCGGCGTGGTGGTGGACATCGAATCGACGGTGCAGTCCATCCAGCGCGCGATCGAGGAGGCGGAGCTGATGGCCGGCTGCGAGATCCGCTCGGTGTACGCCTCGATCTCGGGCAACCACGTGCAGTGCCGCAACTCCAACGGCATCGTGCCGATCCGGGACGGCGAGGTGACCTGGGCCGACCTCGACCGCGTGCTCGACGCGGCCAAGGCGGTGGCGATCCCGGCGGACCAGAAGATCCTGCACGCGATCCCGCGCGAATACGTGCTCGACGACTCGCAGGACGGCATCCGCAACCCGGTCGGCATGACCGGCGTGCGCCTGGAGGTGCACGCGCACCTGGTGGTCTGCGCGCAGTCGGCCGCCGCCAACATCACCAAGTGCGTGCAGCGCTGCGGCCTGCAGGTGGACGACCTGGTGCTGTCGTCGCTGGCCTCCAGCACCGCCGTGCTCACCAGCGACGAGCGCGAGCTGGGCGTGGTGCTGGTGGACATGGGCGCGGGCACCACCGACATCGCGGTGTTCGTGCACGGCGCGATCTGCCACACCGCCTCGCTGCCGATCGCCGGCGACAAGGTCACCGAGGACATCGCGCACATGCTGCGCACGCCCACGCCCGAGGCCGAGCAGATCAAGGTGCGCTACGCCTGCGCGCTGGCGCAGCTGGCGACCAGCGAGGAGTCGATCCAGGTGCCGTCGGTGGGCGACCGCCCGCCGCGCCGCCTGCCGCGGCAGGCGCTGGCGCAGGCGGTGCAGGCCCGCTACGAGGAGATCTTCGAGATGGTGCAGGCGGAACTGCGCCGCTCCGGTTTCGAGCAGCACGTGCGCGCCGGCATGGTCCTGACCGGCGGCGCCTCGAAGATGGAAGGCGTGGTCGAGCTGGCCGAGGAGATGCTGCAGATGCCGGTGCGCGTGGGCTACCCGCAGCACGTCACCGGCCTCGGCGAGGTGGTCAACAACCCGGTGCACGCCACCGGCGTGGGCCTGCTGCTGATGGGCAGCCAGATCGAGCACCCGCGCCGGCCCGTGCTGCCCTCGGGCAAGGCGGTCAGCCTGTTCCGCAGGCTCAAGACCTGGTTCAACGGGGAGTTCTGACGTGGACAGGCGCGAAAGGACGACAGTGGAAGGAAGGGCAGGGAAACGACGACGAAGAGCGTCGGCATTACCGGCAACTGCAAACGGCAACATCCGATAACCAAAGAGAGGACATGGACATGGCGCATTTCGAACTGGTCGAGAAGGTGGCCCCGAACGCGGTCATCAAGGTCATCGGCGTGGGCGGCGGCGGCGGCAACGCTGTCGCGCACATGGTCAACAGCAGCGTGGAGGGCGTGGAGTTCATCACCGCCAACACCGACGCTCAGGCAATCAGGAACTGCGGTGCCAAGCTGCAGCTGCAGCTCGGCGCCAACGTGACCAAGGGCCTGGGCGCGGGCGCCAACCCCGAGGTCGGCCGCCAGGCCGCACTCGAGGACCGCGAGCGCATCATCGAGGCGCTCGAGGGCGCCGACATGGTGTTCATCACCGCCGGCATGGGCGGCGGCACCGGCACCGGCGCGGCGCCGGTGGTGGCGCAGCTGGCCAAGGAGATGGGCATCCTGACCGTCGCCGTGGTCACCAAGCCGTTCCCGTTCGAGGGCCGCCGCCGCATGCAGGTGGCGCTCAAGGGCATCGAGGACCTGTCGCAGCACGTCGACTCGCTGATCACCATCCCCAACGAGAAGCTGATCACCGTGCTCGGCCGCAACGCGACCATGGTGCAGGCGTTCCGCGCCGCCAACGACGTGCTGCAGGGCGCGGTGCAGGGCATCGCCGACCTGATCGTGCGCCCGGGCCTGATCAACGTGGACTTCGCCGACGTGCGCACGGTGATGAGCGAGATGGGCCTGGCGATGATGGGCACCGGCTCGGCCTGCGGAGACGACCGCGCCCAGGCCGCCGCCGAGGCCGCGATCCAGAACCCGCTGCTGGACGACGTCAACCTGGCCGGCGCCAACGGCATCCTGGTCAACATCACCGCCGGCCCGGACTTCACCATGGCCGAGTTCGACGAGGTCGGCCGCACGGTGGAGCAGTTCGCCAGCGAGGACGCGACGATCGTCATCGGCACCGTGCTCGACCCGGACATGCAGGACGAGGTGAAGGTGACCGTGGTGGCGACCGGCCTGAACCGCAACGTCGCCCGCGTCGGCGTGCGTGGCGGCGACTTCGGCCATGCCGAGGCCGTGCGCCAGCGTCCGCAGGTGCATCTGGTCAGCGGCAAGCGCGACGGCACCACCGGCATGCCGATCGACGCCGTGGCCGATCCGTTCGTCCCCGGCGGCGGCATCGGCGCCATCCTGCGCGGCCGCAGCAGCGCGCCCGCTCCGGAACCGGCCCCGTCCGCCCCGGCCGCGGCCGACTTCGGCAACGACAGCAGCTACCTGGACATCCCGGCGTTCCTGCGCCGCCAGGCCGACTGACGGCCAACCGGGCCCCCCGTCCCGCGGGGGCGGCCCGGTTCCGGAGGGGTGCCCGCGTGCACCCGTCCAGGCGGGATTGCCATGTCCCTCGCGCCGCCGGGCCTGCGCCGGCCCGGCGGCCCTTTCCGGGGGCGTGCCACCCCCGCGTTGATTCAGGTTCAGGACGCCCGGTGATAATCTGGGCCGTTCGTCCGGCCCCGGAAAGGCCCGTTTTTCCGCACCAGGTTCCTGCCGATGCCGCAGCAACGCACCATCAAGAACGAGATCAGGGCCACCGGAGTCGGCCTGCACAGCGGCGAGAAGGTCTTCCTGACCCTGCGTCCCGCGCCGCCGGACACCGGCATCGTCTTCCGCCGCATCGACCTCGACCCGGTGGTCGAGATCCCGGCCTCGGGCGAGCTGGTGACCGAGACCGTCCTGTGCACCGGTCTGACCTGCAAGGGCGCCAAGGTCCAGACCGTCGAGCACCTGATGTCGGCGCTGGCGGGGCTGGGCATCGACAACCTGTACGCCGACCTGTCCGCGCCCGAGGTGCCGATCATGGACGGCTCCTCCGGCCCGTTCGTGTTCCTGCTGCAGTCGGCCGGCATCGTCGAGCAGGGCGTGCCCAAGCGCTTCATCCGCATCAGGCGGCCGGTCGAGGTGCACGACGGCGACAAGATCGCCCGGTTCGAGCCCTACGACGGCTTCCGCCTGAGCTTCACCGTCCGCTTCGACCACCCGGCGATCCCGGACTCGCTTTCCTCCGCGGAGATCGAGTTCTCGACCGAGAACTACATCCGCGAGGTCAGCCGCGCCCGGACCTTCGGCTTCATGCGCGACCTGGAGTACATGCGCGAGCGCAACCTGGGCCTCGGCGGCTCGATGGACAACGCCATCGTGCTGGACGAGTACCGGGTGCTCAACGACGACGGCCTGCGCTATGCCGACGAGTTCGTGCGCCACAAGATCCTCGACGCCATCGGCGACCTCTACCTCGCCGGCCGGCCCATCCTGGGCGCCTTCCACGGCTACAAGTCGGGCCACGCCCTGAACAACAAGCTGGTCCGGGCCCTGCTGGCCGACCAGTCGGCCTGGGAAGAGGTCAGCTTCCCGCTGGACGAGCCCGCGCCGGTCGCCTACGGCAGCGCGGTCGCGACGGCCTGAGCCCAACCCGTTGATGGACAAGGAAAATCCGGGCTTGCGGCTGGCGTGACGCCGGTCGCGGAACCGCGTTCGCGCGCCCCGGGCGCGCCCCCCCGGATAGCGTTCCGTTAACTTCCGGCGTCCCCGGTCCCGGTAGGATGGCCCGTCCGCGACGGCATGGGCTCCCCGCCCGGCCCGTCCGGACAAGCACCATCCCGCTCCGCTTCCGCCCCCATGGAGGCGCCAAGGGAGGCCAGTGCCGCCTGCAGGGTCTGCCCGGCGGCGGCGGACATCCCTTTGCGCCATGCCGGAGTCCCGGCCTTGCCGGTGGCATGCGGGCGCAACGGTCCGGTACTCGTCCTGATGACGACTTCCGCGACCTCCAGCCCGAAGGAACGGGCGGCGTCGACCAGCTCCGTGGACGCCATGCGCAGCCGCGCATGCCAGACGGGCGAATCGACGAGGTACACCAGCCTGTGGCCGTCCACGTTCGCCAGGCGCGCATGCGCCGCGAGCTCCTGCGGCAGCGCGGGCTGGAGGCGGCGATCCAGTTCGTCGAGCCACATGGCGCGGCGGACCGCCTCGCCGGCAGGCACCGCCAGCAGGGCATCGAGCGCCTGCTGCGGGGCAGAGGAACGCTTCCCGGGGGCAGGATGCCCTGACAACCTGGACCGCTTGGACGGGGAATCAGCCATCACGCCCATGACTCTACAGACGAATCCGTTGCGTGACATCCACGACCGGATCCACCGCATCGCCGTCCGCCTGTGGGACTGGTGCCGCGTCACCGCCTCGCGCCTGGCCGTCGCCGGCCGCGAGCGCATGGCGGCCCGGCCCGTGTCGGCGGCGATCGTGCTGGTGGCGGCCGGCATGGTCTTTGGCGGACTGGTCAACGCCGCCGCCACCGCGAGCCTGCAGGCCCGGCTGGCCGAGCAGGAGAACCGGCTCGAGGACACCCGGCGCGAGGCCCGGCGCGAGGTCAACGCGCTGGCCGCGCGGCTGGGCGAGCTGCAGGCCCAGGCCAACCGCCTCAACGCGCTGGGCGACCGCCTGACCAGGGTCGCCAAGCTGCGCGACGGCGAGTTCGACTTCAACCGCCCGGTCGGCGTCGGCGGCGCCGAGCCCGGCCGCGACATCAGCGCCGGCGAACTGCTGCAGGGCATCAGCGAGGTCGAGCACGACTTCCGCCGCTCGGGCATGCAGCTGTCGGTGCTGGAGTCCCTGCTGTTCAACCGCGAACTGGAGCGCAACGCGGTCCCGTCCCGCGCCCCGGTGGCGGACACCTACATCACCTCCGGCTACGGGCGCCGCGCCGACCCGTTCGGTGGCGGCGGCCAGTTCCACCGCGGCATCGACTTCGACGCCCGGGTCGGCGACCCGGTCCTGGCCGTGGCCGACGGCGTGGTCAGCTATTCGGGCGTGCGCACGGGCTACGGCAACGTGGTCGAGGTGGACCACGGCAACGGCTACGTCACCCGCTACGCGCACAACTCGCGCAACACCGTGAAGGTCGGCGACCTGGTGCGCGCGGGGCAGGAGATCGCCAAGGCCGGCTCCACCGGCCGCTCCACCGGCGCGCACGTGCACTTCGAGGTCTGGGAGAACGGCCGGCTGCACAACCCGCGCAAGTTCCTCGGCGACATCCAGCGCAGGTAGCCCGCGCCCCCGGCCGGGGCGCCGCGCGCGCGGACCGGCCGGGGATTCCCGCCGCGCCGGCGCCCGGTGGCGGGGATCCTGAACCCTCCGGGGGGCTTGCAAGCGCCGCCTGCCGCCCCCACGGTACAATGCGCGATGCCATCGAAAAGGGCGCCACAGCGCCCTTTTTCATTGCCGGCCGGCCCCCCGGGGCGCCCGTCCGGTCCCAGCCACAGTTTTCCGGTACGTCCATGCTCAATCGCCTGCTCACCAGCATCTTCGGCAGCCGCAACGAACGCCTCCTCAAGCAGCTCGGCGGCGTCGTCAGGAAGATCAACGCCCTCGAACCGCAGATGGAGGCCCTGTCGGACGCCGAACTGCAGGCCAAGACCCCGGAGTTCCGCGAACGCATCGCCAACGGCGAGTCGCTCGACAGCCTGCTGCCCGAGGCCTTCGCTGTCTGCCGCGAGGCCAGCAGGCGCGTGCTCGGCATGCGCCACTACGACGTGCAGCTGATCGGCGGCATGGTCCTGCACATGGGCAAGATCGCCGAGATGCGTACCGGCGAGGGCAAGACCCTGGTCGCGACCCTGCCGACCTACCTGAACGCGCTGGAAGGCAAGGGCGTCCACGTGGTCACCGTGAACGACTACCTGGCCAAGCGCGACGCGGCCTGGATGGGCAGGCTCTACAACTGGCTGGGCCTGTCGGTCGGCGTGGTCTACCCGGGCATGCCGCACTCGGACAAGAAGGCCGCCTACGCCGCCGACATCACCTACGCCACCAACAACGAGATCGGCTTCGACTACCTGCGCGACAACATGGCGATGTCGAAGCACGACCGCTTCCAGCGCGGCCTGCACTACGCCATCGTCGACGAGGTGGACTCGATCCTGATCGACGAGGCCCGCACCCCGCTGATCATCTCCGGCCCGGCCGACGAGTCGCCGGAGCTGTACATCCACGTCAACAGGATCGTCCCGCACCTCACCCGGCAGGAGACCGAGGATGGCGAGGGCGACTACTGGGTGGACGAGAAGGGCAAGCAGGTCTACCTGTCCGAGGCCGGCCAGGAGCACGCCGAGGCGCTGCTGCGCAAGGCCGGCATCATCGGCGAGGAGGACAGCCTCTACGCCGCGCACAACATCCACGTCGTGCACCACCTCAACGCCGCGCTGCGCGCGCACGCGCTGTACCAGCGCGACGTGGACTACATCGTCCGCGACGGCGAGGTGGTCATCGTCGACGAGTTCACCGGCCGCACGCTGCCGGGCCGCCGCTGGTCCGACGGCCTGCACCAGGCGGTCGAGGCGAAGGAGGGCGTGCCGGTCCAGCGCGAGAACCAGACGCTGGCCAGCATCACCTTCCAGAACCTGTTCCGCATGTACAACAAGCTGTCCGGCATGACCGGCACGGCGGACACCGAGGCCTACGAGTTCCAGAACATCTACGGCCTGGAGGTGGTGGTCATCCCGACCCACCGCCCGATGATCCGCGTGGACCACCCGGACGCGGTGTTCCTCAACAAGGCCGGCAAGTACCGCGCGGTCCTGGCCGAGATCAAGGCCTGCCACGAGCGCGGCCAGCCGGTGCTGGTCGGCACCACCTCGATCGAGGTCTCGGAATTCCTCTCGCAGCAGCTGCGTGCCGAGGGCATCCCGCACGAGGTGCTCAACGCCAAGCAGCACGAGCGCGAGGCGCAGATCGTCGCCCATGCCGGCCGCCCCGGCGCGGTCACCATCGCCACGAACATGGCCGGCCGCGGCACCGACATCGTGCTCGGCGGCTCGCTCGAGGCCGAGCTGGCGGCGCTGGGCCCGGATGCCCCCGAGTCCGAGCGCGAGCGGGTCAGGGCCGAATGGGAGCAGCGCCACGAGCTGGTGAAGTCGCTCGGCGGCCTGCACATCATCGGCACCGAGCGCCACGAGTCCCGCCGCATCGACAACCAGCTTCGCGGCCGCGCCGGCCGCCAGGGCGACCCGGGCTCCAGCCGCTTCTACCTGTCGCTCGAAGACAACCTGATACGCATCTTCGCCGCCGACTGGGTGCAGCGGGTGATGGCGCGCATGGGCCTGAAGGAAGACGACATCATCGAGCACCCGCTGGTGTCGAAGCAGATCGCCAACGCCCAGCGCAAGGTCGAGGCCTACAACTTCGACATCCGCAAGAGCCTGCTCGACTTCGACGACGTCAACAACGACCAGCGCAAGGTCATCTACGCCCAGCGCAACGAGCTGCTGGAGGCCGACAGCGTCAAGGAGAACATCGACGGCATCCGCTACGACGTGGTCGCCGAGGTGGTCGAGCGCTTCGTCCCGCCGGAGTCGGTGGACACGCAGTGGGACCTGCCGGGCCTGGAGGCCGCGCTGGAGCAGGACTTCGGCCTGCGCCTGGACCTGCAGGGGCTGGTCGCCGGGAGCAGCGAGATCGACGCCGAGGGCATCCAGCGCCACGTGCAGGAGGCCATGGACGCGCTGTTCGCCGAGAAGGAGCGGATCATCGGCTCCGAGACCATGCGCCTGCTCGAGAAGCACATCATGCTCAACGTGCTCGACCAGAACTGGAAGGAGCACCTCGCGCGCATGGATTACCTGCGCCAGGGCATCCACCTGCGCGGCTACGCGCAGAAGCAGCCCAAGCAGGAGTACAAGCGCGAGGCCTTCGAGCTGTTCAGCCAGATGCTGGACAAGGTCAAGCGCGAGGTGATCATCCTGCTGGCGCGCGTGCGCATCCGCACCGAGGAGGAGATCGCGGCGCTGGAAGAGCAGGAGCGCGCCCAGGCCGAGGCCAAGCTGCGCCAGGCCCAGTTCCAGCACGCCGACCCGGGCGGCTACGGCGCCGACGAGGAAGCCGCGGCGGTGCAGCAGGGCCCGGGCCAGGGGCCCGGCCCGGGCCCGGGCGTGCCGTTCGTCCGCGAGGGCGCCAAGATCGGCCGCAACGACCCGTGCCCCTGCGGCAGCGGCAAGAAGTACAAGCACTGCCACGGCCAGCTGGCCTGACCGGCTGCGGGTACCCCGCCACCGCGCGGGAGGAAATGCCAGCGATGCATGGCCTGGTGCCGGGCGCCTGGTATCGATTGCCCCCACCCCAACCCGTCCGGCCCGGCGCAGCGCGCCGGGCGCTCGGATGATCCGCGCGGCAGTGCCGCGCAAGCGGATTATCCTCGCCCCCCGTAAACGGGGGAGGGGGCAATGGCGTCCGTCCGGCCCGGCGCAGCGCGCCGGGCTCCTCCCTTCCTTGCCGCCCCGGACTCCTTCCCCGGCCACTCCGGACTCCTCCCCCCGCTTGCGGGGGGAGGCTGGGATGGGGGCAGAAG
>Ga0207866_1000577_pt1 | contig 50748 bp, 35 predicted proteins | sample HigsolmetaAR203D_FD_184835 | JGI IMG/M metagenome (GOLD analysis project Ga0207866, IMG submission 184835) | Ionic liquid and high solid enriched microbial communities from the Joint BioEnergy Institute, USA - AR20-3-D (SPAdes) (version 2) ...
TTCGCGGAATTCAAGGCCGATCCCGGGGGGTCGGCTTTGTCTTTTCAGGCGTTCTTTCGCCTGTTTCCTTTTCGTTCTCTTTGTCATTCCGGCCCGGTCTTTCGACCGGGCCGGGCTGTTCCTAGCCTGACGCGTCATTAATTCTCACTCACATCTTCTTGTAACAACTTGAAAACAAACAATATTTTTCATGGGCGTGTCATACAAACTCATGGTTTGCTTGCATGAAGATTGCTCAGATCCTCCACCTTTCCGAACTGCCAGTTCGTCCGACATAAGAAAACCCCCGGCCCGCATGAGCCGAGGGCAACGGCGATGCCGGAAGTGCTCCGGATTTATGGGATGTCGGACCGACGGTAGAGGGTCAGTTTCAGCTCTGTCGGATCGGCAACCGGGTAAACCCCGGCGGCGACGAGCGACTTCTTCACCCGCGCGAAATGCTCCCCGCGCTCCCGCGCCAGGTTGTTCAAAGAAACATACTCCCGCCTGAAGCGCGCCAGTTCCTCCCTCCGCACGATCGGCTGCATCCACCCCGTCACCGGATTCTTCACCGTCTCAGTCATGAGGAAACGCTTCTCGATCAGAGCCTTCACGGCGGCGGACTTCGCTGGCAGTAGCCTCTCGACGTCGCGCAAGGAATAGCCGTCATAGGCGGGCCCGGTCACGAGGGGCCGGACCTCTTCAGCGTCGACAAGGACGGAAAGAAACCCAATCTGGCCAGGATCGCGGCCAATGCGGGAAAGCTTCCTGTCGAGGACCAGCGCTACCACATCCATCACGGCGCAACATGAATGCTTTGCGGCGGCGATCAGTGGAACCATGGATGGAACTTCGTGTAGCGCCGGATCGGCATCGCGCAGAAGCCGCGCCAAGAAGTCATCCAGGTCGCTCTTGCGGAACGCATGTCCGCCCTTGGACCGGCCGCCGGCCACCATGGGCTTGATGAAGCCCCGCTCTACGAGTCCCCGGTCGTGCGGGCGAGGGACGTTCAGGTAGTCCCGGAGCTTCTCCAGGCTCATGGATTCCGCCAAAGCTTTCAAGAAAGCGTCGGCTTCGGCCGCGTTGAAGATGATCTTGTTGTTGGGTGCGTTCTGTACGTCGCCGGTTAGCTTCGCGCGTTGAACCAACTTGCGCAGCCGCTTCGGATGCAACCCGAACTCCTCTGAAGCCGACCGGACTGAGTGTTTCCGTCTCACGCCGACCTTGCGGCCGAAAAGCACGTCGTTTGGCCCGAGTGCCAACGTGTCGAGCGAATGATCAATGATGATTTCGCGAACTGGGTCGTAGGCCCGGTCGCGACATTCGTGTGCCAGCCAGTCGTAGAGGCGTCCGTACATGACTTTCGGACCCCGAGACGAGCGGCTGTCGCGGTGCGGCGCCTGGAGTTCGTCTAGGAACTCACGGATGCCCTCAGCGCCCTTGTCCACGATGTTGAATCCGGCTGCTTCACACCGCCATGCTTCATCGGCGTTCATCTCATCTAGCGTCACGCTCGGACCATGAACGGCGACCGCGCCGGCGACGAGGGTGAGGTGCATCGCTGCGTACATGGGCAGCCCATCGAGCCATGAACCGTTAGTCTCGCCATCCAGCCGCTGGAGAAGGTAGCGCTCGAATCGCGACGGGTCGCGAAGCACGGCGTGATCCATCATCCAGCGCAGCCGGGGAATGGCTTCAGCGATGACGCGGCTCGTGTCGTGGAGCACGCGTGGTCCGTCAAGCTTTCCCACTTCCCGGAGCACCATCCCATGCTTCGCGCAGGTTCGTACGCCGCGGATAAGCCACATGCTGCGGCGGTGGGGCCGTGCTGCAAGGCGGCAGTCGAGGCGCTCGATGTCCTCGGCCATGCAGGCAGGGCACATCCGTACCCTGTTGCGGACGAGGCTGGATTGAAGAAGGACTTGCTCTCGATGCCGAAACTGTCGCTTTGGGCAGCCGATGCGGCTGAACGCCTCGTGTAACAAGGTGGCACCATCCACGCGCGCGAGGTCCGCTAATGCCTGGATCGCATCCGGATCACCGTTGATGATCGCTTGCGGGTCGATTCCGAAGTCGTGACAGAACTCGCGCATGTCATCCCTGCAGGCGCGCGTGGAAAGCCGTGAGGCGAAATCGGACGGAATTTCCCGGTCTCCGAGTTCCAAGGTCAATGCCAGTCTCATTCTGGTGCGCCCTTGGTTCTGCGCGCCTTTGGTTTGCGTACGCCGGTGGGAGCGCCTCTCCTGTCGAGAACATCCTCGTAGAGCGCTGCTTCCACTGGGATCGCAGTCCAGTCATCGGCGACGAATGGGTTAACGTCGTCGTCCACTGCGCCCGTGCGGATTGCATACACATCGGCAAAATGACCTAATTTGAGTTCGCCGCCACCTTCCACCATCAGACACTCTTCGATCGCGTCCTGGACGTATTCGACGACGATTCCGAATTGGTATGTCGAAGCGTGTAGGAGGCGGTGCGCAAAACTGGGTGTAAGAACCTCGCCGCAGCCAACGGACGGGCAGAGCGCCACAAGATTCCGTACCGTCTGCAGGACAGACCCAGCGTGGTCAGGAAAGGCGAGGTCATCGAAATGGAGGACATGGACGCGACGGCGCATGGAATCATCGTTCTGGCAGAAGCGTGACAGCTCGGGTAGTCCGGAGAGGATCAGCCAAATGGGCCAGTCGGCTTCCTGCATCATCCTCTTGAGCGTGTTTTCAACTTCTTTGGCCATCTTTTCACTTTGGATCTCGTCGCCATGCTGGGCCTCGTCGATGTGGAGGATTCGCACGCCACATTCGGCCATGAGCTCGCGCACGAAGGGCCAAACCTTGCTGTGGGGGATTTCCCGTTGTCCGCGGTAACCGAGCTTTCTGGCGATCTCGTTGCCGAGCGCACCGAGCGTGAACGGCGAGGGGGCGACGACTGAAAGCAGCGGGCACCATTCGCCCGGCTTTCCGAAACCTTCGAATTCTGGGCGGGTGGCAAATGCATGCGCCAGCGCGCGGCTCTTCCCGGCGCCCGCCTTCCCTGTTACGAGAAGCGCCCGTCCGCCACGGATCATCCCCTCAGGTGTCACAACGCGAGGCTGCCCACCCAGTTCGCGCACCATGGAGTCGAGCAGCCAGTCAATCTCCTCCATGAGCCTTCGATCGTAAGCCGTAGGAAGGTAAGCCGCGAAAACTCGACCGAGAGCCTCGTTAACTTCACGACGCTTGTCGGTCTGGTTCGACACGATCCGCTTGAGGAATTCGGCCGACCGCCCGCCCGCCGATCTGGTGTTCATCATGTTCATGGGTCAGTCCTTCGTAAGGAAATCGGGGCCGAGACGGCGGCGGCGCCGTGAAACAGGGCGCTGTTGCTCGTGACCCTCGCTCTCGTCGCCGATCCTCAGTGGAGTGTCCCCAGAAGGTCCGGCATCATCATCGACATCGGCGCTGTCGCCCTCCAAGCCGTCGAACGCGTGTCCGCGCTCACTCGACACCGTGTAGTCGAAGTGCTCGAGCAGTCTTTCCTCCAGCAGCTTAAGCTGGTTGCTGGACATCACAGACGGATCAATCCCCCCGGCCTCGGCTGAATGCCTTCCGGTTTCACGTAGGTCACGAAGGGCGGCGTGGACGATGTGTTTCCGCAGCTTGGCAACGTCGACATGCTTACGGCGTAAGGCGGCGGCCGTCTCCAACCAGAGCGCGGCGGAGACACCTTCCATGTCCAATTCACACGGGACAGCAATCCACTCCGCGCCAGGTACGTTCTTGGAAACCCAGATCGTCCCGAGGTTCTCCAGATCGGCCCGCATCTTGATGTCGGCTTGTCCAACCGACTTGCGAAGATGTCCAAGGGCCTCCGATCGGTAAAAGAGACCAAGGAAGCGCACACCTCTGTTCTGAATTCGCCTGTTGTCCGAGAAGCCAAACACGGTCCTGATCACGTGTGGCGCTGGGGGCGGCACCACCTTGTATAGTGCGGCTCGCTCTTCCCACGCATCGTTCGGGGTCTGTCCACCCAAGCCGGCGTGCGGCGAGTTGTGATAGACGTCGACGATATAGCGGACCAGCGCCTTCGAGAACTCTTCCGCAGTCATGTGCGCGGCCGCATCCGCATCGTAGTCACCCTTGTCATAGACGCCTGAGAACGTGCGGCCTTGGAAGAACTGCAATAGTTGCATGTCCACGGTCTGGAAGAACCGCTCTACGACACCACGTGCGTCCGGATGAGACGCCGGACCAATCTCATTGGAAGAGCCGATGTCTCGGACGGCAAAGCGGAAGCCGCTGTCGATGAACTCGGAGCCTGAGTCCGTCGCCACCATGGTTGGTGTGCAGGCGTGGTGCCAGGTGGATCGGCAACCTGCCGCCGAAGCGATCTGGGTCTTGTCACGGCACACCAGCTCCAGCGTGCGGATGGCTGTATCGGCGTCAGCCGTCCAGTTGACCCGAGCCCCAAGTACGATCTTCGTCGCTTCATCGATGGCCACGCACAGGATGAGCCTGATTTTGGCGAGCTTGTTAGTGAGATCGTCTGGCATGCCCTCCCACGACTCGTGCGGAAGCTTCAGTGTCTTAAGCTGGACACGCCAGCAGTCTACTAAGACGCGCTCGCCTGGGAACAGGACTGACCTGCGCTTACCACTGATTTTATGTTTCCTGCGCGCATAGGCTTCACCTCGCCGCGCTGCGGCGACTGCAAAGCTATCGAGTCTGCGGATCGCACGTTCGAAGGTACTCTTCGAAGGTACTGGGAGCGGCGGGATGCCTTTCAATGCGCGTTCGGCGTTGACTGCGGCAAAGGATGGTGCATCGGTCCCCTTGAGGGGAAGATTGCCCTGCCTTTCTCTGCGAAGGTTCTCCTCTTCGAGAGCGATCGAGCCAACCATCAGCTTGTAGAGCGTCGACACCGAGGGTCGGCTAAGGTCGAGATAGGCCTGTACCCATCTGCTCATTAGAGCCACGGCATGTGGATCCGTGATCTTAGGTGCGCGGCAGCCCACGCGGCCCTTGCGGTGATCGCGGAGTGCCAGGATATCCCATTCGTGCTCTTCGAGCTTACGAATCCAGTGGCGGAGCGTTGCAGGTGAGACCAATTCAGCTCGCTGACGATGCTTTCGAGCCTTGATCTTCCGCTCACCCGGGGCGGGGCAGGCGTCGTCCGCGTCAAGGTCGATTCCATGCTCGAGCTTCATGAATGCCTTTGCAATAGTCTTCCGGAGTGCCTTGTCCGTAAGGCTCGTCTTGCCGTCGTGATACATCTGCACGACATGCCGACAGAGCTTCCAGTTGAACTCGAGTTGATCCCGCTCTGCATCCGGCAGGTCTCGCAACGACTTGATGTCAGGTGATCGCGCGAGCAACTTCTGGCGCGAGATTTGGTTCTGCTCAATCCGAGGATCGAGCCTGCCTCCCTGGACCAGCTGATGGATCTGTTCCTGAGTGAAGACCTGGCGAAGCTCAGGGTTGGCCAGAGGGCTAGCTGTAAGCACATGCCTGTCATGATGGATGTACTTGAACAGGACCTCATCGACGCCTTCCCTGATTGCAAAGACGTGGCCCGGGTCGAACCCATAGGTGGTTGGAGCCGAAGTGCGGAATGGGTTTCCATTGAAGACGTTCATGGTGTTCCTCCTCTTGACTGGAAGTCAGGCGCGGGTGCGCCTGACAAAACATTCGTAGGAAATCGGATCACAGTCCCGGACCTCGAGGACGCCATCCCCGATCAGGCGCACCGCTGCGTTGAACCCATCGGCGCCAAGACCGGACGCTGCCACCAAGTCGCGCAGCCGGCACCAGCCATAAAGGCGTCCCACCAGACGCGCGATCGCGGCGTCCGACGTGGCGCAGGCAAACTGCCGGGCACGCAGCAAGACCTTGGCGTCGTGGACATCATCGGGATGAATGTGATCCTCCGACCTAAGCAAATAAACGTCGGCAAAGGCCGTCCCGACCTGCTCCTCAACCAACCGATGAATTTCCCGAACCCGAGAATGCCTGATCCGGCATTTCGGCTTCACGTCCACCGCCGCCCGGGAGCCATTCGTGAGAGTCACGAGGCCGTCGAATGTGTGCTCGCCCATCCGGCCATCCTCCCACATGATGGTGACCCTGGGTGGCTGATCGAAGTAATCCTTCACCAGCCGGCTGGCCAAACAGACGTAGATGAAGTCACGCTCGAGCTGGCTTTCGTAGAAATACTCTCGATTCCCGATTACCACCGAGCCCCTGTACGAGGCGATCGAGCGCAGCGGAACCCGCCGAGAGGCACGGCTGGGCTCTGGTGGCGTCCAGGACGCGGCGCCAGTATCCGCTACCCTATGTGAAAGCCCCTCACGGAAATGGTGCCCTCAGCCTCCGCACAATTGCGCGGCGACGCTGTTGACAACCAATGTGGATGGAGTTCCGCAGGCAGCGGTGCCCGCGGAAGGAATCGATCAATTCGAACCTTCTTGCGCATGGTGAGTCCCTCGTTGCATGCAGATGTCCGCGACCCGGAGCGTCGCGAGTGCTGCTGTCAAGAAATCGAGGGGAGGGTCGGGAAGCCGGGATGAGGATTCCCGGCGGAACATACCGGGAGCCTCAGCTCCGCACTTCGCGGCCTTCCCGCATTGGTATCGGTATGTCCGTCATCTTCATTCTACTTCTCCAGTGCCGCTCTGAAATCGAGCGGGCAGGCGTCTACCGGGGCGCGTCTTAGGATCCGGTTAAAATCGCTAGCGCAATTTTTCAGATCCGAAACTTTCCGATCGCACTCCGGCAACCGTGCAGGTGTCTCGAATACGGCGCCGGAACGGAAGGCGTCAAAAGCAACGTTAATTTATGGTTAATGCGCCACTGTGCACCGCATCCAAATGCGAGGGCTACCATGTATCCCTTGTAGCTCCGTCGGCGGACTTGTCGGGCGGACGAGGTAGGCTAGGTCCACTCCGGTAACCAAGGTGAGTGAGAAAGCTGATACCGGTGACACGACCAACTGGTCGCCACAGCGCCCTCCTCGGCGCGCCCAAAGCGTGTCTCTGTGCCTTAAGGGCGCGGCCGCGGACTTGGGTTACGGTTCGCCACGGTGAAGACGAACATTCGGGGCCGGTCTTGGAGGCGTTTTGCCACCGCCGGAGAAGGCTTAGGGAACAAAGGGCGCTCCTGCTGGCCAACGGCATGGTTTGGTTGGTCCCGTTTGACGTGATTACTTCATGGCAAAGCCGGAAAGTCGCACCGTTTGTAATTTGCGACCATTTCACGAAGCCGATTGGGCGACACGACTTCCACCTTGTCACCCCACATGTACAGGTGCCACGTCATCTCTAAATGGCCCGAAGCATAGAAGCGGACTTCCAGTCGACCGTCGGGCAGGTCGGTCACTACTTGCGATGGATGGAATTCGTAGGAGCGCGCCTCGCTGGCCGCGGCAGCTGAGAACCGCAACACGACCTCTCCGAACTCGTCTTCCCGCTCAAAGACGCCGAATGCCCGTTCGGCGAACCGTCGTATGTCAAAGGCTTCGGGACGCGAGAAGGGGCAGTTGGTGTTCCGCGCATCCGACATCCGGTCCATGCGGAAGTGCTTCGGCCGGCCGTCCTCATCATGCGCGTCGCGGCCGACCAGATATCTCCTGCTGCCGATTAGCACTCCAAGCGGTGCCACTTTTCGCCTCCGGGTCGTCCCGTCGTTCGATTTGTAGTTGAATTCGAGGATAGTGCAGCCTTTGATCGCTTCGGCAACAACAGCAACGAGGGTCTCGTTAACGAGCGGACGAGGGCCCGGCCTCGCTAGCAGGCCCATTGCCTCAAGCAGTGCTTCGTGATCGGTTTCGATGCGGACGGCGCGAGTATCCGGAACAAGGGCATGAACGGTGTCTCGGACTGTCCGGAGGTGCGATGCCTCGGCGATCGCGCCTTCACGAACCATGGCATCGATAGCAACATCGAGCGCGGCCGTCTGTTCTGCGGTGACAGTCAGGAAGTCCCGGAGGGAACCGCCTCTCATCCGCCATCGCTTACGGCCGAAGTCATCGATGTAGGATTCCACATCGATGAAGATCTCTTCGAGAGCCCGGACCATCCGTTGGGCCGTTCGCGTGGCCACGTTGAATCGGTCAACGATGTCATCGAGGGTCACGCCCTGACGATGTGCGCGAACCATAGCGGCAAGCTGGATAAGCGTTCTCGCTTTTTCAAACGACATCCCCCTCCTGACAGAAATTGTCGTTCGACAAATTTAGCGAAGTTTAGCGCATAGTACCCCGAAATCAGGCTGGGGGATTTCTCATGAGGCTGTCAGCGGCGAGCGAGATCATACTGTCGCCAACGGATTTGATGCGGTTCCAGGACTGTGAGCACTCCATCGCACTTGATCTGGCATTCCTGCGTGGCGAGTCCATCAACCCGGCGGAGGAGAGCGAGGATGCGCAGCTCCTGCAGAAGAAGGGGCACGAGCACGAAGCCGCATATCTGGACTCGCTGATGGCAGCGGGCAGGCGCGTTGCGGTCATCGACAGTGATGGGCGTGCCTTTGAGGCGGCCGCAAGAGCGACGGAGGCTGCCATGAGAGGCGGAGTCGATGTCATCTACCAAGCAGCCCTCCGGAGAGGACGATGGCAAGGCTATTCCGACTTTCTTGAACGAGTGGAGAGGCCATCAGCGCTTGGGGATTTCAGTTACGAGGCGGTCGATACGAAGCTCAAGCGGAGTGCGGACCCGAAGCACGTGCTTCAGCTGAGCATCTATTCACAGGCTGTCGCAGAAGTTCAGGCGGTTCTTCCAGCAATGGCCCATGTGCAATTGGGGAACGGGGAGCGGTCGACCTTCCTGGTGAAGGACGCTGTCTACTACGCCAGCCGGCTTGCCGAACGACTGGAAACGTTTGTGGACGCGCCTTGGCAAACGGTACCAGAGCCTGTCGCCGCTTGCAGCCTCTGCCGGTGGCGAGAGCATTGCGACGTGGTTTGGACCGAGGCTGACAGCCTCGTCCAGGTTGCTGGGATGACGCGGCAGCAGCGCCGCAAACTCAAAAACGCTGGCCTCGCCACCATGAGGTCTTTCGCTTCATCCGAGTGCCAAGTTCCGGGCATTCAGGAGGACGTGCTGTGGCGCCTGCGGACGCAGGCGCAGCTTCAGACTCGGCGTCGTGATGGGGCCGCGCCATCATACGTTCTGCGGCCATTGGAAACTGGTCGCGGCCTCTTAAGGCTTCCACAGCCTTCACCAGGCGACCTCTTCTTCGACATGGAAGGCGACCCGCTGATCGACGGCGGGCGTGAATATCTGTTTGGCGTGTACCATGAGACAAGGGGACCGGAGTTCCGTGCGTGGTGGGCGCACGACGAAGAGCAGGAGCGCAAGGCGACGGACGAAGTCTTGTCCTTCTTCACATCTCATCTTGACCGAAATCCCGGCGCCCACGTCTATCACTACAACCACTATGAGGTAACCGCCTTGAAGAGGCTTGCGACGAAGTACGGCGTTGCAGAGCACCACCTCGACCATCTGTTGCGCACATTGAAGTTCGTGGACCTGTACCGCGTCGTCCAGCAAGCTTTGATCGCCTCGGAACCGGGATATTCGATCAAGGACCTTGAAGCGTTCTACATGGAGTCGCGCGAAGGGGAGGTGGCCACGGCCAGCGCAAGCATCATCGCGTATGAACGGTGGCTGGAAACCGGGGACGAGACAATCCTTGATCATATCGCCGCCTACAACGAGGTTGACTGCCGATCGACCAAACGGCTGCGTGATTGGCTGGTGGAGGAGGTGCGGCCTCACCATCTTCCGTGGTTCGTGCCGACGGCGCCTGAATCGTCCACACCGACCGAGGAGCCGGAACGTGCCGCGCTGCGAGGAAGGATTGAGAGCCTCAGGCCCGAGATCGGTGATCGCCTGGCTGATCTCGTGTTTGAACTGAACGGATTTCACAAACGGGCCGACAAGCCTGCTTGGTGGGAATATTTCGATAGGCAGCAACGTGAAACAGCAGAGCTAGTCGACGACCTAGAAAGCATCGGCGGACTGTCCGCTATCGGTCCGGCGTCCGGGCAGGAAGCGCGGTATCGCTATCCGGCACAACAGACAAAGATGCGGGCCGGAACCCGCGCGGCCATGCGGGGTCTCAAGGGAATGGCGACGATCGTTGAGCTCGATCGGGAACGGCGCGAAGTCGTCGTGAAATTTCCTAAGGCCATCAATCCCCCGACCAGCCTTGATCTCATTCCCGAACCGCCCGTCGACGCTAGGGTGCTACGCGCTGCCGTTGCTCGTGTGACGGATGGCCTGATCGCCTCCGGCGTGAGGGGGTCGGCCTTCGCCGACTTCCTTAGACGTGAGCCCCCTCGCATCCGGGGCGTGGCGCCGGGGTGCCCCGTGATTCCAGGCAGGGAGCGGGTGGAAGAGACGATGGTTGCCATCCGGAACCTCGACCACGGCTGCTTGCCGATCCAAGGTCCTCCCGGCACTGGAAAGACCTACGCCAGTGCGAAATCCATCTTGGACCTAGTGCAACGTGGATGCCGGATTGCCGTCATGTCGCATAGCCACAAGGCGATCAACAACCTTTTGATCGAGGTGGCAAAGCGCGCACGCGAGGCCGGAACACGCATCCAGATCGCCAAGAAGGTTTCCAAACCAGAGGACGTGCCCGAAGACCCGTCAATCATCTCGACGTCAAAGAACGATGACCCGGTCCTCATGACGGCTTCAGTCGTCGGCGGGACGGTGTGGCTATTCGCGCGACCCGAGTTCGCGGGAGCGTTCAGTCACATCTTCGTGGATGAGGCCGGACAGGTATCGATCGCGAACCTGATGGCTTCGTCCGGCTGCGCCAGAAACATTGTACTGGTTGGCGACCAGATGCAGCTTCCGCAGCCGATCCAGGGAGTTCATCCAGGTGAGACAGCTCTGTCGACGCTGGAGTACCTTCTCGGTGACCAGCATGCAGTAGCGGCGGACCGAGGCATTTTTCTTCCCGTATCTCGGCGAATGCATCCGGACGTTTGCGGGGTGGTTTCTCGGCTCGCCTACGACGGCCGGCTTAAAAGCGATGAGAACGCTGCGCGGCAGGCCATTCTCTTTCCGCATGGTGGGTTACCGTCGAGTGGAGTTGCCTTCGTGGATGTCGCCCACGTGGACAATTCGCAGGAGAGTCAGGAGGAAGCGGATGCTGTATGCGCTACCTTCAACCGCCTGCTGAACGCCTCGTTCATCGATCGGGAAGGGGTGGAGCGGAAGATGACTGTCGACGACATTCTCGTGGTCTCGCCCTACAACGCGCAGGTCAACCTGCTTGCCTCTAAGCTACCGGACGGCGCCCGCGTTGGAACAGTTGATCGGTTTCAGGGGCAGGAAGCTCCAGCCTGCCTGATCTCGTTCGCGACTTCCAGCGGTGTCGAGTTGCCCCGAGGCATCGACTTCCTGTTTAGCCTCAATCGGCTCAATGTAGCGATCTCGCGTGCGCAGGCACTGGCAATGTTATTCTGCTCACCCCGGCTGTTGGACATCCAATGCACAACGCTTGAGGAGATGCGACTCGTGAACGCGCTGTGCATGGTTCGAGAGGCTGCTTATCGGCCCCCTCGAAACAAGTTCGACTGATCACAGACCCATTAACGACATGAAGGAACCAGGGTAGTCTAATGAGTTTACTTGCGGTCAACGCATTGCCGACATTCGGCACACAACGTCTAAGAGGGAAAAGGTTTCGCCGCTATACTCGCACGAACTTGAATCCTTGGAAGTTCCGGAAGCAGTCATGCTCCAGAGGATTCGCGTCAAGCGCCGTCATGCTCCATATGGCGGACTTTGCCGTGAGCCCCCACGAAGATGGTTAAGATCATTCGCGGAGCGCTCGACACAGACCGGGGGATTTCAGATTGAATGGGATTCCTCGAGCATGCCATCGTTCCGCAAGGAGCCTAGGCGGCCAGGCCAAGCAAACATCGCGGGTGATCCTCCAGTCAGAACTCTTGGGCCTCAGGCAGTGAATGACGCCGACCGCTGCGCTGACTTCCGTTTGAAAAACTCGACGACCCATGTGCGACTTGCGGGATCAAAGACGCCTGGCAGGGGGAAGTACCTGTGAATCCGGACGAAGTCCTTGATGTTCAGCGTTGCGATCGGCGCCTCGACGACGATCGCGGTGGCGGCAATCGCGAGGTCTTGACCAAGATGAGGTTTCTTTGCCATCGGGTTCGTCATCCAAAGGTCGTGCAGCGCAGGCACCATCGTCATCTTCGCGAACTGGCGGGCTATCTCGGCGTCCATTCCCAGGACCGGCATGTCTGACGCAAGCAGGGATTCCAGCCACTCGGCGAGCTGTCTTTGTCTGAGCGGATTACGGCCCGCGAGGTTCTGGATACCTCTTTCAATTTCTATCACTGCACTGAAGGGGATGCTGACTGCTGACGTAGTGCTTAATATCCAGGCGATGACGTTTGGGTTCGGCCTCTTGTGCGCGAGCGAGCTTAAGACGTTCGTGTCGAGGACGAACATTTCGGGTTCTGGACTCATCGGTGTGGGCTCGTCCGTAGGTTCCGTGCTATAGCCCTAGGGAACCTATGACAAAAGCCTCCGGAATTTAGTTAACGAATCCTTGGTGCGTCATCTCGCAGGGCCGTGGAATGAGTGAGAAGCAGGGTAATCAGCGCCGGGAGTCGAAGCATCCTCGAGTCTGGGATGTCCTTGATGCTGAGAACCGTTTCCGCGAACTTCTTGCTGCGGCTGCGACGTCGGGGCCGCAGCAAATCATGGACGGACATCGGCGCTTCGCGTTGACCCTGGTGCGCGCCAAGGATTCTCCGCAAGGCAAGAGGCTCCTGTCCGAGGGCGGGCCTCTCGAGGGAGACGAATTCCCAGGCTGAAGATCGGGATTCTACCCCGCACCCACCATTCCATTGTCCAAAGGACTTGGGAGATTGACGGCTCGACGTCCTCAGGGGCGCCGAAAGTGCCGCTCTAGGGTCGTCAGGTTGACGTAGCTGTAGTGAGTGGTGGCGTCGGCTTGTTGCAGCCTTGTGGGTGATGCTGCATCCTCGCCCGCTCCTTATCACGAAGTAAATGCAAGTCAGGATGGGGGTCAGGCACAGCGATGGAATGACCCGCCGAAACTACAGAAGCCGCGAACGGACGCCTTGATCATCGGCGCGCCGGCCGCCAACCGGCCGCCCGGGCCTCGCTTTCCGAGCAGAACCACCTCTCTCCCTTGCTCGCCGATATCTTGCTCCGATTGTAATGCTGCTGCCCGGGCATGTGGTAGATGCGCTCGCCCTTGGAGTTGATGTTGCCTTTGATCCGGCACGGCCCGGACTGCTGCGAGGCGTTCGAATTCACGAGTGGAATGAGTTGCGCTGGCGTCTCCTTCTTCTTCTTAGAGCCGCCAGCGGCCCTCCATTCCCAGGGCGGTTGAAACGTTCCCGCCCAAATGCCGCGACGTTCTGCTTGGGCGGCCCGTTGTTGCTCCTCATATGCCCCGTGGCTGTATCTTGGCCAGTCGAGCGCCCATCCGCTACGAACGAGCAGCTCCTGGACGCTGGAGCCGTCGGCACGGTAGCAGTTTCCTGCGAAGCGGCCATAGCGGTCGCGCTCGACGAATTCGCATCGTGTCGGAGACGACGCCCTGAGGAACTCGTCCAAGGCAGCCGCGGACTTGGCTCCGCATCGGTAAGGCTTTCCAGAGGCATCGCTGCATGTCTGCGATGACTCCGGAGCATCGATTCCCTTGAAGCGGATGCGTTCACCGTGGATCTCGATCGTATCCCCGTCGATCACTGAGGCACGGCCCGTGATGGTCCTGCCCGTCGCGGCAGCGCTGACTAAAGGAAGCCTAGGGTCTGCAACTTTCCAAGAGAACTTGTCCGTTCCCAAGTACGAGCCGAGAGCCCCCGCGGCCACAAGCACGAGCGCGAAGAAGCCTATCGGCAGGAGCGAACGAATGGACCCCGATGCTCCTGTCGCCGCTCGGCATTTCCTTTGCCGCCGTAGTTGAATGACGTCGCCCATTGCAGCCCCGATCCTCTATGCATTTTGATCGAAGTCGCCCCGTTTGGCTATCGCTGCCTAAACGGAGAATTTCGGTTGGAATGAGGATTCCAGAAGGCAGAACAGGATGCCTGCCGCTATCTGTAGCTCTGCAGCGGCAGGCATCGATTATGTCTTTGGGCACTAAGGCACGACAGGACTAACAACAGCTACGGGAACGTGGCTATCGTCGACTCGACGGCAAGCCAGACGGGGGCATCCTCAAGAGACCACTCGATGCTTTCCTGGTCGCCTCCGGAAGCCTGGATCTCAAGCCCGGAACCAGGAAAAGGCTCGCCCGCCGTAAGAACGACCTCTTCGGGATAGACATCGACGCTGATCGGATCGCGCCGCACGCGGTCCAGGGTGGCCGAGGCGATCGCAGATCCGCCGCGGACCGCTTCGACGGCGATGCTGTACGCCGTTCCGGTCGGGGCAGAGGGCGTTCCGAAGACGGAGCCGTCATCCGGGTCGACCATCAGCCCGGGCATCGACGCTCCGCTGGCCGCGCGGTACGTTACGCCGTCGAGGGCGACGGCGGAGGCCAGCTCGAGGTCAACGGGCTAGCCCGTGGTCAGGCCGAAGGGCGAGGGCACGTCGAAGGCGATGGCGGCCGTCTCGACTTCGAGGACGAAGGATTCGCTGTCCTGCCTGCCTTCCGCATCGGCCGCGACGACGCTCACCGTCCTTTCGGGGTCGCGGCGGCTTCATGCCCGCTGGCGACGGCGAGGACGGCCTGGCCCGGGCCGCTGGCCTGGATGTCCAGCCAATCTGGGGCGTTCTGGAGGGACCACCCGATGGTATCCTGGTCGCCGCCGACGGCTCCGAAGACGGTCATGGGCAGGGGTTCGCCCGTCGCCAGCCTGACGGATTCGGGGGCGACGTCGATGTCGATGGGATCGCGAAGGATCCGGGAAAGCGTCTGGGTGACGCCGACGACGAAGCCGTTCCTGACTGCCTCGACGGCGATAGCGAATTCCGTCCCCGCCGGGGCGTCGGGCGTTCCGGACACGGCTCCAGTGGCGGCGTTCACCGAAAGGCCCGGCATGAAGGACCCTTCGGCCTGGCGGAACGTCAAGCCTTCGTTCCCGTCTTCTACCGTCAGTCCGATGGAGACGCCCTGATTGACCGTGAGGCCGAAAGGCGAAGGGACATCGAGGGCGATCGTCGCCGGGTGCAGGAGCGAGAAACGTCAACAATCTCGGCAATCTTACATTATCGTCATTATGCCACCCATTTCCGACCCTCAACAAGATGCAGCGGTGTCGTCTGGGGTAGTTCATGGATCATGACGCTGGGACAGACCTTCCTAGCGATTTCGCACAGATGCTGATGGTGCGTGAAGTAGATGACCTGACCCACTTCAGCCATCTGCGCGAGCAGGCGGAACGCTTCAGCCGCCCGGAAGTCGTCGAATGTCTCCATGATGTCGTCCGCCAGGAAGGGCACGGGGTGATGCGTCGACACGAATTCATGGTATCCGGCCACGCGGAGCGCCAAATACAGCTGGAACCGGGTGCCCTTCGACAGCGTGGCGGCGACCTTCGACCCGCCGTCCGCGTCCACAGCCACAAGAATTTCATTATCCTTCTCCGGCTGTGTCGTTAGGCCATCGTACCTACCGAGGGTTATCAGATTGAATGCTTCGGAGGCGCGAGCCATCATGGAACTTCTGTGTCGGTCCCTGTATAGCCTGAGCGCCTGTTCAGCCGCCGCTATTCCGATCCGCAGTTTCAGGTATCGGAGCGCCTTCTCCTGGATTTCGAGGACGACCGTATGACGACGCTCCTCGATGCGTGCAACCGCGTCATCGTCCCCGATCGCGTTCACTGCGTCGACCGCTTTGCTGTACTCGGTGAAAAGCTCGCGGCTCCGTTGATCCTGATCTGTGAAGCGGCCTTGCAGTTCCGCAAGCTCCGCCTCAAGCGCCGCCCTGTCGGTGTTCTCCAGGCTTTCCTCGGCTTCCCGAACCGTCGAGGCTTCGACCGCGCTCATGATGTCCGCGCTCGCCGCATCAGCTTGCATTTTGAGCGTCGCCCTTTCCTCCAGCTGCTTCAGCACAGTTTCGACTTCCGGCAGCGTGGCCACGCCAAAGATTTCAAGGATCCTTGCCTTGCGCCGTTCGTGGATCTCCATCGCCTCGGCGAGATTGCGTTGCTTCTCCTGAGCGGCACTGAGCTCTTTTTCCTTCTCAAGCCGTCGGTCTCTCGCGGACTCTGCGAGACGGACGCGGCTCTCCACCGATGAAGCAAGGTCCAGCTCGGAAGACGCATCTCCGGGGATCCCCAGATCGTCCGCGAGCCGGCGGACCTCGGCGGTGAAACGTGCCCGGTCCTTCTCCATCTTCGCGACCCGGTCCACCAAGCCGCTCTTTTTCTCGATGAGGGAGCTGAGTTCCCCAATCAGTGGGAGAATCTCACGGACCTCCGAGACTGATCGCGGGCCGGAATCCGCGAGCCAGGAATTCGAGCACACTTCCGCCCATTCGGACTTCCAGTTCTGATCCTCGGCAACAACTCTTTCGCGGCCACGTTCGCGTTCCGCCAGTTCCCGCTGGCGGTCAGTAAATTCGCGCCGGAGCTGTCTGGCTTCGGAAGCCTGGTCTACGGCTGCCTGTGCAAGTTCCAGCAGGCGCTCGAAGCTCGTGTTGCGATCATATTTCACGGCCGCGGCATCCATCGCCGCCTTCAGGCGCTCGCAAGCTGCTTCTCCGTCCTCCTTTGCTGCCCTCCGGTCTTCCTCGGACGAGCAGACGTCTCCGAAGGCCAGAATTGCGTTCTCGCGCGTCTTCAGCCACGCCTCGAGCTGTTCGATAGAGAGACTGGGAGGAGAGCCCGGGAACAAGCGCGCTACTGCTTCGGCAATCTCGCCTTCAATACGGTCCAGGGCCGACTTTGCTCTACCGAGTGCGTCCCGGGTACTGGTGATGTCCGCGTCCATGACTGCGGCCGCCTGCACGCCTTGGCGCAACTCCGCGAGTTCTTTCACATGCAAGAAACGGGCATTTGTGGCAAGGTCATCCTGCTGAAGCAAGGCTTCAAAGCGATCGGCGGAACTTGCGTCCAAAGTCTTCCGGTGCTCGGACCATGCCTGGTTTCGCGCCGCTCTTATTTCCGCCGCCTCGCCGTCAGTAACGACGCCGCCGATGTTCTCAAGCGCTTTGAGCTTGGCTTTCAGGCGCCCACGCTCGGTCACTAGGCGCTGCAGGTCCCGGTCATGCCGTTCCACCTCCTTTCGCCACTCCTCCATTTCGGATTTCCAGCGGTCGATGGTGAACCTGCCAGGCACTTCCATGTCCAGAAGTTGCCGCGGATCGCCCTCCCACGGCTTCAGCTCTCGCAGCCATCGGAAAAGCGTCTCCTGATGCGTAGCCAGCGCTCTTTCGGCCAGGCGCAGGCGAGTGCGATAATCATTGGCGCGGCATGCGGTCACGGCCGACGCGAGGGCAGCTGCTCCAGCATCTTCGGTAATCGCGGAACCTGCCGTGGACCCAGCCGCCTCGAGCTTCGCCCGCGCTTCGTCGACTCGTCGCCGGGCATCCGCCACTTCGGCCTCTGCCGTCCGCAGCGAGGCGACAATACCGGAGCGGCTTTCCAGGAGATCCCGCAGGGCGCCGACAACCGATGCGCCGAGAATCAGCCGCTCGGCTCCAGTTTCACGCTCGCAGCCCATCCGGCGTAGGATGCCATCAATTGCCACGTCTGTTTCACGTATTTTCAGAAGACGTTCCGGTATATCCTTGATGGCAGTTAAATATCTTGCCTTTGAGTCCGAAAGCCGAGAGACCTTTTCGGACAGAGCCAATGCAACCTCGTCTACGGTCCCGTCCTCCATTTCCAACGAGAGTTCACGGATGCGTTCGGCAATAGTTCTTGAACGAGTGGCCAGTTCCACTTCGGTGGTGCGGAGCTCCGACAGTTCGTCGGCAATCCCAAGCGGAGCCTCCGGCAGGGATTCAAGTTCAACGAGTTGCTCGCGTGCTAATCGAAGGGCTATCAAGCGGGGAAGGGCTGCCAGCAAGCGCTGGATTTCAGTGATCCGCGCCTGTGTCCGGCCACGCTCAGTGATTGCCTCTTCATAAAGCTTGGCGGCGCGGTCCCTGACGGCCTTTAGCTGGCCGTACCGGACGGCAAGGGTATCGATCCTCCCGCGTTCTTCCTTGAGGCTTTCTAGTTCCTTCTTCAGGTCTCCGAGCTCCCCGCTGCGTGCCCGCTTGCGGTAGAACGCGTCTGCCTCGCTTTTCACCTCACCGAGCCGCCGGCCGAGGTCGGCTAATCCGGCGCTGGCAGAAAAAAGGAGCTCTCCGAGGTCACCCTCGCTCGCCAGGATGCTCTCGCCGCCTTTCTCGAGTGTGTCGTCATCAAGCGAGAACATCGTGCGGTAGGAGTCTCGATCCATGCCGCCGAGTTCGCCTCGAAGCACAGCTTCCGAAATTGGCTGGTTAGCAGAGTCAAGAAGGCTGTTTTGCGGCCTCTTGATACGGAAGACCTCTCGCTCTCCGGTCGACAGGTCCAAGGCTGCACCGAGCCGCATCGAAGGGTATGGGTGCAGGAAGGCGTATGGGCTTCGCGTTTCTATGCCGAACAGGAGGTCCACCACGGCGGCCAGCGTAGTGGATTTTCCAGCTTCGTTGGGTCCATACACGATGTGTAGGTCGGGATAACCATCCGCCCGCGGGCCGAAATTGATGGCGTGGTCCGTGAATTTTCCATAGCGGACGAGGTCGAGGCGGCGAAAACGCATCATGCGATCTCCCCTTCGGTATCGGCATGCAGCCGGGCGATCACATGGTCGGCGCCCTCGGCCACCAGCTCTTCGACGATCGCGCGAAGTTCGGTTTCGTCCTGACCAAGGACGTCACGGCATTCGGCAGGCAAGTGTCCTCGTAGTTCCTCCGCGGCCTCAAGCGCGGCAGTCTTAAAGGCCTCGGAGCCGGCGACTTCCTCGGAGATCAAGCGCCGCAGCTCTAGTAGCGGGTCGCCAGAAGCGCAATTCGTATCGGTTGGCGATCGGCTCTGCACATCGAGCTTCTCCACCCAGCAGCGTCCAACCAATGAGGCCCGCTCATCGGCTTCAGCCTTTAGAAGGTCGATGTCGCGCAGCATCCTCCAGGCGAGGGATGAGGCGCCGGTGAGCCTGACGCGGGCAACGAGATGGTCAGAGGCCGCCGCCTCCCGCGCCAGTTCCAGCGCCCTTCCGATTTCCTTCGCCAGTGCAGGCCATTTGTCGATGCCGTTGGCATCGACTTCGACACGCTCGAACTGCGCAACGCTAGTTGGGCGCTCCACAATCTGGATCGACATGTCGTCGGCCACCGTGACGAGTGATACAGACTTGATGCCGGACTCGTTGATGTCCCGCCCTTGCGGCATGCCGGGCATAACTACCGTGCAATTCCCCTCGTAGACCGAGCGCTTGTGGATGTGTCCCAGCGCCCAGTACTGGAAGCCTGTCGTCTGCAGGTCCGCAAGGGTGCACGGAGCGTACGGGTTGTGCCCGCTCGATCCCGTGAGGCTGGTGTGCAAGATACCGATGTTGAAAGCGCCCTCGACGGCGGGCTGGTATTTCTCGACTAGGCTTTCCGGCGCATGCGGTTCCGCGAAGCTTAGGCCGTGGATCACAACGGGGAAGTCAGTGGGCATGCGTTCGACATGGATCGCCTCCGACCATTTCTCGAACACCTTCACCGTGTCCGGAAACGACAACTCCTTAGTGATCTGCGAGACGGCGTCGTGATTCCCGCGGATGATGAAGACAAGGATGTCTGCCTCGTGGAGTCGGCGGAACTGCTCCGCGAGGAAATGTGCCGTCTTCATGGACGTCTGTTCGCCATCGTACAGGTCACCGGCCAACAGTAGGGCGTCTACCGCTTCGCGAAGACAGAGATCGACAATGCGGACGAACGCTTGCCTTGTCGCGTTCCCGATCATCTCGGCAAGCTCCGGGTTTCTCAGGGCAAGTGACCTAAGCGGGGAGTCCAAGTGGATGTCCGCTGCATGCACGAATCGGTACGCCAACTTTCCGGCCTCCCGCTTCCAGGTTGATTCCCGAACACGAACGATCGCACGCCTAGCGGGGGAGGACGTCAGATTCTGACATGGTTCCCCAAGAAAACAGCATCCTCAGAGGGTTTCTTCGTCGAGGAAGGACATGCCGCCAACATGTTTGCTGGTTGCAGGAACTGCGGTTCTTGGGCAATCCGAAGCTTATCGATCAACGGAAAGTTGCATCGGTGATGCTCAGAAAATAATATCGATGCCTATTTGGGCTGGGAGGGCTTGATGGCTAGTAAAGGTGAATTGGAGCATGGTGGTTCAGAGCTCGCACGCATTCATGCGAAGAGCAACCGCCGGAAAGCGGAAGCCTATTGGTTAGGGTTTTTGGAAGGCGTCCTTGCTAGCGAGGCTATTGAAGTCCGGGAGATCGCGTCGATCCGGACGGAGGCCGAGCAGTTCCTTCGGCTGTTCGGAGACGCCGATGCCGCCGATCTTATCCAGGATCTGGATACCTCATACCGCAATTACCACCAGCAGATTTTCGACATCATCGCTGCCATTGTCGACTGGCGCGCGAAGCCTTTTGCAAACTCCACCGACGTCAAGGATTCCTGCAATCGGTTCTTTGGGTTTTGTGCCGGGATCGCGTGTGACGGTCGCTTGAAAATAAAAGAAGTTGAAAGCTTGATCCAGCGGGTCGACCAAGTTCCCATCCTCCGAGAAGACCCAAGAATAGTCTCTCTTAGACGGGTGGCATCTGAGGCGATTTCAGACGGGCACCTTTCTGCAGACGAAGAGGCTGATATCGGTGAATGGATCGCTCGACTGGTAGGGGATAGCTGTCTCGACACCGGATTGGCCACCTATGGGAACATGCCCGTCATCGAAGGCGTGCTGAGAGATCACAGAGAGCTGAGATTCCAAAATTCTGGCTTTGTCATCACAGGTGCCTTCAGCATCGGGCCCAGAAAGCTCATCGAACGATGGATCATTGAACGAGGCGGAATGGTCGCCAAAGGCGTTTCTCGCAAAACCGACTATCTCGTCATTGCCTCTGCAGCGTCGCGGGATTGGCTCCATAGCCACCAGGGAGCCAAGATCATCGAGGCACGCAGGCTTCGGGAAATTGCCGGACGTCCGCATTTCGTGGAGGAGGTCACGTTTCAGCGTGCGTTGGAGGAGGCGGTGTGACCCGAGTATTGCTGCTGCGGGTTTGGGCGCGATGGAGACATGAGTTCGCATTCATTGGACATGCGACCTTTTTTGTTGACGCCCTTATGTGTCGCAGTGGAACGGTCGCGGGAAGAGCAAAATGAGTGAGGCTGCCGTCGCTAGACCGCAACTCAGTGGCGTTCGGGGGATCATGATCGGCGACGCCTGATGGGGGGAGGGGGCACTGAGCATCACATAGATCGATTTTCCGCAACGCCTGACTCGTGACTGCACGGTCGAGCGACAAGAACACACGCGCCAAATTGAGCCAAGAAGGATGCGGCATTCTATGCAACACGCAGACTTGATGGAGCTTGTTAAACAGAAGGTTCAATCTCTTCGTCCGAAACTGCTGGATCTCAGTCGTCGCAACCCATTGCTTGCGACAAGGTTGTCTCCGCGTTCGAACTCTCATATCCGCATCGTCGACGAACTTCCGGAGGTCCTCTTTTACAAGCTAAACAATGGCCAACCCATGCGGTTCGTCCCGTTACCCGAGATCGACGCCGATCCGCGTGACGAAGACACCAAGGCATTCCGCGACGCACTGGCGAATGCCCGCATTACGGACGAAACCTATCAAGCTGAACTCGACGCGATCGAACGTGATGCCGAGGACTATTTGGACCGGACCCGCGCCATCGAGCGTGCGTTGAAGGATCGCGTTCGCGAGGAGCTCGGCCTCCCTCCCAGGCCCCGGAAGGCCGACGTCAATCTAGTACAGCACGCCCGGAATAACGGCATTAGTCCCTCCTATGAACTGCCCTATCCCGAAGAGGCCACGGAGGACGGCCGTCACGATGATGACGACATCCAAACGCTGTTGCTTCCCAAGGATCTTGAGCGAAAGCTCAACGCCATCAGCTCGAAATGCCGGACGTGGATACAGGAGACCGGCATCAATGTGCTCCACGTCGCGTTCGGTTTCCTTGAATGGTCCGAGCCGAATCAGACCGAAACCTCATTTGCGCCCCTCATCCTTTGCAGCGCGCAGATTGAGAAGAAGCGCACCAGGGTAGGGAGCGAATTCTGGATTTCCGGAACCGGAGAAGAGCCGGAGATCAATGCCGTCTTGGCTGAGAAAATGCGTCTGGAGTTCGGCATTGAGCTTCCCAGGTTTGAAAGCGGCTCGGTCGAGGACTACCTGGCCGAGATCGCCGAGATTGCCCCGAAGCACATTGCCTGGCGGGTACGCCGGCAGGTGGCTGTTGGGGTTTTCCCATCGGCGAGGATGGCGATGTATCATGACATCGATCCCACTCATCCAGCGTTTCCCGACAATGACATAGTCCGATCGCTGCTTGGCGGAACAAGTTCTGAATCCACGTCGCCCTTTGCTGAGGAGTACAACGTCGACGAGCCGGACATCGAAGGGCGCGTCCCCTGCATTGTCCTCGATGCCGATTCCTCCCAGTTCAGCACGCTCGTTGATATCGCAAACGGTAAGAATCTTGCCGTTGAGGGCCCTCCGGGAACCGGAAAATCCCAAACGATCGTGAATGCCATCGCCGCCGCGTTGGCCGAAGGAAAGAAGGTCCTGTTTGTCGCCGAGAAGCTGGCGGCTCTCAATGTCGTCCGCTCTAGGCTCGAATCTGTGGGTCTGGGGGAATTCCTGCTGCCTCTGCAGGCAGAACGGTCGACAAGGGAGCAGGTTGTTGCATCGGTCCGAGCGCGCGTGCAGATGCGACCCCCTTCCGCAATCCGGGACTACGACAGGAAGCTTGAGGAATTTCGGCGTATTCGTGATGAGCTCGCGAAATACATCGAATTGCTCACCACGCCGTTTGCGGACAGTGGTCTGACAATACATGAAATCCTTGGGAAAAGCATCGCGACAAGCTCCTGCATTGAGGACGTGCCCGCCGAGGTGCTTTCAGGTTGCGACATACCGGAGAGCCTTCTGAGCGTGGCAGGGATCGATCGCCTGAAGTTGCTTGGGACCGCCGTGGAGAAAGCAGCCCGGGCGGCGGCACAGGCGGCTCCTTACTGGAAGTCTGTCGGGTTGGTTCATGCGGAGCGCTTCACGGTCGAAGAGGCCTGCCATCTAGCGCTGAATTCTGCACGCGCATACAGGGACGTGAGCGAATTGCGGGCGGAGTTCGCGGCCTACGGCATTGATCCGCGAGCTAACGATGAGACGCTGGAGGTTTTACAGAAAACGCTGCATAGGCTCTTGAGTTTGCCAAGCGAAGTTCCGCAGGAGTTGTGCGCGCGGTTGTTGGATGGTGGCACGCTTGACCGACTGTCCGCGTTTCTCAGCGGTTGCGACGAAACTCGCGAATCTGAGAATGAGTTGTCGGAAATACTCGAGGCCGACCTAACCGACGAGACCTTGTCGCTGGTGAAGCGAGTTGCTGAGGTCTGCGCCAAGGCGTCATTGGAAACCCTGGACCTGCCCGAGCTCGAGGCCGAAATCGCCATTCGCCGTGAGACGTTAGAGAAGGCGAGGGGCCTCGAGGCCGTGATGGCTCCGCTGGTCCGGGCGTGTCCGGAGGCGGCCAACTGGAGCTTTGAAAGTATTTCGAAGGCTCATGAATCGATAGTCGCGGCCGGACGGGATGCCCTGATGTGCCGGAACACGGCAACTGCAGATCCCGCTGCAACGATGATCCTAAGAAAGTTGTGTTCCGAGGGGCGTGCGCTTCAGGCAATGAGGCGCGAGCTCGAAACTTGCGTTTCGCTAAGCGTTGAAGTGTCGCATCAGGATCTGGCGCAAGCCATCTCCTCCCTGAGGTCGAGCGGCATCTTTGGGTTTTTGTCAAAAGAGTTCCGACAAGCCAAAAAGCTGGCTCGTTCCCTCTCGAGATCGAGCCGTTTCAACAAGCACGAAGCGTTGGAGCAACTGGAAGCGCTCGCGTCCTATCGACTTGCTGAGCGCGAGTTCGTTGAGAACCCTCAGGCCATCGCCCTGTTTGGGCTGCACTTCAGGGGCTCCGGAACGGACTTCTCGCTATTCGAACGCCTTGTTCAGTTCTATGAAGTTGCTCAATCCTTCTCGACTCCCGAGCTTCGTTCGTTGCGCACTTTCCTGCGTGACTCGGATATCGATGATCTGGAACTCGTGCCCGCCATCCCCAGCAACGTTCCGGTTGACAGCCTCCAGACCCTGCAGCGAGATCTCGTTGTCGCTCAGCGGGAGCTTGATGATCTGACTGCCGCAGTCGAGGCATTGCGGCCACTGCTGAAGGCTTTCCGGAATCCGGTGTCTTTCGACCCCAATGCATTGCCGGAGCTTGCTAAAAGGCTGGAGGCGTACATCACCAGGCGAGCGAAACTTGATCAGGACGAAATTGCCGCCAATCTGCTTGGCGAAATCTTCCAGGGCGCACGGACACCCACCGCTTCTCTCCGCGAGGCATGTGCCTGGGCGGGAGATGTGTCGGGGCATCGCGAGGAAGTGGCTGCTGTCCTGGCGAAGGGCCGGTCATTGGAGGCGGTCGAGCACATTGGGCGAGTGCTGGAGGCACGAAACCGCGCACGCGGTTTGCTATCCAAATTGTGCGAAACCGTGCACCTAGATGAAGCGCATTTCACCAAAGACCGTGACGACCATGAGATCGCTATCTTCCTGGAAGGCGCGGCCAGCGACCAGGACGGGCTGTTTGCCCATGCTGGACTGGCCACGGCCCTGGAGGAGGTCAAGGGCACGGGAACGCATTCGCTGGCCATGTATCGGATGCGGGGGGAGGATCCGGACGGGTTGGCGGCGCAATTTGAAGCCTTGGCCGTCCGCAAGCTCTCTCGCGCAGTCTATGCCGAGCACGGCTCAAAGCTCACTCGCTACTCGGGAAGCCGCTTGGACGACCTGCGTGCCGCCCTTGCGAAGCAAGACAGGCAGATTATACAGCTCGCGCGTCAGCAACTGCGGTGGAAGCTTTATGCGGCGGCGAAGCCACCATTCGGCAACGGTACCGGGAGAAAGTCGACCTGGACGGAGATGGCGCTTATCGACAATGAGATCAATAAGCAACAACGTTTTATCTCTGTACGGGACCTTACGCAGCGCGCCGGCCGCGCTCTCTTAGAGCTGAAGCCTTGCTGGATGATGTCACCGCTGGCCGTGGCGCAATACGTGCCGAAGGATTCTATCACGTTCGACCTGTGTATCATCGATGAGGCGTCCCAGATGCCGCCGGAAGCAGCTATCGGGGCACTGCTTCGATGCAAGCAGACGGTGGTTGTGGGCGACACCAACCAGTTACCTCCAAGCAGCTTCTTCAAAAAGATGATCGATGACGAGGAGGCGGACGAGGACGAGAGCGTACTCAACGAATCCATCCTCGAAATGGCAAACGCCACCTTCCGTCCGGCAAGGCGCCTGCGGTGGCACTACCGCTCGCGCCATTCCGGGCTCATCAAGTTCTCTAACCGTGTCGTCTATGATGACAATCTCATAGTCTTTCCATCGGCGGCCGAGTCGATGGCACGGATGGGCATCGAGTTCAGAGCCGTCGACGGGCTCTACAAGGCAGGGACGAACCCCATCGAGGCGCGGGCCATGGTCGACGCCGCGCTCGAGTTCATGCGCACCGATCCGGATCGTTCCTTGGGCATCGTGACCCTCAACCAGAAACAGCGTGACCTGATCGCCGAGGAATTCGAATATGCCCTCAGCCGTGACCGTCACGCATTGGAGTACGTCGAGGACTGGAAATCGAGACGCGATGGTCTCGAGGAATTCTTCATCAAGAACCTCGAGAACGTGCAGGGTGACGAACGCGACGTCATTTTTATAGGCACAGTGTACGGACCTGAGGTGAGGGGAGGGCGCACTCACCAGCGCTTCGGTCCCATCAACGGCCTGGCAGGGAAACGGCGCCTCAACGTGCTGTTTTCCCGCGCAAAAGAGAAGATCGTGACGTTCTCCTCGATGACGGCTGCCGATATCACAGCTGATGAAACGGGAAATGTCGGCGCTTACATGCTTAAGCGGTGGCTGGAATACTGCGCCAGCGGGGTGCTCGAAAGCGGACAGGAGACATCGCGTGAGCCAGACTCCGATTTCGAGGTGTTCGTTATGGATCAAGTGCGAGCTATGGGCTACGAGCCTGTGCCCCAGGTCGGTGCAGCAGGCTACTTCATTGACATTGGAGTCAGGCATCCGGACTGGCCGCATGGATTTGTTATGGGAATCGAGTGCGACGGCGCGAGTTACCACTCGGCCAAGTCCGCGCGTGATCGGGACCGGCTACGGCAAGAAGTGCTGGAAGGCCTTGGCTGGAAGCTTCATCGGATCTGGTCGACGGACTGGTTCAACAATCCACGTCGCGAGGCCGAGCGTCTTCGAGCCGTCTTGTCTTCCCGGATGGAGGAACTGAAATCGCGCGAAGCGGCATTTGCTGTGCCGCAGGTCCGTAAGGAACCATCACGTCTTATCCAGTTGCCCGAACCACGGCGGGAGCCGGCCGAACCCCTGTTCGATCGAATAGCTTCCGAGGTCCCGGCGCTGCCGACTGCCAGTTCCCGGAACGATCAGACGATCGCTGTCGGAGACACTGTCAGAGTTCGGTACCTCAATGGCGACTGTAAGGTCCTCGAGCTTACCATCAGCAGGGAGAAAACCGATCTTGGTAACGGGCTGGTGTACTTTGAGGCGCCTATCGCCAAGGCCTTGCTAGGCGCCGAGGAGGGGGACGAGGTCGAGCTGCTTACGAAGACGCAGGTTCGTCGCGCAGTCGTCGAGAGCATTATCAAGGCTTCTGATTAGATCGTCGACGCTTGCCAGGTAATGGTCCGAATTCCGGTCCAGGAACAGGGCGTGCTATGATTTATCGCGCCATTGACAATGTCGGCGACGGTTGAGTTCTTCCTCAGCGAAAACAGTGATCTGCTGGCCGCCAGCGCTTCATCCGCACGACGCTGAAGCTTCATCGACACCTTTGCCCGGCGCATCGTCGGCTGGCGGGTGAGCCGGACGGCGCATGCCGGCTTCGTCCTCGATGCGCTCGAACAGGCGCTGCATGAACGACGGCCGGTGCGCGGTGGCGGGCTCGTCCATCACTCGGACCGGGGCGTGCGATACGTCTCGATCAAATACACCGAGCGCCTGGCCGAGGCCGGCATCGAGCCCTCGGTCGGCAGCGTCGGCGACTCTTACGACAACGCACACCACGCAGGATGAACAGGTCCGACAGGGCGTCGATGACGTCGGTCGAGTTGAGCTTGCGATTGATGCGGATTGCAAGGCATTCCCTGGTGAACTCGTCGATGATGTTGAGCATGCGGTATCTCCTGCCATCGTGGGTCCGACCCTCGACAAAGTCATAGGACCAGACATGGTTAGGGTGCTCGGACCGCAGCATCGCCGTGATCCTGCGGTAGCCGTAGCGCCCATACCGGGAAGCAAGCCGGATGATATCGGCCGCCAACGCATCCTCATCGGCTCGGCCGTGCGGCTTCTTGCGCTGCGTCGAGCGGTGTTGGCCCAGGACCTTGCAGGCAAAGCGCTCCGACACGGAGAACTTCGCCATGACATGATCGACGCAACGGCGGCGGCGAGCGGGGCTCAGAAGTTTTGCATTCGCTGCCCTTCGGGTCCCGAGGCAGCCTCTTTCAAGATCAGCTTCTCGAGTGTCAGGTCCGACACCGCCTTGCGCAGCCGGTCATTCTCTTTCTCGAGCTCTTTCAGGCTCTTTACCTGGTCACTCTTCAGTCCACCGAACTCCTTGCGCCACCGGTAATACGTAAACTGCGTCACGCCGATTGAGCGAACCGCTTCTCCGACAGATCGGCCTTGCGACAACAACACGTCGACCTGGCGCAGCTTCACCACGATCTCTTCAGGTCTATGCTTCTTCTGGGGCATTCCAACGTCCTCCTACGGCTCAATAGGCTACTTCAGGGAGGACCACTTTTCAGGGGGGCAGACCAATCCAGCTGCGAGACACGCATTTTCGACTCGACTTCCGCATTGGAACAAAATAGGAACATTGTCCTTGTTCCAAGGAATGAGCACGGTGTCCAAGGGGGATGTGGCAGCGCTGCGGGCAAGGATCGCGGCGATCGAAGGTGTCGGGCGGCGGGTGAAGGGAGTCCTGCCATTCGGTCTGGAGGCTATCGACTCCAGGCTTCCAGGCGGCGGGCTCGCTCTCGGCGCGCTGCACGAGGTTGCTGGAGGCGGAAACGGAGCAGTCGATGGAGCCGCGGCCGCCCTGTTCGCGGCGGGCATCGCCGCTCGAACGAATGGCAAGGTCCTGTGGTGCATTACAAGACCCGATCTCTTTGCTCCGGCACTCGCCCAGGCAGGGCTGAAGCCGGATCGCGTCATCTATGTCGAGGCACACGACGAGAAGTCTGTGCTGTCCTGTTTCGAGGAAGGTCTCCGGCACGGGGGACTTGGCTGCGTGGTGGCCGAGGTCTCGCGTCTGTCCATGACGGCGTCGCGGCGGCTGCAGCTGGCGGCAGAGGCATCCGGCACGATGGGTCTGGCGCTGAGGCGCTGGAGACGGCAGACGGAAGCGGCGGACTTTGGTCAGCCGACCGCGGCATCCACAAGATGGCGGGTCTCAGCCCTGCCGTCGACGCCGCTGCCCGTCCCCGGAGTCGGCCGGCATCGCTGGCTGGTCGAGCTGATAAGGGCGCGCGCGGGCGAGAGCGCCGATTTCGAAGTCGAGGCATGCGATGAGCAGGGTCGTCTCGCTCTTCCTGCCGAACTGGCCCACGGATCGGTTCAGACGGGCATCGGGCGGCGCTACGCTTCAGGCTGACCAGCCGCTGGTGCTGGCGGCAAGCGACGGCCGCCGCCGGGTCGTAACGGCGGCCAACGAGGCGGCCCTTCGGCAAGGACTCCGCCCGGGAATCCCGCTTGCCAAGGCGCAGGTCCTGGTCCCCGGACTTCGGATCGAGGATTCGGATCCTCGAGGCGACCTCGAATCCCTGGAACGGCTCGCATTCTGGGCCCTTCGCTACACGCCCGTCGTCGCAGCCGACCCGCCCGACGGCATCGTCATGGACATTGAGGGTGCGGCGCACCTCATGGGTGGCGAGAAGGCTCTCATCGAGGATCTGCGCCAGCGCCTGAGCGGCGCCGGCTATGCCTGCCGGATTGGCGTCGCGGACACCTGGGGTCTTGCCCACGCGGTGGCCCGGTATGGCTCTGCTCCCAGCGTGATCGTCGAACCGGGCCATTGCCGCGAATCCCTGGCTCCTCTCCCTGTGGCCGCGCTCCGGATCGACCCAACGACGGTGGCGGAGCTGCAAGGACTCGGCCTGGAGACCGTGGCCGATCTCATGGCGCGGCCACGGGCGCCAACGACCTTAAGGTTCGGGCCCGAGCCTTGGCGGCGGATCGACCAGGCGCTTGGCCACGTTGCGGAACCCATCGATCCGGTCCGCCCGAAGGACGTGCCCGAGGTCCGCAAGGCCTTTCCCGAACCGATCGGCGCTGCCGAGACCATCATGCGCTACATTGATCTCCTCGTCGGCAAGCTGTGTCTTGAACTGGAAAGCCGTGGCGTTGGAGCGCGCCGGCTCGACCTCATCTATGAGCGGGTGGACGGCATGCGGAAGGCCATTCGCATCGGCACCGCGATGCCGACACGCGACCGCGCCCGGCTTTCGCGCATGTTGCGCGACAAGGTCGAATCCATGGATCCCGGCTTCGGCATCGAGACCATGGCGCTCGCGGCCACGCTGGTACAGCCGCTTGCGCCCAGTCAGTCCCCATCGTCGCTCGTGGAGCCCGGTCCACCGGACGTCTCCGACCTCGTGGACATCCTTGCGAACAGGGTAGGAAGCGAGCGTCTGTTCCGGGTGGCCCCCGTCCAGAGCGATGTGCCCGAGCGGTCGGTCACGAGGATTCCGCCGCTCGCCCCGGAACTGGATACGACGTGGACGGCGCGGTGGCCGCGGCCGCCCCGCCTGCTTCCCCGGCCGGAACCGATCGAGACGGTGGCGCTCCTTCCTGACCATCCTCCCGTCACCTTCACCTGGCGCGGTGTGCGCCGCCGAGTCCGGCGGGCGGACGGACCGGAGCGCGTCTTCGGCGAGTGGTGGAAGCGCGACGCGGAGCTCGCCACGGTCAGGGATTACTTCCGGGTCGAGGATGACGCGGGCGAACGCTACTGGATCTACCGGGCGGGCGACGGCGAGGACCCGGAAACAGGCTCGCACAGGTGGTTCATGCATGGAATCTTCGGATGACTGTCCGCTACGCCGAACTGCAGGTCACCTCGCACTTCTCGTTCCTGCGCGGCGCCTCGTCCTGCGAGGAGCTGTTCGCCCAGGCGCGCCTGTGCGGCATCGAGGCGCTCGGCATCGTCGACCGCAACTCGCTCGCCGGGATCGTGCAGGCCCATGAGGCCGCCAGGGCAACGGGCGTGAGGCTGATCGTCGGCTGCCGCCTCGATCTTGCCGATGGGATGGCAGTCCTTGTCTATCCGACGGACCGTCCTGCCTATTCCAGGCTCTGCCGGCTGCTCTCGCTCGGCAAGAAGCGTGGCGGCAAGGGCAAGTGCATCCTTTACTGGGATGATGTGGTGGCCTATGGCGAGGGCCTCCTTGCCGTCCTCGTTCCGGACGAGCCTGACGAGGAGACCGCCCTGCGGCTCCGGCTCCTGTGCGACGCCTTTCCGGACAGGGCATACATGGCGCTCACGCTTCGCCGGCGGCCGAACGACCAGTTGCGGCTCTACGAACTCTCTCAGATGGCCGAATCCTTCGGCGTCTCCACCGTCGTCACCAACGATGTCCTGTTCCACGAGCCCGGTCGGCGCATGCTTCAGGACGTGGTCACCTGCATCCGGCACAATGTCACGATCGACCAGCTGGGGGACCGGCGCGAGCGCCACGCCGACCGATACCTGAAGTCCGCGGAGGAGATGCACCGCCTGTTCGCGCGCCATCCCGAGGCGCTCGCCCGCACGCTCGAGATCGCGGACCGATGCCGCTTCTCGCTGGACGAGCTCAAATACCAGTATCCCGAAGAGCGCGACGATCCGGCGCTGACCCCGCAGCAGACGCTGGAGAAGCTCATCTGGGAGGGCGCCGCCCGGCGCTATCCCGAAGGCGTGCCGGACCATGTCCGCGCCACCCTGCGGCATGAGCTGGAGCTGATCGAGAAGCTCGACTACGCGCCGTACTTCCTCACCGTGAACTCGATCGTCCGCTTCGCGCGCTCGAAAGGAATCCTCTGTCAGGGACGCGGATCGGCGGCCAACTCAGCGGTCTGCTATGTCCTCGGCATCACCTCGATCGATCCGGATCGCAACGACCTCCTGTTCGAGCGTTTCGTCTCGGAGGAGCGGCGCGAGCCACCCGACATCGACGTCGATTTCGAGCACGAGCGGCGCGAGATCGTCATGCAGTGGATCTTCGACACCTACGGCAGGGAGCGGGCCGCGCTCTGCTCGACCGTCATCCGCTACCGCACCAAGGGCGCGCTGCGCGACGTCGGCAAGGCACTCGGCCTCACCGAAGACCTCATCCGCACGCTGTCGTCCCAGGTCTGGGGCTGGTCGAAAGAGGGCGTCGGTGAGGAGCAGGTCAGGGAGCTGAACCTCAATGCAGGCGACCGGCGGCTGCATCTGGCGCTAGATCTTGCAAGGCAGCTCATGGGTGCACCGCGGCACCTATCCCAGCATCCCGGAGGATTCGTTCTCACCCGGGACCGCCTCGACGACCTCGTCCCGATCGAGCCCGCCGCCATGGCGGACCGCCAGGTCATCGAATGGGACAAGGACGACATCGACGCCCTGCGCTTCATGAAGGTCGACGTCCTCGCTCTCGGCATGCTCACCTGCATGAGGAAAGGACTCGATCTTCTCGCCGAGCACAAGGGCATCCCCTACGATCTCGCCACCATCCCGGCCGAGGATCCGCGCACCTATGCCATGATCCGCAAGGCGGACACGCTCGGCACCTTTCAGATCGAGAGCCGGGCGCAGATGTCGATGCTGCCGCGGCTGAAGCCCCGGACGTTCTACGATCTCGTTGTGCAGGTGGCGATCGTCCGTCCCGGTCCGATCCAGGGCGACATGGTTCATCCCTATCTCCGCCGCCGAGCAGGACTCGAGCCCGTCGAGTACCCGAAGCCGGAACTGGAGAAGGTCCTGGGCAAGACGCTGGGCGTGCCCCTCTTCCAGGAGCAGGCCATGCGCGTGGCCATTGAATGCGCGGGATTCACGCCGGGCGAAGCGGACATGCTGCGCAAGTCCATGGCGACCTTCAAGCACACGGGCGGGGTGAGCGCATTCAGGGACAAGCTCGTCCAAGGCATGATTGCCCGAGGTTACGACCGGGCGTTCGCGGAGAACACCTTCTCGCAGCTCGAAGGATTCGGCTCCTATGGGTTCCCGGAGAGCCACGCGGCGTCCTTCGCGCTGATCGCCTACGCCTCGGCATGGCTCAAGTGCTGGCATCCGGACGTGTTCTGCGCCGCGCTCCTGAACTCGCAGCCGATGGGATTCTACGCGCCCGCGCAGATCGTCAGGGACGCCATCGAACATGGCGTGGAAGTGCGCCCAGTCTGCATCAACGCCTCGCGCTGGGACTGCACGCTGGAGCCAACCGGTGACGAGAGCCGCTTCGCGGTTCGGCTCGGCATGCGCATGGTCAAGGGACTGGCCAATGCGCATGCCGCGGCAATCGTGGCGGCGCGCGCGGACGCGTCCTACAGGTCGGTGGATGACCTGTGGCGCCGCGCCGGCGTTCCCGTGCTTGCGCTGAAGCAGCTGGCCGATGCCGATGCCTTCCGGCCGTCGCTCGGCCTCGAACGGCGTGAGGCGGTCTGGCAGGTCAAGGGACTGCGCGACGAGGCGCTGCCCCTGTTCGCCGCGGCATCGGCGCGAGAAGCCACCACAGTGCCGGAGCTGGACGAGCCGGCTGTCCCTCTCAGGCCAATGACCGAAGGAAGCGAGGTCGTCGCCGACTATGGCCGCACGGGACTTTCCCTGCGCCGCCACCCAGTCTTTTTCCTGAGGCAGGACCTTGCCCGGCGCGGGATAGTCACCTGCCGGGAGGCGATGGGCGCGCGGGACAGTCAGTGGCTTGAAACCGCGGGCATCGTGCTTGTGCGCCAGCGGCCAGGATCGGCAAAGGGCGTCATGTTCATCACGCTTGAAGACGAGACCGGGATCGCGAACCTCGTGATCTGGCCGAAGGTCTTCGAGAAGCACCGCCGCGTCATCCTCGGGTCGGCCATGTTCTCGGTCAAGGGGCGCATTCAGCGCGAGGGCGAGGTCGTGCACTTCGTCGCCCGCCACCTGACGGACCTGTCAGCGGAACTCGCCAGCATCGCCAATCGGGACGGCTCGTTCCCGCTTCCGCACGGCCGCGGCGACGAGTTCCACACAGGCAGCCCGAGGCCGGATCCACGCGGCTTGCCGCCGAAAGGACTCCCATCCCGAGACATCTACATCCCCGACCTGCACATCAACACGCTCAGGGTGAAGCCGCGGGATTTTCGGTGATGGAGATGGGCGGCAACCTCACCACATCACCAAACGGCACTACTCAGAGGCCGAACTCTTCCGGCGTCCGTTCCTCGCGCACGCCTTTGAAAGACGGATGGCGCAGTGCCTTGTCTTCGGTCCAGCCGCGATACTCCACTTCAAGCACCAGTTCGGGCCTTGTCCAAACCGCGCCCTTTTCCCGAAGCTTCGGAATGGGAGGGCTGTCTATTGCGAGCGCGTCCAGTCGGCGGCGCATGTCCGGCCCCGTGCGGCTGTTGAAGCCGGCGCCGACGCCACCTGCCGGGATGAGCTTGCCGTCTTCTGGTTTCGCAAGCAGCACCTTTCCCAGTCCGCCGTAGCCCTTGCCCGGAACGTAGCCAATGGCGATGAACTCGTCGCTCATGACGCATTTCGTCTTCACCCATTCCATGCGCCGGCCCGAGCGATAGGGACTGTCCCGAAGCTTCGACACAATCCCCTCCAGGCCAAGCCTGCAGGCATGGGTCATCAATTGGTCGGGATCGCCCTCGATCTCCTCGCTGAACAGGATCCCTTCGGGCATGGGCTCGCCGAGCAGGCCGATCAGCAAAGCCCTGCGCTCCTCCAGTGGCTTCTGCCGAAGATCCTCACCATCGAGCCGCAGCAGGTCGAACGCGACAAACGTGATGTCGTGCGCGCGTCCGCTTTGGCCGAGAGCCTGTTGGATCGCCGCAAAGCTGGAAAGCCCTTTGTCATCGCTGACGATCGCTTCTCCGTCTATGACGGCTTCCGTTGCATTGAGTTTCGAGACCGCCTTCCTGATCGTAGGGAAACGCTCGGTCCAGTCGAACAGGTTGCAGGTCACGATCCGGACCTGATCGCGGTCGAGGTAAACGCCTATGCGGTAGCCGTCCCACTTGATCTCATGGAGCCAGCGCTTGCCTTCCGGTATGCTCCTGACGAGGGTCGGCAGGAGGGGAGCGATCACGCCCGGGACGGGGCTGGGGTTAGCCCTCGACTTCTGCCACTTCACCATGACGCGCGCCGTAACCGACCACAGACCCGACTAAATTGGCGTGCACGGGATTCGTTCCTCAGGCTTCCGGCCAGATAGCAGGAACTATGCCCGCTGCGTCGTGTTGCGCGGTGTTCCGAGGGGGTTGCGCTGCCCAAGGCATGAATCCATGCCCGTGTTATCCCTGACTGCCCTATGCCACTGCCCGAAAGCTTTCGTTACTCGTCAGAACAGGCTTGGTTGATTGGTGGGCGTGGAATTCGCCGGAAGTTCTGATGCAGGGTCCGGCGGTGCGTCGACAATCGTCAGGAGATGATCGGGGAGGGGACGCTGCAGGGCCTTCGCCTCGTCCCACGGCGCGTCCAGCCAGATGTCGATCTCTTCCGCTGTCGTGAGCAAGACAGGCATCGCCCGGTGGATCGGCGCGACGACGCCGTTCGGCTCGGTCGTAAGGAAGGCGTACAGCTCGTGCTCTGCCGGATCCTCGCGTGCCATCCTCTTGCCGTGCCAGGACGTACGCATGCCGGCAAAGAAGAAGAGCGGCTTTTCGTCACTTAGAGCAAACCAGGCGTCCGGAGTTCTCTGTCCTTCGACCTTCGCGGCCGGGTTTGGCTCGGCAAAGCTCGTGGCCGGAACCAGGCACCTGCTTTCCGGCCCAAGCCATCGCCGCCAATGCGGCGAGGCCGTGTTGCGGATGTTGGTGACGCCGTAGTCATAGGCCTTGCCGTTCAATGCCTTGGGCGGGGAGGGCATGCCCCAGCGAGCGCGCACAAGCTTATGCTCTCCATCGGTGACACGGATGATCGGGGCGTATCGATTGGGATACGCCATGATGGAAGGCTCATTGAAGCCAGCCTCATCGCGAAGATCGCTGAGCCGAAGCGAGAACTGGCGCATGGCCTCATGCGTCGTGGTGACATTGTACAGGTTACACATGAGGCAAAGATGGCAAGGCGCTGCTGCCAAGACAAGTGGCCTGATCACAGCTGCCGGCTTAGCCGAACTGCTTTACGGAGGGCAGGATACGGTCCTGCTCGTCGTGAAGGTGGGCCAGGAAGTGAGTTGACCAAGCCATCGAGCTGGTCTTGCCCGAACCCGCCGAGTGCTGGATGAGACACTTCGCCCCCGCATCTTCCTGCAGGATGACGACTGTCGCACCCTCCGCGCCGATAGCAAATCGAGAGCTTTTCGCAACATCGCGGATTGCGAACGAAACGGAAACAGGGTTCATTCCGGCGCATGACCCTGACCGTTCGCGATTCGCTCGATCAGCCAACATTCGAGCATGATTATCTCGCCTCCCTGAATGCGGAGCAACGCGCCGCTGTCGAGCATGGAGGGGGCAAGGTTGCAGGGCCGCTGCTCGTCATTGCTGGTGCGGGATCAGGCAAGACCAACACCCTGGCGCACCGCGTTGCGCATCTGATCGTCAATGGCGCCGATCCCAGACGAATCCTTTTGATGACGTTCTCGCGCCGGGCGGCGTCGGAGATGACGAAGCGCGTCGAAAGGATTGCCGCGCGCGTCATGGGCGACAAGGCAGCGACGCTGACGAAAGGATTGACCTGGGCCGGAACCTTCCACGCGATCGGGGCGCGGCTTCTGCGCGACTATGCCCTTAAGATCGGACTTGATCCCGCCTTTACCATTCACGACCGTGAGGATTCCGCTGATCTGATGAACCTTGTCCGGCACGAGCTCGGTCTGTCGAAGACGGAGAGCCGCTTTCCCGCCAAGGGCACCTGCCTCGCCATCTACTCCCGGGTCGTCAATGCGCAGTCTGACCTTAAGACCGTGCTCGCAAAGAGCTTCCCCTGGTGCATTGGCTGGACGGCCGAGCTGAAGGAGCTGTTCGCCGCCTATGTGGACGCCAAGCAGGCGCAGAACGTACTGGACTATGACGACCTCCTGCTGTGGTGGGCGCAGATGTGTGCGGAGCCTGCAATCGCCGAACATCTGAGCGGCCGCTTCGATCACATCCTGGTCGACGAATACCAGGACACCAATCGCCTGCAGGAATCGATCCTGCTGGCTCTCAAGCCTGACGGCACGGGCCTGACGGTGGTGGGAGACGACGCCCAGTCGATCTATTCCTTCAGGGCTGCAGAGGTCCGGAACATACTCGACTTCCCGATCCGTTTTCCCGAGCCGGCGCGCGTGGTCACGCTCGAGCGCAACTACCGCTCCACCGACGCGATCCTGAATGCTGCAAACGCCGTGATCGCCGAAGCTGCGGAGCGCTTCACGAAGAACCTGTGGACGGAAAGACGCTCGGCTGAGAAACCGCTGCTCGTGACGGTCCGGGATGAGGCCGAACAGGCCAGCTATGTTGCGGAACATGTGCTTGAGGCGCGGGAGGAAGGATTCGCGCTGAAACAGCAAGCGGTGCTGTTTCGGGCCTCGCACCACTCCGGGCCGCTGGAAGTCGAGCTTACCCGCCGCAATATCCCCTTCGTCAAGTTCGGCGGCTTGAAGTTCCTGGACTCTGCGCATGTGAAGGACGTTCTCGCTGTTCTAAGGTTTGCGGAGAACCCCAAGGACCGTGTGGCCGGCTTCCGGGTGATGCAGCTGCTCCCAGGAATAGGACCGTCTGCCGCCGCTTCTGCCATGGAAGCGATGGAGCGTGCGCTCGATCCTGTGCTTGGGCTGCAGTTCTTCCGCGCTCCGGCGAGGGCCGAAGCGGACTGGCCAGGATTCGTCGAGCTGTTCTCCAGCCTCAGATCGCGCTCCGGCTGGCCGTCCGATCTGGAACATGTACGCCTGTGGTACGAGCCGCATCTGGAGCGCATCCACGAGGACGCCACCACGCGCCGGGCCGACCTCCTGCAGCTCGAGCAGATCGCAGCCGGGTATCCCTCGCGGGAACGCTTTCTCACCGACCTGACCCTGGATCCTCCTGAGGCCACCAGCGATAAGGCAGGCCCGCCGCATCGCGACGAGGACTACCTGATCCTCAGCACCATCCACTCAGCCAAGGGCCAGGAATGGACCAAGGTCTTCGTGCTGAATGCGGTGGATGGCTGCATCCCAAGCGATCTTGCAGTCGGCGAGCGGGAGGAAATCGAGGAAGAACGGCGGCTCCTCTATGTGGCGATGACGCGGGCCAAGGACAGCCTGCATCTGATCACACCGCAGCGCTTCTTCGTTCACGGTCAGGCGGCGAGGGGAGACCAGCATGTCTATGCCTCGCGCACCCGCTTTATCACGGACGCCATGCTGGAGCTGTTTTCACAGATCTTCTGGCCGCCTCCGATGGCAGATCATGGCGGGCAGCCGCCACACCCGACCGTTCGCGTGGATCTGAAAGCACGTATGCGCAGCATGTGGCGGTAGCGGGAGGGTCATCGGCCGTCAAGGTGATCTTCGGCGACCTTCTTGCTGTTCCCCCGTTGAAAAAGATGATGTTACCTTCGGCCTCGGTATTGGCACTTTCTCTCTATGACGCTCTGAATTGGTCATGGGGCAATGAGTGCAGAAGCTCAGTGAGGTTTGCGGACGGCGTAGCCCCGCAGTGAGTACCTAGACCAAAGGAAGCATTGAGTGCACGATCCAGGTCGTCAGCAATCTGGCGACATCTTTCCCGGTCGTCTTCGGTGGCGTTCTTCCAGCACTTGCCCGTCTCGGCTTTACAGATCAGGCGCAACAGTGCATCGTCTGGTGTCATCTCTCTGTCCCCCGCTACGTTTGCGTACAACACTGGCAAGACACCCGGCCAAACTCAAGCCCTGTTTCACGAGGCTCGTCATTTGACAAAGATCAATTTGTTCGCTATACGTTCGCGCCCATGAACACGACCGTGCACCTCGATCTCATACGATAACCATACGCTCAATCGCTTTTTGTGGCGGTATAGAACGCGTGCGTATGACTGAGGGTAGCGCAGTGACACATCCCTTCTACATTCAATCGACACCGAAGAAATTGCCGGACGGGCCGCTCATATGCACGGCCGCTCGCGCCTGACGGCGCATCTCTAGCCAGTTTCCCTATCGTAAACGCCGCTTTCAAAGGCCGCGGCCCACTAGGTGTCGAACGATGATCCGCTACCGGAGAGTGGACGGTTCCAGCTATGACCGTCAGCTCGGTTTCCGCAACCAGGTTCGGGAATCTTTTCCCCGCTTCCTTACTTATTGCGCAATCATGAGGGCCTGCCGCGCAATCCCGCAGGTCAGACTGCTGAAGCCTGTCGTCGTCGGTCTTATTCTGCCGGAAGGGGCTGACATGGATCTCTATGAGGAAGGCGCTCGCTATGCGGCCCACGGCCCCGCGATCCTTCATGGTGGCTCCAACCACACAGAAGTATTCCGGAGGAAAAAGGGCCGCGAGAGCAAGTTCGAGGATGCCGAGCTGGCAAAGTCCCTGTCCAAGAAGCGGCGGGTGTTCCTTCTCGCCGAAAGCGCCAATTCAGTGCCAGGCAGCTTTGATCTCGCAGCCGACGCCGTGGTGGAGGTCGGGCCTGTGCTGCCAAAAGACGTGATCGTCGGGGCCAAGCTGTGCCTCAAGCTGACCGTCACGCCCGAACAGGCGGAGTTCATTGCCACGGTTCCGCTGTCCGTTGTCGTCTCGGCGTTGCGCCGAGGGCGGCCTGTCTCGGTTGCGATCGACCTGATGAAGAGGGCCATCGCCCCCAAGATGAGGGAAGTGCCCGGACCGACGCTTGATGACCTGCACGGACTCGGGGAGGCAGGCGAATGGGGTCGCGAGCTGGCGATGGACCTCGCGGACTGGCAGGCTGGAAAGATCGGCTGGGCAGACGTCGACCGCGGCATCCTGCTGAGCGGTCCTCCTGGCACGGGCAAGACGACCTTCGCCGGGGCGCTAGCGCGATCCTGCGGGGTCCACCTTGTTCTCGGTTCGATCGCGCGCTGGCAGGCCAAAGGTCACCTAGGCGACATGCTGGGGGCGATGCGAGCGGCCTTCGACGAGGCGCGTCGGAACGCGCCGTCCATCATCTTTCTGGATGAAATCGACGCGGTCGGCGACCGGGAGCGCTTCAGCGATAACAATGCCCAATACTGTACCGAGGTCGTCGCCGCACTGCTCGAGTGCATCGATGGAGCCGAGGGACGGGAAGGCGTCGTTGTGGTGGGAGCTTGTAACAACCCCGACCGTCTCGATGCGGCGCTCGTTCGCGCAGGAAGGCTCGACCGTCATGTGCGCATTCCGCTTCCGGATGCGAAAGGCCGGGAGGGGATCCTGCGGTGGCATTTGCAAGGGTCGCTTCCCGGCGCCGATCTTTCCGAGATCGCTGCACGGACCGAAGGATGGAGCGGTGCCGCGCTCGAACAAATCGTCCGGCAGGCAAGGCGGAAGGCACGGCGGGCGCGCCGCGCCTTGTCGCTGGATGACCTCCTGTCAGAGCTCCCTCCTTTAGTACCGCTGCCGGAGGCACTACGCCGGAGAATGGCGATCCACGAGGCCGGGCATGCGGTCGTCGGCCTGGCGGTTGATGCAGGCGAGATCATTTCCGTCTCGATCTCCTCGACGGCTCTCCCAAGCGAAGCCGAGCAGGATGGGGGAGGGGTTCTCTTCCGGACTTCTGCTTTTCGCGAGCGCACCCGGGCCCAGATCCTCGACGAAATGGCAGCGAGGCTCGGTGGCTTAGCCGCCGAGGAGGTTTTTCTCGGGGATCGGTCGGCAGGCGCGGGAGGCTCGAAGGGATCCGACCTCTACAGCGCGACAGCCTTGGCGCTTGCCTCCGAGGCGTCATACGGCTTTGGGGAGAGCTTCGCCTACTTGTCGTCCAGCAACGAGGATGAGCTCTTCGCGATACTCCGTTTCAACCACTACCTGCAGGCACGAGTCGACAAGGTTTTGGGTCGACAGTTCGCACGGGCGAAGAAGATCATCGAAAGCCATCGTCATGAGGTCGAATGTGTCGCTGAGGCTCTTCTCGCGAAGGGCAGCCTTACAGGTGAGAAGCTGCGAGACCTGGTGGCCGAGCAGCCACGGCTGAGGCTGGTGGATGACTGTGCCGACAAACGGGCGAGTTAGTGCCGCCTAGGAAGGTCCTCCGGTCCGAGCGGGTCGCCAGGCGTTGGCATGGCTCCCTTGTGCAGTACTCGCCCCTCCACGGAAGGGTTCACCGACAGGACCGTGGCATCTATCGTGTTGGCATCAAAGGTCGTGGCGTTTGCCAACAAGACGTTCATGGGGGCCGCCACGAGATTTCGGGATGAGTTAGGGGCCGCCGTAGTGCTCATCAGACGCTGGACCGCACGATCGCGACGTGAAGGCGTACGTCGATCCTCGATCCGGATGACAACGCTCCTGGGCAGATCCGGACGAATGAACGCGTTGGCCCGACGGTGATGCAGGGCTGGGTAGCCTAAGTGGTTAGAAAGTGGTTTAGATGATCGCCATTGCAGCCGACCGTCTTTTCACATTTGATTGGGCGGCCGACGGGCAATTTCAAGCGTAGGTTCTGGACTTGGAATGAAACCGCTCCTTCATCTCTACATCGACGAATCAGGAAGCCGCCGTCCAGACAGGAAACCGAATGAGCAACCGCCAAAGCACGACTTCTTTGCGATGGGCGGGCTGGTCGTCAATGAAGAGAACGAGGAAGACGTGATGGCGGCTCACGCCGCATTCTGCGCGCGATGGGATATCGATTACCCGCTACATTCCGTTGACATCAGGCATTCAGCCGGCAACTTCAAATGGCTGTACGAACGCACCCCTGAGCAAAGGCAGGAATTCTATGCCGATCTGCATGCGACGATTGCGAGCCTCCCTGTCTTGGGAATCGCATGCGTCATTGATCGCCCCGGCTACAACAAGCGTTATGCTGCCCTCCACGAAGGAAATCGATGGAAGCTGTGCAAGACGGCGTTTGCCATCTGCCTTGAACGATCAGCGCGTTTGGCTATCGCTCGAGACCGAAAACTCAAGGTCTTTGCGGAAGCCTGTGGGCCCAAAGAGGACCGGGCCCTGAAATCCTACTTTGCCGCGTTGAGGCAGGAGGGGATGCCCTTCAACCCCTCGACATCTGCCAAGTATGCTCCCATGACTGCAGAGGATTTGAAGGGCACGCTGTACGATCTCAAGTTCAAAACCAAGAAGTCGCCCTTGTCACAGCTGGCTGACCTCCTGTTGTTTCCGATGGCCGTCGGTGGGTACAATCCCGAGTACAAAGCCTACAGTCTCCTTGTCCGCGATAAGAAGCTCGTGGATTGCCATTTGACGGCCGAAGACCTGCCAAGGTGCGGTATCAAGTACAGTTGCTTTGATGCTCAGGAGAGGCTTGCCGAGGATACCGAGAACAAATTGCAGTTGGCCTGAACCAAGGCGATGCAGTTTGCAGCATCTATTGAAATTGCCGCCGGACTGCGTTAGATAGGGTGGCAGGGCAGAGCCCGTGGGGTCTCCGAATGAGGCCGACCTAATGCTCCAAGCTCCGGCTTCGGGGCATTAGTTGTTTCTGGAACCAAGCTTCTAAGTTGGGATTTCGCCTTCCAGGCCGCGTACCAGAACCCGTCGTGAGCGATCCAGCGAAGATTCGCGGCGAGCACCTCCCCGCAGCCGCCGCCTGCTGCCAGGTGACCGCGGCCGCGAGCGGAGATGCCGCCTGCCTGACGTTTATGGGTGCGACGAGCGGCCGTCCACCGCTCCGTAGGCCTCGCGCAGACCATTTCCGATGGGAACCTGACGACGATGAAGGCCCTACAGGATCGAATTCCTCATCCTATGCGAGGACGACGGCGCTGCCGACTACCTCAATAGCTACTGACCGAGGCAGTCGAGGCAGGGGATGCGGTGAAAGTCTATATGCCCCCTTTCGTCGTGACAATGCGCGTCACGAGCGCCAACACGACGACGCTGGCCGATGTCGAGGGCCACGTGAGCCTCTCGATCTTCGATCACTTCATTAGACTAGCCTTGAAGCACCCGCTGGACCGCCAGGGGCGCGTCATGATAATCACTCATCCAACTCGTAGCGAAATGAGCTCCCTGACTCCACCGCTGTTAGTCTAACAGCGGTGGAGCAATGCGAACGCCCGCGCAGGCTCACTCAGCATCCCTACGGTAGTCGGCCAGGTCTCGCCTTTGCATCAGCCTGCCCAGTCCAGTTGCCCGTTGCGGCGGTAATTCAGGATTTTGCAGCGCTCGCTCATAATCGAACTCTACGCCGGTAAGAGCGCTGTAGATTGCCAGTCCGACAGCCTGTGCCATAATAGGAGGCAGGGCATTGGCGATCTGTCTTTTTTGAACCTTCTTTTGCTTGTCGGACCTCTCAGATCCCGCGAATTCCCAATCGTCCGGAAAGCCTTGCAGGCGAGCTCCCATTGCCAGTGTGAACTTGAATGGTTTGTTCACCGGATGCCCGGGAGGAGGGGCCTTGTCCGCCATCCCATTCGGATCAATGCCCATGTCAAGCCAGTCTTTAATCCTGAGGTTGGCTGAAAAGGATTGCCGGCCGCTTCGTTCTGAGCCGCCAACGATGGTCGATCCACGGCGATTCGCATAAACGCGGGCCCAGGTTTCAGCCCTTTCCCTTTCCCAGCCATTGGACATGACGATGTCGAGAAGCGCCTCGCCCACCGTCTTCTCCCACGCGGGGAAAACCGGAGGCATCCTGAACTGGATGATGGGAATATCCCTGAAGCCGATGAACGCGACGCGCGGCCTGAGCTGCGGAAGCCCGTAGTCGCTCCCATAAAAGCTGAACACCTGGCTTTCGTAGCCCAGATCGGCGAATTTCGCAAAAAGATCTGCACGATAACCTGTATTGTCCTTCTGCGCGAAACCTTCAACGTTCTCGAAAAAGAAGGCCTTGGGCTGCACCTCTTCGACGACCCGCACCGCTTCCATGAACAGGTCGCGCTCGTCGTGGCGCCCCTCCTTCTTGCCGATCGTAGAATGTGGCTGGCAAGGCACGCCCCCAGCGACGAGGTCCACGACGCCCCGGTAGCGAGTGAAATCGACTTCCCTGATATCGGCGCAGTGAACGGGGCCAAGCCATCGATTCATGTCGAGCGTTTTCGCGGCATAGGGGTTCTTTTCATACAGCCCCAACGCATCGAATCCAGCCGCATGAAGACCAAGAGCCTGCCCCCCAGCGCCAGCGCAAATCTCCAGCGAGGTGAGGCGATGGGGCGGCTTCACAGCCTTGCGCGTCACCGGCCTTGCGGGAACGCGGCGGGGTTTCAGGTCTTCCTTGGAAATCCCGTTGCTGTTGAAGAGCCAGATGATGTCTTCGACATCGCTTGTGTCGAGGTAGGGGTGATATTGTTCATAGGGACAGCCTTCGGGGTCAGCCTCCAAGAGGTTGCCTGCGGCGAACCGTTTCAGGCTGTGATACGCCCGGGATAGACGAACCGCCTCCTCCGTATGCTCGTGATAACCGTACTCCTCGGGTGGGGGAAGGGATTCTACGTCGAACGTGCTTTCGAAGCGGACAAGGCATTCCCCCGCTGTCGTGATCAGACGGTCGCGATTGGCACGGAACTCATCCATCCGGTGCCGATCCTCATAGCCGTCATTGTAGAAGTCGATGAGGAACTGGGCGAATCCGATAAAATCCTCGCAGAAGGATTCCAGCCTCCTTTCTGCCCTGCGCTCCGCCGCGGCGTGGAGCGACTTGAGGCGACGGCGTTCCCGCTCGACTGCCGGGTCCTTCGCTTGGTCGGCAAGCCGCCTCTTGATTGCAATAATGTCGCTCGAATGGACGAAGCTGCCGAGCTGAATCCTTTCGATCGCTTCGTCGCGGACAACATCCGGCGCGGAGACAAGCGCCTTGATCACTGCGAACGGGAGGCCGTGCTTCTCCACCAGCCGGCGGTCAATGGCAGCGTTGTCGAACCTAAGATAGGTGTTGAGGTCGCTGCTGTTCAGTCCGCACTCCGCCACTAGAAATGTCTTGAGTTTCGATGCTGGAATGGTCTGACGGGCCTCCTGAATTGCAGCCTCGATCCGAAGGAAGGCATGCGCCATGCGCTTCTTCTGATCCTGTACGCACTTCTTGAGATTGTTCAGTTGATCGTTCAGCTCACTCTCGTGCGGAGCCGATCTTCGCTCGGCAGCGCTAGCAATTGCTTCCGTTTCGTGCGTTTGATCCCCACCGTAAGTGTAGTCCACTGGACTGCCCCCTTTCATTTTGTTTGGGGAGCTCATGGACGTCGACCAATGAGTCCTGAATAAAGGCGTATGCTAAAATTTTATCGGACCGCCATTTTTCAGAGCTGGAGTGTTACTCTCCGTGCACTATTTGAAGCTTGGAGCTGACCTCCCTGGACCTTTCTGACTAAAGCACATGAGCAAACGCTGCGGGCGCTATCGTCGGGCTTGCTTAAGGAGGAACCGCCCGGTCCGGAGGAAAGCGGCGACATCACCCCATACTATACCCCGTCGAAGCCAAGGAGCGTGAACAGTATTTGATTTGCACAGGTCGTGCCGCCGATCTGCGGCGTTCCTGAGAGTGTTAGCCAGCAGTATGACGTTCGACAACAGCAGTTGAGCTGAACACTCCTCCGCTAATGATGCCCGAGGCATTCTGGGCTGCCGTCAGGAACTCAAGATTCTTCTCGTCCGACGAAACCGCCAGGCACGTCAGCCTGCCAGTGGCATAGGCGCCGGTATCGAGCGCGATCCTGTTACTCTTTAGTTCGGCACGACGGCTGGCTGTCACAGTGTGGCCGTGGACGATGACGTGCGAAAGGTCGCCCTCATAGTCCAAGAACCCCGAGCGGATCGTCATTATCTCCTTTGGGTCCTGGTCGCTGATCGGCCTTGAGGGCGAGATGCCGGCGTGCACATATGCGAAGCGTTCGTCTACAATGATCGACGCAGCTTCGCGGAGCGCCGATAGGTGTCGGGTAAAGTTTGCCCGAAAGACGGCCGCAACATCAGCGATGCTGTTCTCGGAGACGAGGCCATAGGATTCAATCGTTGCGTAGCCGCCGAGGCGGAGAAGCCACCGATAAAATCTATCCTCGTCGACTTCGGACGCAGTCATGAACTCGAGGAAATAGGCATCATGATTGCCGCGGATCAGCCGTGAAAGCGGCCATCGATCCAGAGTGTCGCAGACAAGATCAAACGCCTGCCGGCTAAATGGTCCCCGGTCGACGATGTCCCCGAGAAAGAGAACCCGAGGCTCTCTGCCGGATGCCTCTGCCTTCCGGCCGATCGCCTTAAGAAGAGGTACAAGCAAGTCAGCGCGACCGTGGACGTCGCCTATTGCGTAGGTGGTGTACGTCAAGCCAGGAATCCTTTCAGATTCGTGCGTAGGCGCTCGACAGTTGGGCTTTCGTTAAGCAGATTGCCGCGTCCTAACTCGATTTACCCGTCATCCGGCGGGATAATGCATTCGAGGTTGGCGCAATATGACCACTACGCCAGCGGGCGAAGATTGCGTCAGGCAGCAGATACGGGCGGGTCCGAGATGGTAGCGCTTGAAATTCCCCTTACGGGCATCGCAACGGCCCACGGATATGGGGGATGTGACCCCTTCTCGAACTGGTAAACGGAAATCGCTGGCAGATTGCGTTTGTCGTACGAGCGGCCGAAGCGGAATACAACGCTGTTCGGAGCGGCCAAGACGAGATGAATTCGTGTTACGCCCCTCCGGTCCAGCTCGAATGCGGTCTGTAGGAATTGATCAGCCAGATGTCCTTGTTTTCGGTCTGACCAATGGCTGTGAAGGCCGCCACCATCCAAGGTCATGCGGACGATAGGCAGTCCAGGGAATCCCTCCTCCAGGTCGGTCTGTAAGATAGGTTGGGACACGGAAACAGCCAGAACGACTTCAGGTGAGTTGGCGACATCATCTAAGCCAGTCGTGATGAACCTACGTCCGTCATCCTCCTCATTGAGCAGACGCCAGTTCTCCTGTCTCCGGTCCCAGTCGAGGACGAGGACATTATCCTCGTCGTCCACCATCACTCCAGTCAGGAATGTGAACGGAACCGCGGTTAAGCCCCCATAGACCAAGGTCACGTCGCTACGCTCCACACCGGCCGTCAACTGGTCAATCTGAGTTGCAAGTCCTATGATCCGAGTGAGTATCTGTGTCGGTGCTACAATCTTTCCGTCTTCTACCTTCTGCCGGAGATCCAGCAAGAGCGGCTGCCGATGTCCCTTGATCGTTGCGGGCACGGCATCCACTAGAGGTCGACCTGGGCCGTCACGCAGTCCACGTCCCTCGATCACAAGGACGCGCTTCTTCATTTGGATGCGACGGTCATGGGCATAGCGGACGCATTCTAACACGAAGCCTCCTAAAATGAGCACAAGACCGACAATCGCAGCTAAATATACGATCCGTTCCGGGACTCCCTTTCCGCTGTCGAAAGAGAGATTGAGGCGACCTCCTTCAACTGGAAGTGAAAAATCAAAAGCCCAGCCGATTCCGAAGGCAATTACCACCAAGGTAATTCCGGTCCGCATTGCCATCAAACCGGATGATTTCGGTCTGAACAGCCAATCGATTAAGCTTCTCGCGAAATGCTGAAATACCTGCGCCACGTCATTGCCTTGGGTTTTGATTTAGCTTGAGACAGCGACAGGCTGCGGATTCCCATGACGAATGAATACCGTCGCTGAATAGTCGAGGCAGACCATCCATCGTAGCCGCACAATCAGCAACAGTGCAAAATGGATGTCTCGTTCCCCATGGACCAACTCTTCCATCGACTGGACATCCTCCTGGCTCGGGCGAGCAGGGAAGCAGGGATGGGAATGCCACTCGCCGAGATAGTTGAACCGTCCAAATGCATATCCGGTGCGCTCGAAAAATGCCTGCAGTGCCTCACCGTGATGTTCCGGACTTCGCACGAAATGTGCGGCAGTCCCGCTGATGGTATCGACGGAAAAATCGACAATACGGAATCTGCCGGGCTCCAGCTGCTCCCCCATGAGAATCCCCCCGATCTCTCTACGTCCGGCCGTGCGGAGCAGAGCCTTAATCCGGTTCCTCACTTCAAACGGAAGACTGACCTGCATCGCCCACAGTCCGCGGAAACAGATCAGCCAGCAATGATTTCAAACCTTCTTCGTCGAATTCCGCACTGCCCCCGCCCCATCCATCCTCATAGGCCAATTCAATTGGCCATGTGTCGAAAGGTGCCGCGAAAATCCATCCAGTGGAAAGCCCAACCGCGTACGCTGATTGCGGGAACAACGAAGACTCCGGCCGCGCGATGGTATCGATTGCAAGGCGAGCAAGGCTTGCCGCCACCACGGAAACATCACCGTCGTCCGCGATCATCGGTGCCTGCTCGGGGCCGAGAGCGGTGTACGGCCGTTCGGTGACAGCAAAGTCCGTTAGAATACCATGGCTGCTGCACCAGTCGTTGATTTGTCGACGAGCTACTTGCGGTGGAGGTTCGATACCCGGACGGGAGCGTGCGACTATGCCTCCGATCCCGCCCCCAAAGACCTCCGCCCATACCATTGGCTTCTCGCGGCTTCTGGCGACTGCGGCACAAAGGTTGAAGGCGCCTGGATCGGCCGTTGCTTCGACTATGAGATCGCAACAGGAAAGCGCCGACATCACCAGCGATGTCATCTTCGCGCTCTCTTGGCCGCCAAGTTCGATATCAAAGGCAGTAACACTCGCCCCCGGAGCCACTTCTAAGATGCGTTCACGGACAGCGTTGACCTTGTGCACGCCAACTGCTCTCCAATCGAGTTCATTGCGGACCAAGTTTTCAGGGAGCAACAGATCTCCGTCTACCAGCGTAAATGTCGTGATGCCTGATCGACATAGAGAAACCGCCACCTTTGATCCGATCGAACCGCAACCTACGATGCCAACGCGCTTTCCGGCGAGGGCTTCGTTCGCAGCTGGTAGCCGGGGGGCAGGATCAGTCGAAATCGGAACCGTGCAGTACGGGATAGCCAGCCGCTTGTCCTTGTCGCGCGCGAACACCATCAACAAGCGACAGGAATGGTCGTCGACAATTAGCCAATTGGAGGCCTCGTCGTCTTTCTGCAATATGGCCAGACACTCTGGCATACCTAACCTCTGGAACAGTTCGGCGACGGCATCCAAGGAAAGGGGATAAGGAATCGTGGTTCCAGCGGGCAAGCGGATGGCTACCGCTTCGTACTTGGCACCGTCGTTTATCGGCGGCATTTCCGACCATCCCTGACCATCGGGAGCGCCAACCCTTGTCACATATGCTGTCCACGTCTCCGCGTAGCGTTTTTCTGAAAGCTGGGCGGGAACGACCTCAAGCTCTGGAATAGCGGCCAACGCCGCCTTGGCAGGAGGTGTCAATATGAGTCGGCAGCTTGAAGTTCGGATTTCCTGGGCGAACGTCGTTTCGTGTGCGGAGATGACCTCGGGGCGTTCATCTCCTTCGGCTGTAGATGCACCACGCTCACCCGCGATAAGGCGATATGCGCTCTCGACCATCATCGCGCCCGTGACCGAAGCTTCCCAGTTGTCAGGCCTCCATTCGAGGCATAATTCGCCGCCCTCACCATACTGGTGTCCCGAGATGCGGTTACGGTCACGTGGGATCACAAGAGGGGGCGCATCCGGAAAGAAGCTCGGGTATTGGATGGTCAGGGGGAAGACCTCGGAGTCCGATATGATGATCTCGAAGTCCGCCGTCAGGTTGAGCTCGTCATCCAAGCGCCAACGAACGTTCGCGAGCCACGCCGCTCGTCGCTCAAGATCAGCAAGCCATAATCGTTCGTTCGCGGCTCTTCCGCTCTGCGTCACCCACCAGATCATGCAAACCCTTGCGGCTTACTAGGCACCCGGGGCTTGGAAGGGAATGCCAACGGCGCTGCAGGAACAGGTGATGCCGAGCGAAGCAGGGTTGGCCGGCCGATGCCACGCCCATGGCCCATTCGTGCCTCTGCTCGTTCGGCCAGCAAGTGACCTATCCTTGGAGCGAGGGTACTTGCCACGGAACTGTGCGCCGCGAGACGAGCCGCCTGCCAGAAATCGCTCCGAGCCCTTGTCAGCCACTGTTGGAACGCTTCCGCCCGTTCGGGATACTTCTCCCATTTGTCGGCAAAATTCTCAAGCGGATCGGTGGGGTTCCAGATGATGAACTTATTGCCGTCATGTTGGATGAACTGGTCCATCCGAGCGAGGATTGAAACTAGGGCGCGTCCGATTGTTTCCTCGCCACTGTATGCGTGCGCGGCCAACGTCGTGATGATGATTGAAATCGGCCGGAGATCACTCCTGCCGTTAAACATGATGTCCCTATGCCGCTTGAGGATCATGATGGCGGATTGGAGGGGTGTTCTAACTTTGTAATCAGGAATACTTTCGACCGATGCACGACGACTCTCCGCTAGGACGCGGCGTCTCTTCTCGAACGCCCCTGCCATTCGGCCTTTGAACCACTCGGCGTACCCCCGTGGATTTGAGCGTGGCCAGTCCTCGGAGAGAATGGAGTAGTTCCACGTCTCATTGTCGGTGATGGCGATCGCGGTTCCTGCCCATTGGGTATCCAATCCGCGAGCTTCGAGAAGGAGCCTCTGCCCCTTGGCATTGGAAAGCGCCGGCACGATATCCATGTGGAACTGTGCCCCGTCTGCGTACTCCAATGTCCAGCATCTACGTCCAGGCCGGACTGGCTTCGACATGTTCTTCGCAGCCCTATAGGCCTTGATCTCATCGCCAAGGAGATCCTTTAGCTGAGATTGGGTCACGTCGGACTTGGAAAGCTTCTTCAGCTCGCAGACCGAGTCCACGTCATACTGCTCTGCGTCGTTCAGCGGTCGAATGGCCGTGCCGAGGCGAAATGAGCCTTGAACAAAGACATCAGGCCCGAAGTTGCGGACCGTTGATGCCGGACGATGGAACCAAGCTCCGAGCGATTTGTAGCTCTCCACGGCTTGGTCGTAACGGCTTTCGGGAATCTCGAGTTCCTCCGCCAAGGCAGAAAGGTATTCCTCAGCCTGTTGGGTAATCGTGATGTCTGTCACCACGTTCATCTCTTCTCGTCCTCTCCGCGAAATTCACGTTTCGTTCTGCAGAGTACTTTCCGGGCAGTGAGCAGCCCGGAAAGTTGTGTGATCAGGTGAGCGGACTTCGCGTGTCGAATGAGCAGTCTAACTTGACGTTGAGCGAGATTCAGTGACGCGTCAGGCCTAGCCGAACCTTGTATCAGCTACACCCGCTCGTTGCCCCGCACGTCTCGCACTTCTCGCAGGTGCCGTTGCGCACCATGGTGAAGTTCTGACACTCCATGCACATGGAGCCGGTGTAGCCCTGCA
>Ga0207866_1000578_pt1 | contig 50687 bp, 43 predicted proteins | sample HigsolmetaAR203D_FD_184835 | JGI IMG/M metagenome (GOLD analysis project Ga0207866, IMG submission 184835) | Ionic liquid and high solid enriched microbial communities from the Joint BioEnergy Institute, USA - AR20-3-D (SPAdes) (version 2) ...
ACCGACTTCGTGAGAAGATGAGGACTGGAGCCTACGGCTCCCCCTCTACCACCTAACCAACAAAAAATCGCCGGGTGGGTCAATTCTAAACCGGCGATGGTGGGTCAAAATAAAGTCGGCGTTGACACCTGGAATCTATGATCACGATATTGCCAAGCAATTCTGAGTTTCGGATGGAAAGCGAATATCGGTTGGAGAAATTACAGGAGTTAAACAGCGCAGTAAAGTTGATAGAGCAAATGAAGTCAAAACTGCTGATGCAAGAAGAATCTCATGAGATTGTGAACTTGTATAAAAAAGCACAAACGCTATTGAACAACTGTAGTGCTGGTCCACTTAAAGTACAATTGGAACAGTTTCTTTCTTCTATTGAGCTAAGTATCGAGGATTTTCCCACAGAAGACCCAACAAATGAGTACACTGCTGAAGATATTGACAATATGGCAATTGAGCTGATGCATCCGCCATATATAGACCTAGAGACAAATACGAGAAAATTGGTTGCTGAAAGACTGTTATCTACAGATATCATACAACTGAATACTGCTGAAGATAAAATTCGTAAGCTTGATGAAATTATTAAAGAAGTACAGGCTGAAATTGAATTGGCCAGGAAATGTGATAACGAACGGCAAATTGGTTCACTTTTGGAAGGAATACTTCCTCAGAAAATGAGGCGTATGTCACCTGATGTAAAGGAAAGGATCGTTAGAACACTCATAAATGCCGACCGGAGCACTTGGGCCAACGTGGGAATAATTGAAAAAACTGTAGACAGACTGATAGAAGATTTTGATCCCCAAAGAAGTAACAAACCCCTAATCATTGATGTTAATAGTCCTGAGATTGAAGAGTTTGACGGGATCATACCATTAAAAGATAGAGGCTGTTGTTTGTCGCCAGCTAGCTTCGTTGATTGAGCCTATCGCAGAAATGTGCTAGGCCTTTTCTTTATCCTTGGCCAAAAACAAAGAGACCATACGGACTCCTCCTCTCCTCTATCACCTTTTTCCATATCTCCCGTCGAGATTATAAATACCTTCCCCCTACTTGGATATGAAATGCTTCGTTTATCTTTCCGCGTTGATGGTAAGCAGCGATGGTCGTCCGAATTCTTTTCTTGCCGCATTCGGTACTGCACTCCCCAGTCCGTAGGTGAAAAAACAATCGGCCACCCCAAAGACTAGGGTAGCCTTCTTGAGCATCTTTATACATGGGCAGGTTCGGGCGTTTGCTGATGAAGTGGGGGAGGAACCAACCATCCCTTTTCCTTGTTAATGCGCAACAGGCGGGCGCCGTATGTGGCTTTCGTCATATGGAATTGACCAAACATCAACGCGATATCTTCACGAATTGCCTGCCCGATAATTTGGCTGCAAGATACCAACCCGGCAGCCAAGTCCAACGATACGCTGGCGGCAATTTCCGGATCGTTGAACCTTGCTCCCACCGGGATGCTTTCCAACGTAGCAGTTGGCCGTTCTGGTGGAGCGGGTGGCAGCCCAATTCCGTTGACCTTGAGCAGCTCTTCAATCTGCTCGATCTCCTGCTTCATATTTTTCGTCAGGTCTTCAAGAAATGTTCGCAAATCCTTGTCGCCCGTATGGTTGATGAACGTTTGATAACCAGCCAACATCCCTTTGGTTACGGTAAGGTAACTCCAAACACCAAAGACTTCCCCGTAATGCATTGGTTCGTTCTTTGGATTTCCGCTTAAAATACCCATAATCGTCCTCCCAGCATTGATTTGCGTTGTAACATTCAAATGGGTTCTCCTGACAGCATAGGTAACCCACTGTTATTGTTACCGGGAGTTTGAGGTTTATCATGGAAATGTTTGGCGGATTTGCCCATCGTGTATGATGTTACGCAGAGGTTGTTCGGCGTCGCACTAGCCAGCCTGTGACAAGCAGCAGCAGGGCGACTACATCATATGAAAGATCGAACAGGAATTGTTGCGCCCCTGGCTTGACGTGGTGAATCTGCAAGAGGTGGTGATTTACGATACCCTCCAGCAAATTAAATGTGCCGGCACCCAGTAAAAAGCTGCCCCAGAATGTACGTGGCGTGTCTTGGGGATTCCCTTTCCATAACAAGATGCCTGCGACAAAGATGATCAAGGTCACGAATAAATGAAAAACGCCGTCGCTGATGATTTGGTGTACGCGATCGGTATGCATGTTTACACTGTGCCACTGCAAAATTTGATGAAAGACAATGCCATCCAGCATTCCGATCATACCGACACCAAACAAAAACGATCCCATTGCTGTCGTCTTCATGTTTTGCTGCCGACCTCCTTTTCCTCCACTAGCATTATGGCCAGTTCAAGTAAAAAAAAAGCCCTGCTTTGTCTACAAACTGAAACCACTCGGCAATTCGAGTGGTTTTTTTATGCCTAACTTTACCTATTTGGGTAGAGGAGAGTTGTTCATGCACATCGACTGCCTCACATCTGCATGGTCAGTCTTAATCAAAACATTTCAGAAAGGGAGCAGAGAACATGGGAAGACAAGTGATGAATCTGGTGTTGCTATTTGTTCTGGGTCTTACTGTACTGATTTCACCTGGAGCCACAATGGCCAATTCACCCCCGGCAACTGCCCGTGAAAAACCGCCAGTTATGGGTGAAGAGCAACGAGACATTGTGCGGGCGGCGCCTGACACTCCGTCAGGTAACCAGACGAGTGAGCCGTTCACCTCAGATGGTATCGTGTCTTCTTCTGCAGCTTCTCGAAATTTCACGTACACGTATAATGCCAGAAACCAACTGCAGTACCTGTACGAAAACGGTGTATTGAAAATGGAATTCATCTATGACAATAACGGCAACCTGATCCGGAAAAAAGTATATAAATCCTGATGCATATCAATAAGGAGGTAGCAATGAGTGTGAAAAAATGGATGCGCGGGTTTCTCTCTTCTGTTCTTGCCATATCCCTGCTGGTGCCTTCTGTTACATTTGCCCGGGTGGATGAACGTTTATCAGCGACACCCGTATCTGACGACAGCAACGAACAACCAGCAGACACAAAAGCATGGTTGTCTGCATACAAAGAAGTCTTACAGGCTGCGAAAAAGCTGCAACAAAAAAAATCGGACGAAATCCCTTCCTTTACAAAAGATGAAGTGATGGCGATGACATGGGATTCGTTGCCGGCAGATGTCGTCTGGGGCATGTATCAATCGTTTGATCGGAAAACCTTGCAGATTGCTGCCTATTTTTATCCGCTGTTGGACCGCTTCTTGTCCCAGGACGAAAAAGTGAAAAAATACCAGTGGACGGACGAGGCGGTCATGTCCGAAATTGGTCGGCTTGGACAGGAGCAGTACACATTGCTCAAACAGGCGCTGCCAGTCATCGAGCAGCATTACCAGCGCTGGAAGGAAACCAAGGGAAACAAGGCAAAAGCGCCGCTTTCGTCTCTCGCCGATTCAGGTCTCACTTCCAGCCCGCCAGATGAAGAGTACGAACCTGAAGGGCTAACCTACCGGTATAAGCGCAATACCGAGAACCTTGTCGATGAACTGTACCGCACAGCCAATATTAAAGAGACGGATGTGCATCTGGAAGGAAAACACGGGATGGATCTCAAGCTGGAACGGCAGTATTCCTCTCTGGATGCGATGTTAGGGCGGATTTACTACAAGAGCAAGTGGGGTGAAAACATATGGGTAGGGAATGGAGGATACCACGAAAAGTATCACCTGCCTGTGGGATGGAAATGGAATATCCCCATGATTGAGGAGATCGACAGAGAGAACATCCGCTGCACCTACGATGAAGATTTATCCAAGTATTTTTGCAACCGTACTCATGAAAAGGATAGTAAGCGTTATGTGTTTACGCTGGACGACGGCACAGTGCTTGAGTCTAAATCCAAAGAAGGAGACTGGGTAAACTATCCCTATCTCGGCGCCTCTATGGAGTACAAAAGGTGGGAAATCAATGGCGTGGAACACATTGCCTGGTTGAGGTACAACGGCTACTTGTACAATTTTTCCATAGAAAAGTCATACAATAGTGATGGTGATACGTATGTGGTCACCAAAACCAATGCGTATGGAGATGAAATCGTCTACCGCATTCCGGAAAAGAAGGAGAAACCGATAGAAATCATCGACAGCGTCGGCCGCTGCATCGTTATGGAAAAACGCTTGTACAACGTGGTTAGCGATCTCAAGGTGTATGCCGATGCGTCCAAAAGCCGCTTGTTAAAGCATATAAAGTACGACTGGAATGAGACCCCTAGCAGGGTCATTGAATACGACGTCAATGGCAATGGCAGCAAGATAATCGCGGAGTATACCTATCACGATTCAGGGGTATTCGGCGAGGCAGAGTTTAACCTGAAACCCGTGTATTCCTTTCCGGCGAACATTCCACTAGACTACAACGGTATGGAATCGACGGTCTACACCACCGATGACTTTCAGAGACGCGGCACCACCAAGTACAATTTGCTGCGTGAGGTGTCGTACCCGGTGGAAGGCCTGCAGATTACCTATACGTACAGCCCGTATCAGCCGGACGAACCTGATTTTCTCAGCCGCGGCGTGGTCCGGTTGTACCACGATGACGAAAAGCTGACCTATACGTCGTATCATCCGGTGACAGCAGTTGACATTCGCTTTGCCAAGACGCCCCACCCGGAGCGTCAGAAGCAGGGATGGTACTCGCATACAATTTACTATCCGCTGACGAATAAGGAAATCTGGAAGTCGTCCAAGGATTTGTCTGTCCGGCTGAAAAATCAGACCCTGCGGGAAGGGGCGATCGTCAAAACGCAAATTGTACAGTACGGGAGCCCGAACCAGGAAAAAGTCTTCACACCCAATCCGGACAAAACATTTTTGCCGCAATCAGTCAAGACGTACATCGGCACTGGAGCGGATACAGACACCATTCTTCTTCCTCTGACGTTAACGGAAGGTGACAAAGAATACCGCTACCATCCCGTCAGCTATGTAAGTTATCTGTACAGCGGCCGAGAGACGAAGCCACGGTACGAGTACCGCTTTTTGGGGCGTCCCGCTTCGTTTACCGACGATGCGGATGTGTACCAATTTCTGTTGGCACCCGACGTCAATCGTTTGGGCAGTGTTGCAAGCAGGCTGGGCAAGTACGCCCAGGTCACAGCGTACAGCTACAACAGTTACGGTGATTTGACCAAATTGGTGGACCCGCAAGGCAACGAAACGACGTGGAACTACACATCGACGACCTATTACCTGCGGTTGCTAACGAAGATGAAGCGGACAGCAGCCGGAAATCCCAATCATTTTCACGAGGAAACGTATACCTATAATGCTGACAAATTGCTGGAAACGGAGCACATCGTCGATTCGTATCCGGATGGAACGACGACGAAACGGGAAGAAATTGGCCGCGTGTACAAGTACAACAGCCAGAAGCTGGTTTCCACTATCGTGGAAGCGACGAAAGGATCGGATGAGAAATTTTTTGATAAAAAAATTGAATCCTACGACCGCTATGGCTTGTATCCGACGGTCATCAAGCTGGAAGTGGAGACGTCTCCGGAAACGGAGGAGACCCTTACGTACCAGTTTGACTACGACGAATTGGGCAGGGTGGTAAAACGAATCTACCCCGACCAAAGCCAGGCTATGTATCAATACGATTTGCTTGGACGGCTTACCATTGAACTATTTGCGAATCAGGGCCAGTTCCGGACGATTTTCTACGACTATGATGACACACAGCGCAAAGTGACAATGACGTTGCCGGACGGCACGGAGGAATTTACTCATTTCACGCCATTTGGCGAGGTGGAATACAAGGGACAGCGGGGGACCAATGGAGAAGTAAGACCGCTTCTGTACAACACGTACACCTCGGACGGCCGGTTGGAATCCAGTGCTCCGTATGCCGACGACAGCCGGGCAACAAGTTACTTCTATAATGAAGACGGCAGTCTGCTGGGCAAGCAAGATCCCAAAGGGTACACCATGTACTACCGCGCCAATGCCTATCGCGACAGAGACAGCTATTTGCCGGTCGAGACTGTTCGGAGCGTTGAGTCCAATGGCCTCACCGTCACGCACTTTGCCAACCGGCACGGCCAACTGCAAGAGGAAATTCGCGAGACTGGTGACGCGGCACAACGACTGGCGATACGTTACGAGTACAATCCCTTTGATCAAATGACGCAAAAAACGGAACGTGACCAGACGGGCAAGACACGCTCCTGGACCTATCATTACAACATAAACGGCAACCTGGTACGTCTCGTTGATCCGGAACAAAATGTCTACGGATACAGCTATGATGCCTACGGCAACCTGGTATCCGTACAGGAGAATAATACGCTGACGACAGAGTATCACTACAATTCGCTGTCCTGGAAGATCAGCGAAAAAGATGTACCGTCCGGAGCGACAGAATCGTTTCACTACTATCCGAACGGAAAGACGCGCATCTTTACCGATAAGGCAAAAAACCGCCATGAGTATGCGTATACGCCGTTTTATGAGGTGTCCAGCATCACGACAAAAGATGCAGCGGGTGTTGTGAAAAACAAGGAAACCTGGGAGTATTACCCGAATACTTCACTCGTGAAGAAAGAGACCAACAGCAATGGTCCCGACACCCGTCCGACCAGCAGCAATTATCGGGAGGTCCAGTACAGCTACGATCCATTCCATCGGTTGAATCGCCAGACGGTATTTGACCGTGTCTATCAGATTCGCTATACAGATGATGATGACTTGATGGACCAACTGGTGTATCCAGATAACACGGTGGTATCGTATCGCTATGACGACGCGGAGCGCCTGGTGGAAGTATCCAGCAATGTGACGGGGACAATCCGCTATGCGTATCATACGACAAACACGGGAGAAACGTATACGCTCACGTACCCGAACGGCCTGGAGATGGAGCGGAAGCTGGATTCTTTTGGTCAGGTGAAGGAGCTGACGCACAGGAAGCGTACTACGCCGATCTGGACGGAGACGAATCAGTATTCGTTTGGAAACGTGGTCTCCATCACCCGCAATGGAACGACGTTTGCCTATGAGTATGACAAGATTGACCGTCTGACAAAAGAAACACTGCCGAGTGGCACGAATCGTTATGCGTATGACACCCGGGGGAACAGGAAATCCTTTGAGGGCGTCTTGCCGATCGACACCGACACGGTGACGTACACCTTTGACGAGCGGAACCGCCTGCGCAGCTATGCCAATGAACGGACAGGTGATGAGGGAAGCTACACCTACTACGGGAACGGACTGCGTGCGACAAAGGAAGAGAACGGCAACCAGACGAAGTACGTCTACCTGAACGGAAACGTCATCGAAGAGCTGGACAACGCCGGAAACGTGAAGGCCCGCAACATCTGGGGGAACGAACTGCTGTTCCGCAAAGATGTGGGGGCAAACAAACAAGGGTACTATCTGTACAACAGCCACGGCGATGTTGTATCCATCACGGACAGCAGCGGTGCGGAGCTAAACCGGTACGACTACGATTCGTGGGGCAACCTTGTTGCGCAAACGGAAACCATGTCCAACCCGTTCAAGTACAGCGGTGAGATCTTCGACGAAAAAAAAGGTTACTACTACCTGCGTGCCCGCTACTACGACCCGAAAATCGGACGGTTTATCTCGGAGGATACGTATAAGGGGCAAGTGGATAATCCGCTGAGCCTCAACCGGTATACGTATGTGCATAATAATCCCCTTAACAATATCGACCCAACAGGGCATTGGTGCGAATCTAAGGACGGTAAATGGGCACATCCGGGTAGTTGTAACAATCCAAAGACCAGTAAGCTAATGGAAGCAGATTACAAGCATGACGGTGACTTTATCATTGAAAACGGTAAAATTACAGGTATATATGAACATGTTGAGGGAGCAAGGGAACTGGAGGGATTTGAAGACCCATTTACGTATATTGGTGGATTAGGTGGCTTCTTTAGAGGAGCAGTTAAAGCTGGTGCGAAAGAAGCAGCTCAAGAAACTGGCAAGTTCTTATTTAAAACTGACTTACAGTATTTCAGTTCAAAAGTAATAAATGAGGTTGTCTCCTTAGACAAAAATAAAATTAATAAAATATTAAATCCCAAACATGCTTGGGATAGGATTGTTGATGACCCGAAAGATTGGAACACCATATCTGTTATTATTTCAAAAGTAATGAAGGAAGGTGTTGAAGGAGTTTATACTAAAACGAATGGAGGTAATAACCCTGCACTTAAAAGAACATTACAAATAGCTGGGGAGACAGTTGAAGTTACCTTTATAAGGTTAGCTAATGGTCAGATAAAAATTTCAAATGCGTGGGTGAAAACTCGATAATGTTTAAATCGTTAATCTTATCAGGTAAGTTTAAAGAAGCACGGGAAATGGCTGAAAAAATGACTGTAAATGAACTTACAGATTCTTTGTTAGAGTTAGCATATGAAACTGATGGGATGATGGCATATACATTCGTAAACTATTTAATATGTTCTGCAGGCGAAGATAGTGATTTACACTACCTTGCCTCTCTCTTGTTAAGTCAGCCACTTTGTCATTTTGATGGTGCTTATAAGGCAGCTTTATACCATGCTAGAAAGGCTCTGGAACTATCATCTAATGACACAGACCTAAAAGTATATTTATTATTTTTCCATGATATCCCTGATAAGTTAGTTAGCAAGGAAGAGGCTGTACGCTTGGCTCAAGATATTCTGATTGATGACCCTGAAAATCAGATTGCAAAGAGAATCTTACACGACTACGGTTATTAAATATTAAGCGTACAGATTATTGTTGTATTTACCCCAACGAGTAACCAACACTCGTCTGGGGTTTTTTCGTGTAATAATCTTGTCTCCCCCTGCAAGGGCAAGATGGTTCCCTCTGGTTAAATGTAAACGATGAGGCTGATTATGTGGCTTGTTGTACCTAAGCTGGCTGACTTTCGAACAAGCACGCTAATTTGTTTACAGCATATCCCCGATTATATCTCCCTCAAGCCCAACAAAATCTGTAACAATTGATAAACAACTGGAAATGTGTGAAAATGGAGGGGGAGGAGGCGATTCCCGTGGAAAATATTGTGTTGTGGATCATAATCGCTGCTGTCCAATTCCTTATCCTGTATTGGGTTGTAAAACGCGCAATCGATCGTTCGGAAACCAGTTATGGATTGAAACGAATATATCAAGTGCTAATCGAAATTAGGGAGGAACTGAAAAAACGGAATTAGCAAGTACTATGATTCAGCTATGCAGCGATAAAACAGCCATGAAGCAGGGTGTTTGCATGAACGACTTTGCCAGCGTAGTCGTGTCCATGTTTCCGGATCATTGGAACATAAACGAAGATCCAAAAAGAGATTCCGACGCAAGTACGTTGTTAGTGGAACATTTCGACCTCATTTCTTCCCGCTTTCCAGAACGATCCTTTGTCCTCGACAGATTCCCGAAAACCATTGTAGACAGCAAAAAAGCTGCTTTCCTTGCCTTGTCATTTGGCTTTCTTGAGGATAATCCTTTGCTGCGCAGCAGTTACTTTAAGGAAGAGCAAAAGTTTCTTCGCGTGTTTCAGTTGCTGTGGGCGTATGATCACGTCTAGGTGGAGACATCCCTCCGATACGAAAATACTGAGCGGCTCAAAGAGGTCTTGCAGCATGAGCAGAAGGAAAAGATCGCGACCGCGATTCTGAATAAACTTCATCACCATGACCGTGATCATGTATATCTTGAAGAGCTCGCTGACCTGGAAGTATTGCTGGAGCTGGGGCTGCGGGAAGCTGTTTCGTCTGTATTTGTTTTTGAAAAGATGCAGGTATGTATCTGGTCAAATTATGAGTTGAACATGCCGATGTTCATCGGAAATCCAGAAAGTATGGAACTGCTTGGAACCATCGTAACAACAGAAGGTTTGTACCTGCGCGATTCGCATGGAGAATCGCGCTGGACTGTCAGCAAATGAACCGGCGTCTGCGGCCGCATGTGGTCCCATACGCCGGTTTTCCTTTTGCGGACATGCTTTTTTCGGCTGAGATGCCGGCTCCGACGATCAGGACGCGTTCAAAGAAATGACAAGGAATGCATGGTGAGATGTGCGCCATATAAGTGGACAATCATGTATAATGATCGTAAAAAATTTCCGTTTTTTGGAGTTTTGTAACTTCGAGTCGTGGGTGAGAACAGATGAAAACGTTGACTGATCATCAACTGGAGTACCTTCTGTCTAAAACAGACGAGAAGCTGACACGTGTTGTCAAAGAGCTGGCAGATATCAAATATGCGTTGGACCAATCTTCCATTTTGGCCATTACCGATCATCGCGGCATCATTATGCACGCCAATGATCAGTTTTGTACCATCTCGAAATATACACGGGAAGAACTGATCGGCCAGGATCATCGCATTTTGAATTCGGGGTACCATTCGAAAGAGTTCTTCAAGGAGATGTGGGCGACCATTGGAGCGGGGCAAGTCTGGCGCGGCGAAATACGCAATCGGGCAAAGGACGGTTCCTTTTACTGGGTGGACACCACCATTGTGCCGTTTGTAAACGAACAGGGGAAACCGTATCAGTACGTCTCGATCCGAAATGATATCAGTCTGCGCAAGAAAGCCGAAGAAGAGGCGAGGCAAAGTGAAGAAAAGTATCGCGTGATTGCGGAAAACTGCTCCGATTTAATTGCCATCATTGATTGCGAAGGCACGTTTGTGTACCTTTCTCCATCGCATCAGACCTTTTTCGGCGATGATGCAGGCGAGCTGGGGACAAGTCATTTGCTGCAATGGGTGCATGAAGAAGATCGCGAACTGGTGACGAATTATCTCAAGGAAATCTGTGCAGCGAGAAAAACGTCTTCTCTGCTGGAATTTCGTGTCCGCACCAACAGCGGACGGGTCCTCTATCTGGAAACAAAAGGGAACCCGATCCTGGACTCGTGCGGCGATGTAAAAAACCTGGTGCTCGTCATGCGGGACGTAACGGAAAGAAAACAATGGGAACAAACCATTTTCCATTTGGCCTACCATGATACGTTGACGGATCTGCCCAACCGCAGGCTCTTTGTTGATCGCTTGCGAAAAGAAGTGTACCAGGCGAAGCGATTCCAGTCCCAATTGGCGGTCATGTTTCTCGACGTGGACCGGTTTAAGCAAATCAACGATTCGTGGGGACATGAAGTGGGCGATGTCATCCTCGCAGAGATTGCGAAAAGAATCAAGCAGTGCCTCGGGGAAAACGATGTGGTCGCTCGTTTGGGAGGAGACGAGTTTACCATCTTGCTGCCCCACATATCGGGCAGAGACCAGGTGGATCAAATCGCCCAGAGAATTCGCGAGCGGCTGGAAGAACCGCTGGAGGTTAATGGCCGACAGCACAATCTTTCCTGCAGCATGGGCATTGCTGTCTTTCCTGCAGATGGACGAGAGGCCGACGAGCTGCTGAAACGGGCGGATATGGCGCTGTATTTTGTGAAAGAACGCGGAAGGAATGGATTTGAATTTTTCCATCCGTCCATTGAAGAGAAATCGTTGGAACGCATCCTGTTGGAAAATGAACTGCGTAAAGCGATGGAGCACGAGCATTTCCACATTGATTATCAACCCAAATATGAGCTGCTGACCGGAAAGCTGGTGGGAGCGGAGGCGCTTGTCCGCTGGAATCATCCGGAATTGGGAAGAATCCCGCCCAACAAGTTTATTCCGATCGCAGAAGAGACAGGGCTGATCGTCCCGATCGGGGAATGGATTCTGCGCCGTGCTTGCGAGCAAAATCGAGCCTGGCAGGCAGAAGGGTACGCCCCTTTTCGCGTATCGGTCAATCTGTCCGTACGGCAGTTTTTTCAACCCGATCTGGTGGAGAGAGTCAGGGAGATTCTGGAGGATACCGGACTGGAACCGCAGTGGCTGGAGCTTGAGATTACGGAGAGCATCTTCGCGGAAACGGACAATGCGGTCCCGATCCTGCAATCGATTCGCGATCTGGGCGTCCATATTTCGATCGATGACTTTGGAACGGGCTACAGCTCGTTCAGCTACGTCAAACATCTCCCGGTCGACACGATAAAAATTGACGCTTCCTTTATTCGGGATGTGCACACGAACAAGGAAAGTCAGGCGATTGTCCGGGCGATCTTGACCATTGCCCAAACCCTGCACCTGAATGTGATTGCCGAGGGTGTGGAAAGGGAAGAGCAGTTGGCTTTCCTGCATGCAGAAGGCTGCCGCGAAGGACAAGGCTATCTGTTCAGCAAACCAATCCCGCGTCAGGAAATAGAAACCTTGCTGAAAGCGGCTGAGGCGTGACCACACACGTCGAACTCGTCAGGTTTATTTTCCGAACGATCAGGGTATCTGCAGGAGAGAGGTGAAATCATGGAACTGCATATACCCAATTTCAAGGCGCTGCAGAAGGAACGTGCCAAACAATTAATTGAAGAAGTCCTGGCGCTGAACAATTCAGCCGACAGAGTGACTGTGAAACAGTTCATTTTCATCCTGAACGAACTGTTGCGAATAAAGGGGATCGTCTCGCCGGTGTCGGAAGTGATGATTGTCGTTTCACAGAAAAAGCCCGATCTGTATCATGCGGCACGACTGTCGATCTCGCAAGCCAGCCATTTGAAAATGCTGTTTGAAATTAGAGGAGATGCAGCGTTGGCTGAAGAACGGTTGCTGGCATTTTGTTCAGGCATCGCAAAAGCGACATGACAGCAGTCACTCGGAAATCGAGTGGCTGTCAGCGTGTAGTCAAAGTTCGCGGCGCATGGGAGATCGGACCGGCTCGCTCGCTTGACGCCCAGCACAGAAGCGAATGATGTCCGCTCCAAAACGAGACGCGGGCAGGGGACAAACATCTGGGTATTTCGAGGAAGTGAGACTTGTGTCCCCTGTTGATTCCCGCGTCTGGCGTTTTTCCGCTGAGTCGGTCGTCAAAGGAGCTCGCTTGGCCCATCCCGCCATGCGATGCCCATTGTCTTCCGCTTCGGTTGATGAATGGGCAGGCCTTTCGGCCTGGAAATCATTTTTTGTGGACGCTAACTCAATGAACCGTTTGTCTTCAGTCTGGCAGTCACTCGGAAATCGAGTGGCTGTTTCTTTTGCAGCGGCCACGTACTCTCAATCACTTATCCACAGTTTGTTAATAACTCTGTTGGTAAATGTGTGAATACTTTTATTTCATGCACAATCAAGTCGTTGGAATCGAGCGGAACGGTTTTCTTGTGCCTGTTGTTGGTCTGTCACTGACCGAAAGCAGTCCAGAGCGTATGTGGTATAAATTGTTGATGGCCAATATAATTGACTGGTGCCATAATACGGGACAGCATGATATCAAAGTCATAGAATCGGGAAAAGAGTCATGAAACGAAGCATTGGTATTGCCGCATTAACGCTGATTCAAATCGCGCTGACAGTCTGGCTGGTCATGCAGGTGCCTGTGAGCGTCGCCTGGCTTGTATTGGTAGCCGCTGCCCTGCTGTACGGTCTGTTCCTGTACTTGTCCCCACTCGGCTCCTTCACCTTGCTGGTCGCCGTCATTTTGCTACACGCCTTTTTTGCTGTGGCACAGGGATGGAAATTGGGGTGGGACATTGGTACGCAATCCCAATCCATCGTATATCAGCTTGCGGTGTTGGTGCTGATGGCTGCGTCATGGGCGCAGGCGACTGAGCTGCGCAGGTGGGCACGTCAATATGAGGAAGCGCAGCGGCAGATTGCCGCGCTGCGCAAAATGGACGAGGCGGTGTCTGTGCTCAGTGCAAATGAGTTTAAGGACCGCTTGAAAGCGATCATGGTCTCCCTGCGCCGGCGAAACGAACCGGGCATGATTGTGTTTGTGCCCGTTCCTTCATACGTTGACGGGTTTGGCGGTCAGCGCTACACGCCGGAAACGGTGCTGCAGGTGGTGGGAGAGGCGGCGCTTAAGTCCGTGCGCGATCAGTTTGACATTGTGGGACGCATTTCGCCCTCGACGATCGCGATTGTGCTGCAGCGCTGCGACCGGGAAGGGGCTCATCGCATGCTGCGGCGGTTTCACCGGCTGCTGCACCAGCAGCGCAGGATTCGCGCAGACCTGGTCATGTCGTGGGTGCGGCTTGAAGACTTGTTCGTGTTCCAGGACTGGTCTGCGGTGGAGGCCCTGCTGGAAGAATGGAGTGCGGATTATGACGCATCCGTGCAGCGGAGAGGAGTTCCTGAACCGTGTCAGTGATCCTGCCTGTTATTGCGGCCTTGTTTTGGCTGCTGCTTCTCTATTATTCGGTGCTGTGTGTCGCCGGTCTTGCGTTCCGGTCAAAAACGGCTCCATCCCCTCCGCTTGACGAATACCCCAGCGTCGCCATTCTCATCGCCGCCTACAATGAGGAAAAGGTCTTGGCCCAGACGCTGGATGCCATGGCGAGACTAAAGTATGACGGGCCGCTGACGGTGTATGTACTGAACGACAGTTCCTCCGACGCCACCGGGGACATCGCCGACTATTACGCGTCGATGTTTCCCCACATTCGTCATGTCAAAGTCCCCCCGGGAACGCCGAAGGGAAAGGGACGGGTGCTGAACTACGGTCTGACGCTGGCGCGGGAACAATACATCGCCGTGTATGACGCCGACAACCAGCCGGAGCCGGACGCCCTGCGGCTGTTGATCGAGGCGGCCGTGCAGACGCCGGGGGCGGCAGGGGCTGTCGGCTACGTGAAAACCCTGAACGCGGAGAAAAACGGGCTGACGCGAATGATCGCCCTGGAGTTTGCCGTCTTCCAACTGCTGATGCAATGCGGACGGTGGTATTTGTTTGGCTTGGGAACGCTGACCGGAACCAATCTGGTGGTGAAGCGCGAGGCGATTGTCCCCGCTGGCGGCTGGGATTCGTCCGCCCTGGCCGAGGATGCCGACCTGTCGATCTCGCTTGCCGCTTTGGGAGGGAAGCTGCCGATTGTACCGCAGGCGCGCTCATGGGAGCAGGAGCCTCAGACATTTGCCGTGTGGCTGAGACAGCGAACGAGATGGATGCAGGGCAACTTGCAGTTGATCGGTAAAATGTTTGAACAGCCGGCGTGGCGCGAGCGGCACGTTGTTTTGCACGCGGTTCACATTTTGTCCATCTACATTGTGTTTGCGGCTGTCTTGTTCATTTCCGATGCGTGGTTTCTGTTGGGCGTGCTGGGGATCGTCCACACGTCGTATACGGTCCCCCTGCTCCTGCTGTGGTTTGAGGCGTGGCTGATCTACGTGATCCAACTCTTGAGCGCGGAAGTGGCGGACGACATGGCAAGTCCCGTCAATCTGGCCGTCTCCTTTATCATGTATGTTACCTATTCGCAGCTGTGGCTGTTCCTGCTGGTGCGCGCCGCTGTCCTGGAGTACAAGCGTCGGCGCGTGAACGTGGAGCCGGTATGGGACAAGACCCTCAGATTTTAGACAGGCGATATTACTGGCCCTTCGTCGTTTACCGGCGAAGGGTATTTTTTTGAAAACAGTGGTGAGCCGGGCGAGCGCATGACAGGGGGCATTGACCATTACGCGTTCTCGTGGTAGTTTGATACTATCTTCTCTTTGGTATTTTTTCCTATCTGACAAGGTCGTGAGCGAACAGTCTGAGACGCAAGTCCCTATCAATCGGAGGAGTAGAGACATGAGATGGACGATTGGCAGAAAAGTAACCGCCGGATTTTTATCAGTCGTACTTCTTTTGGTAATGGTAAGCGGCCTGTCACTTTACTTCCTCAATAAAGTGGACAGTTCGTTCTCTGAAGTCATGAACCGAAGAGCTGTCATTCTCTTGAACGCGAAGAACATTCAAGTGAACGCGACCCAACTGAACAACAGTTTGCGAGACTATTTGCTGACCCACAATGCAGCATCGCTGCAGCGAGTGGAGGATACAAGCAAGACGTTGTCGGAATTGGTCTCAATCTCCATGGAACTGGCCGATACGCAGGAAACCAAAGTGTATCTCAGCCAGATTGAACAACTGAACAAGCAGTTCCAAAAATCGAAAAGTCTGATCGTTTCAGTAGGGAACGAGCAGGCTCTGGCCTTTGCCACGACCTCATTGTTTCCGATTTCACGGGATATGCAAACCATCGCGGAACAGATCAGTGAACGACAGCAGAAGCTCATGACCCAGGCCACTCAGGAAAACGCCGCGATGGTAAACAGCGTGGAGATAACGGTATGGGTGATCAGCGGGATCGCGGTCATCCTGGCGATTGGCATTGGCTACGTGGTATCCCGACTGATTTCGCGGCCCGTTGTGCGGCTCAAGTCCTCGGTCGAAACGATTGCGTCCGGCGACCTGACGGCAGACGATCTTTCTGTAACCAACAAAGACGAGATCGGGGAACTGGTTCATTCCTTTACGGTCATGAAAAACAATTTGCGCGGCTTGATTCAGCAGGTGCGCATCAGCGCCGAGCAGGTGGCTGCTTCCGCTGAAGAGCTGACAGCCAGTGCGGAGCAAACAAGTAAAGCTACGGAGCAAATCGCCTCCACTGTGCAGGAAGTCGCCTCAGGTTCCGAGCAGCAGGCCGTCAGTGTGGGGCAAAGCGCCCAGATTGTTCAAGAGATGGCGCAGGGAATCCAACAAATTGCGGCAAACGCCCAGCAGGTATCCGCCTCGTCCATACAGGCAGCCCAGGTGGCAGAGGAAGGGAATCGGGCGATCCAAACCGCCGGCGAACAGATGGGATCGATTCACGACAAGGTGAACGATCTGGCAGCAATCATCAAGGAATTGGGCGAACGTTCCGCAGAAATCGGCCAGATTGTTCAGGTGATCTCCGACATCGCCTCTCAAACCAATCTGTTGGCGCTGAACGCAGCCATCGAAGCGGCAAGAGCGGGTGAGCACGGGCGGGGATTTGCGGTCGTTGCCGATGAAGTGCGCAAACTTGCGGAGCAGTCGGCGGCGTCTGCAAATCAAATCCACGACGTCATTTCGTTGATCCACGGGCAGATGGAGAAGGCGGTCACTTCCATGGATCAGGTAAAAGATGAAGTGAACGAAGGAATGGACGTCGTGACCCAGGCAGGGACGTCTTTCGCGCACATCCAGCGCTCCGTGAATGATGTAGCCGTGCAGATTCAGGAGGTTTCCGCCAGCGCGCAGCAGATGTCGGCGTCTGTGGAAGAAATCGTGCGTTCCATCACCTTGATCCGGGAAGTGGCGAATGAAACAGCCGCTGGAACGCAGAATGTGTCTGCCGCTGCGGAAGAGCAGTTGGCCTCGATGGAAGAAATCTCGTCTTCCGCCCTGGCTCTGGCAAAAATGTCTGAGGACTTGCAGCAACATATTTCGCGTTTTCGGGTATAGAAAAACGTGTTGGAAAAGAACCTCATCGTTATTGATGGGGTCTTTCTGTTGAGTCTGCCTCTTGACATCTTGAAGCACTCGGACAGCTTCGTGATAAAATTGAGAAAGAGTCGCATTAGCTACCCGCTTTCGAATACTTTCTCGGGAGGGAACGAAGATGAATTACCGTCGTCTCGGAAACTCGGGATTGAAAGTGAGCGAAATCAGCCTGGGAAGCTGGCTGACGTACGGAGGCTATGTCGGCAGGGAGGAGGCGATCTCCACCATCGACAAGGCCTATGAACTGGGAATCAACTTCTTCGACACAGCCAACATTTACATGAAGGGGGAAGCGGAGAAGGTGGTCGGTGAGGCCCTGCGGAAGTATCCCCGCGAGTCGTACGTGTTGGCGACCAAAGTCTGGGGACCGATGGGCGATCGACCCAACGACCGGGGATTGTCCCGCAAGCACATCATGGAACAGTGCGAAGCGAGCCTGAAGCGGCTCGGTCTCGATTACATCGACGTGTACTACTGCCACGCCTTTGACAACGACACCCCCATGGAAGAGACGCTGCGGGCGATGGACGATCTCGTCCGGCAGGGCAAGGTGCTGTATGTCGGTATCAGCAACTGGACAGCGGCGCAAATCGCCGAAGCATTATCGATCATGGACAAATACCTGCTGCACCGGATCGTGGCGAATCAACCGCTGTACAACATGTTTGCAAGAGAGATTGAGAAGGAAATCATTCCGCTGTGCGAGCGAAACGGCATCGGACAGGTCGTCTATTCGCCGCTGGCGCAGGGCGTGCTTGCCGGCAAGTACCGAACGGTGAATGAGGCGCCTGCGGGCAGCCGGGCGGCCGACAAACGCGGCAACCAGACAGTGAAATCGTGGTTGAAAGAAGAGAACCTGCACAAGGTGGAGCGTCTGCGTCCCATCGCCGAAGAACTGGGGCTTTCCTTGGCCCAGCTTGCGTTGGCCTGGACGCTGCGCCAACCGAACGTCTCCAGCGCGATCATCGGAGCGAGCGTGCCCGAGCAGGTGGAACACAACGTGAAAGCCTCCGGGATGACGATTCCGGACGAGACGCTGGCCACTATCGACAAGATTCTGGAACAGGCATGATGCCTTTACCCGGCGCCCCATTTCCGTGGGGCTTGCTGTTTTTTAGCCGGCCCTCTTTCCCCTATCAAGTTCCCGCCGATTTGCCGATATGGTAAACAGAGCACGTATTACTTCTGGTGCAAGCGGGAGGGAAATTTTTGATGAAGAAATGGCTGTCTGCAAGTTTGGTGCTCACCCTGCTGGCCTGTACGCCGCTGGCCGCGGTCCATGCGGAAAAACCGGTAAAAGAAGCCCAAAAAGGGAACGGTGGCGGTCAAGTGGACAAAGACGCCAAGGGAAAGGGCAAGGACAAGGGAAAACCGGATAAGGACAAGCCTTCCGGTTCGACCGCAGGAGGCGTGTCTCCAAAAGAAGCCGTCCAGCAAGCTGTCAAGACCAAGAAGGAACTGATCGAACTGCGTCAGCAGTTGAAGCAAGTCAAAGAGGCCACGGAAGAACTGAAAGCGAAATACGAAGAGCTGACCAGGATGCTGGAGCAGCAGTCCGAACTGAAGCAGGCGCTGGACGTTCAAAAAGAACTGCTCAACCGCTTCTATAAACCAGGCGATCAGAAACTGTTCGACAAGCTGGGCGAACTGTACGAGAAAACGGGCGACACGTCGCTGAAGACGTTTGTCAATGGAAAAGAAGTCGTGATGGACACCGCCCCGTTCGTGGAAAAGGGACGCGCCCTGGTGCCTGTGCGTGCCATCGGCGCTGCGCTGAAGGCCGAGGTGAAGTGGAACGGGGAGACCCGCACCGTCGAAGTGGTGCGCGGCGACAACAAGATCACGCTGTATCTCGATTCCGGCGAAGCGGAAGTGAACGGGGAGAAGATCAAGCTGGAGACCCCGCCGGTGATCAAAAAAGGCCGCCTCTTTTTGCCGCTCCGTTTTATCGGGGAAACGCTGAAGGCAAAAGTCGGTTATCAGGAGAAAGGGGATCTGATCATCATCGAGGATGGCAGCCTGACGGGAACCGACGATATTGACACCACACCGGAGACACCGGCACCAAGCGGAGAAGGGGAAGAACCAGCGCCCTCACCGGCAGCAGACGCGAGCGAAGCGTCAAACACATCGGAATCCGCTGCCTCAGAAACGGCACCAACCGGCGAGGCTTCCGAATCGGCCGGCTCCGGCACACAGACGGTGACGACGCCGTAAAGACAACACTCTGAGTCAAAACGAGAGGGCGAACCATACGCAGGTTTTGCCCTCTCAATTTGTTTTAGAAGGCACCGTGCCCGCATCCAACACGCGTTCCAACGGATACCAAGTTTTCGTTGTTGCATTAAGGGCTCACTGTGCTATAGTTGAGTACGAACAGCATCTCTATAAACCTTTACATATAGATGTAGAGAAAAGTTGGGAGAGACGTTATGTTATCCTTTTTGAAAAACATATTGGGGAAAACGCCGACGCCGGAAGATGTGAAAAAACAGGTGCAGGAGGAGTCGGTATTGCCGGCAGCGGATACCGACGTGTCCGAGAAGGCGCCGGAGCAAAAAGAGACGGAGTCCAAGGCGGCTGGCGTGACTACATCCCTGTCGCTGCACGAGTCGTGGGAAAAGCGGCTGACTACGCAGGAGAAATACGCGTTGTCGTTTATGGCACAGGAACTGCCGCCGCTGCAGGAGGGGAATATTTCCCTGGCCGGCATTTCGCTTGTCCCGCACGAAGACGGTGTTCAGGTGACGGCTTTCCTGCGCAACGGCACCAACCGGCCTCTGCGCCTGGGGGAGATGCCGCTGGTCGTGTTGTTTGGGGATCAGCAGTTGTTCACCCGACAGACGTTTGACCTGGGAGAGCTGGGCGAAATTCCGCCGTTCGCGGCCAGACCGTGGACGTTTGTGTTTAAGCGGGAGTACTTCCTGCAGGTAAACGTTTTGCTCACCAACTGGAAGATTGCGTTTGAGCTGGCACAGAAAAAATTGGTGCTGCCTCAGCAGTTGGAGCTGGAAGAGTCGTGGATCAAGGCACTGACGGACGAGCAGAAACAGTCCCTGATCGAACTGGCCAAACGGCTGCCGCCGCTAAAGGAAGGGGAAGTCAACATTCAGAGTGTACAGCTTCGCCGGGCGGAGGATGGTGCGCTGCACGCGATGCTTTTGATCCGCAATGGGTCGACGCAATCGCTGTCCATCGAAAAGCTGCCGCTCGCCCTTTACGACGCGGAAGGAGACAAGGTGGCGGAAGGGCTGTTTGAACTGGGGGGGTTGACCGTCAACGCCAATACCAGCAAACCGTGGATGTTTATCTACCCCAAAGAAAGTGTGTTGAAGGATGACGCGGACTTCTCTCGCTGGAAGGTGGGCGTGCCGCAGGGGTAAAGCGGGCGTTTAATCGCTTGCGGCCATTTGACCCCGCCCGCCGAAAAGTCTTATCATAGAGAGAAGCTTCATATGTGCTGCGGTCAGGAGAGGAGGATGCAGATGTTTTCCTTTTTTAAGAATTGGTTGAACAAGGAGCAGGGAAAAACGCGCTCCATGGAAGAGTTGAAACAAGAGATTCAGGAAGATGCGGCTGTCGATTTTGCCGAACTGAGCGAACAGGAGGCGGAGGTTGAAGCAGGGGAGTCCGTGCCGGCTGCGGAGGCCGGGAACCAGAAAGTGAGGACGGACCTGTCCCTTCACCCGGCCTGGGAGCAGCAGTTGGACAACGAGAAAAAGTACACCCTCCGTTTTCTGCAGGCACAACTGCCGGATGTGCCGGCCGGAAGCATCAGCGTGACCGGATTCAGCCTGATTCCGAATCCGGAGGGCCTTACTGTGGCAATGTTTGTCCGCAATGGTCTGGATCAACCAGTGCGGTTTAAAGACATTACCCTGGCGATCTATCTGGATGACAAGCCGTTTGCTCGTCAGCGGGTTGACCTGAGCGGAATGGGATCGATCCCGCCGCGCAGCAGCCGTCCGTGGGAAGTATTCTTTCCGGAGGGCACGTACCTGCATGAGAATTTCAGATTCTCACGCTGGAAAGTGATGATGAAGGCGCAGGCCAACCCTTACGTCTGGCCCAAACATCTCGACCTTGACCCGCAGATGGAAGCACGCATGACCGAACGGCAAAAAGACCGCCTGGAGCTCTTGAGCCATTCGCTACCGCCGATTGAAGCCGAAACCGTTGAGGCTACCGGCTTTGACATCGGCTGGACGAAAAGGGGAGAGCTGGTGGTGGCTGTACTGTTCCGCAATGGCTTGCCGGTAGACTATCGCCCGGGTAAATTGACGATCACCGTATCCGACACGGAGGGCGATGTGGTCGCAACCGGGATCATCGACGGCAGCAGCATTCGGGTCCGTCCGCGGACAAGTCGACCGTGGCTGTTTGTCTTCCCGGAAAATGCGGTGAAAAAGAAAAACGCCAGCCTGAAACGATGGATGCTGGAGGTTACCTGACCGCCCCTGCATTTGTTACCTGTATCCGCTGGTCGGGAAATGAGGAGGTTTTGACATGAGTTGGTTGCTGGAAAACTGGTTTGGCTCCAAAGAGAGCCTGGAGCAAGTGCGCGAAGATGTGCACAATCACCTGCAAAAGGAGTCTTATCTGGGCGTGTCCGGGATCGACAATCCGGAGCAGTCGTCCAATCGCATCCCGTCCAAGGAAATGGTCTTGAACCTGCACGGCCCCTGGGGCGATAAGCTGGATGAGCAAGAAGCCGAGCTGATGCAGTACATTCACGACGAGCTGCCGCCCGTGGTGCGGGACGAAGTGGGGATCTTCCCGTTCTTTACTCAGGTGACGCAGGAAGGGTACCTGGTGCTTACCTTTATCCGCAATGCCACCAGCCGCAACATGCTGTTTCAACGGCTGCCGCTGAGACTGGTCACTCCGGATGGAAAAGTCGTCGCCCGCAAAACGTTCCATCTGCTGGAGTTTGGGCCGGTCGGCGACAAGTCGAGCCGTCCGTGTGAGTTCCTGTTCCCGTGGAGCGAGTTTGAGGAGCTGCCGGATAAGGAAGTGCCGCTCACACTGGAATACAAGAAACCTGAGAAAACAGCCGAGCACCCGGAAATGCTGGGCGGAGAGCTGACCGAAGAGGAGCAGCAGCAGTACCAGGACAAGGCAGCTGCTCTGCCGGTTGAAGATGACCTGGTGGACCTGCAGGTGCTGGACATTTTGGATGGAACCAACAACGGCCTGAAGGTGGTCGTGCTGTTCCGCAACGGGCTGAACAAGCGTCTGGAATTTACGGAAGTGCCGATTATCGTGCACGACAAGGCTGGAGATGCAGTGGCCCGCGTCCACTACACGCTGGAAAACCTGAAGGTGGAAGCCAAGGGCAGCCGGATGTGGGCGTTTGAAATCCCGGCAACGTCGATCAAGAAAGAAGGCGTGAAAGCCGCTGATTGCACCGCTTTCATCCCCAAAGCCAAGCAGCAGAAAAAAGGACAGGCTGCGCCTAAAACTTCGCAGCCGAATGGCTTATTGCAATAACGAAACGTTTCAGAACCACCCCCTTTTGCCGCAGTGGCAGAAGGGGGTATTGCTGTTTGGTTGGATGACGTTCCAGGTATTGGATCAACAGGGTTGCGTTTCATCTGTTTGTTCCGCTATGCTAGATAGATAGAAATGGTAGAAAGTACAGAGAAGGGCATGTGACCCGCCACTACCTGATTCCCTGTGTTTCGCCGTCATGGGAAAAACAGGGGAGGAAGGACTGTCATTTTCATGAGGAGAGTTATCATTTTGGGGCTTGTGGTCGCCATCGGATTGGCGGCGGTGATCGCGAATGTCAGAACCGTGTCAGCGGCCGGAATCACGTCGGACCGGTACATCAACAACCAGACCCATCTCAAGCAGATCAAGGCGGACCAGGCGTGGAAAACGGTCAACAGCAACAATTCCATCATCATCGCCGTCCTGGATACAGGGGTGGATGCCAACCATCCCGATTTGAAAGGAAATGTACTGCCGGGGATCAATCTGGTGAATCCGGGAAAGTCTGCGCATGACGACAGCGCAAACGGACACGGCACGGCGGTGGCAGGGATTATCGCGGCCAAGGGGAACAACGGCATCGGGGTGTCCGGGGTGTTGTGGAACGCCCACATCCTGCCGATCAAGGTGCTGGACAAATACGGCCAGCAGGACAATATTGACGTCATCGCCAAGGGGATAAACATGGCGCTGGACCGGGGGGCCAAGGTGATCCTCATGTCGGTCAGCAGCATGTCGTACTCCAAAGCCTTGACGGAGGCGGTCCAGCGGGCGGAAGCGAGCGGAGCGGTGCTGGTGGCGGCCAGCGGCAACGAGAGCGACCGGGTCGCCTATCCGGCTGCGTATCCGACCGTGATCGCTGTCGGGGCGGTCAAAAGCAACAACCAACCGCTGAGCGAGTCCAATTCGGGGCCGGAGTTGAATCTGGTGGCTCCCGGCATGAACGTGTACACCACCAAGCCCGGAGGCAAATACGGCACGTTGAGCGGCACGTCGGCCGCTGCTCCCCAGGTAGCGGGGGCCGCAGCGCTGGTGCTGGCCCGCCGTCCCAACATGTCGCCGTTCGATGTGCGACAACTTCTGTACCAGACCGCCACGGATCTGGGCGAGCGCGGCTGGGACCGGCAGACGGGCTACGGCCTGCTCAATGTCGACCGGGCCGTCCGAAGCAACCCTTCGACGGATTTTCACGAGCCGAACAACAGCATGGGACAAGCCAGTCCGTTTCCCATCGAGTCGCAGATTCGCGGACGGCTCAACCAGTCCGACACGATTGACTGGTACAAGATGGATATTCCCTACGATGGCAAAGTGACGCTGAGGGGTTCTATATCCACTTCGATATCGTCCCCCATGGCCGCCACGTTCTATTCGGAAAATCGTACGCCTGTCACGTATTACATGGGCAACGGCGATACCCTGACGGTTCCGGCCAAGGCCGGACGCATGCTGATCAAACTGGAGCGAACCGGCGGGGTCAACGCGTTTACCTACGTGCTGACCAGCTCGTTTTCGATCAACCCGGACCGCTACGAGCGAAACAACAACATGGATACGGCGCGACCCCTGGTCGGGAATCAGATCAGCGTGACCGGCAATTTTCACGAGGAAGGCGATCAGGACTGGTTTTCCTACTACGTGCGTGAGTATGGCCGGCTGAACATTACGGTTACCCCTGACACCAAGCGAATGGATCTGAACATGCGCATCGGCAAACAGGGGCAGGGATGGGAAGAGTACGACACCTGGGACCGGGACAACCCGGTCGAGCGGGCACAAAAAGATGTGTCGCCGGGCAAGTATTACATACGCATCAGCGAATACTGGGGCAATCAGGTAAACGGGGAGTACCGGCTGGATTTGTCCTTCACGCCGGTTCGCAAGGACGTCAATGAACCAAACGATACGTATCGCCAGGCCTCTCAACTGGCCAACGGCACATTGATGACCGGCACCTTGCCGACCCATACCGATTCAGATTGGTTCCAATTTACCGTGGATTCGGAATCCTACGTCAGCGTTCGTGCGCCGTTTGTCCCCGTGTCCAAGGGGATGCGCATCGAGATCTACGGGTCCCATACCTTTAACTATGCGCTGGCTGCTACCGATCAGGTGGCCCAGTTGTCCGATCAAGGCAAGGAAGTCATCGGATTAAAGCTCAAGCCTGGGAAGTACTACATCCGATTGAGCAGTACGGTCCCGTTCAAATACGATGCCTACCGCCTCACACTGCACAAGGAGAAGCTGGTGGACGGCTATCGGGACATTGCCGGTCACTGGGCTCGCGCCGAAATCGCCCGGCTGACTCGAAAAGGGGTCGTCAAGGGTTTTGACAATGCCACGTTTCAGCCGAATCAGCAGGTGACGCGGGCACAATTTGCCACCATGCTGATCCAAGCCATGCGGGCCAAAGGGCTGCCGGTGGGGGCGTATACGGGCCGCAATCCGTTTGGCGACCTGTCCAGCTCCCATTGGGCCTACCAGCCGCTTCTAATGGCGTATAAACTGGGGATTATGCAGGGGTACCCCAACCGGACGATCAAGCCGAACCAGCCCATCTCCCGGGCGGAGATGGCCCAGATGACCGCCCGCGCCCAGAACTTGCTTTTGACCAAGCACTCAAGGTCGTCATACCGTGACGTACCGATCAGCCACTGGGCGTCACCAGCGATCGAGGCGCTCACCTCCAGAGGTTGGCTGAAGGGCTACGGGAATCTCTTCAAGCCGCAGGGACGCGCGACCCGAGCCGAAGTAGTCGTTCTGTTGGCCAGAGTCTACAAATTGTGATCAACAATTAAAGGAGAGGACATCGAGATGAACAAAGCGACAAAAGGATTGATTGCAGCTGCAGTTGTCGGCACGGCCATTTTTACTTCCCAAGCGATGGCTGACGGCGGAAGCGCCGGCGTGCCGGGTTCTGCAGACGACCCGGTCGTGACGAAAAGCTACGTCGATCAGCAGATTCAGCGAGCGCTGGGCAGCGCAGGCGGCGGGAACAGCGGATTGACCGTGGTGGAGCTGAATCCGGGCCAGACGCTGTACGGCTTTGAAGGGACGGAATTCATCGTCCGCACCGGACAGGTGCAAGCTGTCGCCGGCAACAATGGAGACGGTCTGACCGACATTACGCAGGGGGCGGATCTCCGTGCCGGTGCACCGGTTTCCCACAATCACCTGCTCCTGATCGCCCGCTCCGACAACCGCGGATTGCGGCTGGATCCGAACTACAGCGGCGTGGCCTACATCATGGTGCGCGGCAAATACGAAATCCGCTAAGTGCATATTGACACCAAAGAGAAAAACCAGTATTCTATTATGCGAATGGATACTCTTATCCAGAGTAGGCGGAGGGACTGGCCCTATGAAGCCCGGCAACCGACTTGAGCGGTGCTAACCAGCAGAACGGAAATCTGTTCTGGCCGATAAGAGGTAAGGAACGCATCAAAACAAGCACCTTTTCCTCAAACGGAAAAGGTTTTTTTTTGCATGTGCCTTCGACTGATAAGAACCTGTTTCGGCCACCACACTATTTGTATGAGTCTAAAGGAGGTCGTACACATGGCATTGCAAAAAGGTCGTCGCCTGTTCACTTCTGAATCTGTCACCGAAGGTCATCCGGATAAGATTTGTGACCAAATTTCCGACGCCATTCTGGATGCGATCCTGGCAAAGGATCCGAACGCTCGCGTTGCTTGCGAAACGTCCGTAACCACCGGTCTCGTGCTCGTGGCGGGTGAAATTACCACCAACACCTATGTGGACATTCAAAAGCTGGTGCGCGACACGATCCGCGAAATCGGTTATGATCGCGCCAAATTTGGCTTCGACGCGGACACCTGCGGCGTCATCACTGCAATCGGCGAGCAGTCTGCCGACATCGCCCTGGGGGTTGACCAGGCCCTGGAAGCGCGCGAAGGCAAAATGACCGACGAGGAAATCGAAGCGATTGGCGCTGGCGACCAAGGGTTGATGTTTGGGTTTGCCTGCAACGAAACGCCTGAACTGATGCCGCTGCCGATCAGCATGGCGCACAAGCTGGCCCGTCGTCTGACCGAGGTGCGCAAAAACGGCACGCTCAGCTATCTGCGTCCGGACGGCAAAACCCAGGTGACTGTGGAATACGACGGCGACAAGCCGGTTCGCATCGACACCATTGTCATTTCCACCCAACACGCTCCGGAAGTGACGTTGGAACAAATCAAAAAAGACCTGATGGAACACGTCATTAAGCCAATCGTTCCTGCAGAACTGCTGGATGACGAGACCAAGTATTTCATCAACCCGACCGGCCGTTTCGTGATCGGCGGTCCGCAGGGCGACGCCGGCTTGACCGGACGCAAAATCATCGTGGATACTTACGGCGGCTACGCTCGTCACGGCGGCGGCGCGTTTTCCGGCAAAGACCCGACCAAGGTGGACCGTTCCGGTGCATACGCTGCTCGTTACGTAGCGAAGAACATCGTCGCAGCAGGCCTGGCGGACAAGTGCGAAGTGCAGGTAGCGTACGCCATTGGTGTGGCACAGCCTGTGTCCATCAGCGTGGATACGTTTGGCACCGGCAAGATCGCCGAGGAGGAGCTGGTGAAGCTCATCCGCAAGCACTTTGACCTGCGCCCGGCAGGTATCATCAAACAGCTTGACCTGCGTCGTCCGATCTACAAACAGACTGCGGCATACGGTCACTTTGGGCGTAATGACCTGAATGTGCCGTGGGAGAAGACAGACAAGGCAGAAGCGCTGAAACAGGACGCTGCCGGTCTGTTGAAATAACAACCGAGTAGGGAGAGCCTAGTGCACGCACTAGGCTTTTTTTCTTGGATAGGAATGGTAATCTGGTCATAAAGGAATCCGTTCTCTGGTGTCGAATCACTATGTAGGCTTAAGGAGGGATTTTGTTGCCGAAAAGGTGGCCCTTCTTCCTTTTCATTCTGGTGTCGTTCGGTCTGGTCGTGACTGCCGGACTGCTCGGGGGTGTGCATCTTCCAAATACCTACATGCCGAAAGTGCAACATTTTCCCCCGGTTCCTACGTCTATAAGCACAAGCGGGGATGATACTGCTGCAGCGCGGGAACGAACGGTAGAAAAAGAGGATGCCGTCGTACCCAGGCAGTGGTATCGAAATCGGGTGGTGGTGCTGACTTACCACCATGTGTCGAATCAATCGAACCAACGCTATGTGATTGACCCGGACCAATTTGCCCGGCATATGGCGTTTTTGCGCGAGAATGACCTGCATCCGATTTCGTTGTCGGAGTTTTTGCGTTTTGTCGACACTGGCGTGCTGTCTACCGACAACGCCGTGCTGATTACGTTTGACGATGGATACGAGAGTTACTACACGCATGCGTTTCCCGTGCTGCGGCAGTACCAGTTTCCATCCGTCAATTTTGCTATTGCAGGTCGGCTGCGGGACACCGCGGAGCGCAAGCGAGAAAATATGACGACACCGTTGACTCGCCAACAGATAAACGAAATGCTCGTTTCCGGGCTGGTGGATATCGGCTCACACACATACAGTCTGCATGAACAAGCCGCCAGCAACGAATGGGGAGAATGGGGGCCCGAGACTGCTCCCGTTTACATGGAGGATCTGCAGCGCTTGGAAAACGAGCAGGAATACCGGAACCGATTGTACGTTGACTTTACCATGTCCCGTGTCGGCCTGAGCGATCTGGTGGGCCGACCGGTGGAAACCATATCCTTGCCGTTCGGCTTTTTTAATGACATCGTTCTGCAGACCGCCCAACAAGCAGGCTACCGTTACGTGTTCAACTCCAATCCGGGAGTGGTGACACCCGGCGTCAATCCGCTTAAGATCCCGCGTTTTGACGTCGGCTCGCGCGAGATGGATACTGCCCAACTCCACCAGCTGTTTACGAAAGCGAAAAACGGATTTGAAGGAGAGCAGGAATGAACCAGGCAATCAGCATCAGCATGTTGGATGGAGTAATTAAACGAACGATTGAGACGGTGGAGGCAAGCAAGGCGCAAATCTTTGAGATTTCCGAACATGCACGCCAGCAGGGTAACACGTTAAAGCTGGAATTGCATGAATTGCGACAAGAAATTTCCAAAGTGATTCAGAAGGTGGATGCGCTGGAGCTCGCCTACCGCAAGTCGCGCAACCGGCTGGTGCTGGTGAGCCGCAACTTCCACACCTATACGGAAGAAGACATCCGCATCGCGTACGAGGAAGCGAGCCGGATCCAGGTAGAGTTGTCCATATTTCGGGAACGGGAAAACAACCTGAAGCGCAGGCGCAATGATCTGGAGCGGCAGCTTCGCAACCTGGAGGAGACGATCGAGCGGGCAGAAAAGCTTGTCACGCAGATGGGCGTTGTGCTTGGATATCTGACTGGCGACTTGAGCAAGGTCGACGAAGCACTGGAGACGGCCAAACAGCATCAGATGATGGGATTGAAAATTATTCAGGCCCAAGAGGAAGAACGGAAGCGCGTCGCGCGTGAAATTCACGACGGTCCAGCCCAATCGATGGCAAACGTGGTGCTGCGCTCGGAAATTGTAGAGAAGATGCTGAAAAATGACCGCATTCTGGAAGCGCAGATGGAACTGCACGAACTGAAAGAAATGGTCCGCATGAGTTTGGCCGATGTGAGGCGGATCATTTTTGACTTGCGGCCAATGGCGCTGGACGATTTGGGGCTGGTGCCCACGCTGCAGAAATACATTCAAACTTACGAGGAGCGAACGCAGGTTACCGTCGACTTGGTTGTGTTTGGAGTAGAGCAGCCGCTCAAAAGCTCCGTCAAAGCCGCCATCTTCCGTCTGGTACAGGAATGCCTGAACAACGTGGAAAAGCATGCGGGGGCCAACAAGGTCCAGGTGAAACTGGAGTTTTTGGAGGATGCACTGGTTCTCGTTGTCAAAGATGACGGGATCGGCTTTGATGTAGACCAGCTCACAGCCAAAGGAGGGTCTTTTGGGCTGTTGGGCATGAAGGAGCGGGCGCAACTGCTCGAAGGTACGATGGAGCTGCAGTCGTCGCCTGGAGAAGGAACGAAAGTGATGTTTCAAATACCGGTTAAATATTGAGTGCGAAATCGTACATAGGGAGGATGAACATGGAGAAAAGGCAGCAAGAAATCCGGATTGTAATTGTGGACGATCACCAATTGTTCCGTGAAGGCGTCAAACGAATTTTGGAAATGGAGAGCGACTTTCGGGTAATCGGCGAAGGCTCCGACGGGGAAGAGGCGTATCGCCTCGCTGAGGAGCACAAGCCGGATGTGATCCTGATGGACATCAACATGCCCAATGTCAACGGTGTCTCCGCCGCGGAACACGTCATTTCCGTAAGCCCGGATACCCGTGTGATCATCCTGTCCATTCATGACGACGAAGGTTACGTGTACCGTACGCTGCGTTCCGGCGCGTCCGGCTATCTGTTGAAAGAGATGGGGACGAACGATCTGGTGGAAGCCGTTCGCGTGGTGGCCGGAGGCGGCGCATATATCCATCCGAAAGTAACAGGCAAGCTGATTGAAGAATTTCGCCGCTTAAGCGAACAGGAAGGAGTGGCGGAACGGACGTTTGCGGCAGAGGATTCGGAGCCGGTCGATCCGAAGGTGATCGAGTCGCTGACCCGCCGCGAGCGCGAGGTGCTGCAGCTGATGGCAGAAGGGAAAAGCAACCGGGCCATCGGGGAGTTTTTGTTTATCAGTGAGAAGACGGTGAAAAACCACGTCAGCAGCATTTTGCAAAAGCTGAGCGTGCAAGACAGGACACAGGCTGTAGTCATTTCCATTAAAAACGGCTGGGTGAAACTGTAAAGAGGGAAGGCGGCTGCACCATATACAAGCCATCTGGCATACCTTGATTGCAAGAGGAGGTATGACCGTGATGGAAGAGTTGGTGGTGTGGCTGTTGGCGGCATATGGCTGCTCCTCTCTGCTGGTGACACTTGCAAACCGCTGGATCAGCCGCATGGCAGTGCGAGCGGACCAATCATGCGTGCATTACCGGCTGCTGCTCGGCAACTCTGAGCAGGTGCTGGAATACGCAGTCCGGCGGCTGCATGCCCGTTCGTATTGGAGCGGTACACCGATTCGCATCTCGTATGTCGATTACGGATCGACTGATGATACATGTGGGATCACGGCTGTGTTGAAACGGGCCGGCTGCCTCTGCGCCGACGAGGAGGAAGAGGTGGCCGACGCCCCGGCCGTGATCGTAGACCTTCGCCATACAGACGAGTGGGAGCGCGTGATATAACGCGCTTTTTTCTTTTGTCGTGCTGCTTCACGGTCCCGAAATATTTGCAGACAGCTGCTGTCTTTTTGCACACTGGTCTTGCAGAGACAAGGGGGACGGAGGCGGTAGTGTGCGAGAGTACCTGCTCTATGTAAAAGTGGGCGACGAGGCGGCGCACGTGTATGTGACGCCGTGTTTTACGGTGGATCAGATGTATTGGCGGGAGCGGGACGGCTGCAGGCTCCACGTCATTGGCAAAAGCCCATCGCTGGCGCTGGCCTTTTACCTGAGAGGGATGCTGAACGCGCGACTGCAGGGTCGGGATGTCGGGGAAGAGGAGATTGCCGCCATGCGGGAATGGGCGCTGGCACACGTCAGGGAAACCAACGCCTTGTACGGCCGGGAAGCCGGGGACATGCAGCCGCTCAGGGGAGAGTGGTTTTCGATTGAGGTGACCGGGGAAGACACGGAGGATTCCGATGGCCGGCAAACTGATGAGCGAGCAGATGCCGAAGGAAAGGCTCCGCCAAGTCCTGGAGCATCTCTGTCCGCCGGTGCCCTTCCCGATCTGCGCGCAGACAGTGAGCGGCTGCATCTGCTCTTGCAGGGGCGCGCTTTGCTGTTGGAAGAGCTGGACGGCTTTCTGCATCGGCGCGGCTGGACGGGAAGTCTGCGCACGGAATGCTTGCAGTGGCTGGTACTCGACGGGAAAGCGGAGTGGCGGCCGGGCATTGAGCTGATCGTGAGACGCGACATATGGCGCCGGCGTTTGGCGATGCGGTGCCGACGCTGCGGCAGCGAGCGGGGGATCGCGCTCACGCTCTGCCACTCCTGCGGGCAGGGCTGCGCATACTGCACGACATGTTTGGACATGGGCAAAAGCAAATGCTGCACGCCGTATCTCTGCGTTCCCGGCAGACGCACCCGCTTTCGCCAGGACGGCGCGGCGGCTGCTCTCCAGTGGGAGGGGCGGTATTCGCAGATGCAGGCGGCTGCGGCGGAACGGGCCAGACGCTTCGTAGCGGCCAGCAGACCGGGGCCCGCGGCGTTTTTGATGTGGGCGGTCTGCGGAGCGGGGAAAACCGAGCTGTTGTTTCCTGCCATCCGGGAGACGCTGGCGGATGGCGGACAGGTATTGATCGCCACGCCGCGCAAGGATGTGGTGCTGGAGTTGGCCCCCCGCCTGCAGCGCGTTTTCCCGGCAGCGCGCGTGATCGCCGTTCACGGGTCCAGCCGGGAAAAATGGGAGGACGCTGACATTACTGTTGCCACCACCCACCAGGTGATGCGCTACTATCAGCGCTTTCCCCTGGTCGTTTTGGATGAGGCAGACGCGTTTCCGTACCACAACAACCCTGTCTTGTACCGGGCAGTTTCCCGCGCCGTTCAGCCCGGCGGGAAAACCCTGTATTTGAGCGCCACGCCGCCCCGCAATCTGCGGAAGCGGCTGGTCCCATCCGCCTTTCGGTTCCCGACCCACTCCACTACTCACGTGCTGCTGCCGGGGCGGTATCACGGATATCCCCTGCCGGTGCCCAGGGTGTGCACGGTAGCTGCCCTGGACAAGCGGATGCGGCTGGGGCGTGCTGTACCGCCGCTGCTCGATGGCGTCAAGGCTTCCCTCGCGGCCGGCCGTCAGGTGTTCGTCTTTGTCCCGCGGGTGGAGGACGTTCCCCGGGTCCTGCAGTATTTGCAGGCCCGGCTGCCGGATCACGCAAACGCGCTGGCGGGCGTCCATGCCGCCGATCCGGAGCGGGAGCAGAAGGTACGCCTCTTTCGGGACAGGCGTTTTGCGGTGATGGTGACCACTACCATTCTGGAACGGGGAGTCACCATTCCGCGCAGTGACGTGATTGTCGTCGGGGCGGATGCCCCCGTATTTGACGAGGCTTCCCTCGTCCAGATTGCCGGACGCGTGGGCCGTTCCGCTGACGCGCCGGAGGGAACCGTACTGTTTATCCAGTCTCATCGTTCCACCGCCCCCTATGCTGCCATCAGGCAGATTTGCAGGATGAACCGTTTGGCGGAGCGGCTGCGGGAAAAGGAGGCGCGTTCATGCTGCGAGAGCCGTGTGTAAGCTGCGGCGGCCGGGTGACCTCGCGGGAGCGGGAGGAGACAGTCCGGCGCTTGTCTCTGGCCATAGCGCGCAGCGGCCGCTACCCGGCGGTCTACCGGCTGCTGGACGGACTGGGTCTGTGTGCCGATTGTCTTCGGCTCCTGCCGATCGTGGGCGAGCAGATTTGCGTCCAGTGCGGACGGGACATGGGCGGCCCAACGCTTCCCCTGCTGTCAAATCAGCAGAAGTGCGGGGACTGCGCATCTGTCGAGGAAGAACCGTTGGCCGGCAACCGTGGGCTGATTGTCTACAACGAGTGGGGAAAAGAGATGCTCAGCCGGTTCAAATACAGAGGAGACGAACGCATGGCCGGCTTGTTTGCCGCTTTGCTGGCGCTGGCCTTTTACCGCTACTACGGATCAATTCGATTCCGGTGTGCAGCCGCTGTTCCCCTCCATGACAACCGTTTGCGGGAGCGCGGCTTCAACCAGGTGGAGCTGATGGTGCGGGGGCTGAGCAACCACATTGGCGTAGATGCTGTCCCCCTGCTGGCGCGGACGAGGCATACCCCGAAACTGAGCAGGCAGGGCGGGCGTACCGCGCGGCAGGAGAGCATGCGGGGAGCGTTTGAGTGGGTGGGTCCTGTGTCCTGTCGCAGCCGCGAGATGGAGATCACTGCGGATGGCGGCGGATCAGGTGTCCGTGTACGCGGGGATGCGTCGTACTGGCGGCAAAGAATCGGCCCGGCATTGCTTGGGCGTCTGTTCAAGGCTTCCGACGCCATTCTGCTCGTGGACGATATTTACACCACCGGCACCACGCTGCGTGCCTGCGCAAAGACAATCAGGGATCAGGTGGGGCATGGCTGCCGCGTCTATTCACTGACGGTCTTTCGGTAGCATCGAGCCTGCCTGTTTGCGACTGCCATCAAGGGCATCGACTTTAAAGGAGAAGATTTTCGTTACGGTTTTTCATATGGTTTTTCCATGCACCGCGCAGCCGGCAGCTCCGTTTTATTAATTTAAGAGACGGCCAACCCTCTCCATGTTTTTATTCTCTTCATAGCCATCTTGGAAAAAATGCGCTATGATGGAAGTACAACGGGTTGAACATCAAGAGCAAGTACGGGGAGATCAAAGGAGTTGTGCTTATGTCACTGGGCAAACTGTCTAACTGCTCACGCTGCGGTACCCTGTTTGTGCAGGTCGTTCGCGATATTTGCCCTTCATGTCATCAGGTGATAGAAAAAGAATATGAACGGTGCGCCTCTTTTCTGCGCAAGCGGGAGAACCGGGGGGCGACGATCTATCAGCTCAGTGAAGCAACCGGAGTTTCCATTAAGCAGATTACCCGATTCATCAAAGAGAGACGAATTTCGATTGCCAACAACCCCAACATGGGCTATCCCTGCGATCGATGCGGGTTTTTGATTCGCAGCGGACAGTATTGTGCCGACTGCACCAAGCATCTGCAGCGGGACATCGTGCTGGATCTCGACGTCGAGCGGCGTCTGGAAGAAGAAAAGCGGGCTCGCTTGTTAGAAGCTACATATCGAAGAAAGCAGAATCGTGACGAATAGTTTTCACGGAAAAAACTAATCGTTTGCCGGTATTTTGCCGATGATACTACTAAAGAAGTATCATCGGTTTTCTTGTTATGATGAGGATGTGGAGCGATCCTGCTCCCAGTCTTTTATGTCTGTTTGGATTGAGAGGATGGTTTTTCAGATGCGTATTCAGGAACCGAACCGCACGGGAATGATAAATGCCTACAATAAAACGGGGCAGACGCCGGTTGGCAAAGGGCGCAAGCTGTCCATGGGCAAGGATGAAGTGAACATTTCAGCGGAAGCCCTGGAGATGCTGAAGCAGGTGGAGGACCCCGACTCTCCCGCGCGACGGGAAAAGATACAGCGCTTGAAAAAACAGGTGGAGGACGGGACGTATCGCGTTCCCAGCGACAAGCTCGCCGACAAAATCCTGTCCTTCTGGCGCAAGCTGTAAGGGACGCGTATGACGACCTCGAGGGGAAAGCTGAGGTGTCCTCATGACGAAGTGGCATGAACTCTACGAACTGCTCGACAACTTGATTCAACTGCACAAGGCGCTGTATACGCTTGCCGTACAAAAAAAGGACGTGCTGATCAAGGGTGACGTCGACGAACTGGTGGCCATCACCAAGCAGGAACAGAAACTGATCCAGGCTGTCGGCAGCGCCGAGGAAGCCCGCCAGGCTGTGGCAGCTCACTTGTTTGCTTCCCTGGGTTTCACCCGGGACAACGGCACGCTTTCTGACCTGATCAAGCTGACGACCAGCGCGGAAGAGAAGATGCGTCTGACCACGTACCGCGATGAACTGATGCGGATTGTCTCTGAACTGCGGGATGCCAACGAGCTCAATCAGCAGTTGTTGGAACAGTCCCTTTCTTTTGTCAACATGACGCTCAACCTGATCACAGATGCGCCGGAGGATGACTTTATCTACGGAAATCCGGCGGCGGAGGCGTTCCGCGGAAGCCATCGCAGTTTTTTCAATACCAAAGCGTAAAAGAGGTGCAATCATGCGTTCAACATTTCATGGGTTGGAAGTGAGCAAGCGCGGGCTTATTGCCCAGCAAGCGGCATTGAATACCACCGGCCACAACATCGCCAACGCCAATACGGAAGGCTACACCCGGCAGCGCGTCAATATGGTTGCGACTACTGGCATTCCGTATGTCGGCCTGAACATGAGCAGAGAGGCTGGCTTGTTGGGTACTGGTGTGATGGTGTCAGATATCCAGCGTCTGCGTGAGGATTTTCTCGATCTCCAGTTTCGAAATGAAAACAAAATCCTTGGCTATTGGGACGAAAGGGTTGATGCCCTTGCCAAAATAGAGGCGATTTTGCAGGAGCCTTCCGAGACAGGGTTGCAAAAGGTCATGGACCAGATGTGGCAGGCGTGGCAAGATCTGTCCAAAGACCCGATCAACCCGTCTACCCGTGCTGTCGTGCGGGAGCGTTCCATTGCGGTAGCTGAAACTTTTGCCAATCTGTACAAGCAGCTTCAGCAAATTCAGCAGGACATGGATCATGTCATCGGCGTCAAAGCGCTTGAGGTCAATTCGCTGGCCCAGCAAATCGCCGCTGTAAACAAGATGATCAACGACGTCGTGCCGCACGGGTATGTGCCAAACGACCTGTATGACCAACGGGACGTGTTGATCGACAAGCTGTCCAAGCTGGTGCCGGTGAAAGTTAACTATGTGGAAAACGGTATGGTGGACATTGAGGTAGACGGCCGGGATTTGGTAAACGGGTATACCTCGGTTCCGGTGGCAGCGGTGAGAAATCCGCAGACCGGTCTCAATGAATTTACCATTGGCGGGGTCAGCTTCAAACCGACATCTGGCGCAATCACTGCCATATTGGAATCGCGGGACGTGCTGATTCCCGGCACGATGGAGCGTCTCGATCTCCTCGCCATCAATTTGACCAGGGAAATCAACAATGTGCACAAGTTGGGATACAGCATCAGCGACATTAACGCCGGAGGCGGTTCGTCCCAAATCCCGTTCTTTGTTGACAGGGTAAAAGGAGGCACTGCGGATCCGACCGGAGCTGCCAACATCGCGATCAACCCGGCCATTTTGGCCAGTCTGGATGCCATCGCCGCAGCCAGACCGGAGCCGGACGGCAGCGTAGTGGCAGGCAATAACGAAAACGCCTTGGCCATCGCTCAGATCAAATTCAAGATCATCCCTGCAGGAGCAGGTCCCACTGACTTCAAAGAAGCGACAACACTGGACGATTATTACCGGTACACCATTGGCGAACTGGGCGTAAAAGGACAGGAAGCCATCCGCAATCAGAAAAACTCGGAAACCATTGTCAACATGGTGGCGGCACAACGCGAATCGGTGTCAGGCGTCTCCATCGACGAAGAGATGTCCAATCTGGTCAAGTACCAACACGCCTACAACGCCGCAGCGCGTTCCATCACAGCTGTTGACGAAATTTTGGACAGGATCATTAACGGCATGGGCCGAGTCGGTCTGTAACGTCGTTAGGGAGGGTAACACATGGCTGTTCGCGTAACGCAAAACATGCTTAACCGCAACATGCTGCGCAATCTGTACAATTCGATGGGCAACATGGATAAACTGCAGGAACAGTTGTCGTCGGGGAAAAAGGTCTCCAAACCTTCTGATGACCCGGTGATTGTGACGAGGGGAATGTTTTACCGCTCCTCGCTGATTGAAAACGACCAGTTCGCAAAAAATACGACGGAAGCGCTCAACTGGCTGGATACCACGGACCAGGCACTGGATGAGGTGGGGAACGTGTACAAGCGCGTTCAGGAATTGGTGGTGGCCTCCGGCAACGGCACCCTGTCCAATGACGACTTGAAAATGATGGCCATGGAAATCACTGAACTGAAAAACCACCTGGGCAATATAGCCAACCAGACGGTGAACGGGCGGTATATTTTTGCCGGGACCGATTCCACCAGACCGCCTTACGATACCGCGTCAGGCCAGTTTACCAACACGAACAGCTCTCTGATTAGACTGGAAATCAGCGAGAATACGTATGTGCCGATCAACATCAACGCGCAGAATGTGTTTAACAATCCGGCCGGGAACAATATTTTTACCCTGCTGGACAACATAGTCACGGAGTTGAACAATGGCAACGCTGCGACGGCATACAGTGACCAATTGAAACAGCAGGCCGATTTTGTCTTGACCGAGCGGGCTGCGCTGGGGGCACGAGTCAACCGGCTGGAACTGGTGGAAGACAGGCTGTCCAAAAGCGAGGTCTCCATTACCGGGTTGATGTCCAAAAACGAGGATGCGGACATCGCCGAAGTAATCACCCAACTGAAGGCACAGGAGAATGTTCACCGGGCCGCGCTGTCTGCCGGGGCGAGGATCATCCAGCCGTCTTTGGTTGATTTTCTGCGATAATACCAAGGGGTAGACGCACATGCCCATTGCTTCCTTGCGAATGGAGAGCACGATGGCGCGGATCGGAATCTCCGTTCAAAAACCCGTGCAGGAAATTCAGCAGCCGCATGCTGACCTCCAGCTTCGACAAAGGCCGGCCATCCTGCAGATCAGACAGGACCCCGGCGAGATCACGATCGACTCCAGCCGCGCCCGATACAGTCTCGGGCTGCGAACACCGCTGCAGTTCAGCGACGACAACGCCGCTTTCGGCAAACAGCAGTGGCTGGAGGCGATCGCCCGCATCAGTCAGGAGGGGGACCAACTGCGGGCGATCGAAAACCCGCAGGACCCCATCCCTGAACAGGCGGCTGACAGGTTCGGCATTACCCCCACACCCTTGCCGACCCCGCTCTATCCCGACGAAGGGGTGGACATTGGGTTTCGTCATGGCATTACGTTGATCAATATCCAAAAACAAGGATTTGAGAACCATACCCAAATCCGACCACCCGTGTTAAAATACACGCCGGGAAAAGCGCAGATATACATGCAGCAGTACAATCGGCTGAAGATAGAAGTCGTCGGTCTGCAGGTTGATCGGTTGATGTGAAAAGGAGAAAGGCATATGACAACTGGCTGTAAGATGGAGATTGGAAAAGTATACTTTGAAGAAGGGGTGCCGGGTTTTCCGCACCTGCAATTTTTTCAGATCGTCCAGGAAGACTCCGAAATACCCTTTCTCCAACTCTTGTCCATGGAAGATCAGAAGGTAGGATTTTGGATCATTGATCCCTTTCTGTTTTTCGACAACTATGAATTTGAAGTAAAAGACCCGATCAAGCAAGCGCTGCATATTACAGATCAATCTTCCGTAACCATCTTTACCATTGTTACTCCTCGTGAAAACGGAATCACCGTCAATCTCAAAGCCCCGATTGTCGTTAATCTGGATAATCGAATGGCCAAGCAAATGATACTGGATGAGGACTATGAGGTGCGAACTCCTCTATCCAGAAGAGAAAATCCTCCGGGAGGTAGATAACACATGTTGGTACTATCACGGAGGAAGAATGAGTCCATCATGATTGGTGACAGTATTGAGGTTACGGTCGTGTCAGTTGACGGTGATGTCGTCAGAATTGGAATAAAGGCGCCGCGAGACATAGACGTTCACAGGAAGGAAATCTATACTGCCATCCAGGAGGAGAACAAGGAAGCTTCGCACATAAAACATGATTTGTCAGCAATGGTAAGATTGCTTGGAATAACGGATAAATGATAAATGAAGGAGAGGCTTTGCCCTATATGAAAAGCCTCTCCTTTTTTTGTTAATTTTTTATGAAAATCGCCATTCCGGCCAGGGAGTTTACGTCTAACGTCTTCAGAAGTTCCAAACAATAGTTTAGATATCCGTTATTATGTTCTACGACTCTGCCAATTGATTGGATGCAGGTGATGACGTGAGATTCATTAAAAGAGTCTCGATAGTGACCGGCGATTCCAATTAGATGCATTTTAATAATACCGTAATGAAGAATGAGCTTCACATAATCCTCCATGCACTTATCATTGGAACCAAGCGGGAACAGATTTTTAAAGATATAATTCACAAGATAGTTTTCAAGAATATATTCGTGTTGATCCATGAAAGGTTTGTAGTAATTGTGATAAGCAGATTGATAGCGACTTGCAATGTCCTCCAACGGGGCATCATCAGAAAATCCGATGCCGGAAAGAAAGTCAGCATGACATTGCGAGTACCTTTTGTGGTGCAAGCCTAAAAGCAAACGAATGTCAATGATTTTTTTCAGTAATTTGATCTGCAGGGTGGGTTCAATCGGAATTTGGTTGAGGCTATCGAGCAGACTTCCTTGTTCGATCAATGTATGATATTTGTTGACCAGAGTTGGAATGGCAGTGTGCTGTTGTTTTTCGACAAGGCGGTCAACATCCTTCAAGAAAATGCCCAATAATATAAGCCGGTCAGCCAAACTGTAGCGTCGCTGTTGGATGAGGCTGATCGAAAAGATACGCAAATTCCAGAAGTAGGTGGAAAGTTTATGGGCCTCATTGCCGATTTTTAGAATGCCTTGTAAGGCCATTTTCTTGTCTGCTTCCTCTATAATTTCGTCGAATTCCATTTTTTCCGGGTTCAACAAGGCCAGCCGCGCCGCTTCGGGACAAGACAAGGTTGCGGACTTTTCAATTATGCCGTTTACAATATTTGTGACACGAGGATAGGAACTGCAAACGTTTGATAAGTATTCTTCCCCAAGCTCTAGTTGAATCTGACAAAGTCTGTCTTTGGTTAGCATAGGGCAGGAGTGGTTGTTGTCGAGTTTAATATGGGCATAGGTTTTCTCAGTAGCATTTTTTCGAGTTCTTTTGATGTTTTCATTCAATAATACTTTTACTGAGGGTTTTTTTACCTGCTTGTACTTCAGATAGGTTCGCTTGTCGATATCTACTCGCCACCCTACACAGCAGGTGTCTTCACACTCGGAGCCAATGCATGAAAACTTCCGCAAGTATTGGGGGACAAGGGTTACGTTTTGGTGTTCCTTCATGGTGCAGGCCTCCTTCTTCATCCATATGTATTGTATCGGCTAAAATAAACAAACTGCTAAATTCAAAAATATAAAGTACGATGAAAACATTTTTTGAAAAAACCTCTAAATCTTTTATCCGAGCTCGCCGATAACAATAGTGTAGGGAATTTGGGCAAGCGCGCGATTGCTTCAAATCCCGTCTAATTAGATTAGGGTCACATGGATGTGACTGTCACAATCAAGGAGGAATAGCAGATGATTATCAACCACAACCTGTCTGCAATGAACACCCATCGCCAACTGGGTATCAACACCGGCAACCTGGCGAAAAACGTAGAAAAGCTGTCTTCCGGTTACCGTATCAATCGCGCTGCTGACGATGCTGCTGGTCTCTCCATCTCCGAGCGTATGCGCGCGCAAATCCGCGGTATGGAGCAAGCGGCTCGCAACGCTCAAGACGGCATCTCTCTGGTGCAAACCGCTGAAGGCGCTCTGCAAACTGTAAACAACATGCTGGTTCGCATTCAAGAGCTGACGACTCAAGCAGCAAACGGTACGTACGATTCAACCGATGACTTGGCTCGCATCAACGAAGAAATTCAAGAACTGGCAAGCGAAATTACCAACATTGGTCAAAACACCAAATTTAACGGAATTACCTTGCTGGATGGCAGCGGTACAGTAACCCTCCAGATTGGTATTGACAGCTCTCAAACATTGAAGCTGGATGGAACGAAATTTGATATCGGCACGCTCGGTAATAAAATCGGTACCGATTTCAAATTTACTACTCAAGCAGATGCTAACGCCCAACTTGATAACATTAAGACCTATATCAACACAGTAAGTGCTGCGCGCTCTTACCTCGGTGCTAACCAAAACCGTCTGGAAAACACCATTAACAACCTGAACATCACGGCAGAAAACCTGCAGGCTGCTGAATCCCGTATCCGTGACCTGGATATGGCAAAAGAACAAATGGCATTCACAAAGAACAGCATTCTTACGCAAGCTTCTCAAGCAATGCTGGCACAAGCCAACCAACTGCCGCAAGGTGTTCTGCAACTTCTGCGATAATCAAAGTTATGAAAAAAGAGAGCAAGAAGATCTTGCTCTCTTTTTTCAGAGTAAAGGGGATTCGATACCATGAAGATTTCAGCGTGCGTGATCACCAAAAACGAAGAGAACAATCTCCCCCAATGCTTAAACAGCGTAAAATCACTTGTCTCTGAAATTGTTGTGGTTGATACAGGTTCTACGGATCGAACAGTTGAAATTGCCAAAGAATATGGAGCGAAAGTGTTCCATTTTACCTGGATAGATGACTTTGCTGCAGCCAAAAATTATGCCATCTCCCAAGCTACAGGCGATTGGATTGTTTTTTTAGATGCGGATGAATATTTTTCGGAAGAATCGATCTCGAGGTTACCATATGTGATTAAAAAAGCCAATAAAGATAAGGCAGATCTGATAATTGGACTAATTTCTCATTATGACAAAGAGTCCAAAAAAATGTTTTTAACCTCCCCCCAAGTCAGGATTTTTCGTAAGGACCCCAATATCCAATATGTCGGGGCCATCCATGAAAGACTTGTAGGTAAGGAAAAAAAGGTAATCTCGTACGATGCGTCGACGGAGATAACCATTATTCATACAGGATATTCGCCAGACGTACTTCGGGATAAAAGGAAGAGCGAGCGAAATCTGGAATTGTTGTTTAAGGAATGGGAAAAGAGTCCAAATCGCAGCGATTTGGCATTTTATATATCAGAGGCTTATCTAGTGGGAGACAAACTTGAGGAAGGTCTTACATATGCCAAGAAGGTTTTGCAATTTAAAAATGCAACACTTCAAGGCCTTTACGAGAAGAACTATCTGAATATCATACGCTGTATGATAAAACTGGAATATAGCCCCATTGATATTTTGAAAACCATTGATGAAGCGATCCTTTCTTGCCCTACTGTACCCGACTATCATTTCTTTCAAGGGGATATATTTCGCCAGCAGCATCGGCTCCATGATGCCATATACGCTTTCCAGAAAGGGTTAAGCAAGGTATCGCAAAATCTTTCTTCGCCTACGATTGCCTTTTTTAGCATTGGAACAGTTTATGTCTTGCTGGGACAATTGTACTATTACCTTCTGGAAGTCCCCACAAGTGTTGAATGTTTTGTGAATGCGTTACGAATAAATAAATACGATTATGCTGCTTTGAAAAACTTGATAGATATATTCACCAGATATGAAACAACGGAAAATACAATCCAATTTTTAACCAAACTATACGATGAAGAAAATTGGAAAGACGTATTGATGTTGGTCAGTGTTTCAGCAGATGCCAGAAATGCAGAGCTAATGGAGTATTACATGAAAAAACTGCCTGACAGTGTTGAATTACAGGACAAACATGCAAATTTATCTTACCTAAAGGGAGACTACCAGGCCGCGTCTAACTCCTATTTGCAACTCTATAAACAAACAGGGGCTGAAGACTGTGCGATAAAGGCACTTGCATCAGCGCAGTATAGTGACAGTCCTGAACTTCTGGAGTGTATTTATTCGCAATTACCCCAAACATATAGGCAAATGGTTAGCACTGCTGCTGAAGAAGAAATAGATACCTCGGTACTTTTACAAGTAATTGATGAACATATCAAAATGAAACAATGGGAAAAATTATTGGATTGCGCAGACGTCATTGAGAAAAACGGGCTATTGGGTGAAGTGGCAGAGTTGCTGTATCAGAATGAAGAGTACCGTTTTGCATTGGATTTTTATGATATATACTTGCAGAACGCCACTGAACTCCAAAATGAACAATTGGTGAAAATACTCGTAAAAGTTGCGAAATGTCTCTATATGAATAATGAAACAAACACTGCTTTGAAGGTACTCGAAGATGCGCAGGAACTTAACCCGTTTGAGTATGCTGTTTACGAACATCAACTCTTGATCCAAAAAAAACTGCAAGACAGTATCGGAGCCCAGCAAACAGCTAGAGCTGCTCTCGCCATATTTCCCGACTCGGAATTCTTAAAGATGACGTGCGGAATGGTTTATCACTAAGTATCAAAATTCTATCAATTCTTTTTGGAAAATAGCCGATATTTACAGTAAAGATAGCGTTGGGAAGGAGTAAGGGAATGGATATTAACGCTATATCGGCTAGGAAAATTCCAGAAACAGCAAAATTTGATTTTTCTGTTGGACAAGGAAGCACTGAAAGCAAAAATATCGGCCCGCATCATGACGTGAAACTGTCGAAAGAACAACTCCAAAAAGAGCTTGATAACTTGAACAAGTTCGTGCAATCGGGAAACACACACCTTAAGTTTACATTTCATGAGAAGCTAAACGAGTATTACGTCCAAATAATTGATGACCAAACAAATGAAGTTATTCGTGAAGTACCGTCCAAAAAGATCTTGGACATGGTAGCAAAGATTCACGAGATGATCGGTCTGTTGGTGGATGAAAAGCGGTAAGGAGGGATTACATTGGTGAATACGATACGATTTGGAGGAATAGCCTCCGGCATTGATACGGAAAAACTGGTTAAAGATATAATGAAAGTGGAGCGAGAACCTGTTAACAATTTAAAGAGAAAAAAACAGTTGGAAGAGTGGAGACGAGACAGCTATCGGGAAATGAATGCACTTTTGTATGACTTCCAAAAGTCTTTAGACGCGTTGCGCTTTGCGTCTAGTCTTAACAAGAAAAAGGTTATCTCAGATAACGATGGGGTTGTTTCCGTAGTCGCCAAGGGTACACCATCGTTGTCCAATTACTCGATCAAAGTAAATCAATTGGCACAACCGGCCGTTCCTCCTTCAGCAAAATTTGCAGTGAGTTCTTCCATCCCAGATGCCAATACGGAAATTGGAAGCTCATTCACTTTTGAAATCATTACCGACTCAGGAACAAAACAGATCGAAGTGGAAGCAACCGATACCATAAGCAAAGTAATCGAAAAAGTAAATAAATCCGCATCCGGGGTGAAAGCTACTTATTTTAACAACCAACTTGTCTTCACATCGGAGACAGAGGGAGTATTTAAAGTAAAAGTCGTCGATGGCGACGGCAGCAGTTTGGATATGGGGACAGTGGGAACTGAAAGAAATTCGAGCAGTGGCGAACCAAGCATTCCCGCAATTGTAGAAATTAACGGTGTGACGCACACTCTTTCCAGCAATACATTTACGTATGACGGGATTGAGTTTAATTTAAAGCAAATTTCCACGAGTCCGCTTAATATCGCTGTTAAAACAGACGAGGACGCGATATTTGAGACCATAAAAAATTTTGTCGACAAGTACAACGAACTAATTAAAACAATCGATGCAAAAATATCGGAGCCAAAGTACAAGGGATACCAACCGCTGCTGGATGAAGAGAAAGAGCAGCTCCCCGAAAAAACAGCTGAAAAACTTGAGAAAATGGCAAAAAGCGGAATCCTGTCAAGAGACCCGATACTTTATAACGCTCTAAATTCTCTTCGTTCCGCTTTATCGACAAAATTAGATGGTACCGATCCTGCCTTTGATACCTTAAGTGAGATTGGGATCTCGGGTGCACCCTTTGGGAAGAATGCATATATGGAAAAAGGAAAGTTATATATTGACGAAGCCAAACTTCGCCGGGCGATCAGCGAAAACGCAGACAAGGTGATTCAACTGTTTTCACAATATAGCCCATCAAAAAATTATGGCGAAACTGGCTTGGCCCAGCGGTTGTATAATGTATTAGGCAACACAATCGAAGAATTGAGTGCAAGAGCGGGAAGTACATCCCTCCCTGTTGACGACAGTTACATTGGAAAAAGCATAAAGAACATCGACCAGAGCATAAAAGTATGGGAAGATCGATTAAAACAAATCGAGGACAGGTACTGGAAAAAGTTCACAGAGATGGAGAAGGCTATGGCGAAGTATCAATCTCAAAGTACATGGTTCGTGAATTTGTTAGGTGGTCAACAGTAGGAGGAGATGCCTGTGTTACAAAATGCTGCGCAGACCTATCAGACAAACCAGGTAACAACTGCAACACCGGCTGAATTAACCCTCATGCTTTACAACGGTGCCCTCAAGTTTCTAAAACAGGCACGCATTGGTCTACAAAAAAAGGATTATGAATCTGCCAATCATTATTGCTTGCGTGTTCAAGATATTCTTAAGGAACTTATGGCAACACTAAACGATTCGTATCCTATTTCAAAGCAGTTTTTTGGTATGTATGAATATATGCTTCGCAGGCTGATCGAGGGTAATATTCGCAAGGATATACAGGTCATCGAAGAGGTGGAAGACTTATTTACCCAGTTTCGTGACACTTGGAAAGAAGCAATGCTCTTGGCAAAACAACAAGGGTAGGATGAACGTGTTGCAAAAACATACTGTTAAACTGTTACAATTGACATATCAATTGGAAAAAGAGTTGCTGTTGGAAGAACCTGATCTCGAGAAAATCCTGGATCTTATAGATCAGCGGGAAATCTTGATGGGAGAAATAGACGCTTTAATCGTTCAAGGGAATAAGATAGATGAGAGTTCAAAAAAATCTTTAGAAGAAGCATATATGTTGCACGAGAAGCAGCTCATCTTATTGGAAAAGCTTCAACAAGAAATCAAACAAAAGATGGGGCAACTCCAACAAAGAAAGACTGTGTCGAATGTATACAATTTTCCCCAAGGCGCTGCTGGATATGGGGCGTTTTTTGACAAAAAACAGTAACTCGGTTTCGGAGCCTATTTCGATAGGCTTCTTTTGTTTTGCAAAAAGGGAGTAAACTAATGCTCAATAACCTCCGATATTAGTAATAAAGTATGCATGTTATTAGCATTTGAGCATGAATATTTTGGAAATTAGCTGAAAAGCAACGGCACTAGCTGTTGTTTTTCATATAAAAAAAGGAGGATGACCATGGGGAGCATAAGAAGGAGCTTACTCTTATTATTGTCTCTGCTTCTTGCATTTGTCGGAGTCCCGCTTCCATCCTTACAGGCTGCCGTCAGTGACTATATGACGGTAACTAAAAGCGTGAATCCAACATCTATTTCGACGGAGGAAGAAGCGGAAGTAACTTTGAACGTCAAAGGAACCCCTCCAGTGAATGTAGTGGAGCCGAACGACGTCATTCTGATTATTGACAAGTCGGGCAGCATGTTGCCGGAATATAACAACGGCGAAGACAAAATAACGGCTGCCAAGGAAGCAGCAAAAGGCTTTATTGACTTGATGGATTTTTCTAAGCATCGGGTCGGGGTTGTTGATTTTAGCTCTGAAAATTTAACGAAAACGTTCCCGCTGACCACAGATGCTGCTGCAGCAAAGAGCTACATTGATACGATCAAGGCAAATGGAGGAACCGCGACCGGATATGCTATTGATCAGGCAATTGCTGAACTGACTAATCATCGTCCGGAAGCACGTCCTGTCATTGTAATATTAACAGATGGTGATGCAACAGAACCGAAAGGAAATGCATATGAGTACGCCAAGGAGCGAGCTCAAGCTGCAAAAGAACAAGGTATAATTTTTTACACGATTGCCCTGCTGAAATCTACGGACAATCCGGATACAAGTGGACCTAACCTTCTTCTCAAAGAAATGGCTACAACAGCACATCATCACCATTTTGTGCTGGGATCCCAAGGATTGCAAGAAATCTATGCAGCAATCGTAAAAGAGATTGGAATGGCTTCGGCATATGACGTAACTGTTACCGATGTTGTGTCGCCGGAATTTGAAATTGTACCAGGCTCTTATGACAATAATATTCCGAAGCCTGAAGTAATTGGAAATACATTAACTTGGAAGTTTGCTGAACTGAAGAACGACACGCTTTCTTTTGTCTACAAAATCAAACCCAAAGATCCTGAAAAGACAGGAATTTTCCCGATATCAAAACCTCAATCAGTGATTACGTATAAAGATTATGCAGGCGCTAATAGATCAAAAGGGATTCCCAGTGTAAACCTCACTGTCAAATATCCTGCGCCGATTGTTACTTCGATCGAGAAAGATTATGGTCACCCTAACGGGGGAGAAACAGTTACGATTCGGGGAGACAAGTTTAGACCAGGGGCAACAGTATACTTTGGATTATATAAAGCCACAAACGTACAATATATCAGCAAAAATGAATTAACAGCAGTTACACCTGCTGGCACGCAAGGCACTGTTACGGTTAAAGTGACGAACCCGGATGGCCAACAAGGAACGGGGACATATCAATATAAAGCTGATCCCGAGATTACATCGGTTGAGCCGAACAACGGGCCACTGGCCGGGGGGACCATCGTCCTGATTAAAGGAAACTATGTAATGAAAGACGCGACGATAAAGTTTGGAGAAAAAATTGCACAGATGTACAATTATGCTTCTCCTTCCTATTTTCGCGTGATTGCCCCTGAAGGAGTGCAGCCTGGTCCAGTAGATCTAACGGTAACAAACCCTGATGGCACAACTGTTACTGTTCCGGGGGCGTATACGTACAATGCCCCACCAGTAGAGAAATTAACAGTAACAAATATCACCCCAACTGAGGGGCCACTGGAAGGCGGGGGAGCTGTTTATATTGACGGAACCCGTATACACCAAAATGTAAAAGTGTATATTGGAGAGAAAGAAGCACCGCTTGTCCAGTACTACTCTGACAAGCGAATAAAAGTACAAGCTCCTGCCGGGGACACGGCTGGGCCAGTAGATGTCAAGGTGCTGAATCCGGATGGAGAAAGCGTAACTATTCCAGCAGGGTATACTTACCTACCACCAGTCCAACTGCCGAAACCGGAAATCACTGTAGTCGACCCGGCTAGCGGTTTAATTGCAGGCGGAACTTCTGTGGTTGTGAAGGGATTAAACTTTGTTAAAGGAGTGAAAGTTTATTTCGGAGATTATGAAGGTGTAGATATTCAGTTTTATTCATCTAGCTTCCTGACGGTAAAAACCCCAGCTGTTCCAGCGCCAGGAAAAGTAAATGTAAAAGTAGTAAACCCAGACGGACAGGAAGCTGTAAAAGCTGAAGGATTTGAGTATCTGGCTTCTCTTCCGCCGGTCGCTCCGGCTGTGACGAGTATCACCCCGACAAGTGGTCCAATGGAAGGGGGAACGGTAGTTTATATCGATGGCAGTAATTTCGAAGAAGGTTTAAAGGTATTCTTTGGAAGCAAAGAAGCAATTGTGGAGAGGTATTATTCTCCTAACCGGGTAAAGGTAACAGCTCCGGCTAGTGATGTAGATGGGGCAGTCGATGTCCGTGTTGTAAATCCGAGTGGACTGGAAGGTGTATTGAGTCAAGGGTATACGTATATTGCACCTCCTCCTCCTGAACCGCCTTCGATTACCCAAATAACCCCGACAAGCGGTCCGATGGAAGGGGGAACGGTGGTATACATTGATGGAACAAATTTGGACAAAAATGCGAAGGTTTACTTTGGGAGTCTTGAAACTTCTGTAGGCTATTACGATTCGGCTAATCGAATTAAAGTAACGGCGCCTCCCAGTACCGTTGACGGTATTGTGGATGTAAAAGTAGTGAACCCAGATGGTGCTGAAGCTGTTTTGCCAAATGCCTACACGTATCTTGCGCCTCCACCGATTCCGGCCCCCGTTATCACCAATATAACTCCTAGCAGTGGGCCCTTGGCCGGCAATACTGTTGTTTACATTGACGGCTCGAATTTTATGAATGGTATTAAAGTTTACTTTGGAAATAAAGAAGGTACTGTTAATACAGTATATTCAAGTAACAAACTGAAGGCTGTGGCTCCGGCTGGTGATGCAGGAGGCCCGGTTGATGTGAAGTTGGTAAACCCGGATGGGAAGGAAGGAATTGCACCTTCTGCATATACCTATATTGCACCGTTGCCAGAACCGGTTGAGGTCACCCAAATAACCCCGAATAAGGGGCTCACCATGGGTGGAGAGATGATTATCATTGAAGGTAAGAATTTCAAAGCGGGGACAACTGTTACGTTTGGTTCAACCAATGTGAAGTTGGATTACTATTACAATAGCAGCAAGGTAAGGGTAAAGGCACCGCCTTCTAATGGCTATGTCGGGCCAGTTGATGTGACAGTGATCAATCCAGACGGAGAGAGCTTCACAGTTCCACAGGGATACACGTACGAAGAGCCTGTGATGGAAATTACAAACGTGTCTCCCAATCATGGGCCTATGTCCGGAAAAACAGTTGTGTATGTAGACGGAAAAAATTTTGACCCAGCCATGACTGTAACCATTGGTGGAAAGAACGTGTCCATTTACTACTACAACACAACTCGTTTCAAATTCGAAACACCGGCAAGCACAGTTTCCGGAGAGGTTCCCATTGTTGTAACCTTACCTTCGGGAAAAACTGCGACAGCGACATTCACCTATGATGCACCGCCGCCAACGCCAGCACCTACGATCACAAAAATCTCGCCTGCTTCCGGACCTGTGACGGGGAAAACGGTCGTATATCTCGATGGAACCGGGCTGTTGAATGGGTTGAAAGTTTATATGGATGGTAAGGAAGTGCAACAACCTTACTACTACAACACCACCCGAATTAAGTTTGAAACACCACCGGCAGATGGACCAGGGATTGTTCAGATCAAGATCGTCAACCCTGACGGTCAGGAAAGCAATACAATCGAATTTGAATACAAATAAACGAGGTGCGGAAACAGAAAGAAGGCGCTAATGCAGCGCCTTTTTTCTTATACAAATGATAAAAATCATTTATAGTAATTTTCACCCTCGGTAACTCTCTGGAGTTCGAGTCCAGATAATTGTGTAAAACAGAGTCTTTATAAAACTCCCGGTTAGTCCATTGGAACAAATTTCTATGTGAGAAGCAGCTGAGTTGAGTCAGCTGCTTCTTTTTTGGTGCGCCCGGCATGGGCGGTAGCTATAGGGTGAAAGTCCCGAACGGGGGTTGGCTGTACCAACCGTTAGCTTAAGGCAAGGGTGTCCGCCGTGAGGCGGAATCTGAAGGAAGTCGGCGGCAAAGTCCTGACCTGAGGTACACGAACCCAATTTGAGGCTGTTGTACTCGGGCGAGCCTGCCGAACAAGGTGAAGCCCCATACAGCCAAGGAGTGCAGCAGTAAATTGGGCAGGTACATGG
>Ga0207866_1000580_pt1 | contig 50427 bp, 47 predicted proteins | sample HigsolmetaAR203D_FD_184835 | JGI IMG/M metagenome (GOLD analysis project Ga0207866, IMG submission 184835) | Ionic liquid and high solid enriched microbial communities from the Joint BioEnergy Institute, USA - AR20-3-D (SPAdes) (version 2) ...
ATGGAGTAAGTAGCCAACGAGAGCAAGCCCAGCACTTGGGGTAATCGCTTCATCTGTCAATACAAACCGAATCGGGAAATCTTTCATCACATCACCTACTTGATGAAGAATCGTCAACGTCGTTTTTCCTTATCGTATCAACGGTTTGCGACCATTGTAAAGATGTTTTGTCACGGATTCAGGTTTAAATAAAATTCTATTGATTTACGAAAAATTTTTTCATATAATTTACTTACAAAATGAAAATGCTTTCAATTATTAGTTGTGCTGAAGTGATCACATTCGGTCCCATCCGAAAAGGAAATTTGTGACCCCCTAACACAACAAAAACACGACAGTATATCGTTTTCAACTTTTTTGAAAACGATTACCGTATAAAAGGAAGGTGAAATGAAGTATGGATCTATATTTGTTGACCATTACATTTTTGGCCATTCTCATTGTTATTTTAGGAGTATCATGGTGGAAATGGCATGCGTTTATCAGCTTGCTTGTCGCCAGTTTGTTCTTAGCGATCATGTCCGGAATGTCCTTGGATAAAATCGTAACTGCCTATGAAACCGGAGTTGGGGGTGTATTAGGCCATTTAGTCGGAATTTTGGCATTAGGCATCATTTTAGGACAGATGATGTCAGAATCAGGCGCTGGAATGCAAGTGGCCAATTTCTTCGTTCGGCTTTTCGGTGTAAAGAAATTGCCCTGGGCCATGCTTCTTTCAGGGTTTATTATTGGAATTCCTGTGTTCTTTGAAGTCGGAATTTTGATTGTATTGCCATTAGTCATTTCTATTCATAAAACGACGAAACAAAACATTTTATTAATCGCTTTGCCTGTCATTGCCGGTTTATCGATCATACATGGTCTTGTGCCGCCGCACCCGGGAGCGATTGCCGCGATCCAGATTTACAATGCCAATCTTGGAAAAGTGCTTCTTTATTCCTTGATTATTGCGCTTCCTGCAGCCATTATCGCAGGACCATTATTTGCAAAATGGGTTCATAAACGCGTCATTCCTGAAAGCGAACCGGAGTTAATTCGCGTCAATATGACGGCGAAAACATTACCTAGTACAGGACTTTCGTTCTTCATCATTTTATTGCCTGTATTGTTAATGATTTTATCGGCCGTTGCACCATATTTGCCACTGCCTAAAGGCTTCATGAAATTTTTCGAATTCATTGGAAGCCCTATCATTGCGCTTCTGATCGCTTGTTTCGCAGCATTCTACTTCCTTGGAATTCGTCAAGGAATGAGTAAAAAAGACATTAAGAAATTAACAGATCAATGCTTGCTGCCTGTTGGTTCCATCATATTAATCATTGGAGCCGGCGGTGGATTTAAACAAATCCTTATCGATAGCAGTGTTGGTACGACCATTGGTCATATGTCCCAACATCTATCTCTGTCTCCCCTTGTTTTAGCCTTTATGATATCAGGATTAATTCGTATTGTTACAGGTTCAGCAACCGTCGCCTTAACCACAGCAGCTGGCATCGTTTCACCTATTATTGAACATATGTCCGGTGTCAATCTGGAATTGCTCGTGATCACAACGGGTGCAGGTTCCTTAATGTTCTCACACGTAAACGATGCCGGATTCTGGATGGTAAAAGAATATTTAGGATTATCCATGAAAGAAACGTTTAAAACATGGACCGTATTGGAAACAATCCTTTCATTTACCGCTTTTGCAGGCGCTTTGCTGCTTAATATGTTTGTATAAAAACAAAACTCCTTCTACACATCCGTAGAGGGAGTTTATCTCTTTGAGAATTCAACAACATGAGCTGATGAAAACAAAATAGGACAGAATATGGTATGATGCAAACGATGGCAGAAGATTGTAAAAAGGAAATGATGGAAAAATTTTTAATCCTTAAGAGATGGAGTGGCTTAAAACGGTTCATGTCATCAACCTATGTAAAGAAAAGAACCGATGAAAACAGGACTGGACCTTACTGATCATAGCTTGTTGCTAAAGAAAGGCGCTTATCGGAAAAGAGAGCACTTAAGTTGTCAGGTATTTGTAAGGAGGAAAAAATCATGAGTTCAAAATATGTAATCGGTGTAGATATTGGAACAACCAGTACAAAATCCGTTTTGTTTTCCGCAGAAGGATCCGTTATTTCAAGACATGGAATTGAATATTCTTTATTCTCCCCTACACCGGAAACGGCAGAACAAGATCCGGAAGAAATTTTCCGCGCTGTGGTCAACACCATTAAGAGAACGATACAAGATAGCCATGTTCAGCCATCTGATATTCTTTGCGTTTCCTTTAGTTCCGCCATGCACAGCGTCATTGCTGTGGACAAAGAAGGCAAGCCTTTAACGAATTGCATCACTTGGGCGGATAACAGAAGCGCAAAATGGGCCGAAAAAATAAAAAAGGAAATGAATGGCCATGAGATTTATCGGCGGACCGGAACGCCTATCCATCCGATGTCTCCTCTTTCTAAGTTGACATGGCTTCGAAATGAGCATCCCGAAATATTTGCACGCAGCTATAAATTCATATCAATAAAAGAATATATCTTTTATAAGCTATTTAAGGAATATGTGATAGATTATTCGATTGCCTCCGCAACAGGAATGTTTCATTTAAATTCCTTAAAATGGGATGAGGAAGCTCTACGTATCGCCGGTATATCAGAAGAGCAGCTGTCACGTCCCGTACCAACCACTTATCGTTTAACAGGATTGGATGAAACGTTTGCAAAAGAAATGAATTTGCACCCGTCCACTCCTTTTGTGGTAGGAGCCAGTGATGGCGTATTATCCAATTTAGGAGTAAATGCAATAGATCCCGGAGTTGTGGCTGTCACCATTGGGACAAGCGGTGCTATCCGAACCGTAACGAACCGCCCTGTAACCGATCCTAAAGAAAGAATCTTTTGTTATGCATTGACTGAAAACCATTGGGTCATTGGAGGCCCGGTCAACAACGGAGGCATGATTTTCCGATGGGTTCGCGATCAACTAGGTTCTTCAGAGGTCGAAACAGCGAAGCGTTTAGGGAAAGATCCATATGAAGTGCTGACAGAGATAGCGGCAAAAGTCAATCCCGGATCGGACGGATTATTATTTCATCCGTATTTAGCCGGAGAACGGGCTCCATTGTGGGATGCCAATGCAAGAGGCTCTTTCTTTGGATTAGGTTTGCATCATAAAAAAGAACATCTAATTCGTGCTGTTTTGGAAGGGGTTATTTTCAACTTATACACCGTTCTGCTTGCCTTAGAAGAATTAATCGGTGAGCCGAAAAAAATTCAAGCCACCGGAGGCTTTGCCAGATCCCCACTCTGGCGTCAAATGATGGCGGACATCTTCGATCAAGAGGTATATATACCGGAAAGTTTTGAAAGTTCTTGTTTGGGAGCTGCTATCCTTGGCTTATATAGTCTAGGTGAAATTCATTCATTACACGTAGTATCGGAAATGGTAGGCGCCACCCATCATCATGTACCGAATCCAGAACATGTATCCGTCTATAAAGAATTAATTCCTATCTACATTCGTCTTTCTCGACTGTTAAAAGAAGAATATGAAAGTATTGCAGCCTTTCAAAAGAAAAGAGTGTAGGAACACTTAGCAAGCGCAGAAAAGAAAAACAAGGGAATCTTTCGTCTAATCACGATTCCCTTGTTTTTTTATTTCCTAACCAAAAACGGTAAAGACCCCGCCCTTGCTTTTGGCTTAGAAAAAAGATCTCCAAGCATCTGTCAAACCACCCATCATCCTGCCAATAGTTTTTAATACCGTTCGCCATTATGATGGAACGAATGATCTTATCATGATGCAGCAAAAAACATTTTCTTGTTCCCATTTACCGTATCCAAAGTTTAAATAAGCCTTCGGTTACACCTAAATTATACATATAATGAATTCCGAATACCGTGCTGATAAAGCCTGTTATTTGAATGAAGGCATTGTGAATACGAATCTTTTTGGCACTCAGTGTGAATGGGATCCCAATTAAAGTCGTAAAGCAAAGCATGCCCAAAACCGTTCCGGCGCCAAAAAACAGAATATAAAGAAGACCTTCCCATGCCTTTTCTACTGTACTCATTGTCAACAATACCATGGCTGCACTACCGGCAAGTCCATGAATGATCCCAATAAAAAGAGATTTAACATAGGGAATCCCTTTATATGTATAAATAGGATGATCTGTATGAAGATGAAGACGTGAATGGGAATGTTCATGCGTTTTCTTAAGAGAAAGAATGGCTGAAATTCCAAAATAAACGAGTATGATTCCGACTAAAAACTCTAATGACATCGACCATTCTTGTGAAATTTTTTTCTTCATCAAAATAATAGTCATTCCAAATATAAGTAATGTGGATGTATGCCCGATCCCCCAAAAGACTCCGGCTAAAGAGGATCTCCAAAGTTTTTTGCTTTGACAAACAATCGTTGATACAGCTATCACATGATCCGGCTCCATAGCATGTTTTATTCCAAGAACGAATCCTAAAGTTAAAACGGAAAGCAAGTCTACTTGGTCCATCTATAAGCCTCCTAATATCGTTTATTCCTCACCCTATCTTCAATACTTTCGCCAAGCGACACCATTCTTGCCTAATAACTCTCGTCTGACAAATGAATGAGCGCGAGAGATCATGTTCTCAATGATACCCGTACTACGTGCAAGTATACGTAAAATAATGCCGCTCTCCGGCAATGATGTCATACCAAATCGAACGTCGGAATCAAAAGCCTTCATTTCATCATATAAACGGTCAAGAAATGTTTTATCTGCTTTCTGATGAAAGATCAAAAAAGTGCCGATATGAGTATATCCGTCCATTTGCAGCATTCCGGACATATCTTCATCCGGCTCAAGCCGTAAATGATCAAACAACACAAGCCGGTCCTTTTTATATACTTTTAATTTCGAACGAATCCAATCATAAGGAAACAAACTCCCATCTTCCGCCCAACCCGGTGTAATGACATCGCTGTAAAAAAAACCGGAATCCTCTTCTATATGAACGGTCGTTTCTTGTATAAAACGTGCTTCTTTATAAGCAATTAAAGAATCCGGCAAGTATTCAAGAACGCTTCCTTTTTTTAAGTGAATGTTCGTTTTCTGAACAACAGGCTTCTTTGGTGTTTTATATACCTTTGTGGCGGATTGCGTTGTAACCGCCAGCTCAGCTTCTTCTTCCACGTTGAGATTGGTTAAATAAACATCCCCGTCTACATAGCCTCCGCCAACATGAATGAGATATAAGAAAGGTAGATCCTTTTCAAGATAAATAGGACGGCTCACTTTTAAGGCCCCTTCATGATAGCAAGATGAGATAATGGTTTTTTGCCGTTTTTTGGCGGCAGATACTTGTAATACTCCTGTATATTTCATGATTCCAATCCGTACAAAAGTGCATTGGTTTTAATCCATTCCAATACTTCTGCAAGACCGATTTCATCTTTTAAATTGGTAAAAATATATGGCTTATCCCCTCTCGCTGCCAGAGTATCGCGCTCCATAACCTCTAAACTGGCTCCAACGTACGGAGCGAGATCAATTTTATTGATGATAAAAAGATCAGATTTAATCATCCCTTGTCCACCTTTACGCGGAATTTTTTCCCCTTGCGCTACATCAATAATGTAAATAGAGAAATCGACTAGTTCCGGGCTGAATGTAGCGGCTAGATTATCCCCGCCGCTTTCGATAAATATCAACTCAAGATCGGGATGCCTTTCTTTTAGTTCATCAATGGCGGCAAAATTCATGGATGCATCTTCACGAATAGCTGTATGCGGACACCCTCCTGTTTCCACACCAATGACGCGATCTGCCGGCAGCACACCATGCTTCAGAAGAAATTGAGCATCTTCTTTCGTATAGATATCATTTGTCACAACGGCGATGCTCAATTCTTTATGCATGGCTCTCGTCAATTTTTCCACAAGCATCGTTTTTCCCGCTCCAACAGGCCCTCCGATTCCAATACGTATTGGTTCCACGTTTCTCACTCCTTATATTCCGAATTTTAAGACATAAATAAGCGCACATTTAAACGTTCATGGCGCATTTGAGCAATTTCCATCCCGGGACTTACCGCTCCTAAATCCTCTTTAGGCAATTGTGAAATCGTTCTTACCCCTTCCTCTAAAAGAGGTTGAATTTCAACTAAGATCTTTTGACCGTCTGTTTGACCAATCGGAATTCCACGCACCGCATTTTGCACAAGAGCAGATACATTGGCAAATAAATAGGCTCCAACTGCCGTTTCCTTTGTCACCTTTAAGTGGTAAGCGACAATCGCAAACACTATGGCAGAATGACCATACGCTTTCTTTTCTTTTATCCGGTTTGTATATTCTATTAAAATAGGAGATGGATACAGATCCACACACAGCTTGGCCATCCGTTCCCCCATCCTTTGATTCCCGCTTCTTGTTTCTTGCGCAACGTTCGATGCAAATAAAATGTGATCAAGCTCCTCCAATGTGGATGGTTCATTTTGTTCCATTGCTTCATAAGCCAGTCTGCAAGCAAGGCCTTCTGTGAAAAACAGCTGTTTCCGAATATAAACGGAAATAGCATTCTTAAAGCTTTCTTTATCCGTGATCACTTTTTCTTGAATGTATGTTTCCAATCCAAAAGAGTGAGAAAACGATCCCGATGGAAAGTTGGAATCACACAACTGAAAAAGTGAAAATAATCTATTCATGACGATGTCCTATTGGGCGAAATGCTTGTTTCATTTTTCTTTTTTCACGTGTAAATGGAATCGATAGCTTCTGAAGCAGTTCTTCTACTAAATAGTCATATTGCACAATCATTTCATTTCCTTCAAATTGCGCCGGCAAATGCCGATTGCCAAGTTGATGCGCAATTTCCCCCATTTGCTGCATGGATGTTGGTTTGATCGTTAATACATCATCTTCTAAGACCGATATCACAATCATATTGTGATCGTCCATGTATAAAATATCTCCATCTTGTAATTCCTGATGTTCTTTTAAGCGAATGCCAATCTCTTTGCCATGATCTGTCACAACCCGTTTCACCCGTTTGACTAAATCATCGCTTCGCATATAAACCCGTTCTATATGTGGAACTCTTTTCTCTAATGTCGTGATGTTTCCGACTACTTTTTCAACCATCATGTTTTTCTCACCTCAAAATAAGAAATACCGTTGTGCCATCGGGACGATTTCTGCCGGTTCACATGTCACTAATTGACCGTCTACCCTCACTTCATATGTTTGAGGATCGACGTCAATTTTTGGGGTTTTATCGTTCAAAATTAAATCTTTTTTCGTCAATTTTCGAATTCCATGGACTGGTTTCACCTTTTTCTTCAAACCCAACTGTTCATGAATGCCTTTTTCATACGCTGCTTTCGAAACAAAGGTGATAGACGTTTGATATTTGGCATCTCCTTTCGTTGCAAACATCGGACGATATAAAACCGGCTGCGGTGTCGGAATGCTGGCATTGGGATCTCCCATAGTGCTGTAAGCAATCATTCCTCCTTTTAAGACCAGTTCAGGTTTCACACCAAAAAAAGCAGGATTCCACACCACTAAATCAGCTAATTTTCCCTCTTCAACAGAACCCACATAATCCGCAATACCATGAGCAATGGCTGGATTGATCGTATATTTGGCAATATAACGTTTCACGCGAAAGTTGTCTCCCACACCTTTGTCTTCTTGTAACTTCCCTCTTTGCTTTTTCATCTTGTCAGCCGTTTGCCACGTACGAATGATCACTTCTCCTACGCGCCCCATCGCTTGTGAATCAGACGAAATCATGCTGAATACGCCTAAATCATGTAAAATATCTTCCGCCGCGATGGTTTCTTTCCGAATGCGTGAATCGGCAAAGGCAATATCCTCCGGAATATTGGCGTCTAGGTGATGGCAAACCATTAACATATCTAAATGCTCTTCCAAAGTATTGATAGTATAAGGTCGAGTTGGATTCGTAGAAGAAGGCAAAATATTCGGGAAGCCGGCCGCTTTTATAATATCCGGAGCATGCCCGCCTCCAGCTCCTTCTGTATGATAGGTATGAATCACTCGACCGTCTATGGCTTTCAATGTATCCTCGACAAATCCACCTTCATTTAAAGTGTCGGTATGAATCGCTACTTGCACATCATATAGATCCGCCACTTTCAAACATGTATTAATAGCCGCCGCTGTCGATCCCCAATCTTCGTGAAGCTTTAATCCCACTGCTCCCGCTTCAATTTGTTCCTTTAAAGGAGCCTCATCAGAACAGTTTCCCTTTCCTAAAAAGCCCAAGTTCATCGGGAACTCTTCGGCTGCTTGAAGCATACGATGGATATTCCAAGGCCCTGGTGTACAAGTAGTGGCATTTGTGCCTGTAGCGGGTCCTGTTCCTCCGCCAATCATGGTGGTCACACCCGATGCAAGAGCGGTTTCGATTTGCTGAGGGCAAATAAAGTGAATATGAGCATCTATTCCTCCGGCTGTCACAATCATCCCTTCTGCAGCTATGACTTCTGTTGCTGCTCCAATCACCATATCGACCCCGTCCATTAACAACGGGTTCCCCGCTTTTCCTATGGAGGCAATCATTCCATCTTTTATGCCGATATCTGCTTTATAAATACCTGTGTAATCAACAATAATCGCATTTGTTAATACGAGATCGACACATTCATCGCTTGTCGCCAAAGGATGCTGCCCCATTCCATCTCGGATCACCTTGCCGCCGCCAAACTTTACCTCATCTCCATACGTTGTATAGTCCTTTTCAATTTCGATAAACAATTCTGAATCTGCCAAACGAATGGCGTCGCCGACAGTTGGTCCAAACATATCCGCATATTGCTTTCGAGACATCGAAAAACTCATTTTCTTTTCCCCATTTCAACTGATCCATTCGTTACATTATTTAAACCATACACTTTGCGTTCACCTGAAAATGGAATTATTTCTACTTCTTTCGCATCTCCGGGCTCGAAGCGAACCGCCGTTCCAGCCGGAATATTCAAACGCATGCCAAATGCTTTTTCACGATGAAATTGAAGCGATTGATTCACTTCAAAAAAATGAAAATGGGAACCAACCTGAACAGGTCGATCGCCCCGGTTTAACACGCGAATCTTGATGCTCTGCTTATTTTGATTGCATAAAATAGGTTCTTTTTTTAATACATACTCCCCTGGTATCATCGTACGTCCTCCTCATTTAACGGATCGGGTCATGAACCGTGACAAGCTTTGTTCCATCAGGAAAGGTTGCCTCAATTTGAATATCCGGGATCATTTCGGCAACCCCTTCCATTACATCTTCTTTTGTAAGAATCGTTGCACCGTATTGCATTAACTGAGCTACCGTTTTTCCATCCCGCGCCCCCTCCAGCACTTCATATGTAATCATTGCGACAGCTTCAGGATAATTTAATTTTAAGCCCCGCTCTTTACGACGGCGGGCCAAGTCAGCCGCCACTACAATCATGAGCTTTTCCATTTCACGTGAAGTCAGTTTCATGGATAACCTCCTATTTTAAGTGCTTGTTCCAAACTATGAAATTGATCTTGTAAATCTCCATTCACAAGATCGAATATTTAGAATTTTTCGTCTAATAATTATATCAAATTTCCTTCTAATACATCCAACAGATTCTCACTCATTTTACAAACCCGCCAGCAACAGCAATTTTTTTTGTGATATATTATTGATCTTTCTTAAAAAGCTCCATCAACGGTCTGATCGTGATAAAAATACCGGCTACCATTAACCATACGAAAGCAAGTACAGTCCAACCTTTAAAAAACGATAAACTATACTGATATCCTGTGATAAACATAATCCCGGGCCACACAAATATCAAAATAACGGTTAACCCAATAGCCCACTGTATGCACAACTTGGCGTCTTTATTTATTGGCTGTTTCTCCATAGCTAACTTCCTTTCCATATTCAGATAAGTCATCATCGTAGCTTTTAAACTTATCTTTTAAAGAATCAAAATCAAATTCCTGACTGGACAGCAATCCATGACCAATGGAAATAACACCACTAATAACAAAAACCGTTAAATTTCCAATCAACATAGGATAAAGCCCGCCTAACGATTCGATCGTAATTTCTCCTGATGTGGCATAGGCAGATGAAACCCATGCGATGAGTCCGCTGATCATTCCCAATAAAGCTCCATAAAAAGATCCTTCATTCGTTGCCCGTTTCCATAACAACCCAAGGGTAACAGGAATCACGGCACTGCTTATAAAAATTCCCATTGCCATATAAACGAAACTAAGGCTTACCCCTACTTTAAAAAGCAAAATGGACAATAGCCCCATTGCCAATCCGGCACATAAGGTTACTTGGCGGGAAACACTTAATATTTTTTGACTGTTTGCTTGTGGATGGATGGAGTGAAGGTAAATGTCCGTAACGATGATGTTTGTAATAGCCGTCAGTTCCGCAACACCCGTAGACATCACAGCCATAAAAAGCATAATTAAAAATAAGATAGATCCAACAGTCCCCATGACGTGGGCCGCCATAATAGGGGCAACAGAGTCCGGCGAGTCAACAGAAATTCCTAACCCGGCTGCACCCACACCTAGAAAAGTGGCTATGGTAAACGGAATTGAAAACCAAGCAATCCCTCCATAAATATAGGCTTTCGCTGCCGCTCTTTCTGTACTTGCAATGGCGCGCTGCCAATAAGATTGATCCACAAATACGGTTCCAAAATTACCAATAATATTGATCATTCCAAAAAACAGTCCCGGTATCGAAGCCATTGTGATCATTTGTTTGGATTCAGGGATTTTACGTAATCCTTCATAAATATCCGTAACACCGAATTTGTAATAAACAGCCGCTGCAAAAATCGCAAGAATGGCAAAGATAATAACTGTATTTAAGTAGTCTGCAATAAAGGAAGCTTTTAATCCACCGATCACCGTGAAAATCGTGAAAGTGATAGGAATTAAAAGCGCTGCAATATATACATTCATTCCCGTTAAAGAGTGTAAAGAAACCGCTCCACCCAAAATGACCATTGCCGTTACGATGATATTGGTCATTAAAGCGAATACGAGCATCAATCGGTGATTTTTCTTATCAAATCGCTGAGCGATAAATTCTAAAAATGTATGAGCATTCGGTGCTTTCCGTTTCAAATGAATGGCCACTATCGCAAATAGTAAAATTTGAATAGTAGCGCCAGCAGCATACCAATAAGGGCCACTAATTCCATATTGGTATCCGGTAGAAGAAGACATCATTAATGTCGCTGCCCATGTCCAAGCGGCAATAATGGAAGCACTCGCTAAACCCACCCCGACACTCCTGCCTGCGGTGCTAAATTGTTCTGCCGTCATGACTTCTCCTTGACGACGTTGGATCAAAACTGTAATCACTGTAAAAACAATTCCAAAGATAAGCAATATGAGATACCCGACACTCGATGATAACATTCTATCCCTCCTTTAATATGATGGTAATGTTAGAATTCAAACAAATGTTATATAACTTAACACAAAATAAATATAAAATATAACTTAATTTTTTGTCAATACTAAATTTTCCGAAATATAAATCTGTAGTTCAGATTATTTCTCCCATTTTCGGTGGTTTTGACATTATGTTCTTAACACGATATGTTAAATTTTTTAACAATGAATAAAGAATAGGATTATAGAGGAAATAATGGAACTTTGTTTTTTTCACAACGTTTGAAATGGAAGATTTGGGGATTAGAGAGTGCAGATATAAGTATTGAAAAAGGACATGCGAACAATATATGGGGCATTTCGGCATTTTAAAGACCTAAAGAATAGAAAATATTTGTCACCAATCACTTTTGAATTGAACAAGAGCAGGCAAGAATGAATCCATAAATTCTTGCCTGCTCCTTCGATAAATGGTGTCCAATCCCACATGTGTCATTCTCTGATTCAATTCAATTGATGTTTCATCCGAATCTTCTCTTTACTAAGAATGTAGCCCCAGTGATTGGAGGCGACGATGTTTAAATGATTCGAAGCGGCCAATTGTTTTGTATAAAACTTTTTTTTCACTAAAAGCAAGGCTCTATCATTTTTTAAGAAGGCATGAAAATCTCCGCCTTGCACTTTCAAATCATTCACTAATTCAGCCGTTAGAACCGCACTTTGAGCCCATACCGCCTTATGTCTTTTTGGATGGTATTTAAATAAGCTATATCCCCTTACTCCATCCAATGACTTCGTTTTTTCAATCAAACTTAATTGATCATTCGGTATGGGGTTGTTGACATACATTAGAATTTCCCCTTCATAATAATGAGCAACAAAAAGAATGGTCGATAAAAGAACTATTTTGACCAACCATTTACCTTTCAACAAAATTCTGCTGGCCAAAATCCCTATCATGATGGCTAGCGGAGGATAAACCGGCAAAATATACCATCTTATCTTCGTTTTAGCTAATGTATACAGGATGAAAGGAACGATGACCCATAAACAGAGCCCTATTAAATAAGATCGTTTTTCATGCTTGGATAGATTAATCGAAAGATTTTGATGAAAATGATAGACTAAAATCATTCCCAATAAAACAGCGAACCACAAAAAGTAAAAATGGGATAATATGACTCCATAGTAAGACTCATCGCCTACATGACCTTCAATGGGAACTGTTGATCTATGCAGTAAGTCATACGAAATCATATTTTGGAAAAAAGCAAAGCCGTCATATTGATATCGCATAACTGCCCAAATCAAAATGGGCACGATCATGCACAAACATAAAATCATCCATTTTTTAAAGGATAATTTTTTGTATTTTCCAGTAATAAAGAGGTACAATCCCATAATGACGGCTATATTCCCTGCATGCCAACTTTTTGTTAAAAAAGCCAAAGCAAAGGCTAGTCCCGATACATACAGCCAATAATCCTTTTTCTCACTAAGCAGCAAAGACAGAATAGCCACTGTAAATAAAAAGACATAAAGAGAATCTGCGTCACCGGTTCGTGCACTATGATTGATTAAAAATTGAGTGCTTGTCGACAATGTTAGCATCGATAATAAGGAAGCTGCATTTCCGAAATTCTTTTTCACAAAAATGCCTACGATGATAATCGTCAACATAGCACAAATGCCTGAGATTAATCGTAATCCTAAAGCATTGAATCCCGCCGTTTTATAGCCAAGCATAATGGCCCAATAACTAAGAGGCGGTTTTAAATTCCAATAATCCATCTTATATCGATAAGTATTGACGATAAAATTTCCTTGTCTTAACATCTCATAAGCATTTACTCCGTGTCTTGCTTCATCCCAACTATAAATAGGAAATTTGCCTAAATTGAAAAAGATATTATAGCAAGCAACAGATAACAAAATCAGGGCCAGCAAAACATAAACGGCGTTTTCTTTTCGATCTGACCAGTACATAAGCCAAACTCCTTGTTGTCAAAAATTCAAAATCTAAAATTCAAAACTCATTATAAAAATTCCATAAAAAAACTCCATTTCCCAACTACATGATTATTGTGAAGAACAAAATATTCTTCTACTCATGGAGTTTTATGGAATCATTTACGCTTTTGACACCGTCGCTCAAAACTTTTTAGCATAGTACACTCGAAAAAACTTGAAAAAAGGAAAAAGCCTCGTTACATAAAGATGAAAACAAGGCTAAATCTTCTAATATCATTATATTAATCATCCGGTAAATAGATTGGCTAGTATCCTTCGTATGAATTTTAGCACTAAGATAAGGCCATGTCACGTACTGAATTTTTACGGATATGTCCAATTTTTTCAATCATAAGAGTGCGGTGCTTTCTTTTTATATGCTTTTTTCCAATTCTTCTTTTGAAGCGAAAAATAAAAAAGGGGGCTTTCTTTTGATTGCTGCATTCTTCGATATCGTCGTTTGGTTATGTATAACTTCAATACCTTCAAAAAAAACAAAGAAGAACGAATCAGAATATAGAAATACTGAAACAACAATTATGGTTCCATAACTTGCGAGAACACCACGGAACTTTGTTTTTATTGAATTCCGACGTAAGAATGATCATCAACCATTATAATCTGCAAGATGAAATCCACCTAAAAGAAAATATGGACCGTTTAAAACAGGAAATAGAAAACTTCATTCAACTCGAAATTTGTAAACCTATGAACTAAAAAGGTATTTTAATGAATTATAATGTCTACCAATAAAATCATTTTTCTTTTATACCACTATACACCGCAAATTTAATCAGCTGGTGTATCAACCCATCTCAACGTGTTCTACTTGCATATAACAAGCAGAAAAGAAAAGTGTTTCTGCTTGTTTCATTTTATTTGCAACATAAGATCTATATATGGTTCAATATTTTTCATTTTTTGCAGCAATTCTTCTATTAATCCTTCAAACGTAGTATGGTCATTTAACGGAACAAATAAAATCGAATTACTGCCATTTCGCAATGATACTTCATTCGAAAAATTCGAATTCAACACGGATTGATGAAAAGCTTTTGTACGTTTTGACCGGAGCATGACGTATTTTTCATAACCGGGAATACCTTCATATGTTTTTTTCGATTTATATGGATTGGGTTCATAATGGACCGAAAAGCTAGATACTTTACCGGGCGAACTTCCTACCAAATTGACCGTAACTTCGAAATGAATATTGATTGAGTTTGCTTGGAGCTCTTTTCCGTTAAATTCATTTTGCTTCCATTCTTCTTTTTGAAATAAAAACACAGCAGAATTCCTTCCATATCCTTCTACTTCTCCGAAATGCATTTTTAACGATTCAGGAAGCTGACTTTGACTTTGTTGAAAAACTTGTATCCATAAAAGTTTTCTTTGCAAAGAATCTAAGCCAGTCGTCGCTTTTTCAATCTGATCTTTTAAGTCTACATTTAAAATAGGGGCGTAAAACGATTTTAAGTAAGAAGAAAAATCTTTCATGACTAGAACAGCTGTCGGATCTTGGATCAGTGTATCCCATTTCATGTCAACAAAATGTTGATAATCTCTTTTATGAAATTGCGTATTCTTTGGCAGCGTAAAAGGATCTAAAGTAAGAAAGAAAAACTCAATAGGAACCGGGGAAATCTTAAGAGCTTTAAAAAGCTTTTCCTTTCCCTGGTCGGATGCATACCGATTTGTTTGCTCATAGCCTTCTAAAGCACCTAGTTTATTTTCAATAACCAAAATCTTTTCAGCTGCTGAATCATTTTTCAATTCAATAATTAAATCCGGAGTTCCAATGCCCTTTCCTAATCCCACACGCGTATGTGCGTTCACCACCCTATATGAACCAGAAACCTGACATACATGTTCCACAAACCAGTTCGCAAACTTCTTTTCTGTATTGATTAAATTTGCCATCAGATCCGTAACCACATCTTCTCTATAAAAGCAATTCAACAGTTGAATAATGTTCATATGGTCACCCTCTTACTAAAGCTCAGTCATAAGATGATGATGTAAATCGAAAACTATAAAAAGTACCTTGATGCTTACTTTTTTCAAAATCATCATTCTATTAAATTGAGCAAAAGCGGACTTACCACAATCAGAAGATCCAACGATAGAAATAAATTCTCCTAATCCTTACTTAATAATACATTAGATTTAAAAAGTAAAGATAGCCGTAGTTGCAAAGCACCGCAACCCCCGTTGCATCTATAAATCGGCATTGAACAAAAACAAGATTGTACGTTTTTCTGACTCAACAAATATTAACTATGAATCGATGCGGATCCGAGACTCTATCAAGAAGCTAATATATTTATGGTACGGCTCACCGCAACATCTCCCGAGGCAAACAACACCAAAAACAAAAGAAAGCAAAAAAGTGTTTGCTTCCCTTGTTAGAACCGCTTGCAATTCCCTCACTTTATTAATAATTGTCCTTATGATTACGTAATAAAAAAAGAGCCGTATGCTGCTTCCTCTTTGTAAAATAATCCTTTTACAATAATGAGAAGGAGCACATCCATGGCTCAAAACGTATTTCCAAATACATATACAATATAAGATGCAATAATGTTCCGGCGATTTTTATCCATATCTTCAATCATTCAGTATGTAATGATTTCTCAATTAAATTCAATACATATTCTCTATCTTCAAGATTATTTTCAAAATCGATTTGATCCACATTGATTTTTAAAACAGGAGAAAACGAATATTGCTCAAAATAATCACGATAATTTTGATTGAGTCTTTCCCAATATTCTCTTTCTACTACTTGTTCATACTCTCTCCCTCTTTTTTTAATCCTCTTTATGGCTTCATCCGTTGAAATTTCTAAGTATACCAAGAGTTTAGGCGCTTTTAAATGCTCCATCATATTTCCGAATAAATCTAAGTATATTTGAAATTCAACCTCGCTCATTTCACCATTGTCGCGCAACATTTTGGCAAAAATGACGTCGCCATATATACTTCGGTCTAAAACCGAATTTGGATATTGAGAAGCTTTTTTAATTTGTTTAAACCTTTCATTTAAAAAATAAATTTGCAAGGGAAAGCTATATCTTTCTCTGTCATAATAAAATTTATCCAAAATGGGATTATTAGTGACAGGCTCTTTAAAAGCTATGTACCCGTTTTTCTCCAGAATTTCCATCAATGTACTCTTTCCAACACCTACCACTCCATCTATTACGATCATGTCCCCATAATCCCCCTTCTTTTGATTGAGTATTTTCAACTGGTTGTAGTAAAACAAAGAGGTCACCTACTTTTCTTAAGTTTGCACCTTTGAATGAGATAGGTTTCACTTAAATCGTATCGAACGATTTCCATTATCTTTTTATAAACATGAGATATGGAAGAAAAAACTTTTGCTATTTTTTGTTGATATTATTTATTGGAACTCCTTTTTCGAGAAATCCGTCCATGAATGACGAATCAGGTATACTTTTCAGCAGGAAGAAAGAGTCGTTGTTGAAAGGTTTATCTCATTGTTACGCAAGATTCTATTATATTAGCGCTGCTGTTAAATGTACAGTGGAACTTTTTAGAGGGTACTTGTCATCTCTTTTCTTCTTATTGATGGATGTGGAGGATGAATTTCCAGCTAACTCCATTGGGTAATTGCAAAAGTATGATAAAAATGACGTAAATCATATAGGGTAATGGTACTACCATATTTTTCATAAAAATCTGGTTCTTTCTGCTTTTCGAATAAGGTTTGTCTAGTTCATTAAAAAAGATGCACATTTTTCTCCATATGCTCTTTCAATTCTCAAACACCTTTACTGCCTATAGACCACTCTTTTTCTGTATTGATTAAATTTGCCAACGAACGAAAAAAACGACTGTTTACTCACTTCGCTACCGAATTTTCATTTGTTATTCAAATACATATTACTAACAAAATGTTGTGAACTTATGACGAAAGATTACGGTTTTGATGAAAAATAAGTCTAATACTTTAAAGGAGATTTGATAGAATGCTGAATAATAGTCCTTGTGGATGACGAAGAAAATGTCATTGCATTAATGAAACCTTTTTAGAATGTAGAAGGATTTGAAACGTAACGGCAAAAACGGATAAGAGGGGATATTCGAAGCAAAAGAATAACCGTTCATTATTGACAACAGATTGCATGTTGCCGGAAGCAGATGGAACCGATGCTGACCAGAAGCTCTCAAAGGAGCGACCTTATTTGTACTATGACGTCTGCTGACTTCTGACGGTTCAGCCATCCATCGCTAGATGGGTTACCAACTCAGTTGGCGTGTCCGTCAGACCTCCCTGGGTAAGAGTACAGTCTTTCTCTCCATCTATCTGCTTCATTTACTCTGTAACATCTTCGGCAGTATGGACTTTATCTTGTTTTGCAGACTCATCCAATGTTACCTAGCCTTCTATGAAGTTCGTGTTCCGAGAGACCCTAAGTTTGCCGCTCGCTTCCTTCGGATTCCGTGTCACCACGCACACCCTTGCGTTAAGCTAACCACTACTACTGCCTTCGTGGCTCAGGACTTTCACCCTATAGACTGCACCCATGCCAGGCGCACAAAAGAGCTGGATGATACGAGAATCATCCAGCTCTATTAACCATTCCGCTAGCGAACATTTCTAATCATCTCATTCGCTTATGATACGGTTTTCTGCAACGTATATAAATTTCTCGAATAAATTTTCCTCAAATATTATTCATATAATCGCATATATTTTAATTGGATCAGTGTGAGGCTGTACCAAAAATATCACCTAAACATTCTTTTTTATATCACTATTCCTTGCCAACCTAATTTATTTTTTCTTTCATCATGATGATGTTGCTCTTTTCAAATGTGAAAGATTAGAAAATAAACCAGCTAATGAAACCAATTAAAATCAGTAAAACTAAACTGTACTTAATCGTAAACTTGAACAATTCGTTGTCTTGTCCTACCAGTCCTACAGCTGCAGCAGCCACCGCGATAGACTGCGGAGAAATCATTTTCGCCATTGTTCCCCCCATGACGTTAACAGCTACCATTGTTTCCGGCGGAATTCCGATTTGTGTTGCCGTTACAGATTGGAGAGGAGCAAATAAGGATCCACTATTCACGACTGAACCGGTTAAAAATACCCCTAGCCAACCAAGAATGGGTGAAAATAGCGGGAAAATCTTTCCGCTAGAAGCAAAAGCAAGACCAAGCGTCGATGACATGCCTGAATACATACAAATATAGGCGAATGCCAGTACGCTGCAAATGGTTAATATAGGTGAAATGAGTTCCTTTCCTGTTTCGACAGCCGTTTCTTTTATCAACTTCCAATCACAGTGTAGTATCAGCAAAGTAAAAATGATCGCTAATACAATAGCTGTCGTTGTTGATGAGAATAAATCAAGTTTAAAAACAGCAGGATACGGGCTTCTTTCAGGCACCACCGGCGCATGCCGGATCACTAGGTTATTTAATCCGGGAATCGGAAAAAGAAGAACAAGTTTATTCAACGGACCGCCCGCTTCAAACAATTTTTTTATGAAAGATAGATTAAACAACGTTACGAATACAGTTAATAATATGAATGGCAGCCAGGCAAATATAATTTTATTAACAGGATATGCTTCCTTTGCTTCTGTTGCTGCCGTCTCTTCTGTCGCTGTTTCCGAGTTGTTTTCAGAGCGTTTCACCTGATAGATTTCTTTTGGTTTCCATACTCTTAACAAAAGAATAAGTGCAAGTAAACTAACAATCGCGGAAAAAATATCTGCCAGTTCAGCTCCCAAGAAATACAATACGAAAGCCTGAGTAAGACTGAATGAGCCACCGCTTACCAGTATAGCAGGGAAAGTTTGGCGTATTCCTTTAAAGCCATCCACAATGAAGATAAGCAAAAAGGCAATCATAAAGCTCACCAAAGGCAGAACCAAAGCAGTGTATCTTGCAACAGAAAGGCCATTTAAACCGGTAAGCAGTGCAGGGATGGTTACCGGTATTCCCATTGCACCGTAAGCCCCGCCTGCAATATTGGCTATCAAGCAAAGTCCTGCAGCATACAAAGGACGAAATCCAAGACCAACAAGAATCGCAGCAGTGATGGCTACGGGCGCTCCAAACCCTGCAGCTCCTTCCAAAAAGGCTCCAAATGAAAAAGCTACAAGCAACACTTGAATTCGCTGGTCTTCCGTTACAGATGAAATACTATTCTTGATAATCGTAAATTGTCCCGTTTTCACCGTTATTTTATATAAAAAGATAGCAGCTAATACAATGGATGCCACCGGCCATATCCCGGCAAGAACACCGTATACGGCAGATGCGGCAACCATAGCAGCCGGCATTTTATAGACGAAAAGAGCCACAGCTCCTGCTGCCAGAACACTTAAGCCACCTGCGACATATCCTTTTAACTTAATAAAGACTAACATAACAATAAAAAGGATGATTGGAATGGCTGCTATAGCAGCTGACAACCAAATGTTGTTCAATGGATTGTATAATTGCTCCCATACACTCATGATCGTTCAACTCCTAATTAGTAATTCCGTTTTATTCTTGCCTTTTAAAATAAACTTAGTCTGAATATTATTGTGAAATATTTCACAATCAATTCCACAATGTTAATATACCATTACTTTGTGAAATATTTCACATTCATTTGTGAATTTAATTTGAACTTTTTTATTTGCTGACTTAAATGAAAATGGTAACCAAAAATCATTTTTCATGATAAAAATCATGAAATCTCTCTTAAAGCGACGGGCAGAAAAAACGAAATTTCCTTTAAATCAAAGACCCTTACATAAAAAAGGGCCTGACATTTAGCCAAGGAAATTAGCCATTATGGAAAATCTCAATCTAGTATGACAGGTAAACTTGTAAAATTTGATAACTATAGCCCTCAAAAAAATGAAAATGAAAAGATTCAATTTAATTGGAATGACCAAACATATTGAAAACTCAAGAATCAAGATTGGGCAACCAGTCCAATATCAATAAATTGATTCTTCTGAATGAAAACGGCATAAAAAAACAAAGGACTTTCATCCTTTGTCTGCTACTAAAATAAGCCGAAAACCAGAAAATTCCATACGGGATTCAGGTATAAAAAATAGTAGCACAAACCATGGTCTGGATTTGTGCTACTTATGTTAGTGTGTTTTGGATCAGTGCTCTTTGATTGATCTCTTTATCATGATCTTTTTTTATTTTTAATCAATCTCAAACGAGAAAAGGGAAGCAATCAGGCATGGAGCTCCAACAAATTGTTGAGCTCCATCCATCATGGTGGGAGCAGGATCCTTAATTGTTTGCGATGACTTGATCCCATACTCCCCCGGTGCCGTAAAGTTTAGTATTAACGCTGTCCCAGCCGCCTAAATATTTTGTAGTAAATAAACCTTCAGGTTGGGTATATTTGTCGGCATATTTTTTGGCTACGCTTGAATCAACAGGGCGGAAACCGTTTTTCGCAAAAATTTCTTGCGCTTCCGATGACCAGAGGAATTTTAAAAACGCTTCTGCAACTTTCCGAGTGCCATGCTTATCAACATATTGGTCTACAACAGCAGCAGGATTTTCAATGGATGTTGTATATTTTGGAATGACTTCTTCGTATTTTTTCCCTGATTTCATCCGGGCAAGCAATTCGTTTTCATACGTAATGATGACATCGCCACTTCCTTTATCAAAGGTGGCCATCGATTCTTCACCGCTTTTATCTAAAGATTTAACATTTTTATAGACTTTGCTGAGCAATTCTTTTGCTTGCTTTGGACTCTTTTTCCCTGTCTTTTCTTCCGAAATTTTCAGCCCGGCTCCGTAAACGGCATTTATGTCCCACTTTGCGCCGCCGGAGGTTTTTGGATCAGGAAGCAAAACTTGCACCCCTGGTTTGGTTAAATCGGACCAATCTTGAATATGTTTCGGATTGCCGCTGCGAACGCCAAGAGCTACGATGGATTTTGTAATAATGCCATTATGAGGGGCGGATTTCCAATTGTGTTTGATCAATCCGGCTTTTTGGATTTTGTCTACATCCCCTTCAAGCGACAAGGCAACAATGTCAGCTTCAAATCCATTGACGACATTTAAAGCTTGTGATCCTGAACCTTGGTAAGATTCTTTAAAATTAACGGTTTGACCCGTTTTTTTCTTCCACTCTTTTTGAAACAAAGGGATAATTTCACCAAATTCATCTTTGATGGTGGAATAGCCTGCAATCGTTAGTGTAACGGTTTTTTTATTATCACTTGCAGCACTGTCGGCTTTACTGGAAGAGCAGCCGGAAAGCGCTACAGCGACAATTAGAGTGATTACTGCAAAAAGCGAAAAAATTTGTTTGTTTTTCATTTTAATCCTCCCTATTCTTAGAAAAATTATAGGTTTATAGGCATTAAATCGACTTTTGATCGATTTTCTAATATCCGTGTTTCTTTAGGTGTGAATACAGAGAGCCGATGTATGAATATGTTTACTTTGTCGCCAGGTTGATACACTTGTTGATTAATGGCCTGGTACGTAAATAATCGAATTCCGTTTAAAAGTTCAATCTCCAAATACCATGAATCACCCCGAAAGTGCACATGTCTGACTGTTCCTTCCTGCCCTGCTTCCGGACGGACAGGGGCATTTTCAGAATGGATTTCTATCCATTCGGGGCGGATGAGAACCTGGACATCCGGACCTTTATACTCCGATAGTTCCGGAAAGCCGTTTAGTGAAAGCGGGGCATCCAGTTTATTGGATTCACCAATAAAAGATGCAACAAACGCAGAAGCTGGTTGGTTATAAATTTCCCATGGGGTACCCTGCTGTTCCACTTGCCCTTTTTGAATAATAATAATTTCGTCAGCAACCTCTATCGCTTCGTCTTGGTCATGTGTCACGAAAATGGTGGTCGTACCAAATTCGTTTATGAGGCTGCGCAGCCAAACCCGGAGTTCCTTGCGGATTTTGGCATCGATTGCTGCAAACGGCTCATCCAATAAAAGCAGCTTGGGCTCTGGGGCAAGCGCCCGTGCAAAAGCGACTCTTTGACGCTGCCCGCCTGAAAGCTGGTCGGGAAATTTATTTTCAGTCCCTTCAAGCCCCATAATGTTTATTAGATTGTGTACGCGTTCTTTGATGACTGCCGGTCTCGTTTTTTTGACTTTTAAACCGTAAGCAATGTTATCAAACACAGTCATATGTTTAAACAAAGCATAATTTTGAAAGACAAAGCCGATTCCCCGTTCCTGGACGGACAATGAATTGGCAAGTTTGCCGTTAAAATAGATCTCTCCGGCATCGGGTTTCTCCAGGCCGGCCAGCATTCTTAAGATAGAGGTTTTCCCACCTCCGCTAGGTCCCAAAAGCCCGACCAGATGCCCTTCTTTAATTTGAAAACTTGCTTGGTTGACCGCTTGAAATGCTCCAAAGCGCTTTTCTAAATTTTTTACCTCGATATGCATACACTCTTCCTTCCTTTCTATTTTTCATCCATTCTAAAACCAACAGAACGAGTATGGATAAAATCCCAAGCAGCAACGCGACACTATCGGCTGCTACGATATTGTTGTTTACTGAATCTTGATAAACTAAAGTGGTAGCAGTCTGAGTTTGATTGATAATATTGCCGGATACGACCAGCACAGCCCCGAATTCTCCAACTGATCTTGCAATGGTGAGAACGAGGCCGTAATACACTGCCCAGCGAATGGAAGGCAAAGTGATTTGAAAAAAAGTGCGTACCGGGCCGGCCCCTAAAGTGGCCGAAGCTTCTTCAGACGAAGTGCCGAGCTCAGATAACACAGGAACAATTTCACGTACCATCAGTGGAAAAGTAACAAAAACGGTTGCCATCACCATGCCTGGAAGGGCAAAAACGATTTTGAACCCTATATTTTCAAAAAACATCCCTAAAACAGTCGTGGGCCCGAACAAGAGAATAATCATTAATCCGCCAATTACCGGTGAAACGGAAAACGGCAAGTCGATCATGATATTGATGAAAGAATGGAGCCATTTTGGAATCCACTTGCCGCGCACGATTTCCAACGACAAGATAACACCGATTACCGCGTTCAGGATTACGACAATGACGGTAATGATAAAGGTGACGGTCAAAGCGTGAATGGCCTCAGGCCTCTTGAATGCCTGAATAACCGGGCCAACCCCGTTTTGAAAAGCCCCGAAGACGATGCTTATAAAAGGCAGTATAAGAATCAGGACAAACAAAAGCACTGTAATGGATATGAAAACCTTTCTCATGCTTGTATGCCCCTCCTTTTTTGAAAACTATTGACCAATAATAAAACAATTAAAGACAGGGTAATGAGTACAATGGCCACAGCAGCGGCTCCCTGCATGTTATTGTTTTCAACTTCACCATAAATAAAAACGGATGCAACCATGGTTTTTCCCGGAAGATTGCCGGATATGAGCGAGAGTGCCCCGAACTCTGACAATGCACGGGAAAAAGCCAGCATACTTCCGGCGATAATGCCTGGAAATACAGAAGGAAGCAGGATTCTAAAAAATGTATAGCCCTTTCCTGCGCCAAGCGTATAACTGGCCTCTTCTTGTGATGGGTCGAATTGCTCAATCAAGGGCTGGACTGTACGAATAACAAATGGAAAGGTCACAAAAACCATGCCGATGATAATGGCTGTTTGATTGTACAGAAGATGAATTCCCATTGTATTAAGCCATTTTCCGATCGGGCTTTGCGGCCCAAGAAGCGTTAGCAGCATCAATCCAGACACCGAAGTCGGCAATGAAAAAGGCAGATCAACCATACTATTGAATAAACTTCGCCCGAAAAAACGATAACGAACCAAAACGAAAGCAATGAAAGTCCCGATAACAGCTTGAATTAACGTAGTGAAAATGCTTAATTTCAAGGTTAATAGAATCGCTTTCCAGGCAATAACCCCTGAAATTTCTTTCCAAAAGGGTTCCCAACCAAGGGAAAAGCCCTTTATGTAAACGGCTGAAATCGGCAAAATGATCAAAATCAACAAATATCCCATAACGACGGACCGTACTGCGATACGGAAACTTTTTATTTTCATACCAACACTCCCTAGATGTCCCAAAGAGAAATACAATATATTCACTTATTCTACTATTCTGAATAAAAAACGGCTGAATATTCACTTTCAAAAAGTTTTGCCAATAGGGGAACATAAATCATAAAATAAGGTTTTACAAAAAGATTTACGTAACTAATTTGTTTGCTGGCGGACGAAATCTATAAAATTTTGTAATTCTGGTTTATCAAAACGGTGCATTTTTTTCACCATAAACAAATCCCTTGTTAAGTGAAAACCGGAAATCTTGATCTCCCTTAACGTTCCATATTGCAATTCCCGTCTAACCGTCAACTTCGGAAGAATACTGACACCAAGATCAGCTTCTACAGCGCTTTTGATGGACTGCATGCTGCCAAGCTCCATTACACTCTCAATCTGGTCCAATACCCCATACTTGTTTAATGCATTTTCGACAATCAGACGTGTTCCCGAATCCGCTTCACGCCAAATCATCTGTTCTTCCGCCAGTTCTTCTATATGGATTTCAGGCCTGTCTTTCCATCGATGATGATATGGCGCAACCAGTATAAGTTCATCTTCAGCAAATTTTTCAATATGGAAGCTGTCGTTATTTACAGCACTTTCAACAAATGCAATATCCATTTGATTGTTTTCCAGCTTGGATAAGATATAGGGCGTATTCCCAATGATCAAACTAAACTTCAGATTTGGGTTAATCTTTCGAAAACTTCCGATAAGTCCGGGAAGCAAATACTCGCCGATCGTTAAACTCGCACCTATGTATAATGTAGCCGTTTGTGTTTTGACTAACTCGGCAACCGACTCTAATGATCTGTTATAGTAATAGATCATTTCCCTTGCATAGTGATAGAGAACTTCTCCAGCCTCCGTAAGATTCAACTTTCCATTGATCCGCTCAAATAGCAAAGTCCCGTATATATTTTCCAATTGATGAATTTGCTTGGTAACTGCCGGCTGCGATATGTTTCCAAGGCGTGCAGCCTTGCTGATACTCCCTTCCTCTACTACTTGACAAAACATTTTTAAATTATCGATATTCATAAACGTATTCCACCTGTGATCCATTGGGTAGGCATGTACCTTATGTTTACCATTAGGCTGTTCATGATCTATGAAAAATCTTTTTGTATTCACATAGATAAACAATATACACTGCATCCCATTACATTGAAGTGTTAAATGACAAAATGCATCAAGTTGGAACCTTTTTTATTTTCCGAAATTTCAAATCCCCCCTGCTCGTCTTCATAAATCCGTTAATGCCAATTGTATTACTTATATTTATACCCTATAACTTTTGAGAAATCAACATGCAATATAAAAATGTATGTGTTCAATTCTTTTCGTCATTCGATTGACGATATGGAATGTTTCGAGAAGTATTTTGGGTTAGCTGAATAGACAAAAATCCATAGCTGGCAAAGATCTCGGCTTCTTTTGTCGAGTAAAAAGTCTAAACATTTTATGGAAAATTGCGCAAAAAACCTTGCATTTGAATCCGTTTTTATGTATAAAAAAACGCAACATCATTAACTTTTACAAGAGATTTCTCCTACCTTTTGGCGGAAAATAAAGAAAATCGCTGGGTCCTTCTTGCTGAAATCATTCCTTTGTGTGAGCTGAAAAAAGTATGGCAGTCCTTCAAGAAAAAGTTCAAAGGAGAAAAGGCAGTAAGAATCGCCTTGGAGCCCACATGAATGGTGGCCCGAGTCTAGGCCGCCTATCATGGACGGAAGATAAGTCCTTGGAGCGAGGGACGAAGCAGGATGTTTCTGAACAAAATGCGGTGAATAAACGAGTCAAATTTGGCTGGCAATGATTCGTTCAACAAGCCCTAAGTAACTAACCAATTTTTCCCCATGAGCAGGGATACCCCCAGCCCTTTTGCTATAAAATCCAAAATGTTTTCTATCTGTTAACATCTATTGTTATCTCCATTTTTAAATCTTAGCTTGATACCATTATAGTGAAGTTTTATTAAAAAGAATTAACGAGACATGCTCAAAAAATTTTGGGCGCAAAAAAAAAGGGAAATAACATCATCCCTCATGCACATTTTTATATACAATATCGAAGAACTTAACAACGCGGCTTATTGCGGTTGTAGGATCAGTTCAACCTCCATACGGCATCATACCGTTCAAAGAATTCATTCCTTTTTTCATATACCTGTTTGTGAACTTCACGATAGTCAATGGTTCCTAAATAATAGAGTGTGTACGGGTCGATTATTCTACTTTCCAATACTCGATTAACTAATATGCCTTGCATTAACCTTAGCTCATGCAATATGCGGTGAGAATTTGATCCTTATCTGGGATATCCTACAAAAAATTATGGCAAAGCTCATCGCTCAAAAAATCGATTATTCCTTTTCGTTTAAACTATATAATTGTTTTTTCCCTGCATTGCGGAAGATATTCGCGAAAGCTTCCTTATTATGGAACCATATAGGAAAGGCATTCCGGATTTTGCATTATCATTTTGATAAAAACAGATTGGCTGAGATGGAGCGGAACTTGGTAGCAATTTGATGAAGATAAAGCTCAAATTCTTTGACAGCGTATCAAAGAAACAGGGCAACAAAATCCCTCTGAAGGTCAGTAAGGGGGATTTTGTTTAGATCGTTAAGATGTCAGCTCGGCTTCAGGTGGCTTCACTACAGTTTCATCATGTTTCTTCCTGACGATAAGCAATGCCAAAGCAGCCACCACGCCTGGTAATGCAAAAGCAATGAAACACATGGCAACCGAGGCTTTCATGGATAAAAGCATACCGCCCATTGTCGGGCCAACCATGCCGCCGAGCCGGCCGACGCCGTTTGCCAGGCCGATGCCTGTTGAACGTACGTTTGCAGGATAATATTGAGAAACAAATGCGTTCAATAAGCTTTGGTTTCCCATTGTACACACCCCGGCGATCGCGATCAGCAAATAAAGGAAGAAAATATTGCTCTTATACCCAAGGAGGGCAAGGCACACAGCGCCAATAATATATAAAACGGTTATCAATGTCTTTGAACCCTTTCTGTCCGCCAAAACACCAATAATAATGGTGCCGAGCAAAGCGCCGCCGTTTAAGAAAATCGCAAATCCGAGGCTTGAGATTAAAGGATAGCCTGCTGTCTCCATCAATTTAGGGAGCCACGTATTCAACCCGTAAATCATAAGCAGCCCCATAAAGTAAACGACGCAGAAAAGAATAGTCGTCAATGCCAGCTTATTTTGGAACAAGCCGATAAATGGGATTTCTTCCGCCTTCATCTCAGGCTCTGGTCCGGTTTCAACCATTTGCTTTTTATAGTCCGAGTCAATTCTGACCAACGTGTGCTCCAATACATCCAATTTCCCTTTACGGATTAAAAATACAGGAGACTCGGGCAGAGATTTAATCATAAAAGGAACAAAGAGCAAAGGAACGATAGAAAACCAGAGGACAGGCCTCCATCCCAATGATGGAAGAAAGATCATTCCGACGAGCGGTGCAAGGATGCCGCCGACCTGGTTCCCGGTCAAAGCCAATGTAATCGCTTTATTTTTATTAGATTTAGGAATATACTCCGTCAGAAGTGAGATTACAGATGGAAGGGCGCCACCAAATCCAATGCCGGCTAAAAACCTGCACCATGAAAATAGTGTAGCATTTGTCGCAAAACCAGAAATAACTGTGGCAACGCTGAAAAAAATAATGGAGATGATAATCAACGGCTTGCGCCCGAACCTGTCAGCCAATAAACTTAAAATAATGGAACCGAACATCATGCCAAAAAGTCCATAGCTGCTCATGAGGCCCGCCTGGATTGGCGACAGGCCCCACTCTTTCGTTAAACTCGGTACCACAGAGCCGAAAACCACCAAATCATATCCTTCAAAAGAAATGGTAAAAAGCCCCCAAAGCAATAAAGTGATATGAAAGCGGTTGAATTTGCTTGCTTCCAAAAAGTTTTTTACTGATAGGCTTGTCATGTTTTCACTCACCTTCCTTTAATTATTTTTTGATGGAACATTTACATCCAATTTATCGTGGTAACGTTTACAATTTTTACCTTGTTCGATTCGGTGTTCCGACATTTGGCGTTCCATACGTATGGAAAGTTTCAACGGTTTTATTTCCCCATGCTTGGCCTTTTGCGCGTTCTGCTTCTGTCCAGGTGATGGGTTCCCAATCCGGCGCAATGATGAAATAGCCACCAGTACAGATTTCAATTCGGGTGCCTCCGGGTTCATATACATACATCGCAAAAGTCTGTTGGATGGCATGTTTGCTTGGAGCAAATTCAATAAAAACACCGTTTTCTAAAAACACATCGGCTGCATGTAATACCGCTTCACGGCTTTCCACGTTATAAGTCAGATGGTGCAGCCTGCCTTTTGCCCCTGTATGGTCAGACGTATAAGCGATTTCATACGCTTTATTCGTTAAATGCAGCCATGCACCGGCCTGTTTTCCAATATCCAGCATGACCTGCTCGCTCAGTTTGCATCCTAATTTTTCACGCATAAAGATCGAGTTTTGGTCCACATCTGATGCAAATAAATTAATATGATCGAGCTGCTTTACACAAACCCCCCTTGAAGTGCATTTTTGCGGCTGGTTTTTTAATGCAGGAACGAGATGAGGCGGCGGATTATACTTTTCTGTTTCATAATACAGTTCCATTTGATGGCCGTCCGGATCGGTAAACCGGTAACTCTTTCCGTGTCCAAAATCCCCTTCGCTCCAGCCAATCCCGTAACCGCTTTCTTCAATAGCCTTGGCACGCCGTTCAAGCGCTTCGGGGCTGTACGTCCGCATGGCCATATGCCCTAAGCCCGGTTCTTTTGACTCCGTTAGTTTCAGGCTGTATGTTTCATAATCCCTCCAAGCCCTTAAATAGACAGATCGTTGTTCCTGATGGACGATTTCCATTCCCAATACATTTTCAAAAAAATGGACACTGTCATTGAGCTTAGGCGTCAACAGCTCCACATGCCCTAAATGAGCTACATCAAGTATCGGTTCTCCCATTCTCGTTCACTCCTTTGTGTATTCAAAATTGTTGAACAATAATGATTATAAAAGGATAAGAGAATAATGTCAATAAAATTCCGAAAATTTAAAATAAAAAGGAACAGCTTTGTAAGGTGCTTATTTATTTCAATTTGACATATTCAAAGAGGATACGTTATATTTTTTGTAGAAATATTTAAACAATTATGTTTCTTTCGAGAAAAATTTAAAGAGAATGAGGTTCAAAAATGAGTACACAAATGGAAAATGCCTATAGGTATATTAAACAGAAGATCTTGAATGGCACTTATAAGCCATCCCAAAAGTTGAATGAAAGCGACCTTTCTGCTGAAATTAACGCCAGCAGAAATACGATTAAAAAAGCATTGCTGAAGCTCCAGCAGGAAAACCTTGTCTCCATTGAAACAAATAAAGGGGCAACAGTGAAGGATTTTACGCTGGATGAAATCGTCCATTATCTTGAGATTCGGGAAGTGCTGGAAGGGCTGATCGCTAAAACCGCCGCGTCCAATATAAGCGATGGGAAATTAGTACAGATGGAAGGGATTTTGGAAGAAATGAGGGGGCACTTGAACCACCAGCGTTTCGACGATTATTCAAAATGCAACTTAGCTTTTCATAATGTCATTTACGAAGCTTCTCCAAATGTGCAGGCCGTTTCAATGGTTCAAACGATTAAAACACAGCTCCGCCGTTTCCAGTTAAAAACCATTTTGGTCCCCGGAAGAAATGAAGAATCATTTAAAGAACACCAAAAAATCTTGAATGCCTTTCAAGTAAGGGATGAGAAATGGGCTGAAGACGCCGTGAAATACCACATTGCGCAGATTAGGCGCACGATTGTGGAAAATTATTCTTTTTTAGTGTGAAAAAATATGCCTCGTTTCAACAGCCTGTAAAGAACTTCCCCCCATTTTGTTTTCCCGTTCGTGCGGGAAGAAACTCCATAAAATACTGACCCGAATACTGCTTTAATTTTTCTAAAAAATTATTATTGACAGAATATTTAGCATCATTTATACTCTGGTTTGCAAACAATTTTGTTGAACAATTTTGTTTAATAAAATCAGCTGGCGGATGAACAGCCGGTTTGTAAATAAAACAACTTATCGAAAATATGCCGGCTGAAGTATTAACGCGAACAAGAAAGCAGATGGACAAAGGGAGGAGAACTGGCATGATTGATAAGAATGAAAACCTGTTGGTGGTAAGTGCCCACGCTGCAGATTTTGTTTGGAGGGGCGGCGGCACGATTGCAAAGTATGCAAAATACGCAAATGTGTCGCTGGTGATTTTAAGCTACGGGGCAAGAGGGGAATCAAATGATCTTTGGAAAAAAGAAGGGCAGACATTAGAAAACGTAAAATCCATCCGCCGCAAAGAAATTGAAGCAGCAGCGGAATGCCTGGGGGTAAAAGATATTGAATTTTGGGACTACGACGATTACCATATGACAATCACCCCTGAAAGAATGGATCAATTGGTTAAAAAAATCAGAAAGGTAAGACCGAACATTATTTTGAGCCATGGCCCGAGGGATGCCTTTAACCCTGATCATGAAACCGTATCCAAATTTGTATTTGATGCAAGCGTTTTATCTACTTCAAACGGCGTCAGGATCGACGGGTACCCGACTGCCAAACAGGCGAAGCTCTTCGGTTTTGAACCACACCAGTCAGAAATCAGCGACTTTAAGCCGGAAGTGATCATCGATATTACCGAAACGTACGAACAAAAAGCTGCCGCCATGAATTGCTTCCAGGCGCAGCAGCATTTAATCCACTATTACAGTGCCAAAGCTGAGTTGCGTGGCAATCATGCAAGACGCTGCTCCGGCAATCATGAGTATAAATATGCGGAAGCCTTTATGCGCTTCTTCCCGTATGTCGGGGGTGAATTTATCTGATGGAAAAATATGTCGTCCGTAATATTGAACGCCCGAAGCAGAAAATTTTAGACGAGTACAAAGGATTAGGAGTTTCCACCATTTATGAAGCACAGGGTAAAATCGGCATCATGGATCCGCAATTAAAACCGATTCTCCCGAATACAAGAATCTGCGGGCCGGCTGTAACAGCGGTTTGTTATGCGGGAGATAACTTAATGATCCATGCGGCCATTGAAGTCTGCAAGCCCGGGGATATCCTTGTTATTACAACAATCGGCGAATGTCTAGCTGGGATGATTGGCGAATTAATTGTATCCGCTCTCAAGAAGCGCGGCGTACAGGGTATCATTATTGATTCCGCCATACGTGATACTGCAGAAATTAGGGAGATGGGCTTTCCAATTTGGACAAGGGCCATTTATTCGCAAGGTACGACAAAAACGAAGGGCGGCTGGGTGAATGCCCCGACCGTATGCGGAGGCGTCAAAGTCCATCCCGGTGATTTGATTGTGGCAGATGATGACGGGGTCGTGGTGGTACCAAAAAAGGACATCCAATCTTCCCTTGAACTATCGAAAAAAAGAGTGCTGAAAGAAGCCGCCACTAAAGAAAAGATTGCAAGAGGAGAATTGAGCCTTGATTTCTACAACCTCAGGCCGGTATTGGAAAAAGAAAAGGTTGTATATTATGAAAATGAAGATGAACTTCATCATGCTTTAAAGCAAGCACTTAAATAAAGGGGAGGTATAGAGGATGGCAAAACGCGAGGTACTTCATGTCAGAGGATCCCATCATCAAAATCCAATCCCGACGGCTGTCAAGATTGGCAATATGGTCTATACTTCAGCCATTATCGGGTCGGACCCTGAAACAGGCGAGATGCCGGAAAGCGTGGAAGAAGAAGTTGCAAACCTTTTCCATTACATGAGGGAAATTATGGAGCTTGCCGGGGGAACAACCGATGATATCGCTCATTTAAGCGTTTCTGTAACGAACCGTGAATATAAAAAAGTGGTCAATGTCGAATGGTTGAAAATGTTTCCAGATGAAAATAACCGTCCCGCCCGGCATACGACTGTCCAAAACCTCAGAGAAGGCCTCAGGGTGCAAATTGAAATGACAGCTGTTTTATCTTAAAATTCGGATATTCCATACGACTCCTGCAGGAAAATGTTTACCAATACCTGCAGCAGAGACTTTCATGATATAAAAAGAAAGGATCTTGTACGATGGATACAGCAACTGTACCGGTTATCGGTTTTATCGGCTTTGGGGAAGCGGCCTTTCATATCAGTAATGGGCTGAAAAATGCAGGGATTCAAACCATCCATGCTTTTGATGTTATGGCGGATGACCCGAATGCAGGCGTCATGATTAAAAAAAGGATGGAAACGGCCGAGGTTCATAAATGTAACTACTTAGAAGAACTTCTTGAAAACAGCGATATCATTTTTTGTGCGACAAGCGCAAAATTTGCACTTAGCATTGCCCAGCAGGCAGCAAAAGCGATTACGAAGGATAAAATTTATGTCGATTTGAATTCTGCATCACCGAGCACTAAAAAAGAAGTGGCAACTGCCATCGGTACAGCGGGAGGATTATTTGCCGATGCCGCTGTCATGGCGCCGGTCCCGCCCCACGGCCATAAAGTTCCGATGCTTGTCAGCGGATCCGGAGCGTTACAATTTGCAGCCTTGATGAAAACCTATGGGATGGACATTACGTTCATCAATGAACAAGCCGGCAGCTCATCGGCTATGAAAATGTTCAGAAGTATTTTCATGAAGGGATTTACTTCTCTCTTGCTTGAAACATTGTCGGCGAGCTATCAGGCGGGAGTGGATAAAGAAGTCCTGGCATCCATTCAGGAAACCCTTTCCGGATCAACTCTGGAGGAACTGGCCAACTTACTCATTACCCGTACAGCGATTCACGCTGAACGAAGAGTGACAGAAATGAGTGAGGTCGTTGCAACCTTAAATGAAATGAAACTTGACTCCACGATGTCACAGGCAACAAAAACGAAGCTGCAAAATATTGTCCATATGGATTTGAAAAATTATTTTGGCGGCAAAGTGCCTGCAAACTACTCGGATGTACTGGAAGCGATAGAAGAACTTTCGAAAATTAAATAAATCACCATCAGGCCCCATGCAACTTGTATGGGGCCTGAACTTAGCTTTTCTAATTACTCCATCTTCATAGCTTTGGATCTTTCCAGAGATTTTTATATGGGCTAAATTGTAAATCATTTTAAAATGTTATACCTTTCGCTGTTCTCAGTAATGTGCCATCGGTATACAATCGATACACATTTAGACTGTGAAATCCTATATGATTTGTTAAAAGTTCTGCAAGCAGCAGTAAGATTCCGTATTGTTTCGGTAAAAGCCAACTAGGCTATCGTGTACGGATCCGTATACGATACCCAATTTAAGCCCGACGCATATATACACGGACGGTGATGGGGGCAAAGATCGCCACGATAACAGCGGCCCCGATGAGAGAGACAGCGAAATCCTGTCCAATCGTTCCGGCATTGATCAGATCGCGGACAGCAGTAATAATATGCGAGATCGGATTGATCTTCGCAAACCATTGGAGCCAGTCTGGCATCGTCTTGACTGGCACAAAAGCATTAGAAAGAAACGTAAGCGGAAACAGCACAAGCATCGAGATTCCTTGTACGCTTGAAGCCGTACGCGCAATCACGCCAAAAAAGGCGAAGATCCAGCTGATTGCCCAAGAGCACACAATCACGAAAACCGCAGCGATGACGACATAACCCAGTCCCCCTTCTGGACGATAGCCTATAATATACCCCATTACAAAAGTGAGCACTGTCGCGATGGTATATCGGATGGTATCTGCCAACAGAGCTCCCGCCAACGGAGCAATCCGTGCAATAGGCAGCGACTTGAAGCGGTCGAAGACACCCTTATCCATATCCTCGCGCAATTGGACTCCGGTAACAATGGACGTCCCTATGACAGTCTGCACAAGAATGCCGGGAATGATAATCGGCAAATAGTTATGTACATTTCCCGATATGGCTCCGCCAAAGATGTAGGTAAACATCAAGGTGAAGATGATTGGCTGAAGCGTGACATCGAATAATTGCTCAGGTGTGCGCCGAATCTTCAGCAAACCTCGATAGGCCATCGTTAACGAATTGCGGACCGCCTGGCCAAAGCTTGTTTTGTTTTTTAATTGGCGATTCACATTTAGTTGATTGGAAGTGCTTTTCATACTCTTACCCCCTCTATTTCATTGAATGTCTCCGATGTTTCTTCCTTCACGCTTTGACCAGTAATGGCTAAAAACACTTCGTCAAGAGTCGGCTTCTGGACACTCAATTCGGCCAAGTGGATTCCTGCCTCGCGAAGAGCGATAAGCAAATCAGTCACTCGATCTGCGTCCGCCATCGGTGCCGTAATCTTACCCATTTCCAACGACACATTTGATCGGACTTTGAGCACCTGTTCAACGGTCTGACGCGCATTTTCGATATCTTTTGCATTTTGGATTTTCAATTGCAACGACGAACTGCCGACTGAGGCTTTCAGCTCATCTGCTGTTCCCTCGGCAACGACTCGGCCACGATCAATCACCGCGATTCGATCAGCCAGTTCGTCAGCTTCCTGTAAATACTGGGTTGTTAACAGTACGGTTGAGCCCTGCTTTACCAATCGCCGGATGGTATCCCACATTTGATTACGGGTGCGTGGATCCAATCCTGTAGTCGGCTCGTCTAAGAAGATGAGCGGCGGCTGTGCAATCAGGCTTGCTGCCAGATCCAGCCGTCGCCGCATGCCGCCGGAGAAATGTTTCAGCGGGCGCTTCGCCGCTTCCGTCAAACCAAATTCCTCCAACAACTCCGCCGCTTTGCGCCGTGCCTCTGTGCGGCTCAGCCCTAGCAGTCGAGAAAAAATCACTAAATTCTCGATCGCGCTGAGCGACTCATCAACCGATGCATACTGACCAGTCACGCCAATCAACTGACGCACGATTTGCGGTTCCTTTACCACATCGTAGCCAAAGATGTATGCCGAACCTGCGTCCGGTCGCAATAAGGTCGCCAGCATTCTGACTGTGGTAGTCTTTCCTGCCCCATTCGGCCCAAGCACGCCGTAGATTGCACCAGCGCGCACATTCAAATTTACGCCATCAACCGCACGTTTATCGCCAAAAGTTTTAACGAGTCCGTGCGCTTCAATGGCCCAATCACCATTGTCTGGCAATGTTTGGTTTAAATGTTTCATTTCCATACCTCCTCTATAACTGCGCCCATGATAACAGCCATTTATGAACTGAATATGAACTTCCAAGTCCAAAGGCTTTCCCTTTTTTATTCATATTTAGTTCATAAAGAAGGAGTATGCTAAAAAAAATTAAATATTTTTAAAGGATGCAAAATGAATCATCACCTTGAAAAAGGAGTGAAAAGTCATGGCAAAAATTTTGATTGTAGACGACGACCCTCATATTCGTAAATTGCTTCAGGTCATCTTGGCCGAGGAAGGCTTCACGATTCTTGAGGCGCAGGATGGGAAAGACGCGTTATCCCTGCTTGATTCCGAAAAAGTCGATCTCATCATTCTCGATATCATGATGCCAAATATGGATGGCTGGGACCTTTGCGAGAACATTAGAGCTTATTATTCTGATTCTCTCCCGATCTTGATGCTGACTGCAAAAGGAGAAACGGCCCAAAAAGTAAAAGGCTTTAATCTTGGGGCAGATGACTATTTGGTTAAACCATTTCATCCAGCTGAATTGATTGCTAGAATAAAAGCATTGCTCAAACGTTACCAAATCATCATTTCAAATAAGGTGAATATTGGAAATTTTGAGCTTGATCGCTCTACATACCAAGTGTTTGATGGCAAGAACGAAATTACATTGCCACTTAAGGAATTTGAACTTTTATATAAGCTTGCAGCACATCCCGGCAAAACCTTTTCAAGAGAACAGTTGATAGAGGATATTTGGGGTTACGATTACGAAGGGGATGAACGAACTGTAGACGTTCACATTAAACGTCTTCGGCAGCGTTTTTCAGATGAGAACTGTCCTTTTAAAATTACTACGATTCGCGGGCTCGGTTATCGTTTAGAGGTGAAAAAATGAAAATCATCAAGTTTTTAAAAAAAAGCGGCGAAGTTTTAGCCGTTTTATGCCTATTATTTTTATGCTGGACAGCGGCGTTTTTCATCACCTCATGGCTTCTTCATGCTTTTTCAATCAATCGTTTATCTTTCTATATGAGGGAGATTGTCGATTCATTTTTGGGATTTTTTCTCTTTGGTCTTATCATGTATGGTATTTCCCAAATTAGCTTTGTTCAAAAAAAGCAGAGCCTTTTTTTCCGTCCCTTGATTGATGCCATGAAAAAAATGTCTCAAGGGAATTTTAATATTGATCTTTCTTCCTACAAAGAAGAGCTTGGGAATCGAAATCATCCTTTTCATGAAATAGTAGAAAGTATTACCCAAATGGCAAAAGAGCTTGGAGAAATGGAACAAATGCGCCAAGAGTTTATTTCCAACGTTTCTCATGAAATCCAATCACCTCTGACATCCATTTCGGGATTTGCTCATGCTTTAAAAAATGACCATTTATCTCATGAAGAACGTAGACAGTACCTGCAAATCATTGAGATGGAAAGTATTCGGCTTTCAAAGCTTAGCGAAAATCTGTTAAAGCTGACTTCATTAGAGTCAGCTCATCCGCCGTTTCAACCCAAAACATATCGTTTAGACCAACAATTACGCAGAGTGATCCTTTCGATGGAACCACAATGGAGAAATAAAGACCTTGAAATGGATGTTTCTTTAAATAAAATGACCATCCATGCAGATGAAGACCTGATGGATCAAGTTTGGATTAATTTAATCCATAATAGCATTAAATTTACACCAAATAATGGAAAAATAACGGTAAAAACATTAAAAAAAGATATGGATACGATAGAGGTAATCATTAAAGATACAGGAATTGGGATGACAAAAGAGGTTCAAATGCGTATATTTGAGCGTTTCTATAAAGCCGATCCATCAAGAAACAGATCAAAGGGCGGGAGTGGATTAGGACTTTCCATTGTAAAGAAAATCATTGAAATGCATAAAGGGGATATACAGGTCGAAAGTTCACCTAAAGAAGGCACGGAAATGAAAGTAATATTACCAGATACACAATCCTAACACATAAAAGTAAATAAAAGTTTACAATTATTTTAACAAGGATACCGTTTTTTGAAAAACGGTATCCTTCTCGTTTCATTGCTTTCATATTCACTTATTCTTTTATACAAAAAAACAACCTATTATAGAAAAAACTCATTTACTTATGATACGTTTCACCTTAACCCCTTAAACGACGAATTTTTATACTCTTCATAAGGAAGAGCCTAACTTGTCTTTTCACAATGAAGTTATACTCATCAAAATTCTCCGGATTTCATTGTTGTACTGCTTCAACCAGTTGATCACATCACGACATACTTCTTCGCGATTAATCCCATTTAACATCTCATGTCTTCCATCTTGATAGAGTTTATAGCTGACGTTCTGAATACCAGTTTCTCGAAATTTAAGATGTGTGTGTTATTATAATTCAGGCTAAATCAACTAAAGAATACACTCTCTTTCAACTAGATCTATCAGTTGTTTCAATTGCTGTACACAGTGATCTAATGAAAGCGAATAGTAACGCTATGTACTCTTTTGTTCTATTTTCACGAGATGATTGTCGCGCATGATTTTTAAATGATGGGAAATCGCCGGACGAGACAGATTCGAGTGCTCGGCAATTTCATTTCGACTAATACCTGTTCATAGATGAAAAGGCGAAACCGGTAGGTATAGTGCTGACGAGAACAAATGGACTCAAAAGAAGCCGTAAAGACTTCTCCGCAATTTAGGCATCTATATCTTTTGACATAGACCTGTAAAAATAAAGGCTTGTTAAGAATAGGTAAGTCTCGTACTTTTCTTGTCCTTTTGTCATGGACAAACGACGAAAGAAAACCACAATGAAGGCAACGCTCTTCCTCCGCTTTTTTCTCAACTATATAGTGAATTAGAAAAATTTCTTGATTAACAACTTCAAAATCTGGTAATTCTAGTGATGCGGAAAACACTGACAGAATCTCCTGTTATGTTTATTGGACGCTAATATTATTGCCAGGTATATCTGTTAGTGTTTTTTTATTTTTATCTAAAATCACAAAATGTTATGATGAATCTCTTAATCAACTCAGGATGATGGGTTTATGGAGGCTTAATTAGTTTCAAAATAATCTTTAATCAATCTAAAAAGTACTGGTAAATCGCCACGTTCTCTAGAAGTATAATTTTTTGCGATTAAAAACTTATTGTAATTATTGTCTAGAAAATCATATATTCTTTTCTTTTCTGCAAAGGTAACAAGTTCCATAGGCTCAAGTATTGAAAATTCTTCACTTTTAATTCTAGATGACATTGAGTCCTCTTTAAATTTGAACTTATTAAATACTTCTATTAAATTTTTGTTCCCTGACTTAAATATTACTTCCTTTACCGATTCATAGTATTTCTTAGGATTTAAACAGTCTTCCATTTCTGTTGGTTGAAAGTATCCAGATTTAGAAACTGATTGAAGTTTTATATTTCCCTCTCTATCTGGTTGTATTCTTGCTAGCTTTAATTTCCCCTTAACATCACTACTTATTTCTAAATCATGAACTATATCATCTGTATCAATAAGACATAGTACTTTACTCTCGATTGCCTTCTTCTCATCTTTTTCCAAAAAAGGAGTAAATAAATACCTGTAAATTTTTATTACGTTTCCGCATCCTCCAACACTTAATAATTTTAGATTTTTCACTTCACTTAAATAATGAGATAAATAAAGTTTATCGTCACTGCCTTCGCAAATAATCCAGTGATTTTTATCTGCTCTTATAGAACTTAATATTGAAGCAGTTAAATCAAAATAACTTTTCATTTGTATATCTTCAGGTAAAGAACCTCTTTTTTCAAAGTAATTATTCAAATCATATGTATTAATATTTATTTTGTTATCTTCCTTTAACTCCACGTGTTGAACATTACCTAGACTTGTAATAGGTAATGAACCATACCAATGTGTTGTTAATATTAACTGATTTTCTCCAACTAAACTTTGTAATCTTTCAAATTGACCAAAAGCTTTAGAAATATGAAGCGAATTCTCAGGTTCATCTATAGCTAAAATGATTTTTCTTTTATTATATTTTGTATTATTCTGTAAAAAAGCAGTAGCTATATCAATTAAAGCAATCCTTTGTTCACCTGAGCTTAATTCATATATTTCTTTTTTATCTTTTTTTAATGTTCTAATAGAAAAATATGCTTCTAATATTCTATTTCTTACATCTGATGGTGTTAGATTTTTCTTATAGCCATGTTCAACCTTATATGCATAACTTGGATCAATCTTCCCAATAGTATCATTGATTTTATTCATATATTCATCTAAATTGTGGTTTAAGTAATCCATTAAACTTATCTTTTTGATTCTACCATTTCCATTTTTACTTGAAAAACTTTTTTCATTTAATATGTGGTCTATCTCTTCTAATATATCTGTACTCATTAAGTCTTGCATTTCTCTATTTTCAATTTTTATAACTTCACTAGTAATTGACTCTACTGGTACGTATATATATGAATAATATGATTTAATGTTATTAATTAATCCTATGTCTCTACAATCCATGCCACTCGATTCTAACTTTTTTTCTAAATCTTTTGTAAATGTACTATAATAAACCTTTGATTTTTCTTGCATACTAATTCCTAAAGTAAAAAACAGAAAATCTTCTTGTCCGTATCTATACTTTAGTTCATCCCTAAATTCAAAAAATTTCCTAAATACATTATTCTTTAAATTACCATTAGCTTCCTCAGTAACATTCCAAAAATAGTCACTTAATAATATTAACAAATCATAATATTCCTTTTTAATATTATCTTTTATGTCATTTTTATTTATTAAAAAAATAGGTGCTATAAATGCTTCATCCGCCTTTGTGTTCTTGGTATGATTCCAATGCGCATTATTGAAAAAAGTATTTAAACTTTCTAATACAGAGCTTTTTCCAACTGCGTTGTTACCAATAAACAAAGTAAACGGATTTTGGTAATCATCACATATAGGGATAAAATTTAAACCTTGATAAATCTTATAATGTCTACATAATAAGCCTACTATCAAAAAAACATCCTTCCTTTTAATCGAGATCCTATATTCAATATTTTAGCAAAAATATATACAAAGCCATATTTTTTATTGCAAACTTCATTAATTATAAAACCCCATTCACTTATGATACGGCTCCCCTCTCATAATCCGAAATGCTCGATACACTTGTTCGAGTAAAATGAGGCGCATGAGCTGATGAGGGAAGGTCATTTTAGAAAAGGAGAGGGTTTCGTCGGCTCTTTTTAGCACTTGGCTGCTTAATCCAAGAGAGCCTCCGATGATAAAAGCGATTTTGCTTTTACCGTATGTAGTGAGCTGATCGATGTGGGCAGAAAATTGTTCCGATGTGTACATTTTCCCCTCGATGGCAAGAGCGATGACATGAGTGTCCGGATGAAGTTTTGCCAAGATGCGTTCGCCTTCTTTTTGTTTGACTTGCTCCATTTCCGATTCACTTAATGTTTCCGGAGCTTTCTCGTCCGCTACTTCGATGATTTCCACTTTTGCATAAGCGGACAGCCGTTTTAAATATTCTTCGATTCCTTGTTTTAAATACTTTTCCTTTAATTTACCGACCGTGACAATTGAGATATTCACACTTTCTCCTCACTTTACAAACAAGTTATTCACAGCACTTATCCACATATCCACATTTTTTATCCACATATTGTAGGGGAATATTAGTTTGCCACAACATATATCGCCCGGTTTTGACAATATTCACAGGTTGTTGACAATTGTTGCTCCTCCGGCAGTTTCTCCATGTTCGGAGCCGTTCCATGCTCGTCAATGGCAATTTCTAATGCCAATTCCACATGTTCTTCACAACAATAAATCATTTGAATCCCCTCCTCTAAAAATGCTTTTTGTCCATAGTTTAAACCATTGCCGGCGTGTCCAAAAACCTTTTTCGACAGGCCTTTCACTTCAACAAACGAAAAAAAGAATGAGCGTCCTATCGAATAAAAGCTGTGCGAAACAATAGTATCCCCCTTCTAATAACCCGATCAAAACTCATGAAGTGCCGGAAAGTCCATTATCAGTAAAAAAGAGCGGAAATGGATTCCGCCCCTTTGCTTCAGAATTTAGAAGGAATTCTCACTTGTTAATTTTACAGTTGTCGTTTTCAGTTTTCCTTCCCGATAAAATTTGACTGTGATGGTGTCTCCCGTTTTCTTATTGTTATACAGGTATTTGCGTAGTCCGAGAATGTCATGGATCTTTTGATCATCCAGCTGAACAATGACATCTAATTCCTTTAATCCAGCTTTATCTGCCGGTGAATTAGGCAAGACTTGTTCGATCATGACGCCATCTTTCACATTGCTCGGCAATTTCAATGTTTCTTGTTGATGGTAGGCGGAAATTTCGTTTACATTCCTTAAGGTTACACCCATTGCCGGACGTTGTATTTTCCCGTACTTTTCAAGGGAGTTTATAATTGGCTCAGCGTAATTGATTGGAATGGAAAATCCGATGCCTTCCACTGCTTCTTGGGAAATTTTCATCGAATTGATTCCCACCACTTGACCAGCTAGATTGATCAAAGCGCCGCCGCTGTTTCCTGGGTTGATGGCTGCATCCGTTTGAATAACTTCTGCTTGCCAATCTTCTACGCCGTCTTGATCGATATCGACCGGAACGGTTCGTTCAAGCCCAGACACAATTCCTTCGGTAACAGAACCGGAAAATTCCAGTCCAAGCGGGTTTCCGATAGCGATAACCGGTTCTCCTTGTTTTAAAGCACTGGAATCGCCAAATTCCGCCACTTTCTTCACGTGCGAACCGTCAATTTCAAGAACGGCCAAATCCGTCCATATATCCCCGCCGCGGACTTTGGCTGGAACTTTTGTGCCGTCTGCCAGGGTGACTTCCAATTTTTCAGCCCCTTCAATGACGTGATAGTTGGTGACGATAAAAGCACGGTTTCCCACTTTTTTATAAATCACACCTGAACCAGATCCAGCTTCTTCTGATTTCGTTTCTCCTGTATCCCAAAAGCTGGTTGATTGAATGTTGCTAATTCCAACAACGGCATCCTTTGCCTTGCTGACCGCTTTCGTCACATCCGTTGTCACATTCACCGATACTTTTTCATGACGGACTGTTTGATTCGTTTCGGTATTGTCTGTACCCGTGCCACTGTTCAAAATAGATTGATCCGTTAATCTCGGCAGCGCTATAAGGACCAAGAGCGCTCCCACAATAAGCCCAGCTAGGCTGGCTAAAAAATAGCCTCCTTTTCCTCGGCCTGTCTTTTTTTGGGCCGGGTCCTCATCGTAAAAGCCCATTGCCTATCATCCTTTCTCTTATCGCTTTCACCTGTTAGTTTATTCTTCCTTTTTTCCTATAAGAATAACCCCTCATAGTGAAAAAAGGATGAAAACATCCGCTTTTATTTTAAACAATATCGGAATATTCACAAAGCGATTTGCCTTTCCCATCCCAAAAATATGACGGGTCGTTATGTATTAGGCTCTAGCTGTCGAAAAAGGCAATGGAATCTTTGCGGCTTATGATATGCTCATAAGCTGATCCAGATCTATTTCTTGACCAGGAATCTATAAAGAAGCCGTTCACACTAGAAAATAAGCTTGCTTCTCGAAGCACCGTTTCAATGAAAAAGTTCTTTGCCGACAGAACCCTATCATCGGTTATAAAGAAAACTGTACAAAACAAAGAAGTGAAAAAGAATCTAATACATCTGGCGCTATGAAAAGTGTTGCTTTATACTGCCGTCAAAGTCGTCGGGATTTTAGGATCGGTATCCATCAGCCTCACTTGCTCTCCAACAACGATCCCGCGCTGTTCCAGTGTTTGAGAAACGCTCATTCTTGCCAGTTCTTTCATGTTATTGTCTTGACTGAGGTGAGCAAGATAGATTTGTTTTGTCCGATCGCCGATGACTTCACTCATAGCCAAAGCGGCGTCTTCGTTGGATACGTGTCCCACATCGCTCAAAATTCTCCGTTTAATGTTCCAAGGATATTTCCCCATCCGCAGCATTTCCACATCATGATTGCTTTCAAAAACAAACACATCGGCATTCCGGATCGTTCCTTTCATGCGGTCGCTTACATATCCGGTATCGGTAATTAAAGCTAGTTTTTTTCCTTCATGATGGAAAATATAAAACATCGGCTCCGCTGCGTCGTGGGATACCCCAAAAGACTCAATGTCGCAGTCTCCGAATGTCTGAACCGATTCCATTTCAAACACAAATTTTTGGTCAGTAGGGATTTCTCCGACCAGCCCTTCCATCGCTCTCCATGTTTTTTCATTCGCATAAATCGGAAGCTGGTATTTGCGGGCCAGCACTCCCAAGCCTTTAATATGGTCGCTGTGTTCATGCGTGACCAAAATACCGGTCAAATCGCGAATATTGCGGCCTATTTTCGAAAATAATCCTTCCATTTGCTTTCCGCTTAAACCTGCATCGACTAAAAACGAATGCTTATCTGTTTCTACGTAAATGGCATTTCCAGTGCTTCCGCTGGCAAGTACACTAAATTGAATGGCCATGGTATCCTCTCCCAATTCATTCTTTATCTGTTTGCTGAATAGAGCCATCAAAAGCGTTGACAAATAGATGGTTCACTTTTCCTCTATGTTCGATGGCAAAATGCCAAGTAGGGGAAAGAACTTGAGACTCCGTTAGCTGAACCAACGTATAATAGCCGAGTTCGGCTTTTTTAATCGTACTGTTCGGCTTCAGCATTCCATTTTTATATAAATTATTGACTGCTTGCGTTGCCGGAAGGACGCTTTCTTTATTATTTTCTTCGATTTCTTCCAGCATGGTCTGTTCATAAGAATCAATTTCATTGTTGTCATTTACTTCAAACAATATCTGCCCGCTGCCGTTTTTAAAAAGCTTATTTCCTTTGAATACTTGAGAAAAAATGATTTGGTTTTGATCCTTGTCGTAACCCCAATATTCATAATGATCTCCATACAACACTTCTTCTTTTACAAACTTCTTTAGATTTTCCTTCCAATCTTTATCTAAAGGAATCGATTTATCCAAATGGGAAACGATCATCGTTTGATCGCTCGTCAACGCTGCTTTTTGTTTATTCAATCCGGCTACTTCTTTTTTGGTAAATGTTTTGGCTTTGGCAGTAATCAGAGGGGTTTTCCCCACCTCGCCCGGCAGCTTATCGTATTTAATATCATCGTTTTTTAGTTTGTCTTGAATAGACGATTCTTCGATAATATCAAATTGGCTGGCCGAATGTTTGTTCAAAAAAACCGTCAGCAAAAAAATATCGAGTATGAAAAAAACAAAAATAAAAATGGTTTTCGTTTTACTCCAATCCACTTTGATTCCCTCCTCCCGAATTTTTATTCGTGAGCGGGAACCATGACTCGCCGTACTTATAGTACCAAGCCGGCTCCAAGATCAATATTTTAGGGGTTTTTGGACTACGGATTAATTGGTAGCCAATTTCCATATCCTCCAGTAAATCCGGATTAAAATCCGGCTGTTTGGAAAGAAAATCCAATGCCTCCTGAGCAGACGGCAACGTGATTTCCACTGTTTCCGATGGCAGCGAAATATTAAGAGTAAAGTAAGGGCGCTCATATTTATAAATTTTCTCTTTTCCCCAATATTGCTGAATTTCCGCCATTCCATTTTCATTAAAAACGGGATACCCATTCACGAAAAGCCGATACACAATCTTTGACTCCTTCAAGTCGCTGTCAAAATAACGATATTTATCTGTCCAGCCGCCATGTTCATTCACAAATTGAATGCTTTTCCCCATTAAATCATTCAGATCGGATATATGGCCCAGTTCCGCTTCCTGGGCAGGGTTGACATAAAACATCATATTATTGGTGTAATTGACCCTCATCAAACTCGAACCATCCGTATATTCTTCCCCTTCGGAATTGACATTCTTTTTCACAAAATGGGGATCGCTAAAGAGGGCATCTTTAAATTTTTCGGTTTCTATAAAATCGGGAATATATTTATAACGAATCATCGTTGTTTTTTCTTTCGGCAAGTAAACGGTGCCGGTTTTAAACTTATAGGCGCTGTATTCCTTCTTGTCATTGACTTTGGTTAGATAAATTTTTTTCCATTCTTTCAGTTGACTGGAAGCGATTGTGGTTTTATAAACAGCTTTGTTATGAACAGATACGAAATAGACCGTTGCCTCACTTCCAGCCGTGTTCATATCGTTCAAAATAATATGATCAAAAGTGCCGTTGGGCAATTTCTTATCTTCAAAGTGCAGTACATTTTGATACATTTTGAGCGGAACTTGTGCCGAATATTCAATATCCACTCGGCCGTTTCCATTGACCAGCCTTTGCAGTTCCTTCTGGTTGAAATAGCGAGATACATTGCGGAAATCATAAAATTTCCACTTCATCAATTCCTTCATCATGGTATCGATATCTCGCTCATTCACAGTGCCGTAATGTGCACCCTCTTTATGGAAGATGATCTTGACAGGTTTAATTAAACTGGAAGCATCGCGATTTTCGCTAATCTCTACTTCATATAAATAGTGATTGTTAATCGTCTCATAATCCGGCTGATACGTCCATATGTTCCACGTTAAAATCGCGCTGGCAACCACCAACACTGCTAAAATGACGGATTTGATGTTTTCGTACTTCTTCATGACCAATCTTCCTCTTCTGATGGTTCATATGGCAACGTCAAATAAATAGTCGTACCTTTTCCTTCCACACTGGTCGCCCAAATTTTTCCGCCATGAGCAGTGATCAACTGTTTAGCGATTGCCAGTCCCAGTCCTGTTCCTCCCATTTTACGAGAACGTGCTTTATCCACCCGATAAAAACGCTCAAAAATCTTATCCAAGTTCTTTTTCGGTATACCCATTCCTTGGTCTTTAATGCTGACCTCAATATAATGATTCTTTTCTTCCGCCTTGAAAGTAATTTGACCGCCTTCCGGAGAATATTTCAAGGCGTTGGAAATAATGTTGTCCAGCACTTGAGTCAATTTGTCCGGATCAAACTCGACATATAACGGATAGTTTGGAAGTTTTCTTTCAAAAACGACATGCTGCTCTTTCGTCATTTCAAAACGATCAATAATTCTATGGAAAAACTTCACAAAATCTAGTTCTTCTTTTTCCAGTTTAAAATCGGTATTGTCCATTTTTGAAAGCTGAAGAAGATCATTGACAAGCCGAATCATTCGTTCTGTTTCATTTTGCGCGACTTCTAAAAACCGCGGTGCAATTTCCGGATCTTTCCACGCTCCATCTGCCAGCGCTTCTAAATAGCTTCGCATCGTGGTTAATGGAGTCCTCAGTTCATGGGACACATTGGCGACAAACTCTTTACGTTCCATTTCGATTTCTTCTTGTTCTGTAATATCATGCAGAACGACAATCAGTCCGTTTAAAAACCCGGTTTCTTTTTGTAAAATCGAAAAATTGGCTCTTAAAATATAAGGGCGATCTTTCGTGCTGAAATCGAGATTAATGGAATCTTTCATATTCAGCAAGTCCTCAAATTCATATTGGCCCTCTAAATGAAGCAGAGTGACAATCGATTCGGACATTACTGTTTCACGTGAAACATTCAACATTTCAGTAGCCGGCTTGTTGATTAAAATAACGCGCCCTCTTCTGTCGGTCGCAATGACGCCGTCTGTCATATAAGATAATACGGAAGATAATTTTCTTCTCTCGCTTTCAGTGGAAGCTTGGGCCTCTTGCAAACGTTTTGTCATATTATTAAACGTTATCGCCAGCTGACCGATTTCATCATTGCCATATACTTTTACTTTTCTCGAAAAATTCCCTTTTCCCATTGCAAGGGCCTGCCGCCTCATTTCAGTAATCGGTTTTGTAATCGTATTGGCAATCAAAATACCGAGAAAAGCAGTTATCAATAAAGCGATGATGGTTCCTGATATAAAGATTTGATTAATTTCATTCATTTGTTTAAAGACATTTTCAATTTTGGCAACCAGATAGACGGCCCCGATTACCTCTTTATTGGAGACAATGGGGGAGGTATACACCCAAATGCGGTTATGGGTCTGCTGATCCAAATATATCTTGTCTTCTTCCGAACCGACAGCAAGCGTTCTCTTGACCGCCAGCTCTGTTGTTCTTTGTCCGACAATTCCTTGGTTGTTAGGATCAGAAGTCCCGATAATCCGATTGTGGTTATCAATCACTCGCACTTCTGACACGTCAGAAGCTGCAAAATCCCCCAAAATTTTGCGAATGTCTTTTTCTAATGTCGCCGAATTTTCATTCCGGTCTTTGAGCATTTCTTCGCGCAAATTATACTCTAGTAAGTTGACTCGTTCTTTCAATGAGTTTTTAAAATTGGTGACAAGTTTTGTTTCCAGTTCACGGACAAAATAAACCCCGATCACCTGCGTGGCAAACAAAATCAAGAGGACATAGATCACAACAAATTTGACCCGGATTGAGCGAAAAAAACCAACTTTTTTCATCGAATTCTACTCCTGATCCGGAGTGCGCAAATAATAACCTACTCCACGACGTGTTACAATCCATGTCGGGTGGCTTGGATTATCTTCAATTTTTTCACGCAAGCGTCGGATGGTGACGTCTACTGTCCGAACATCCCCGTAATAATCGTATCCCCAAACCGTTTGAAGCAAATGCTCTCGGGTCATAACTTGGCCGATATGTTTTGCCAAATAATGGAGCAGTTCAAACTCGCGATGTGTCAATTCAATGGTTTCTCCACGTTTTGAAACAACATATGCATCAGGATGAATGACTAATGGTCCAATCGTAATCTCACTGTTATTCTCTTCTTCATTTGATTGTGTCGACACATTTTGATGGCGACGCAGATTTGCTTTTACACGAGCTAATAATTCCCGTGTACTGAACGGTTTTGTCACATAGTCGTCGGCTCCCAATTCCAAACCGAGAACTTTATCAATCTCAGAATCCTTTGCCGTCAACATGATTATCGGCATTTCGTATTTTTTCCGCACTTCCCGGCAAACTTCTATGCCGTCTCTTCCCGGAAGCATAATATCAAGCAATATCATATCTGGTTGGATATCCTCCACCATTTGCATGGCTGTTTCCCCATCATAAGCACAATGTACTTCATAACCTTCTTTTTTTAAATTAAACTCCAATATATCTGCAATCGGTTTTTCATCGTCTACAACAAGAATTTTCTTTTGCATACTTACTCTCCTCTTTTATTGAGAATCCTACTATTTATATATTATCAAATCATTTCAATGTAAAATAGAACAGGTCTTTTATTACTTTAACACTTTCTTGATGCCTTTTCATCCGACCTGTTGATAGAAAAATCAACGCTATTCGTCATTTCTGAATCTGAATGTTGTCAAATGTACATCGGCGGTATATGAAAAAAGAAGCACTGCGAGAGCAATATGTCATCGCAATGCTTCTTTGAGTGGCTTGGGACGGAATCGAACCGCCGACACAAGGATTTTCAGTCCTTTGCTCTACCGACTGAGCTACCAAGCCGCAATAAAAAATTCGACCTTCTTATTCATTCGTCCATGCATTCATTCAACGATTGCCGCACCAAATTTTGACGGAACAAAGCAAAAGTTCAATTTTTGAAAATGGCGGTCCCGACGGGAATCGAACCCGCGATCTCCTGCGTGACAGGCAGGCGTGATAACCGCTACACTACGGGACCAATATTCATCATGAAAGGAAGTTGGCAGCAAGAAGCTTTTCTTCTGGCAAGTGACCCGTACGGGATTCGAACCCGTGTTACCGCCGTGAAAGGGCGGTGTCTTAACCACTTGACCAACGGGCCACAATGGTGAGCCATGGAGGATTCGAACCTCCGACCCTCTGATTAAAAGTCAGATGCTCTACCGACTGAGCTAATGGCTCTTTATTAAATGTTATTGCTTCTTATGTATAAAGAAGTTTGGACAAAGGACCCTAATCATTATGGCTTTTTATACTTTAGAATCGGTTGTCCTATCTTTTCGTAAATGAACCGCTCAAGCTGCCAACATCCCTTTGCCGCCGGCTCTCGAATGACTAATTTCAATAGGTGTTTGTACTGTGTATCTGAAATCGCATCGGGAGCATGATCTTTCAAGATATGATTAGCGGCGACGTTGTTAATAATAACACAACATTTGATAATTAGACAACACCTTTTTAAAAGATTTGTCGAAAAAAAGAATGGGATGTAAAAAAAAGCTGACCCCATCTAAAGTTTGAACTCCTCCTTCACAATATACTCGATAATCTGCTTTGATCATCTCCATATACGTAAACTTCGGAGGAGTCCAATCTTTTAGAAGTCAGCCTATTTTTTGTTTAATTTTGCGACCAGACGCTGCGCACCACATTTGTTTGCGAACGATCTGGACCGACCGAAAAGAGGGAAAGAGGAATACCGGTCAACTGCGAAATACGTTCCACATAGTGGCGAGCATTTTCCGGAAGTTCATCCAACGTTTTACAACCGGTAATATCTTCTGTCCATCCTGGCAATTCTTCATAAACCGGTTCGCATTCTGACAGCACGCGCAAATTGGCAGGATAATGGCTCAATATTTGGTCTTTATACCGGTAAGCAGTGCAAATTTTAACCGTCTTTAACCCTGTCAGCACATCGATCGAATTCAGTGATAAATCCGTTATGCCACTGACACGGCGAGCATGACGTACCACTACGCTATCAAACCAGCCGACACGACGTGGACGGCCGGTTGTGGTTCCATACTCGCGGCCAACTTCACGAATATGGTCGCCTATTTCATCATGCAGTTCTGTTGGAAAAGGACCGTCTCCAACACGGGATGTATAGGCTTTGCACACACCGACAACATGATTGATTTTAGTCGGAC
>Ga0207866_1000581_pt1 | contig 50409 bp, 38 predicted proteins | sample HigsolmetaAR203D_FD_184835 | JGI IMG/M metagenome (GOLD analysis project Ga0207866, IMG submission 184835) | Ionic liquid and high solid enriched microbial communities from the Joint BioEnergy Institute, USA - AR20-3-D (SPAdes) (version 2) ...
GCGGCATGCACGGCGAGCAGGCGCGCGCCCAGCGTTTCGCCCTCCGAGCCGTATTCGACGAAGCGGTAAAGTCCCGGGACGCCGGGGACCGTCTGCACGGAGGACACCGCGCCGTCCGCCGTCCTTTCCGCTTCGATCACGTTGCCGTTCGCGGCCGGCCGCGCGGGCCGGGTCTCGACCGCTTGCCATTCCGCCCGCACCGTGCCGCTCCGGATGGCGATCTCGATCCGGGCGTCCGCTTCGGCTTTGCCGAGATGGCCGCCCGCCGCTCCCCCGAGCCATTCGGCCGCCTGCGCGGCGAGGATCGGGAAGTCGGCCCTGAGCGGCAGATCCGAATCGGCGGGATCGAACGCCAGCACGAGCCGCGGAAGGCCGTCCGCCGATCCGGCGTAGAGCACCGGCACGCCGCCGTAAAGCGCGATCGGCTCCATGCCGGGTCCGGGATCGGCCCGCACGATCCGCGCGATGTGTGTATCGGCCAACGTGATGTGGGCCGTGACGGGATGCGGCCGGATCTCGGGGCGGCTGTCTTCCGGCCCGATCACCGTGCCGTCCGGCGGCGGCGAAGCGGCGGACCAGATGCGCCACACCGGCCGGGCATTGAGGAGACGGCGCCAGGCGTCCGAGTCCAGCGACCGTTCGTCCGCTCCGTACACGATGATCCAGTCGACGGCGTCCGCCGTCCGGGCGTCGGGCTCGAACGCGGCCGGATCGATCTGCACGATGTCGACGCCGGCCAGCCCGAGGGCGGCGGACAGAAACAGGCTGCCCTGTCCGATGAGCAGCGCCCGGCCGCGCTCCGGCGCGGACGGAAACGCGAAGGCCGCGTTGTCCGCGCCGTAATCGTCGGCCGTGCGGATTTCGGCACGGTAATGGTCCGCCGGCGGAAGCTGCCCGAAGGCGAATGCGCGCTGTTCTCCGGGCTCCAGCCGGAACGGCCGCTCCGCGGCCGGTTCCGACGCGCCCGCGGGAATGAGCGCGAGCGTGCCTTCCGCCGGACGCGAACCGTAATGGATGAGCGTTGCCGTCGCCTCGAACGCTTCCGCTCCGGCCTGCAGGCCGAATGCGGCGATGGACGTGTTCACGCCTTCCCTGCCCGCCTTGAACAGCCGGACGCCGGCGGCGTTCAGTTCCGCGCGGAACCGGCCGTCCGTCGCCAGCCACAGCTCGGCGTCCGCCGCGTCTTGCATGAGCGCGCCGGCCAGCGTCAGCGCCGCTTCCTCGTCCGTTCTCCCGTAGTGCGGGCCGATCGATTCCAGCGCGCGGCGGATTGCGCGGCGGTCGATCTCGTTCCGCAGCAGCAATTCCGGCTCGGCGCCCACCGCGATCACGGTCACCGGACGGGAGGACGGCAGCCCTTCCACCGCTTCGGCTACATTTTGTATCGCCTCTTCAAGCGCTGCAGCCTCTCCGCTTCCCCGCGACGCGGACGCGGTCATGCTGGCCGAACGGTCGACGACGATGACGACCGGCGACGCGGACGACGCCCGTCCCGGAAGGACCGGGTCCATCAGCGCGAAGACGAGGCATGCCGCGACCACAAGCTGCAGGAGCAGCAGCAGGCTGCGGCGCAGCCGCTGCCAAGGCCGATTCGCCTCCTGCTCGCGCAGCGCCCGCCGCCAGAGCAGATGGCTTGCGATCTCGGTCTCCGGATACCGGCGCTTCAGCAGATACATCAGCAGAATGGCCGGCAGCGCCAGCGCGAACACCGCGGAAGCGGCGGACTGAAGCAGCATGTTCTCCCTCCTTCGCGTTCAATTCCGGTGCCGGCGCGGTCAACGTTGCCGCTGCAGAAGCCCGTGCCGCGCCATCCGGACGAGCACCGTTTCCTCCAGCGGAACGGAAGTGTCGACGGCGAAGTAGACGAAGCCGAGCTCCGCGCACCGCTTGCGGATCGTTGCGGCTAGCCCGCGCAGCGCTTCGCCGTACGCGCGCAGCGCCTGCTCGTGGATGGCGATATCCTTCGCCGCCTTGCTCTCGGCATCGATGAGCCGGAGCTCGCCGCGCAGCGCGGGACGCCATTCGTCGGGCCCGAGCACATGCACGAACACGAGATGCTGCCGCGCCGCGGCAAACGCGCCCAGCGTCTCTTCGATGCCCGAAGCGTACAGTCCGTCCGTCAGCAGCCAACTCACGCCCGGCCGGACCGGCAGCGCGCCGGGAGCCGCAAGCGGCGTCCGGAGATCTTCGGCGCCGGAATCGGCGGCAGGCCCGAGCGACTGCTCGAGGAACGCGAACAGCCGATGCGCCGCGCCGCGCCCCCGGACCGGATGGAGCCGGCCTTCGACGCCGGAGGCGAAGCGGACCGCCGCGGCGCGGTCGTCGCCGCACAGGGCGGCGTAGCCGGCGCAGGCCGCGATCCGGGCGGCATAGAGCAGCTTGTTCGTATCCGGCCAGGCAGCGGGATCGGCTTCCGGGGCCCCCGGCGAAAAGCGCATCGACCTTGATACGTCCAGATAGAAGGTGACGTCCGTCTCCTGCTCGTCCCAATATTGGCGGATGTACGCCCGGCCGGTGCGGCCCCAGACGTTCCAGTCCAGCCGGCGGATGTCGTCGCCCGGCACATACGCGCGATAATCCGCGAACTCGAGCGAGCTGCCGAGCGCGCCGGAACGGCGCTTGCCCTGCTGCGTGCCGCGCGTCCGGCCCGATGCCGACACGGCCAGCCGCTCCAGGCTCCGGAGCAGTGAGTCGCCGGGCCGGACAAGCGAGCCGGACGCGCCGTTCCGGCTGCCCGGCGCGGCGTTCGCATCCGTCCGATCCGCCGGACTCACGGCCCGACACCCGCCGCCATCAGCACTTCGCCGATCAGCTCGTCCGGCTTGACGCCGGTCGCCAGCGCCTCGTAGCCGAGCACGATCCGGTGCCGCAATACGGGCGCAGCGACCGCGGCGAGATCGGCGCGCGAGACGTGCAGCCGGCCGTCGAGCAGCGCCCGCACCTTCGCGATGCCGACGAGCGCCTGCACACCGCGCGGACCGGCGCCGTAGCGGACATGGCGCCTGATGCCGTCCGGCGCGTCCGCCTCGCCGGCGTGGGTCATCATGACGATCCGCACCGCCAGGTCGAGGATGTCGTCGGAGACGAGCACCTCCTTCGCGTACCGCTGGACGCGGTGCAAATCGTCGGCCCCTGCCGCCTTTTCCGCCTTCGCCTCGTGCGCGGAGGTGGTGCGCGCGGCGATCTCCTTCAGTTCGTCCCGGCTCGGATAGGCGACATCGATCTTGAGCAGGAAGCGGTCGAGCTGCGCTTCCGGAAGCGGGTAGGTTCCCTCCTGCTCCAGCGGGTTCTGCGTCGCCAGCACGAAGAACGGCCGCGGCAGCGGATGCGTCTCGCCGCCCGCGGTCACCGTCCGCTCCTGCATCGCTTCGAGCAGGGCGCTTTGCGTTTTCGGCGTCGCCCGGTTGATCTCGTCCGCCAGCACGAGATTGCCGAAGATCGGCCCGGGCTGGAACCGGAACGAAGCCGGCCGGCCCGCGTCACCGAACTCGACGATGCGCGTCCCGGTAATGTCGGAAGGCATCAGATCGGGCGTGAACTGGATGCGCGAGAACGTCAGATCCAGCGCATCCGCCGCCGTGCGGATGAGCATCGTCTTGCCCAGTCCCGGCACCCCCTCCAGCAGCGCGTGCCCGCCGGCGATCAGGCACCACAGCAATTGTTCGACGACCGCGTCCTGCCCGACAATCACCTTCGCGATCTCGCGCCGCACGGCGCGGATCCGCTCGACGTCTTCCGCAATGTCCGCTTTCGATTCGATCATGGCATCCTCCCGTCCCGGACCGTTGTCACCGATCCGGCTGAATCTCGTCGAAATAGGTCTTGACGCGCTCCTTCAGCGCCGGCGGCAGCGTGCCGCCCGACAGCGCGCGGCGGGCGTCCGCCTCGTAGGACGCAAACACTTCCTCGTAATGGCGGACGCCGCCGTCGATGACCGGCGACCGGCCGCCGTCGATGATGTCGCCGCCGGAGGCGGGCCCGCCGTCCGTCGTCGTCTCGCCTTCCCCCTCATGGATGCGGGGCGTCGTGACAAGCGAACGCCCGCCGCTGCCCAGTCCGGTGCCGGAACCGTTGCCTGCTCCCGGTCCGGAACCCGAGCCCGGACCGCTTCCGGATCCGCTGCCGCTCCCGGCGCCTGCGGAGCTTCCGGCTCCTGAGCCGTTGCCGGAGCCGGAACCGCCGCTTTCACCGCCCGGACCGCCCTGGCCCGGAGCGTTCCCGCCGCCCGATCCGGAACCGCCCGGATTGCCGCCGGAAGAACCGCCGGATGACGGGCCATCCGATCCCGCCGGACCGGCGCCTTGCGAAGAGGGATCTTCATTCGCTTCCCCGTCATCGGCTTCCGCAACGCCGTTCCACCCGCCGCTGCCCAAGCCCGAACCCCCGTCCATTCCGAGCCGCGAGCCGGCCGTTGCCAGCGCGCTTGCCGCCTGCTCCGCCAGCGCCTGCAGATCCGCCGCCGACAGGGCGCCTTCCAGCGCCCGTGCGATCGCCTCCGACGCGGCTTCGGCTCCGCCGCTTTCGAGCGCTTCCGCCGCCCGTTCGAACGCGTCGCGGAGCGCTTCTTCGCCGACGTCCGGCGCAGCGGAAGCGAGCTCCCGCAACCGTTCCGCGAGCGCTTCCCGCTGCTCGGGGGAGAGACGGGCGAACAGGCCGCCGAGCTGTCCGGCCGCTTCGGCAAGCCCCCGACGGTCGCCCCGTTCCAGCGCCTGTCCGAGCGCGCCGAGTTCGGGCGTCCGCTGCACTTCCTGCGCCCACGCGCGGAGCGCTTGCTGCTCTTGCCTGAGCTCGGCGGCGAGCCGGGCGATCTCCCGCTCGGCCGCCTCCCATTCGGCGCGCAGCGCGTCCGGTTCCATCCGCAGCGCCAGCTCCCGCAGACGATGCAGCGGTTCGGTCAACGCGTCGCGCTTCTCCTCCGGAAGTCCGCCGTATGGCTCCAGCTCGTCAAGCGCCCGCTCGATCCGCCCGATCTCGTCGCCCAGCGCATCGCGCGCGGCCAGCCGCTCTTCCATCGGATTCGGAAGCAGCAGCAAGATCGCCGCCGCGAACCAGACGGCGGACAGCACCGCCAGGTATCGCCTCCGCTCCCGCCCGCGCGGCCACGGAAGATGCTCCCCCAGCCCGGCCGCGTAGCGGGCCGCCGCCGCTTCGGCATCGGCCCGCTGCAGCCGCGCAACCGGCGTATCGAGGTGAAGCATGTCGAGCGCCGTGCCGATCGCGTCATCCGTGCCGGAGCGGTCCATCACGCGGGCCGCCGCGCGGTCGTCGATGCGGGGTCTCACGGACGCGGCCGCTCCGGCCGCAAATCCGGCCAACGCCAATGCCGCGGCGATCAGCGGCGCTTCCGCGATCGGAAGGAAGCGGGAAGCCGCCAGCAGCAACACTGCCGCGACGCTCCCGGCCAACAGTCCGGCGCCGGCTCTTCTGACAAGCCGGATCGCCGCCAGCCGCCTCCGAACCGGCTTCAGCAAGCCCAAAATCCGCGGATGCCGATCATCCTGCGGCATGCTCCCCCTCCTTCCCCGAAACGCGCTGATGCGCGGCCGATCACGACCAACATTTAATCATCTAAATAATTAATCTCATTAATCTTCTTTCCGACTCCGCTTCCGCTTCTTCGGCACGGGCCGGATATGCCGGATGCTTTGCAGGATGGCAACCACGGCCAGCAAGGTGTAGATGATGAAATACACCAGCCACAGCTCGACCGGCGCTTCCGACTGCGGACCGGTGAAGCCGGAGCGGAACACGCTGTCCGACAGTTCGGAGTCGAAGATGCTGATCAGCGCGGCCACCGGATTGATCCCCATCAGCAGAAAACCGATCCAGTTGACGATGACCGGCGGACTCGTCTGATTGGCCGTGTAGCTCGCCGTGAGCAGATTCAGCACGAGGTAGCAGAACGCCGTGCCGCCGTACAGGAACACGGTCAGCCCGTACGAGGTGATGACGGACAGCATCGTGCGCCTCAAGAACGTGGAAAACATCACGCCGAATGAACCGAACGCCAGCATCGTGAACAGATAGAAGACGAACACCGTGCCGACCTGCCCCGGCGAAATGCCGCCGTACAAAAATACGATGCTGAAGACGGGCAGCGTCGACACGACGAGCAGCGTCATGAACGCGAGCGAAGACGCCAGCTTGCTCAGGATGATGCTCGTCGAGCTCTGTTGCGTCACGAGCAGCAGATTCAGCGTCTGCTTCTCCCGTTCGCCGCTGACGACGCCGGCCGTAAGCCCGGGCGTCATGAACGCGATCAGCCCGAGCTGCGCGACGCTGATGAACAGGAACATTGACCGGCTCTGCGCGGGATCGTACGCTCCCGTTCTGGAATTCAGTCCGAAGATCGCCAGGAATCCGAAGGCCAGGATGCCGATCGCCGTCAGGTAGAAAAACAGCGCCCACATCGAGCGCGGCGTCCGCATGCGGAGGGTGAACTCCTTGCCGAGCACCGGATTGATGAGCTTCGCCCGCCACTCCTGCGGCGGACGCTTCGCCGCCGACTGTCCGTTCACGCCTCCGCACCCCCGATTCCTTTGGTCATTTCAAGGAAGACTTCCTCGAGATTCGTCTGGGCCTCGCTGAACGTGATCGGCCTGAAGCCTTGCCTGACGAGGCGCACGAGCAGTTCCGCCTGTTCCTCGTCGCCGCCGGCGAACTGGAAGCGGATGAGCTGCCCGTCCCGGATTACGCGGCCGACATGCGGCTCGCCTTCGAGCAGCACGGCCGCTTCTTCCGCGCGTCCGGCCAGCCGGAGCTCGAGGATGCGTCCCGCCTGCAGCCGGTATTGGATCTCGGCGACGCTGCCCTGGGCGATCATTTTCCCCTGCTCGATGACGCCGATCTCGTCCACCATCTCCGCCAACTCGGGCAGGATGTGGGAGGAGATGATGATCGTCTTGCCCATCGCTTTCAGTTCTTTCATGATCTCCCGCATTTCGATCCGCGCGCGCGGGTCGAGTCCGGACGCCGGCTCGTCGAGGATGAGCAGGTCCGGATTGTGGACGAGGCAGCGCGCGAGGCAAAGCCGCTGCTTCATGCCGCGCGAGAGCGTGTCGACATACGCGTCCTTCTTGTCAGTCAGGTTGACGAGCTCGAGCAACTGCGGAATGATCGCCTCGCGCTCCGCCTTCGGAATGCCGCAGCTCGCGCCGTAGAAATGCAAATATTCCGTCGTTCGGAATTGGTCGTAGACGCCGAAGAAGTCCGGCATATAGCCGATCCGCTTGCGCACTTCCTTCGGATGTTCGGTCACGTCGATGCCGTCGACCCGTACGATGCCGTCATCCGGCAGCAATAGTGTCGCGAGGATCGCCATCGTCGTCGACTTGCCCGCGCCGTTCGGGCCGATGAACCCGAACACGGTACCGCGGCGGATCGTCAGGTCGATCGACCGGAGCGCCTGAAAGCTGCCAAACCGTTTTGTCAGCCCACGGATTTCGACCATCGGACGTTCGAAGCCCGCGCCGTCCGTCGGCCCCTCGGGTCTGGAAGCCTCCGCTTGCACCGCAACCGGTTCCGTCATTCGGACGTCCCTCCTTCCAGCACGAGATCGGGAAGCCGCCAGGCGAAGCTGCCGGTCAATTCGAGCTGCATCCGCACCGTATTCCGATCCGTCACGTACGATGCCGCCGGACCGGGCAGCGTGAACGCGTCGACATTCATCGGAACCGGCTCCCATTCGCCGGTTTCGGCATTCCATACGGAAAGCGCCGCGCCCGTCGTCGACACCGTCTCCGAGTGCCGGATCGTGAAGGCGCGGTACGGTTCCTCCCGCCAGGGCAGCGTGTATTCGAACTCGAGCGCCCCGTCCGACATCTGCAGCAGATTGTCGTAGCCGGAGAACTCCCGCATGGTGTTCCGGGTAACGACGGGCCGGACGATGCCCGCCGCGCCGTCCGGCGACGACAGGTCGAGAGCCTGCACCCACAATGTCACATTGTCGGACGGCACCTCCGAGCCGTTCACCTTGAACCAGCCTTCACCGTCGGCGCTGAACCCGATAATCAGCGGCGCCCCCGCGTCAATGCCGTTGTTTCTCCTGTCAAACAGATAGGCATCCAGCAGGCCGCGCTCGCGGACATGCGGATCATTCCCGCCCCGGCCGCCGGGAAAGATCTGGTCGCCGAACGAGCCGTAGCCGATGCCGAACCGCAAACCGCCGACGTACGGAACCGCGATCGTCCCCGATTCCCCGCGCTTCAGATCGCCGACGCGGTGCGCCACGCCGTCCGCAAGCACATGGACGTGCGTCAGGTCGGCCGCGGTGTTGTTCGTGATATTCAAATGGTAGAGTCCGTTGTCGTAGCCGAACTCCGTGTCGAACCGGCCGTATCCCGGCGAAGCGCCGAGATGGACCCACGCCTTGCGGATCGACCAGTACGGCACGTCCCGCCATTCGGCCGCCGCTTCCCCGTCCGCCATCCGGAACAGCTTGCCGCCCCTCAGATCGCCGACGCCGCCCGAGACCAGATCGTCGTCCCGCAGCGGAACCGCCAGCCCGGCGCCGCCGAAGGCGACGTTCACGTTGCCGCCGTTCGGAACGAACACGGCCGCAGCCGCGGACCGGTCCGCCCAGCCGTCCCCCGCAAGCTGCACCGCCCGGACGCTGTGCGCCTTCATCGCCCGCTTGTCCGCCGAACCCATCGTGAAAATGGCGACGCTGCACACCACGGACAACGCAGGAATCAGCCACCACATCCACTCGCGGCGGTCGAATTTGCGCAGCACCAGATACAGCACCGGCGCCGCCAGCAGCACATAAACGAGGAAGAACAGCGACAGATTTCCGATCTTCGGCGGCTTCAGCGACGGGAAAAACGCGAGCACGGAATCATAATTCCAGAAGTCGTAATTGTACCCGTAATGCACCTGAAACCCGCTGGCCAGCAGTCCGGCGCCGCCGAGGATCCGCTCCCACAGCGCGGGACTTCCGCCCCAGCCGGCGAACGGCTCGAGGGACGGGTCGAAGGCGGCGTACACGACATGGCCCGAACCGTACGGGCGCACGGCCGAAATCGGAATGCCGCCGTCGGCCAGCGTGACGGAGCCGGCCTGCAAGGTGCCGGTCGACACCGTGACCGGAACGGCGGACGCCAGCGGCTCCCCGCCGATCGCCTCGAGCACCCGCGTCGATTCGAGCACGGCCGTTCCGCCGGGCGCGACGGGCACGAGATCGGCGAACGCGTCGGCCGTCTTCGCGTAACCGGCGCCGCCGGAGACGATCAGGGTGCCGCCGCGGATCACCCAGCCGCGGATCGCGTCGATCCGTTCCTTCGTCCACCCGCCGGTCGGCACGTCGTTCAGCACGAGCATGTCCAGCGCGCCGAGCTGCAGCGAATCCGACGGCAGATCATCCTCTCCGAGCATGATCGTCCGGATATCATACCCCCGCGAACCCAGCAGCGCGAGAAAATTCAACGTATCCGGATCGCGCGCGACGACGCCGACCGTCGTCGAGAACACGCCGCTGCTCATCAGATACGGCTGATCGGTCAGCAGATCGACCTGCCGCCTTGAGCCCGCACCGCCTTCATCGAATCGGATCCGGTTGTTGTCCTTGGTATAGTTCATGCCCGGCACCGTCATCGCGACGACGATCGGCGTGTCCCGGGGCAGCTCGGCCGCCACGGCGATTTCCTTCGGAAAGCCGTCGTTGTACGCGAACACGACATCGCCGCGCAGATCGCGCCCCGTCCGGTTCGTGAGCGTGAGCAGGAGCCGCGCGTATTTCCCCCCTTTGTATACGGACTGGAATCCCAGCTCCCACCGCAGCTCGATGCCTTCTTCCGTCGCCGCGGCGGCGGGAAGCTGAACGGGCCATGTCAGCATAAGCGCCAGCAGCGCGGCCAGGGCGGCCGGCAACCGTCCGGCGATCCATCGGCCAAGTGCGTCAGTCAACAGATCTCTACCCCCATGTTCATCCGTATCCGTTCAATAATTGGACGTTTCGGTGAACGATAAAGTTGCGTCAATGCAAGACAGCCCCGAACATCGTCGGAGCTGCCTCTGCAAGGCGCTTATCCGAAGTTGCCTCACACGCGGACCGCCGTGCCGCTTACGGTAACCATCAGCATGCCGTCCCGCACCACTTCGTAGTCGATGTCGATGCCGACGACCGCGTTGGCGCCCATTCGCCGCGCCTGCTCGACCATCTCGCCGATCGCGGTGTCGCGCGCGTCCCTCAGCTTGTTCTCGTAGGCGCCGGATCGGCCGCCTACCACGTCGGTGATCGAAGCGAGAAAGTCGCGCACGATGTTCGCGCCCATGATCGCTTCGCCGGTGACGATGCCGATGTAGTCCCGGATGGGTCTTCCCTCAAGCGTCGGGGTGGTGGAAAGATACACGCGCCTCATCTCCTCGAATGGTTTTGCTCCATATACGGAACGGGCAGGCGGTTCGTTTCACGAACCTCACGCCATTACCAGCCAGTAAAACAACCCCGCCAGCACGAAACGGTACAGCGCGAACCAGGTGAGCCGCAGCCGCTTGATCAGATTCAGGAACGTCACGACGGCCAGCATCGCGACGATGAACGACGCGATTCCGCCGACGAGGAACAGCACGAGATCGTCCTTCGTCAGCAGGTCGCGGCTGTCGTAGAGGTCGAGCACGGTCGCGCCGAACATGACCGGCACGGAAATGATGAACGTAAAGTCCGCCGCCGCCTTCCGGCTCGTGCCGAGCAGCATGCCGCCCGAGATCGTCGAACCGGAACGGGAGAAGCCCGGCCACAGCGCGAGGCACTGGAACAGGCCGATGCCGAGCGCCTGCCCGTAGGTGATGTCGTCGGTGTTCTCGCTCGTCACCTTCCGTTTCGCCAGCTCCGCGACGATCATCAGCACGCCGCCCGCGACGAGGCTGATCAGCACCGGACCGGGGCCGAACAGATCGTTCTTGATGATATCCTTGAGCAGCAGATACACGATGAGTGCCGGCAGCATCGCGAGGATCATGTGGATCACGTTGAGCTTGTTCGGCACGTTCAGCTTCAGGCGAACCATATCTTTCAGAATGTCCATATACCGGCGAAAATAGAGCACGAACACCGCCAGCACCGCGCCGAGCTGCACGACGATCTTGAAGGTGTCCGCCGACCCGCCCTCGTATCCGAGCACATTCCCCGCCAGGATCATGTGTCCGGTCGACGATACGGGGAGAAACTCCGTCAGGCCTTCGACGATTCCAAGGATGATGACGTTGAACAGATCTTCCAATGCTCACACACTCCTGACGTGGTCACGATGGATTTTCCACGGCGGCCCCGCGGCGAAAGCGCACGCTGCGGCGATCAGACTGCAGCACCACAACGCCCCGATCCAGCAGGCCGTCAGCAGATCTTCGGCCAGCGGTCCGCGAAACAGCCGGTGCAGGAACGATTCCGCCAGGGCGTAGCCGATCATGACGGCCGACAGCGCGGCGAGCGCCGTCCATGCGATCCGCGCGCGGTGAAGCGTCAGCGCCGCAATCATCCAGCCGACAACGAGCGCCGTGCATGGCGCCACAATGGCCGCGCCCGGCCAATATCCGGGCGGATCGATCAGCACCTTCGCGGCGAGCGCAAAAGCCGCAGCCGCCGTGACGGTCCTGCGAAACCGCCGTTTTTCCGCCGGCGAATGGACGGGCGTTCCTGCGGCGCCGGCGTTTGCGGACCGCCAGGCCCGCCAGCGCGCGAAGACGTACAGCGCGATCGCGCCGGCGCCGAGCGCGGAAAACACGAATTGCAGCGATTCGTACAGCACGAACCGTCCGATCCCCGCACCGTGCAGCCAATCGAACCGGTTCGTGAAGTAGGTGTGGCCATGCGTCCAGCCGTCCATGAACAGATGGGTCAGAAATCCGATGAAGAGCGAGACGGTGAACGCCAGCCAATCGCCGGCCTTCGCCAGCGGACGCAAGTGGAGACGCTCCGCCGCGAACCGGTCGAGGCCGCCGGCCGACGGCAGCAGGAGCGGCATCGTCGGCAGCAGGAGCCGTTCAATCACGATCGCCGCGGCCGCGCTCAATGGCAGGCAGACCAGAACAAAACCCGGCAGCGTATGGCCGATCGTCCGGTACGGTTCCATCGCGGCGAAATATTCGAAATCCGGCGCCATGCTGCCAAGCGCGAGACCCGTCGCGCGCAGGCCGCGCGGATAGAGCCGCTTGAGCGGCGCCGCGAAGAACGGATGGGCGAATGTGTGCGGCATCACGATTCGTCCTTTCCTCATGCAGCGTACCGTACCATCATAGCGCGTCCGGCCATTTTTTTCTAGTGACAATGGAAGCAAACGGGAGTAGAGTGGGTAAGGAGCGCATCAATCGCACTGCCTGGGGAGACGTGACCATGCAACCGCAGACATCGCTGGTTCAACCGACGCCTTCGGACAAACCGCTGATCGCGGCCGGCAAGGCCGATCACATCCTGTTCGCCGCCGTTACCCTATTATATTGGACGACCATGTATATCTATGTCCCGATCCTGACCCCGTACCTCGAATACCGGGGCCTCGGCCTCCAGGCGATCGGGCTCGTGCTGGGCAGCTACGGGTTCGTCCAGCTCCTGTGCCGCTTCCCGCTCGGCATCTGGTCGGACCGGCTGCGGCGGCGCAAGCCGTTCATCCTGCTCGGCATGGCCAGCGGTTCGCTCAGTTGTCTGATGTTCCTCATGCCCGACTCATGGCTGTGGACGCTGGCCGGCCGCGCGGCGGCCGGATTCTGCGCCTCGACCTGGGTGGCGTTCACGGTGTTCTATGCCGCGTATTACGCCGAGAACCAGGCTTTCCGCGCCATGGGCAACATCAGCTTCATGAACGTGGCCGGCCAGCTTGTCGGCATGGGCATCAGCGGCTATTTGGCCGATTCCCTCGGGTGGAACGCCCCGTTCATCGCGGGAGCGGCCATCGCCGGCGCCGGGCTGATCGCCGCCTGCTTCATTAGGGAACCGAAGGGCGGCATCGCCCGCGATCCGATGACGTTCGCGGACATCGGCGCCGTCGTGCGCGAACCGATGCTGCTGAAGGTGTCGCTGCTGTCGATCCTCGGCCACTCGGTGCTGTTCATCACGATGTTCGGCTTCACGCCGCTCAAGGCCGTGAGCGAGCTGAACGCCTCGAACGCCGATCTGACCTGGATCGTCTTCGCCTTCATGATTCCGCACGCCTTCGCGTCGATGTACGCCGCGAAATGGTTCGCGCCGAAATTCGGCGTATGGAACACCATGATGATCGGCTTCGCGCTCAGCGGCGTATGCACGGCGGCGATCGTCTGGACGCCTTCCTTGCCGGTGATTATGGCGACGCAGGCGCTGAACGGGCTCGCGCAGGGACTGTTCATGCCGCTCCTGCTCAGTGCGGCCATCCGGGACGTGCCCGGCCCGAAGCGGGCGACCGCGATGGGGTTCTATCAGGCCGTCTATTCGGCCGGCATGTTCGGCGGTCCGTATCTCGCGGGATTTCTGAACGAAGCGTACGGCATCGACAGCGGCTTTTGGTGCGGCGCCGCGTTCGCGCTCATCGCGGCGGCGCTGTGCCTGCTGTGGCGGAAAAGCGCGCATTGATTCCGCTAATGCCCCGCCAGCCGGAACACGGCCGCGAGCAACGCCATATGGGCGATCGTCAGAAGCGGAAGGCCGTACGCGAACATCCGGTGCTTCGTCTTGTGCCGGAACAGCCGCATGCCGATCCACCCGCCCGCCGCGCCGCCGAGCAGCGCGGCAAGCAGCAGCCGCCGCTCGGATATCCGGCGGCGGCCCGTCCGGGCGCGGCGTTTGTCCGCGCCCATCATCCCCAACAGCGCCATGCTCATGGCCGCAACGTACGCGAGCAGCCAATGGGCTCCCGTCATACGAACTGCTCCATCCGGTACGTCTCCGCTGGCGCTTCCCCGATGAACCGGCAAGGCCGGCCGAGGACGAACACCCGCAGTTCGTGCATCGCCCGCGTGCACGCCGTGTAGAACAGCCGCCGCTCGCTCTCCCGCGCGTACACCCCGTCGGACGCGTCGTAGATCAGCACCGCGTCGAACTCGACACCTTTCGCGAGATAGGCCGGGATGACGCAGAACCCCTTCTCGAACTGCGGGGTGTCTTTTTTCACGAGGCGGACCGGCAACAGCTTCGAGAGCTCGCGCCAGGCTTCCTCGCTCTCGGCGGCGGTGCGGCAGATGACGGCCGCCGATTCGTATCCCTCCCGCTCCAGCTCCTCCAGCGACTCGGCGATGCGCCGGTGGAGCGTGTCCCGGTCATGAACGATCAGGACGGTCGGCTTCCCGCCGCTCCGGTTGAACGGATCGATCTCTTCGCCGCCCGGAATCATCGCGCGGGTGAACTCGACAATCTCCCGCGTCGAGCGGTAGCTGCGGGTGAGCCGGATCCATTCCGTCTCCCCCGGACCGTACAGGTTCGTGAGCGGGTCCTCCTCCTCCAGCACCGATTCCCGCGCGTGGATCGACTGGTTCAGGTCGCCGAGCGCCGTCATGCGGGCGCGCGGGAACAGCCATTTCAGGAATTCGAGTTGGAAAGGCGTGTAATCCTGCACTTCGTCGATCAGCACGTGGCGGACGTTCGTGTTCACGCGGAATCCCTTTAGCCGCTCGTTCAGGTACAGATAGGGCGTCGCGTCTTCGTACGGCAGCCGCCCTTCGTCGATCGCGCGGACCGCCAGTTCCGCGATTGCCGGCCATTCCGCCGGCAGCTCCACATCCGCCGCGATCGCGGACGCCAGTCCGGGATCGGCGTGCAGCCGACGGTAGATCCCCTTCGCGTCGACGAACCGGAGCACGCGGACGCGGTCGCGGACGGGCTTCAGCGCGGTGCTCACGATCGCCTCCGCGAGCAGGTCGCGCTCCGCTTCGGCGTCGTCGAACGTGGCGCGCGTCAGGTGCCGCCGCTTCGCCCGCAGCTTCGCGTAGGCGCGCTGATAGTCCGTCCGGTTCATGTATTGCATCTCCTCATCGACCCAGGCCGCGGATTTCTGCGCCTGCTCGAACGCCTTCACCTGCTCGAGCAGCCAGTCCCGAACCCGTTCGATCCGGTTCGCGAGCCGGATGGACGGGTCCAGGCCGTAGAATTTCGCGGCGATCGCTTCGGCGGACACGATCGTGCGGCCGCGGAACTTCACGGGGCGGAACATCATGCCGGAGGTTTCCAGACTGCGGATGTACGCCTGGATCAGCGCGAGATATCCGGATGAAGACTTGAAACGGATGGCGGCCATCCGCGCCCCGTAGTCCGCGTCGCCTTCGCGCGTCAGGACATACTCGAGCTGGTCATACGCGTCCTCGACGCGGAATTGCTTGCCGAGCCGAAGTTCGAGATAGTCCTGGAACGTCGTCTGGATCATGTTCGCCTCGCCGAGCTCCGGCAGGACGGACGAGACATAGCTGTTGAACATCGGGTTTGGCGAGAACAGCACCATCTGGTCGGAGCTGAGCGTGCCGCGGTAACGGTACAGCAGATACGCGACCCGCTGCAAAGCGGCGGACGTCTTCCCGCTGCCGGCCGCCCCCTGGACGATCAGCATGCGGCTCCGGTCGTTGCGGATGATCCGGTTCTGCTCGCGCTGGATCGTCGCCACGATGCTCCGCATCGCCGAGTCCGACGTGCGGCTCAGCACCTGTTGCAGCAGCTCGTCGCCGATCGTCACGCCGGTGTCGAACATATAGCGGATCTCGCCGCCGCGGATGACGAATTGCCGCTTCAGCTCCAGCTCGCCGGTGACGCTGCCGGAAGGCGTCTCGTATTCGGCCGGACCGGGCGGATAATCGTAATACAGGCTTGAGACGGGCGCGCGCCAGTCGTAGACGAGAAATTCGTCGCTGTCCTCCTCGCGGTAGGAGGCGATGCCGAGATAGATGGATTCGGCCTTGTCCGTTCCCGCCTCGCGGAAATCGATCCGTCCGAAATACGGCGAATCGGCGAGCCGCTTCAGCCGGTTTACGTATTCCGCCGAGTGCCGTTCGGTGCGTTCGCGCTCCGCCAGCAGATCCGCCTGTTGCTTCACGCTGAAGTACGTTTCCTGAATGTCGTCGAATGTGCTGAAGTTGACCGTGACCTCGTCCCAGAAATGCTTCCGGATCTCGAACGCCTCGGATCGGACCGCGCCGATCTCCTCCTCCAGCCGTCCGATGGTCCGCCTGATGCTCCCGGTGACGCGGTCGACGCGGGCCTGCTCTTCCCTCCACCGCGGATCCTCTCTGTCCATTCCGATCCGACACCCCTCTCTGAATTGATGAAGAAAGCGACGACAGACCGCTTGACATACCGAATGCCTGATCGCCCTTTGGTGCGGCCTCACAGCATCTTGCAGCGCGGTATCCACGCTACAGACGCTACGGCTCGGCTCCGCACGACGCTGCAGCGTGGTATCCACGCTACAGACGCTACGGAACCGCTTTTTCGATTATTGTTCTGAACGATAAAAAAAGGGTTGACACGGAGGATACAATACACTATAATTAAAATGAGTATTGGTGTGCTTGATTCCGGCACTTGGGTTCCATTTTTTTATTCTACCAGAGCCTGCCGAAACATTCAACCTCCCGTCCGGTCACGGACGGGAGGTTTTGGTTTGCGTCACTCCGCAAGATCGAACCCCTGCTTCCTCAGGAAGCCGCCGATCCTGCGGGGCGGACGGGACAGCCTCTCCCTCATCTGCTCTGACCAGCCGGCGGACTGCCGGCCCCGGCTGCGCTCCCTCAGATAATCCGCGTGCGCCGCGTCATACTCCGCGACCGCATCGGCGTACACGGACGCGTCGTACCGGTTCTCGTGCATCACCGCCCGCACGGGCAGCCTGGGCCGGAGCAGCGGCGTCTGGTCCGGCCGGCCGATGCACATGCCGAACAGCGGCACGACGCGCTCCGGCAGGCCGAGCAAGGCCGCGGTCGCCGCGATATCGTTCCGCACCGCGCCGATGTAGCAGATGCCGTAACCGAGCGATTCCGCCGCAACCGCCGCGTTCTGCGCGGCCAGCGCCGCGTCGACCGCCGCGATCGTGTAGGCCTCGGCGTTGCAGGGCATTTCATCCGGCCCGAGCCCGGACGCAAGCCGGAGCCGCTCCATGTCGGCGCACCAGACGAGAAATTCGGCGCAAGCGACGACATACTGCTGCCTCCCCGCGATCTCCGCGAGTTCGGCGCGCAGCCGGCGATCCGTCACGCGGATGACGCTGTAAGCCTGCATGTTGGACGAGGTCGAAGCCATTTGCGCCGACCGGATGATCGCCTCGAGATCTGTCTCCGGCACGGGCTCGTCCCGGAACGCACGGATCGACCGATGGTTCAGGAGCAGATCCGTCACGCCGGATCCGCATCGGACATCGCTCATCTCCACTCACCTCATGAACCATCATATCCCAAACCGCCTGCCCGGGAAAAGCATCCCTCCGCCCTAGACCATCGCGCCTCCGTCCATCGCGATCCGCACCGCCTGCTCGTAGTCCCGTTCGTCCACGACGACCGTAAGCAGCACGTCCCGCCCGGTCACCCGGTTGTCCGGCCCGCCCGAGCTGAGTCCGCTAGCGCTGACATCGGCCGCGGCGAGTATGCCCGCGCTGCTGTTCGTGAAGTCGGTCCCGTACACGAGGTACCCGAGCCCCGGAAAATCCGCACTGATCGGGTTCATGATGTCGTGCATCCCGCCGCCCGGATACCGGTCGACCCGGCGAATCGAGCTGTCGGCAATGCGAAGTCCGCTCATCCGCTCCAGCGCCGCCTTCGCCTCTTCCTCACTCTTGAAATAGGCCAGCACATTCCGTTCCGCCAATGGTATTCCCCCCCTTTCCGCCTCATGGCCGACCGCCCGATGCGAGAAAACGACCCGGCACGCGGGTCGTTCTCCCCAGATGATCTTATTGCAGCGCGTTGTTCTGGAAGTTCTCCTGCTGCCCTTGCCATTGCACGCCGGCCGGGCTTGTCGGCACGTTCTGCGGCGTGCCGAACGGCTGATAGATGTTCGACATCGTCTGCGTCGTCACATCCTTCAGCGTCGGCACCTGATAGTAGCCCTGCTCGTTCATGTATTGCCAGACTTCGTACGCCTGTTCCGCGCAGTTGATCGCGCCCTGCTGCATCGCGCGGCGGATTTCGGGATTGGCGCACTCGAGCGCGGCGAGGATTTTCTTCGCCGCGGACGCCTTGTGGAGCCCGAGCAGAATGCTTGCGATATCCCGGTCGTCAAGCTCGTCGGGCGACGTGTTCGGGCTGACCGTGCCCGGATGATCGAGTCCGTAGGCCGGCTGGAAGTTGCTTTTCACCGCGCGATACGGCGCCGCCTGACCCGCTCCCTGGCGATGCAGCAGATCCACCATCGCGTTGTACCCGGTCACCGCGAACTGCAATTGATGATCGAGAATCTGGGCCAGCCGCCGGTCGCGCACGCGCTGACGCAGGAGCTGCATCTGGTTGATCGCGTCGACCGTGCCGTTCAGCACTTCGTGGATTTCCATCACTTCATGTGCGCCAAGATTTGCCGCCACTATGTAGCCCTCCTTGCATGATTCGGATGTTTCGCCGGCTTTTGGCCGACCGGATGTAGTATGTCCTGCAGGTTTACGGTTATGCGCGAAAAATCTCCCGCCGCTTACCGCGTCAACTTCTCGATCCGGCTGCAAATCTCGTGCTGCCATTCGATGTCGTTCGTCATGGCCGCAAGCAGCGACAGGTTCTTCAAATGGGCAAGCTGCCGGCAGTACGATGCGTTGAGCGCGAGGCAATGCTCGAAATCCGTCTCCTCGGCTTCCGTCAGCGGACGCCGGCTCCGGATCACCCACAGCTCGGCCAGACGTTCGTGCACGGGCAGGATCGGCATCCGTCCCCCTCCTTTCCTCGTCACCAGTATGGCCGCCATCGCCTGCGGCAAAACGCGCGCATGCAAAAAGGACAGGCGATGCTTCACCTGTCCGGATAATAGCCGATGTCATCCATCATGAGCTTGCCGGGTCCGCCCTCGAGATGCAGCGTGACCGAACGGATGCCGCCCGACGCCGAACCGGGCAGCGCTTCTTCGAACGCGTCAAGCGGCGCGATGAACGTCTCGAACACCGGCTCGACGTCCGCCTTGTACTTGCCGTTCTCGAGTCGCCGCTCCAGAAAGCGGTGAATCGTGTAGGTGACGCGGGGCGGCGATTTCAGCGCGCCGAACCGTTCCAGCGGCAGCCGCGCGGTCCGGCCGTCCGAATCCTCGACTTCGATTTCGACCGAATACGCGCCGCTTGCGGGCAGCTCATGGGACAGATCCGCGAGGGAAAATGCGATCGCGGAAGCCCCCTCCCCGCCGGCGAACCGCCAAAACGACTCATCCAGTCTGATCGTGTACCGCGCGCCATCCTCCCAAGCCAGCACCAGCCCTTTGTAGCCCCGGCTTTTGCCGTCGCGGTTCAGCGCCTCCGCGTGCTTCCACACCGTCATGCCCTCCGCTTCGGCGAGGACGCCGTCCCGAAGACGCCTGACGTCCGAATGTTCGAACCGGCTGATCGCCCTGAAGCCGCCGGTTTCATACCGGCCGAACACGACGGCGCCGGACGCGTAGGACTGCCGGATCTCCGGATCGGCGAAGACGCTCCGGAATTCGCCCTTCCCGTTCAGCGTCGCCTCCATGAACGCCGCGATGTAGCCCGCTGCCGCTTCGCGCTGTGCCTCGCCGTCCATCAGGTCGCGGGTGTTGAGCAGCATGCCGGACGGCATCGACAGGTCGAAGCGCCCCCAGGTCGTGTTGAATTGTCCGTGGTTCGCCCCCTCGAGGTAAATTTCCGCCTTGAACCGGTCCTCCCGTCCGTCCGGCGACGTCCGCACGTACTGCTGGTCGCCGTAGAAATTTTGCAGGTCGGCGTCGCGGGAGCCGTGAATCGTCAGGTAATTCACGCCCCGCAGTTCCGCCCGCTTGCCGTCGACGAGCATGTCCGTCGGCGCAATCGCCGCCACCGAGACGATGCGGATCTCGTCCCCGATCGGCTCCAGCGCCGGATCGTCCGCGAACCAGCGGGTATGGTCGGCCGCCATCGCCGCCGCCTGGCCGCCCCGCGAATGGCCGACCAGACCGACCTTGCCGGCATCGACGCGGCCCGAGAACGGATTGCCCGGCGTCCGGCTCAGCTCGGCGATCTCCGTCAGATGCCGGAGCAGCAGCCAGCTTCTGAGCTTCATATCCGGCTTCGGAATGCCGCTCCAGACCGAATAGTTCAGGAAATTCTCGTCCACCGACACGGCGATGAAGCCGCGGCTCGCCAGACGTTCGCCGAGGTAGGCGTACCCATCGTCCGAGAAATCCTCCATCAGATGGTTGCCGTGCGCGATCAGCACGAGCGGGAACGGTCCATCCCCCTCCGGCATCCACACCCGGCCGTTGAGCGGAAGCCGGCTCGTGCCGAACCCCCAGAACCGGCTGCGGATCGGCGACCATCTCGGATGGATCGCCGTCGCGTCGACCGTCCGGGTAACGACGATCGCGCCTTCCCCGAATTCGGGCCGGTGCCGGTCGTTTCCGCTGCCGTAGGTGAAACGGGTGTACGCATAAGATCCCGGACCGGCGTCAGGAAAGTTCCGGTCGTTCGGGCCGGCTTCGTCCTCCACCTCGACGATCCGATCGTCAACCGTCAGCAATTCGGGCTCGCCGACGGTCGCGAGCGGCGTTCCCGCCGTGAGCAGGAAGCCGAGAACGGCCGCGGCGGCGACCGACGCCGCCGAGCGAACCGGATGGCGCCGGGCTTTGAGGATCGCCCAGACCAGGCCGCCCATGGCGGCTCCCAGTCCCGTGGCAACCGCGGCGACGACGGGACCCGCCCAGCCCATTTCGGTATCGGCCAGCGCGGCCGCCATGCCGGCAGCCGAGGTCAGGAAAACGCCGCAAAACAGCCGCGGAACCGGCAAGCCGGCCAGCGAGAACACACAGGCCAGCGCCGCGCCGCCCGCCCAGAGGCCGATCAGGCCGGCGGCGACAAGCAGCGTCGCGTCGAATCCGTAACCGAGCCCGGTCGGGATGCCGAGGGCGCTGACTGCGACACCGGCCGTCCAGACGACGGCGACCCCCGCGCTCGCCGCCTTCCAGCCCGGCGTGTCGCGCCGAAACGCCCTGGCCAGCCGGATCGCGGCGTACAACGATATGCGCTTCATGACCGATGGTTTTCTCCGTTCCTTCTCCATATCTCCCGCCTCCGAGCCGCCACGATCCGTCACGGCCCTCTTTGTCTACATGATCGGCGACAGCAGCCGCGCCACCGATTCGCGCGCCTTGTGCACAAGCGGCCGGTTATGGTACATCTCCGGCGTCAGCTCGACGCAATCCTCGAGATCCGCTTCGAACAGCGCGGTGAGCCGGCCCGCGGTCTCCGAATCGAACAGGAACGCGTTCACTTCGAAATTGAGCCGGAAGCTGCGATTGTCGATATTGGCGGTGCCGACCGTCGCGATTTTGCCGTCGACGACGATGGTCTTGGCGTGCAGGAACCCTTTGCGGTACAGGTACACCTTCACGCCGGTCTGCAGCAGCTCGTCGAGATGTGCGAACGTCGCGTAATGGACCACCCGGTGATCGGGGCGTTCCGGAATCATGAGCCGGACATCGACGCCGGAGAGCGACGCGATCCGGATCGCGGTCAGGAAGCTCTCGTCGGGCACGAAATACGGCGTCTGGATGTAGATGAACGTTTCGGCCTCGTGGATCATTTTGATGAAGCCGTTCCGGATCTGCTCCAGATCCTGGTCGGGGCCGCTCGAGACGATCTGCATGCCGACGCGCCCCGATCCCGAACGCTCCGGAAAATAGCGCTCCCCCGTGACGAGCGGCCGGTTCGGCACCGCCAGATTCCAGTCGAAAAGAAAGCGCGCCTGCATCTGCCGCACGGCCGATCCCTCCACGCGGAGATGCGTGTCGCGCCAGAACCCCAGCTTCGGATGGCGGCCGCGGTATTCGTCGCCGACGTTGAATCCGCCGATGTAGCCGATCGTGCCGTCGATGACGGCGAGCTTGCGGTGGTTGCGGTAATTGATCCGCGGGCTGAACGGGCCGAACCGGATCGGGAAGAAGAACGCCGCCTGTCCGCCCGCCTCGATCAGCGGCCGGAAGAAGCGCCGCGGCAGCCGGTGCGAGCCGATATGGTCCGCCAGGAATCGGACCTCCACGCCGGAGGCGGCTTTCTCGGCCAGTTTGTCCAGGAGCAGCCGGCCGAGCCCGTCGTCGCGCACGATGTAGTACATCAGATGGATGTGGTCCTTCGCCGCTTCGATGTCGGCAAGCAGCCGCTCGAACTTCGAGTCGCCGTCGCCGAAGATGTCGACCGCGTTGTCCTGCGTGTAGATTGCATGGGCGCTCGACAGATTCATGTAGATGAAGTCGCGGTGCGGCTCCATCCGCGGATCATTGAACGCGATCCGGCTTTCCGCGAACAGCTCGCGCTGGCGGCTGACGATGCTGCCGATCCGCGTCCGGTTTGCGGCGCGAATCCGCAGGATACGGCGGCGGCGCAGGTTCTGCCCGAACAGGAGATACAGGATGAAGCCGAGGCCGGGAAGAAACACGAGAACGAGCACCCACGCCCAGGTCGCCGCCACATGCCGGCGTTCCAGGAAAACGATCGTCGCGGCGAACAAGAGGTTGCATGCGGTAAGCACCAGGGAAATGTTCTGCAGAACGGTCATGCCGAATCCTCCCGTTTCACGAAACAGGCCTCCCCGCGCCAAAGGCGGGAAGGCACCGTTTCACCGCGTCAGCTTTGCCGCCCGCCGCGCAGGGCGGCCAGCCCCAGGGCGAGCGCCCCGCACAGGCCGGCGTTGTCGCCGAGACCCGGCGGCACGATGTAGTCGTCAATATGCTTCAGAATCGCGTCGTGCGCCACATAGCCGTTCAGATTCTGCTTCACTTCTTCGCGGATCATCGGGAAGAGCTGACGCTGATGCATGACGCCGCCGCCGAGGATGACCTTCTTCGGCGAGAGCAGCACGATGGCCGACGCGAGCGCCTGTCCGATGTAGAACGCCTCCATCGGCCAGGCCGGATGGTCGGGCGGCAGCTCGCTCCCCTTCACCCCCCAGCGCCGTTCGATCGCCGGGCCGGCGGCCATCCCCTCCAGGCAGTCGCCATGGTAGGGGCAGAATCCTTCGTAGGTATCCTCGGGATGGCGGCGGATCAGGACGTGTCCGCCCTCGGGGTGCAGCAGGCCGTGTATGAGCCGGCCCTCCGCGAAGATGCCGACGCCGACGCCGGTGCCGAACGTATAGTAGAGGCAACTGTCGAGTCCCTTCGCCGCCCCCCATGTCGCTTCGCCGTAAGCGGCGGCGTTCACGTCGGTGTCCCAGCCGAACGGCACGTCGAACGCCCGCTTCATCGTGCCGAGAAAATCGAATCCCGTCCAGCCGGGCTTCGGCGTCGTCGTCACATGGCCATATGCAGGACTGTCCGGGTTGATGTCGATCGGACCGAAGGTGCCGATGCCGATCGCCTCCACCTTTTTGTCCCGGAAATAGTCGATCACCCGCTCCAGCGTCGGTTCGGGCCGCTCCGTCGGAAAAGACACGCGGTCTTCGATGTTGCCGTGTTCGTCGCCGACGCCGCATACGAATTTCGTGCCGCCGGCTTCGATTGCTCCGATGCGCAAGTGCGTTTCCCCCTTGAGTCTCGCATTCTACAGCATTATAGCACAGACGCCGGAGGTTCGGCATGGCCGGTTTCACGCGGCGGTCAGGCCGCGTCCGCGCGGTTCCGCCCGATCGCGAAATATTCGCGCACGCGCCGCGACCGGAGGAGCCAGACGATCCATGCTGCGCAAGCCGCGATCTCGAAGGCGGCGATCTCCCACCAGATGCTGTCCGCGCCGAACAGCAGCGCCCGCGCCGCAACGACGGCCGGCAGCGCCGCCTCGCGGAACACGGCAACCGCCGGCGCGTGCCGCTTGCGCATCCAGATCAGCGCGAGCACGGCCGCCGACAGCAGTTCCAGCGCCACCGACGACCAGAATTGAAAGCGGAAATCGCCGCTATCCGCCATGATGCCGATATCGCCGGTCAGGATGAAATAAATCGACAATCCCCGCATCGCCAACACGATGATCGTGTATTCCACATAGACGAGCAGCCAGCCCGAAAGCACCGGCCTGTGCCCGGTCCGCCCGTAAGTCTCCATCATCCGGCTCTCCTTCCTCCGCCAACCCGGTCCGCGTGTCTCGTCCGTTCAATCCGCCGGACGGTACAGGGTCACTTCATCCAGCCAGATCGACGCCGCACCCCGTGATTCGGGATCGGTCAGAATCTGCACGCCGATCGCCCGCACCGCCTCCAGCCCGCCGACGTTGGACAGATCGAAGCGGATCGCGGCAAAACCATCGCCGGCAAGCGTCCGCTCGCCCGAATCGGTCCACGCCCAGTTGTCTCCCGTCTTGACGTACAGCTTCGCGCGGACGCCGGAGCCCGCGTCGGCGCCTTCGCCAAGGCGGACGAGCGCCTTCGCCTCGAGCGCGAGCGCGCCGCTCAGGTCGACATCATCGACGCGCGTCAGTTCGAAGCTGCCGCCGCCGAGCTCGAAATCGGCACGGAGCGCCCGTCCGCCGCCCGACGCCGCGTCGGCGGACACCGTCGGTCCCTTCGCCTTCGCGGTGTTCCAGATGCCGCCGTTGTCGTTGTTGATCGTCCAGCCTTCGTCCGACGATTCGAAGTCATGCAGCAGCTTTGCGATCGGCGGTTTGCCCGAGCCGACCTTGACTTCGACCCCGTCCTCCAGCGTCGTGCCGTCTTCGAGGACGGCCCGCACCCGGATGACGGCCTTGCCGCCAATCAGCGACGGGTCCGGCTCCCAGTCGGCCCGGTAGTAGCCGGTGTTGGAATCGAACGTCATCGGAGCGGGATCCGTCGCCCCCTGCACGGCGAAGGCGACGTCCGCCTTGCCGGCGTGCGCGACCCGCGCCCGGATCGCGGTCCGGCCGACAACCTCGGTCCCGGCCGTCGGCGTCGCGAGATGCAGGAACGGCTCCTTCGGCGCGGCCTCGACCCGCCTGTCGTACACCCCGGACAGGTCGCCCGCGAACGCCGTGTACGCATCCTCATGAAACGCGACGAAGTCCGGCAGCAGCTCGTGGTCCCCCAGGAGCGCGGCGTTTTTGTACGGGACGAAAAGATTGCCGTTCGTCGAGAAATTCGCCCATGTCAGCATGTAGGCGGTGCGCCGCGCGTCGGGATCGGACTTGATCGCCTCCAGCACCTTCGTGAACCACTTCAGCTCGCCGTTGCCCTCCGTCTTCATGCCCTTCGGACTGTAGCCGAACTCGGCCAGCGCCGCGATCTTGCCCTTCGCGTCCGCCAGCCGGTTGATCATCGCGAGATCTTTCGTCAAGCCGTACAGGAAATTCCGCCGGCCGGGGAAGTCCTGGTTGTCGTACTGGTCCATGCCGAGGACATCGACGTATTCGTCGCCCGGGTACGTCTGCAGATACGTCTTCTCGCTGCCGGAGAACGGCCCGTTCGGCGAGAACACGTACAGGAAATTGTGAACGCCCTTCCGGTCGCGCAAATATTCCACCGTGTAGCGGTAGAGCGCGATGTAGTCGCTCGTCTTCGTGTGCGGGACGCCCCACCAGAACCAGCTTCCGTTCTGCTCGTGGAACGGGCGGAACAGGATCGGGATCAGCTCGCCGTCGTCGTCCTTCAGGTTGTTCGCCACATAGGCGATGTGGTCGAGCATCTCGTTGTATTCGGCGTTCTTGCTTCCGCCCGGCAGGATGTGGGGAACCGCGCCGACGGAGGTGTCGTAGAAGCCTCCGCCCGTGACGAAATTCGGGAAATGCGTGCTGAGCGTGATGATGCCGCCCAGTCGGTAGGCTTCCTTCATCTTCTCGATCAGCCGGTCGCGGCTCGCCTCGATGTTGCCGCTGATGCCGGGCTTCTCCTTGCCTTCAATGCTGAGCGTGTCCCATCCGAAGACGGCGGGAAAGTCGCCCGTCGCATGGTAGACATCGGACTGGATCGGATTGCCGGTGAGCGCGATGACCTCGGTCGTATCGTGCTGATGGCCGAACAGGATGCGTTCGCCCCGCGCCTCAAGCAGGTAGTGGAACAGCGAGCGCGTCTTGGGTGAAGCCTCGGGGTCGACCAGATGAACGACCGGCGTCTCCCCGTCGCCGGAAGGAGCTGCGTCTTGCGCGGAATCGGCGGATACGGGCGCGTCGCCGTCCGACTGTGCCTGCCGGGTGAAGGTCCAGATCAGCACGGCCGCCACGATCGCCGCCGCGACCAGGAACGCGATTGCGGTTGGCTTGCGCGTGATGCGAAAGGAATGGGACACCGTACAACCTCCGTTTCTTCGGTCGGAACAACCTAAAAAAAATTAATTTGTTGCGTATTGTTAGTTTGGAAAGCGCTTTAGTTATAGGGTACATCAATCCCGATGTTGCTATCAAGTACAAAACAACGCTATCTATTTGTTAGGTTGTTGTTAGGTCGTCCGATTCCCGAACGCGAAGCGATCGGACGAGCGTCCGGGAACCGGCCCGGTCCCGGGTCGGGGATCGCGGTCCGGCCGCGAGCCGATGCGAACGCGCAGATCGAACGGTAGGATGGGGATGAAACGACTACTTCTCCGGAAAGCGTGGTTGGATAGCATGAAACGATTGTCCGCGTGGGAAGCCTGGAAGCTGCTCATGCTTTCGTTGCCGAAAGGGATCGGGGGGTTTCTGTTTGCGGTTGCCGGTCTTGCGGTCGGCATCGCCGCCTCCGCGATCGTCATCGGCATTCCGCTGCTCGCGTTCGTGCTCATCGTCTGCAGGCGAATGCTGGAGAGCGAGCTCGGGCAGACGGCCGCCTGGAAGAACGGAAAGAAGGCGGCCGCCGGTCCGACGCGCGTTGGCGAAGAAGGTCCGGTTCGGGAACGCCGGGGGCTCGGCGGCTTGCTGGCCGTCTTCACCGACGGTCGGTCGTATCGCGGCGTTGCGTATGGCTTGCTGCAGCTTCCCGCCGGCGCGGTCTTCTTTACCCTCGCGCTTGCGGCGCCGCTGACGGTGCTGGCCCTGCTGCTTGCGCCCGGCATTTGGCTCGTCGTCGAGGCGAAGTTTGATTATGTGCTGTTTGCGGACGGGTGGCTGTTTGTCGTTTTGACCCGCATGTTCGGCTTCACCCCGTTTGAGCAGTCCTGGATCGTCGGCGGATGCGGGCTGCTGCTGGCCCTGCTCGTTCCGGCGGCCATCCGGATGCTCGGCCGGTTCTACGCGGCCTGGATCGAGGGCGTTGCCGGTGTCGGTCCCGAAGCGGCCATTGTCCCGGCCTCGCAAGTTCCATTGGCCGAAACGCCGGCTTTCGCTTCCGAAGACTCCGGGCCGGAAGTATCCCCGCTGCGCCTTGAGCCTGAAAGTCTTGAGCAGCGTCTCGACGCGGGCGCGCTACGAACCTGACGTTGCGTGAAGGCTCAGTTGCCGTAGCGTCCGATTGTCTCCCGGATCACCCTGAGCGCCGTCTCCACGAAAGCTTCATCGATCGGCCGGCCGGTTCGGACGTAATCCTCGGCCGGCTTGATCATTGCATGCGCCCCGGTCATCACCCAGGCGCCGTAGATCCGGCCAACCGGCCAGTCGGCATGCGGATCGGCGAAATATTCGTTTGCCTCGTTCCCGACGCGCCGCCAGAACGGCTCCGTCTCCCCCAGCCCGGCATCCCTCCGCAGCACGTCCAGAACGGAGTGGACCGCGAATTCGCCGATCATGTCGGAAACCGAAATCTCCAACCGGTCCGGCGGCGTATTCGCGTATCGCGCCGCCATGTCGCGTCCGGCCGGCTCGGCCAGCACGCGGTTCACGATCGGAATCAGCGCGATCGGCTGATGGATCGCATGCATGGCTTCATGGAGCAGCGTGATGAACAGTTCCTCTTCATCAACTCACGGATTGCCCGAGCATTCCAGCGTAATCGCGCCTTCCCCGACGAGCATGCTCCCGGTGCCGCCGGTCCACCCCTGCGCGCTGGGTAGCAGCCAGACCTTGAGGACTTGCTCGCCGGGGATGCCGAACAGCGCGTCCACGCGACGGTTCATTTCCCTGAACCACCCGGGCGGCTCTTGAAGGCGCTTGAGAACGGCCTTCAGTCCCTCCTCCGCGGCGTCAAGGATGTGATCCGCGCGATGCCCGAGAATCTGATCCGCTTCCGCCCAAGCGTCGTCTGGCGGCAGGCCGCGCGCGATCCTTCGCATCATCGCTCACCCGTCCCCCTCGATCAGCGCGAGTCTCAGCTTCTCCAGCGCGTTGCGCTCGTCCGGCTCCAGCGGTCCCGTCTCCTTCAGCCAGGCCTCCGCGTAGGCCGAACGCGCCACCCCCATCGCCCAAAGTGTGAACGTCTGCAGGATGTACATCCGGTTGAAGGTACGGTCCATCACGGGCTCCAGCAACAGCAACTGCCTTCCCTCCTGACGGTTTTCCGCCGATTGCCGGCGAAATGTGGTATGATGCCCGTATCACGACATGTCGGGTGATGCGGTTTGGATTATCGATTTGCGGCGAACGAGCCCCGCGAACATTTCGCGAGCGGCCGGGTTTTGTACAATGCCAGAGGCGCCGCGCCGTTTCCGGTCCGTCTCGCGGACGAGATCGCGCAGCGCTGTTTTCATGTTCTGGAAGAGCGCGGCTGTGTCGGGCCGTACACGGTATACGATCCTTGCTGCGGCAGCGGCTACATGCTGACCGTCATCGGCCTGTTGCACGGCGCGAGGATTCGCGGCGTTCTCGCTTCCGATATCGACGAAGCGATGCTCGAGACGGCGGGGCGCAATCTGTCGCTGCTGACCGAGGCGGGCATGCGGGCGCGCAAGGAGCAGCTTGTGGAGTTATACGGGCAGTATGGCAAACCGTCCCACCGGGAGGCGCTCGAGAGCGTCGCGGTGTTGGAACGGTACCGTGCCGCCGCAGCGGTTGCGTTCATCGGCGTGTTCCCTGCCGATATCACGGACGGGACGCCGGATGCCGCGCGGAATGGCGCGGAGTCGCCCGTCAACATCGTGATCGCCGATCTGCCCTACGGCCGGTTGACCGGCTGGCGAAGCGGGGACGACACGATCCGGCAAGGCTCCGCCGACGATCCGTTCGCGCGGCTGATGGACTCCCTCCTCCCGCTGCTTCGGCCCGGGGCGTCGGTCGTCGCGTTGATCGCGGACAAGTCGCTCAAGCTCCGGCACGACCGATATCGGCGGCTGACGCTGCTCAAAGCCGGCAAGCGGCAGGTCGCCCTGTTTGAACCGGTATAGAGCCCCGTTACAGCCCATCCGGCACGATGCGGTAGACCCCGCCCGCCACGGTCGCGACGGCGGTCGGCGCTTCGCCGGGCGAAAGGCGCGCAAGCGGAGCGCCGTCCGGGCCGTGCACGGCGACCGGCCGCGCGTACCGGACGCGCAGCGGCTTGCCGTATCGTGATGCGATGCGGGCTTCCCGCAGCATACCGCCCTCCCACGCGATGTCGACCGTGAAGCCGCCGCGCGCATGCAGGCCGCGCACCTCTCCGTCCCGCCATGCGCCGGGCAACGCCGGCAGCAGATCGACAAACCCGAGGTGGCTCTGCACGAGCATTTCCGCGATGCCGGCCGTGCCGCCGAAGTTGCCGTCGATCTGAAACGGCGGATGCGCGTCGAACAGGTTCGGGTACGTGGAGCGGGCAAGCAGCTTCCGGATGGACGCATGGGCCTTCTCCCCGTCCTTCAGCCGGGCGAACAGCGGGATGAGCCACGCGCAGCTCCAGCCGGTATGGCCGCCGCCGTGCGCCAGCCGCCGCTCGATCGACACGCGCGCCGCCTCGAGCAGCTCCGGCGTCGTCTCGTTCAGATGCGATCCGGGGAACAGGCCGAACAGATGCGAGACATGCCGGTGGCCCGGCTCGTGCTCATCGTAGTCGACAGCCCATTCCTGCAACTGCCCGTGCCTGCCGATCCGGTACGGTGGCAGTTTCTTGAGCGCCGCCTCCAGTTCGCCGCGGAACGCATCGTCCTCACCGATGATCCGGGACGCTTCGATGCATGCCGCAAACAGTTCGCGCACGATCGCGAGATCCATCGTCGCGCCCCAGGCGACGCTGCACGGCTCCCCCTCCGGCGTCCGGAACACGTTCTCCGGCGAGGTCGACGGATTCGTGACAAGCGTGCCGTCCGGACCCGGAACGAGCCAGTCGAGGCAGAACAGCGCCGCTCCCTTCAGCAGCGGATACGCGGCGCCGCGCAGCCATTCCGCATCCGGTTCGAAGCCATACCGCTCCCACAAATGGATCGCCAGCCACGCGCCGCCCATCGGCCAGAACGCCCAGCTCGCGCTGCCGGCCGCGGGCGTCGACATCCGCCACAGGTCGACGTTGTGATGGGCGCACCATCCCCTGCAGCCGTAATGGATGCGCGCCGTCCGGGCGCCGCTTGCGGCCAGCTCGCCGATCATCGCCAGCAGCGGCTCGTGGCATTCGCTCAGGTTGCACACCTCGGCCGGCCAGTAGTTCATCTCCGTGTTGATGTTGATCGTGTAGTCGCAGAACCACGGCGGCTGGACATGCGGATTCCAAATCCCCTGCAAATTCGCCGGCTGCGTGCCCGGGCGCGATGACGCGAGCAGCAGATAGCGTCCGTATTGGAAGTACAGCGCCTCAAGCGCGGGATCGGCCCGTCCGGCCTGATAAGCCGTGAGCCGCTCGTCGGTCGGAAGGCCGTCCGGATCCGCGACAACCGCCCGCTCCTCGCCGGCGCCGGATACATTCGGGCCGGCCGGATCGTCGTCTTCCGGCACATCGGCCGCCTCCCCGCCCGACAGCCGCAGCGACACGCGTCCCATCTTCGCCCGGTGGTCCGCCAGATGGCGTTCCAGCAGCGATTCGTAACCCGTCTGCTCCGCCGCCCGCAGCCATTCTTCGCAGCGCGCCGCATGCACGCCGCTCTCGTCCGGCGGCGTGCGCCAATCGACGAACGCCGTGGCGGCGGCGACATACGCGACGAGCCATGTCGCGCCGCGCACCATCAGCCGGTCGCCGTCCGCGGTCATCCGTCCGTCCGAATCGAACCGGACGCGCGCCTCGAACCGCATCCCCCGGCCCTCCTCGTACAGCACCGGCTCCGGATGGTCGCCGCGCCAGTTGTCGGCGACATGGCTCGGCGCCCGGCCGGCGAGCGCCAGCGTGCGGCCGTCATCCGGCACGCGCGCCGCGCTTCGGACCGGCGACGACAACGCGGCCGCCAGATCTATCGTCCCGCCTTCCGCCTCGTACCGCACGACGATCACCTGATCCGGCGCGCTGGCAAAATAGACCCGCCGCACCCGCAATCCGCCCGCCGCAAACCGCACGTCCGCCACCCCGTCGGTGAGCCGCAGCGACCGCGCGTACTCCCGGGCATTCTCCGCGCCTTCCAGCCATTCGATCGCCAGCTCGCCCAGCGGCAAATAGGGCTGCACGTTCACCCCCGTCATCCGCTCCTCGATCAGCCGCTGCGCCTCCGCGAGCCGTCCCGCCGAAACCAGCTCGCGCGCGCGGGCCAAGTGCCGCCGCGCATCGTAATTGACCGTCTCGCGGGGATACCCCGCCCATAGCGTATCCTCATTGAGCATCATCCGGTCCAGCCGGACACCGCCGAACAACATTGCGCCGAGCCGCCCGTTCCCGATCGGAAGCGCCTCTTCCCACGCTTCGGCCGGCCGGCGGTACCACAACCGCTCCGTTCCCCCGCTCATCTCGCCCTCTCCCGTCCGCGCAGGTTGTTTTCATTGTAATCGCTTGCCGGCAAAAAACAAAGAGTCCGCCTGACGCGGACTCTCCGACCTCAACCGTTTATTCGTTCCACAGCCTGATGCGGGCTCTGACGAGCTTCTCGTATTCGTCTTCCATTCTCTCGACGCCCGCAGCGAGCAGTTCCTTCTGGTATTCGTCCCAGATGCGGTCGAAATCTTCCGGCGGAGCCAGAATCGCCTGCGGAATCCGCCGCCAGGTGATCTCTTTCATCCGCTCCTGCAGCACGTTCAGCTCGCTGTCGGCCGGCACCTGGATGTTCCACGCCGCGCCCCACGGCTTGACCGGGAACTCCTTCTCGCTCGGGAACAGATCCTTCCACGTCGTGGCGCCGTAGGCGGCCAGCGTCTCCTTCTCGACGTCGTTGTACGTGGCGACGATCTGTTCGGGGAAGTTCGTCGTGTAATAGTTGCCCGTCGAGTCGAGCACGCCGTCGCCGTAGTGGGCGCCCAGATTGTGGTACAGACCGATGCCCGATTCGCGCTGGAAGCCCGTCGGATCATTTTTCTTGCGCTCCAGGACCGCCTCCGGAACGACGCGCTTGCCGTTCTCGTAGACGTAATGCTCGCCTTCGATGCCCCAGTTGTCGAGAATCTGCCCTTCCTCGGACGCGAGGAAATCGAGGAACTTGATCGCGCGCACCGGATCCGGGTTGTCGACCGTGATGCCGACGCCCCATCCCGGACTGAAGCCGACCGGCCAGAACGAGGTCTCCTTGAACTCCTCCGTCAGTGTGACCGGATAGTGGCCGTAGCCGTATTCGAACTTGCCCTCCGCCTTGAGCGCGTTCTCGCCTTCCTGGAAGTCCCAGCGCTGGTCGATCAGGCCGAGCACGCGGCCGGACGCGATCTTCGCGAGATACTGGTCGTACTTCTGCACGAAGCTTTCATTGTCGAGCAGGCCTTCCGCGTTCATGTGGTTCAGCCAGCGGAAATATTCCTTCTCGATCGGACGGCGGAAATGGTACGTGACCTCGTACGTGTCGATGTCGATGTGGTATTCGCCGTCGTCCGGACCGCCCGTCGTGTAGAACGCCGGGTTCGTGACCGAGATGTACATGCGCCAGTCGTCCGCGTTGAGCGACAGGCCGATGTTCGGATTGCCGTTCTCATCCGTCGGATGCTTCCTCAGATACTCGCGGATCGCGTTCTCGAAGTCCTTCACCGTGCGGATGCGCGGATAGCCGAGCTCCTTCACGACCCGGTGCTGAAGCTGGAAGCCTCCGCCCGCGTCGAAGTACGTCTGGCCGACTTCCGCGTAGGTCGGAATGACGTAGATCGACGGATCGTCCTCGCTGTAGCGCAGACGCTTGAGCTGGTCGCCGAACAGCTTCTTGATGTTCGGCGCGTGCTGCTCGATCAGGTCCGTCAGATCGAGCATGGCGCCGGCTTCAACCAGCTTGCCGAGATCGCCCTTCGGGCTGATCAGGTGCGGATAATCGCCGGACGCCGCGATCAGCGCGATTTTCTGCGCCGCGTCGCCGACTTCGAATTCCGCGTCGAGCGTCACGCCCGTGGCCGCCGTGATGGCCCGGCCGACGGCGTCCTGCATGTTCTGCCAGTTCGGGCTCGGATCCGCGCTGTAGAACGTGAACGTGATCGGCTCAAGCTCGCCGCCGGCATCGCCGGAGCCCGCGGAACCGCTTCCGCCGCTGCCTGCGGAGGTTGACGCGCCGCCGCCGGCGTTTCCGCCGCTTCCTCCGCCGTCGTTCTTCTTGCCGCCGCAGCCTGCAATCAGCCCCGCCAGCATGATGACGGCGAGCAGCAGGCCCAGCCATTTTCTTTGTTGGTTCATGCTGTCTGTTACCCCTCCCATGTTTTGATCGTCAACAGGTTGTATTGGTCATCGGGCGAACCCGCCAATACCGAAAACAAGTCGGTTATCGGCAACAAATCCCTTGACGCGGCGGTCAGGTTTTGACCGCGCCGAGCGTCATGCCCTTCACGAAATACCGCTGCAGGAACGGATAGACGAACAGGATCGGCAGCGTGACAACCATCGTGATCGCCATCTTGATGGACTCCGGCGACACCTGCGCCATCACTTCCGTCATGTTGCGCGCCCGGTAGTCGACGTTCGACTGCGTGCTCTGGAGCACTTTCATGAGCTCGTATTGCAGCGTCGTCAAATGCTCGGACTGCGAGTTGAACAGGTAGGTGTCGAACCACGAGTTCCACTGCCCCACCGCGACGAACAGCGCGATGGTCGCGAGCGCCGGTTTGGTGAGCGGCAGAATGATGCGCCAGTAGATCGTGAAGTCGTTCGCGCCGTCGATTTTGGCCGATTCCTGGAGCGCGTACGGCAGCCCGTCGATGAACGAGCGGATGACGAAGACGTTGAACGCGCTGACCATGCCCGGCAGGATGTAGACGGCGAACGTGTTCATCAGATTCAGGTCGCGGATCAGCAGGAAGAACGGGATCAGGCCGCCCGAGACATACATCGTGAGCGCCAGAAAGACGGAGACGAACCGCCGACCCTGGAAGTCCTTCCGGCTCAGCGTGTAGGCGAGCATCGACGCGCTGATGACGCCGAGCGCCGTGCCGATCAGCGTGCGGAGCGCAGAGTTGCGAAAGCCCGTCCCCAAATGCTCGTAAGCGAAAATCACTTCGTAGTTCTTGAGCGTGAACTTGCGGGGGTAGACCGTGATGCCGCCCCGCACCGTATCGATCGAATCGTTGAGCGAAATGGCCAGCACGTTCAGGAACGGATACAGCGTGACCACCAGCACGACCGTCACGAACGCGTACACGAACGCGTCGAACAGACGGTCGGACAGGGAAGATGCCTTTTGAACCTTGCGTCTCATGCGCGCTCCTCCCTACATGATGCTTTCCCTGGTCACGCGCTTGAAAATGCCGTTCGCCGTGATCAGCAGCAGGATGCTGACGACCGAGTTGAACATGTTGATCGCCGTCCCGAACGAGAACCGTCCCATTCCGAGGCCGTAGTTCAGCGCGTACAGATCGAGCACCTGCGAATACTCGCGCACCAGATTGTTGCCGAGCAGGAACTGCTTCTCGAAGCCGATGCTGATCAGGTGGCCGATCGACATGATGAGCAGGATGATGATCGTCGTCCGGATGCCGGGCAGCGTGATGTGCCAGATCTGCTGGATCCGGTTCGCCCCGTCGACCCGGGCGGCCTCGTACAGCTCCGGGCCGATCCCCGCGATCGCCGCGAGATAAATGATCGCGTTCCAGCCGGTTTCCTTCCATACGTCGGCCAGCGTGACGATGATCCAGAACAGCTTGCCCTTCGCCATGAACTGGATCGGCTCGTCGATGACGCCGAGCCACAGGAGCAGCCCGTTCACCGCGCCACCGTCGGTGGAGAGCATCTTCGTGACGATGCCGGCGACGACGACCCATGAGACGAAGTGCGGCAGATAGGACACCGTCTGCACGAAACGCTTGTACAGCATCTGCCGGACTTCATTCAGCATGAGCGCGAAGAAAATCGGCACGACGAAGCCGGCCACGAGACCCATCACGCTCATCGCCAGCGTGTTCCGCAGCACCTGATAGAACAGCGCGTCCTGGAACAGCGCCCGGAAATGATCCAATCCGACCCATTCCTGCTCGCTGAACGGTCGGCCGGGCTTGTAGCGCTGGAACGCCATCGTCCATCCCCACAGGGGCAGATAGCTGAACACGAACACCCAGACCACGAACGGCAGCGACATTGCATACAGCCACCGGTCCCGGAGCGCCGTGCGGAAGAAACGCCCGATTCGCTCGTTCCGCGTCATTTTCCTTGTTGTTGCCGCTTCCATGCGAACCCTCCTGTTTTCGACATCCCCCATTCTAGCGGAATCGCTTTCATCGAAATACCCGACAGATCGAACCGAAAATCATGCGAAAATCAGTCAGGCTGCTCCGGCGCCTTGCCGGCGCCGGGGCAGCCTGTTCCCGATCAGCTTCCACCCGCCCGTTTCCGGAAAGCGGCGGGCGACATGCCGACGTATTTGCGGAATTTCCCGTGAAAATAATCGACGTTCGCATATCCGACCCGTTCGGCGACCTCATACACCTTCATGCCCTGCAGCAGCAGCTTCTTCGCCTCTTCGATCCGAACCTTGTCGAGGTAGGTGTTGAAGTTCTCGCCGGTCTTGTGCTTGAACACCTTGCCCAGATAGGCGCTGCTGTAGTTCAGCAGCCCGGCGATCGTCTCGAGCTTCAGGCTCCGGTCGTAGTGGCGGTGAATGATGTCGATCATTTTCTTCACCTGCGTCTCGGTTCCGCCCTGCCCCGCTTCCCGCGCGAAAGCGATCATCAGGCTGCCCATCCGCTCCATGAGCTGTGTGAACCGGCACGCCTTGTACAGTTCGACCAGGCTGAACTGGAGGAGCCCGTCGACGGTTCTAGGCCGCTGCGCCTCGAGCCGGGCGGCGACCGCCGAGACGAGCTGTCCGCACGACGCCTTGACCGCCTCTTCGTCCGCGCCGGAGACCAGCAGCCGCTTCCCCGCCTCCCGGATCCATTCACCGATGGACGCTTCGTTGGCCACGTCGATGGCGATTGCCAGTTTGTCGGTCAGGTCTGACAGATCCGGCGGATCGGAGGCTTGCGCTCCGTCCGGTCCATGTTCGGCGGCGGCAGCCGGATGGATGCGTCCCTGCTCGAGGAAGAAAGCGCGGCGAAGCGCCGCCGACGCCCGGGCGTGGGACTGCGGAATGCCCGTCCAGTCGTCCGCCGCGCCGCCGGAGGCCGCGGTGAAATCCAGTCCCAGACCGGCAAGCGCGTCCGCGATCGATTTCAGGAGCGCCTCGCGCTGCGCCTCGCCACCCAGACCTCCGGCGACGAGAACGCCGAAATCTCCTTCCGCCGTGTAGCAAATCCGGTCCGGCGACGCGAGGGCGCGGGCCAACCGGTGTCCGCCTTCCTCCAATACGTACGGATCGGGTTGCCGGCAATGGGGACGGATGACGACGGCTTCCCATGTCGAGCCGTCCAGGCCGGCGCGCGCTGCCGGTTCCGCCAACGCGGCCGCCGGCGTGCCCGAAAGCAGCGAGCGGATGACCGTTTCGGCCGTCCAGCCGGCCGCGCGCTCCCGTTCGGCGGCTTCCCGGTCGAGCGTCTGCCTGAGCCGCCGCAAATAATCGATCAGTTCGTCTTCGTCGACCGGTTTGAGCATGTAGCCGTCAATCCGGTGCGCCATCGCACGGCGGGCGTAGTCGAACTCCGCGTAGCCGCTCAGGATGAGCATGTGAAGCCGCTTGTCGCGGGCGCGCAGCCGCTCGATCGTCTCCAGTCCGTCGATGCCCGGCATCTTGATGTCGATGATGATGAGATCCGGCCGATGCCGCTCGTATTTCGACAGCGCATCCCGGCCGCTTGCGGCCGTGTCAACGACCGTGTAGCCGAAGGCCTCCCAGTCGATCAGCGTGCGCAAGCCTTCGCGGATGGTCGGCTCGTCATCCGCCACCAGCACCTTGTACATGCGTTCGTTCACCTCCGGCCGGCAGCCGGAACGATACGCGCGTGCCGGCGCCGGTTGTGCTTTCGATGCGGAGCCCGCTGTTCGGGCCGTACATCAGGATCAGTCGTTGATGGACGTTGCGCAGGCCGATCCGGCGCTGCTCCTCCCCTTCCTGCTCGTCGAGCGACGCGATGAGCGCGGCCAGACGCTCCCCGTCCATGCCGGCGCCGTCGTCGGCCACCTCCACCAGCACGGCGCCGCCGGTCCGGACGATGCGAAGGGTGACGGCGCCGCCTTCCTCTTTGCCTTCGATGCCGTGGATGATCGCGTTCTCGACGATCGGCTGGATGATGAGCGGCGGCAAGGGAATGCTCTCCGTTCCGGGCTCGATCAGCAGCTCGTACTTCAGCCGCTCCTCGTAGCGGAACCGCTGGATGTCGAGATAGCAGCGGACGATGTCGATCTCGTCCTCGAGCCGCGCGAGGCGGCGGCTGATCTCGAGGTTCTTGCGCATCAGCTTGCCGAGGAGCCGGACAATCTGGGCGATCTCCTTCTCGCCCTTCAGATGCGCCTTCATGCGGATCGACTCGAGGGCGTTGAACAGGAAATGCGGGTTGATCTGGCTGGCCAGCATTTTCAGCCGGATCTCGTTCTGCTTCATCTCGAGCCGATGCTTCTGCCGGTTCGACTCCTGCACTTCGTTCACGAGGCTCTGGATGCTGGAGACCATCGAGTTGAACTGTCGGGCGAGCTGCCCGATCTCGTCCTGTCCGTCGATCTCCATGACCGTGGTGAGGTTGCCTGTCGCCACCTTCGTAATGTGCTTGCTGAGCCGGCTCATCCGCCGGGTGAGCATGCCGGAAAACGCGTAGGTCAGCATGACGCCGACGATGAGCGCGGCGAGGATGACGGCGAGCGCCGTGAGCTGGATGCGGTCGACGTCGGCCGTGATGTCCTCGACCGCGAAAATCGTGATGATCCGGAGCCCGTTCACGCTCGCGTCCGGCGCCAGCGGCTCGATGAGCACGCGGTACGCTTCCCCGTCGATCTGCTGCTCGAACATGCCCTGCCGGGCTTCTGCCAGCTCCGGATCGAAGTCGATGCCGGCGAGCGTCCGGCCGAGCCGGTCGGGACGGTTCGCCGCCACAATCGTGCCGCTGTCGTCCACGATCATCGTGTCGAATGATTCCTGCGCGACGATCGTGCCGAGCGTGTCCATGTTCACGTTGATGACGAGCACGCCGCTCGTCTTCTCGTTCGGAAAATAAACCTTGCGCACGAGGCTCAGGTAATGGCGGCGGTCCCGCTCATCCTCGAGGTAGTACCACCCCACGGCGCCGCTGTAGCTCTCCAGCGCCCAGCGGTACCACCAGGCGCTTCGGATCGCGTCGCCCGGCTGCATGAACTCCCAGTTGTTCAGCATCGTCGGGTTGTCCATGTAGAACCGGATGTTCGAAATCTCGTTGTACAGGTTGATGTACTGCCCGAAATCGGGATAGGAGCGGTAGGCCGATACGACCTCCCAGGTGGAACGGTACCTCCGGTTTGCGACCGTCTCGAGCCGGTCGTCGTTCGCAAGCCGGTAGGCGATGTCTTTCGCGACGTTGATGACTTCCATCGTGCGCTGCTTGACACGATCCACGTTCGCGACCGTCTGCTCGACGGCGTTGTCGAGCGCCATGTTCCGGAGCTGGCCGGTGAAGAACAGCCCGACCGCCAGAACGGGAATGAACACGACGACATGGAACGAAAGCGCCAGCTTCGTTCTCAGCCGCAGGTTGTTCACGAATTGCAGCGCGGATTGATACACGGGGCGTCCTCTCCCATCGCTTTCGCCACTGAAGTCATCCTTCCCGGCTTACGCCTCCCCGAGCAGCCGCACGCCCCTGCCGGGCACGACCGTCCGTCCTTCCACCGACCCGCCGTTCAACAGATCCGTATAGCGTCCTTCATGCAGCTCCACTTCCCGGCCTTCGGCATTGTGGTTCAACAGGAACAGCACGCCGCGTCCATCCTTCACCCGCCGCGAGCATTCCACGCCCTCGGGCGCCTTCTTCACGAGCGGCCGGATGTTCTTGTCCGCGCACAGCCGGTAGAGGAATCCTTCGAGGAACGCTGGTTCCGGACTGGATGCGACGTACCAGGCCTGGCCGGAGCCGAACCGGTTCACGGTCACGACCGGCATGCCGGCGTAGAAGTCGTCGCCGTAGACCGCGATCGTCTCGGCGCCCTCCGGATGGATCAGGTCGAAGAGCAGGCTGCACTCGTATTCACCCGCAAGTTCCCCGAACGGCTGCGTCATGACGATCCGGTTCTTCCGGTCGGGCGGCAGCGCGTCGATCTCCTCCGCCCAAATGCCGAGCAAGCGCCGCAGCTCGCCCGGATAGCCGCCGGTCCGCACGATGTCGCGCTCGTCGACGATGCCGCTGAAGAACGTGGTGACGAACGTGCCGCCGCGCCCGACGAACGCTTCCAGCTTCGCCGCATAACCCGGCTTCACCATGTACAGCACCGGCGCGATGACGATGTCGTAGTTGTCGAGCGGCTCGTCCGTGCCGATCATGTCGACCTGGATGTTCCGCCTGAACAGCGCGTCGTAGTATTTGTGCACTTCCTTCACATAATCGAGCGCGATCGACGGTCCGCTCGACAGGTTGATCGCCCATCGGTTCTCCCAGTCGTACACGATCGCGACCTTCGCCTCGACCCGGGCATCCGGGATGCGGTCGCCGATCTTCCCGAGCTCTTCGCCGAGCTCCGCCACCTCGCGGAACACCCGCGTGTGCTCGTGGCCGGCGTGCTCGATAACGGCGCCGTGGAACTTCTCGCACGCGCCGATGGAACGGCGGAGCTGGAAGAACATGACCGTGTCCGCGCCGCGCGCGACGGCCTGCCAGCTCCAGAGCCGCATGACGCCCGGCCGCTTCAGCGCGTTGTACGGCTGCCAGTTCTGCTGGCTCGGCGTCTGCTCCATCAGCATGAACGGCTGTCCGCTCTTCAGCCCGCGCATCAGGTCGTGCGTCATCGCCGTGAAGCTGACCGGCGTGTCGAGCGACGGATAGTTGTCCCACGACACGACATCCATGTGTTTCGCCCAGGCGAAATAATCGAGCTCGGGATAGGTGCCCATCAGATTCGTCGTGACGGGAAGGTGCGGGGTATGTTTTTTGATCGCGTCATATTCCAGCTTGTAGCATTCGAGCAGGCTGTCGGACTGGAAGCGGCGGTAGTCGAGCGAGAGGCCCTGGAAGTTCGTCCGGTTGCCGTTCCACTCTTCGCTCAGTTCGTTCGGCGCGACGATCTCGTCCCAGTCGTAGAACGTATGGCCCCAGAAGCGGGTGTTCCACGCCTTGTTGACGTTCTCGAGGGTGCCGTAGCGCTTTTTCAGCCATTCGCGGAACGCGGCCTCGCATCGCTCGCAATAGCAGTAGCCGCCGTATTCGTTCGACACGTGCCAGACGACGATGGCCGGATGATCCTTGTACCGCTCCGCCAGCTTCTCCGCGAGGAGCGCCGAAAATTTGCGGTAGGTCGGGCTGTTCGGACACGAATTGTGCCGGCCGCCGAACTTGCGCTTGCGGCCGTGGTAATCGACACGCAGCACGTCCGGATATTTCTTCGCCATCCACGCGGGGTGCGCGCCCGTGCCCGTCGCCAGGCACGTGTAGATGCCGTTCTCGTACAGCCGGTTGATCATGCCGTCCAGAAACTCGAAATTGTACGTGGTCTCGTCCGGCTGGATCATCGCCCAGGAAAACACATTCAGGGTCGCGACGTCGATGCCCGCAAGCTTGAACATGCGGATATCTTCATTCCAGATGTCCGGGTCGTCCCACTGCTCCGGATTGTAGTCGCCGCCGTACCAGATTTTCGGAAGCTTGTCGCTCAGCATGCCGCAGCATCCTCCAGATCTTCGGAATATAAGATTTGATAACATTGTAAACGCTATTAAAATCACGATAAATATAATATTATGGACTTGAAATATAAGAAAACGGAAATCGGAAGAAGGTGGATCCGTGAAGGCGCACAGGCGGATCGTGATGCCGTTCGGTCAGCTCGGACGGCTGCCGCTCGCCGTCGAGAGCGTCGGGATCAACCCGGACCAGGAGCGGATCATCCGGCCGGACGGCTACCCCTGCTACCATTGGCTGCAGACGCTGTCCGGCAGCGGCTGGATCAAGGTGGAGGGCCGGACGTTTGCGCTGCCGGCGGGCACGGGCTTCCTGCTCTACCCCGGCGTTGCCCACGCCTACGAGGCCGACGCGGATGTCTGGGAAACGGCGTATCTCACATTCGGCGGGCCGGCGGCGGACAGCATCCTCGCCTCCGCGGGCTTGCTTCAATCAACCTACCTGCAGTGGCCGGACGACATCGGGCTGGATCATCTGATCGGGGACATGGTGGATCGGCTGGAGCGGGGCGGCGACGTGTTCGGGATCGAGGCTTCGTCGGCGGCGTACCATTTTCTGCTCACCCTGACCCGGTACGGCAGCACGCAGCCCGGGCGGAAGACCGGTGACGATCGGCTCGAACAATTGCGAACGGTCATCGAGTGGATGGAGAACCATATCGCCGACCCGTCCGCGGGCATGGAGCAAATCGCGTCCGTACTCCGGCTGTCGCACCGCCGGGTGAACGGGCTGTTCCGCGAAACGTTCGGCCAGCCGCCCTACGCCTATTTCCTTCAGCTCAGGCTGCGCAGGGCGAAGGAGATGCTGACCGGCTCCTCCCCGCTCACCGTGCGGGAAGTCGCGCGGCGGGTCGGCTTCCGCGACGCGAGCCATTTCATCGCAACGTTCCGCCGCCATGTCGGCATGACGCCGGAACAGTTCCGGAAGCTGCACTAGCATGCCGGATTTTGGCCGGATTTTTGTGCGGATTGTGCCGGTTGTCCGGCCGGTTACCGCATGCTACAATCCCGATGATTGTGACAACGCATACATTCCGGGGCTTGCGCCCGCCTTCGAAAGGAGCTCACCGCATGACCGATCACTGGCCGTTTCCGTTCCGCAATCCGGATCTTCCGCTCGAGACGCGGGTAAACGATCTGATCGCGAGATTGACGCTCGAGGAGAAAATCGGCCTCATGCCCCAGCATCAGGACGGGGTGCCGCGGCTCGGCATCGCGCCTTACAAGCACGGCACCGAAGCGGCGCACGGCGTCGCCTGGCTGGGCGAATCGACGACGTTTCCGCAGCCGCAGGGGCTCGCCTGCACCTGGGACGCCGATCTGTTGCGCCGCATCGGTGGCGTCATCGGCGACGAAGCGCGCGTCTGGTTCCGCCGCAATCCGGCGGTCAACGGGCTTACGCTGTGGGCGCCGACGGTCGATCTCGAGCGCGACCCGCGCTGGGGACGCACGGAGGAGGCGTACGGCGAGGATCCTTTTCTGGCCGGAACGCTCGCTTCGGCCCTCATCCGGGGCATCCAGGGCGATCATCCGTTCTATCTGAAGGCGGTTGCGACGCTGAAGCATTTCCTCGGCAACAACAACGAGGCCGGTCGCGGCGACCGGTCGGTCAGCCTCGATCCTCGCAATCTGCGAGAATATTATCTGAAGGTATTCGAAAAGGCGTTCCGCGAAGGCGGCGCGCTGTCGATGATGACGGCGTATAACGCGGTGAACGGCGTGCCCGCCAATCTCCTGACGTTGATTGCGAACGTCGTCAAGCGCGAGTGGGGCATGAACGGCTTCGTCGTCAGCGACGCGTTCGACGTGACCGGCACGGTGCGCGATCACGGGTACATGGCGTCGCTTCCGGCGGCGGTGGCCGCTTCGATCCGGGCGGGCATCGACAGCATCACGGACGACGCGCAGGTCGTGAAGCAGGCGATCCGCGAGGCGCTGGAGGATGGGCTGCTCACCGAAAACGACCTTGACGTCGCGCTGCGCAACACGTTCCGCATCCGCTTCCGGCTCGGCGAGTTCGATCCGGACGAGCGCAACCCGTACGCCGCGATCGGCGAATCGCACATGATGCGGCCCGAGGCTGGGGCGCTGTCGTTGGAAGCGGCGCGCAAGAGCGTCGTGCTGCTCAAGAATGACGGCTTGCTGCCGCTTTCCCCGGATAGCGCGCGCAAGCTGGCGGTCATCGGACCCTTGGCGGACGTCGTTTACCGGGACTGGTACAGCGGCTCCCTCCCCTACGCGGTGACACCGCTGGCCGGCATCGCCGAAGCGCTGTCGGGCTTCGTCAAGCCGCACGGACCGGCGGAGGCCGCGGGTGCCGAGGACCGGGTCGTTCATGCGAAAGGTTCTTCCCTGGTGCGGCTGAAGTCGTATTCGACAGGCCGTTACGTGCGGATCGCGGATAACCCGGATGCGCCGCTGGTCGCGGACGCCGAACGTCCGGAAGAGGCGGATCATTTTGAACTGACCGACTGGGGTTGGGGCAGCACGACGCTTCGGGCAATGCGCACCGGCAAGTTCCTGACGACGGACGACCGTCACGTGCTCGCGTCGGCGGATGAGATCTGGGGTTGGTTCACGAAGGAAGTCTTCCAGGTGGAGCGGTCGGATGACAGCGCCGTGTCGATCCGGACGTGGAACGGGCAGCCGGTGCGGATCGATCCGGATGGCCGGCTGATCGTCGGCGCCGGGGACGCCGGGGAGACGGCGAATGTGGTCAACGTGGCCGGCGCGGCCGAAGTGCGGGGATCGGTTGAGCCTGCGGCAGGCGAGCGGTTTGCCGTGGAAATTGCGGCGAACGGCCTGGCCGAAGCGGCCGACGCGGCGCGGCAGGCCGATGCGGCGGTCGTCTTCGTCGGCAATCATCCGCTCATCAACGGCAAGGAGACGATCGACCGGCCCGATCTCAAGCTGCCCGAGCCGCAGGAGCGGCTGATCCTTGAGACGCTGGCCGCGAACCCGAACACCGTCGTCGTCGTGATCGGCAGCTACCCGTTCGCTCTGGGCCGGATCGCGGAGCTTGCGCCCGCCATTCTCTACTTCGCCCACGCCGGCCAGGAGCTCGGACGCGCGGTCGCAGGCACGCTGTTCGGGCGGTTCAACCCGGCGGGCCGTCTGGGCATGACCTGGTACCGTTCGGCCGACCAGTTGCCGGATATCATGGACTACGACATCATCAAGGGCAAGCGGACGTACCTCTACTTCGACGGCGAACCGCTCTATCCGTTCGGATACGGACTGTCGTATTCGCGTTTTGCATATGCGGATCTGGCACTGAGTGCGAACCGGATCGCGGAAGGCGGATCCGTCACGGTCGGGTTCACGGTGACGAACGTGTCGGAGGCGCACGGAGAGGAAGTGCCGCAGCTTTATGTCCGCATCGAGGGTTCCCGCGTCCGCCGGCCGCTCCGCCAGCTTGCCGGATTCACGAGGATCGCCCTGGCGCCGGGCGAATCGAAGCGGGTAGAGCTCGAACTGTCCGCGGACGAGCTGCGCTTCTGGGACGTGACGCGCTCCCGCTGGTGCCTGGAACGCAGTGTCTGCCGCGTCATGGTCGGCGCTTCGTCGGTCGACCTTCGGCTGGAAGGCGTGCTGGAGGTTGACGGCGAGGTTGTGCCTCCCCGCGATTTGCGGAAAGTGACACGGACGGTCCATTATGACGATTATTGCGGCGTGTTCATGGACGAATGCTCGGAGGGCGGCGACAGCGCTGCCGTTGCGGACGGCGGATGGATCCGCTTCGACGATGTGTCCGTTCCGGCCGGCGTCACCTTCTTCGAGCTTCGCGCCTGGAGCGCACAAGGCGCCGTGGCCGAAGTCCGGACGGGCGGACCGGACGGCGCCGCTGGCGGAAGCTGCCTCATCCCCGCCGGCCGCCGCCAGGAATGGGTGACCTGCCGCGGCGCGCTCGCGCTGCCGGAGGGGCGTTGCAGCCTGTGGATTCGCCTGACGGGCGAAGCCCGCCTGCAGTGGCTGCGAATCGGATAAAAAAAACTCCGTGACGGAGGTTGTCGGCAGTTCATATGCAACATTTCCAAAAAACAAAAAAATGGTCGGGACGACACGATTCGAACATGCGACCCCCTGGTCCCAAACCAGGTGCTCTACCAAGCTGAGCTACGTCCCGATGGAAAAGAAAGTGGCGTGCCCAGAGAGATTCGAACTCCCGACCTTTTGATTCGTAGTCAAACGCTCTATCCGGCTGAGCTATGGGCACGCGTAATGGAGCGGACGACGGGAATCGAACCCGCGACCCTCGCCTTGGCAAGGCGATGCTCTACCGCTGAGCCACGTCCGCATGTCGTTTCCATGCCCGTCATTTCTTCCGTGAATTCAGGGCACTCTAAGATTATACGCATTTCGTCCATCCGGGTCAAGGGGAACAAGGCGCCCAACGAAGGCACAGATTATTATTCACTCAGCGCCACCGTCGCCACGGCGATCGGTCCGTTCCTCGGCATCCAAATCGCACGCAGGCCTTCTTCCTCCTCTACGCGGTCGTCCTGCTCGTCGCGAGGCCGCTCGCCGGCAGGCTGCTCGACCGGAAGGGCGACAACGTCGTCATGGATCCGGCCATCCTGCTCTTCGCGGCGGGTCTGCTGGTCATCGGCCTGGCCCGCGCCGGTCGGACGCTGACGGCCGCCGGCGCGCTCGCCGCCCTCGGATTCGGCACGCTGATGTCCTCCGCGCAGGCGATTGCCGTCAAGATGTCGCCACGCCACCGCGTCGGACTGGCCACCTCAACCTTCTTCATCTTCCTGGATGGCGGCATGGGCATTGGTCCGTACCTGCTCGGTCACATGATCCCGCATGTGCATTACAGAGGCATGTACTTCCTGCTGGCCGCCGCCGTGCTGCTGTCCGTCGGCCTCTATCATGCGCTGCACGGCCGAATGGCGGCGTCAAGGGGGAAACGCCTGACCCGTCCGGCCAACCGGTCCGTCATGTGACGGACCGTGTCTCCTTCGCGGGCTTGACCGCCCTGATGACCGCGGAGACAACGCTGTTCTCGATTCCCGTCCCCGGCAGCCAGTCCCGGATGAACGCCCCCGACTCGGCCTTCGGCTCGATCGAGACACCATCAAATCCGCTGTCTTCAAGCATCCGGCGCAATTCGCCGATCGGCGACGCTCCCGAGACGCAAGCCGCATAGGCGTCCGGGTCATCCCGGATCTCCGGCGGCAGTTCCGCGACGCGCACAATGTCGGAAACGGCCAGCCTGCCGCCCGGTTTCAGCACGCGATACGCCTCCCGGAACACCTGCGCCTTGTCCGGCGACAGATTGATGACGCAGTTGGAAATGATCACGTCAACGGACTGATCGGCCACCGGCAGATGCTCGATTTCGCCCAGCCGGAATTCAACATGGTTGAAACCGCCCTTCGCCGCGTTCGCGCGGGCCCGGGCGACCATCTCCGGCGTCATGTCCACGCCGATGACGCGTCCCGCCTCCCCGACCTTGCGCGCGGCCAGAAAGCAATCGAATCCGGCGCCGCTGCCCAGATCGAGCACGATCTCGCCCGGCATGAGTTCTGCGATGGCTTGCGGATTGCCGCACCCGAGACCGAGGTTCGCGCCATCGGGCGCGGCGGAGAGCTCCTCTCCGGAATATCCCAATCTGGCCGAAAGATCATCCGCCGAACCGCAGCAAGCCGTCGTTCCGCATCCGCCGGCTGCCCGTTCGCCTGCCAGCGCAATTTCGCCGTACCGTCTTCGGACGTGTTGCCGGATGCGGTCCCCGCGGAGCAGCGGGTCATGATTGCGTTCGCTCATTCATCTTCCCACCTTCGCATTGGACTTCATATGGGAAGACGGAGCAACCCGCAAACTGACGCAACATCCGCCCGACCCGTCCGCATCAGGCACGGATGACGCATGCGCACGAAGGATTTTTCACCTGGTAATCGAGGACATTCCCGCGCGCATCCCATTCCACATCGCAACAGTCGAAGAGACGTTCCGCCAGCTTCCGCCTGCCGCGCTGCACCCGGGATCTTGCGCCGGAGGAGGAGATCCCCAGCCTGGCGCTCAGCGACTGCTGCGGCAGCCCGAGGACATCCGCCCATTCGACCGCTTCGCGGTATTTGTCCGGCAATTCGCGCAGCAGCTTTCGCAGACAGGCGCCGATCTCGTGGTTCAGGTTCGCCTCTTCTCCGTCCGTACGCGCCGCATATTCCGCCATCTCCCCGGTCAGCGGTTCGTTCGGTTTCTCCTTGCGGTAATGGTCGATGACGGCATGCCGGGCGATCCGGAACACCCAGGAACGGAGGCTTCGTTCCTCGCGCACGCCGTCCATTCCGGCCAGGATTTTCAGGAAAACCTCCTGCAGCACATCCTCGGCTTCGTGCGCGCTCCGGGTACGTCGGCGAATATATGATGCAAGTGGCTCGCGATAAGTGTCCCAAATCTGCGCAAAATCCATTCGCTCACGTCCTCCTGTTCGGACGCTGTCATGCGTCAAGCGGATAGGGCTTCGTATACGCACACCCGGTTCCGGCCTGTGCGCTTCGCCTCGTACAGCGCCTCATCGGAGCAGCGCAGCAGATCCTGAAGCGAATCGATGTCCTGCCCCGAATTTTCGGCCACCCCGAAACTCGACGTGATGCGGATGATGTGGCCGTCCACGTTGAGCGGCTGCGATGCGATCCGTTCGCGCAGCGTCTCGGCGAATCGCTTGCCGAACTCGGCCGTGCGCCCGTACAGGGCCAGCGCGAATTCTTCGCCGCCGTAACGCGCGAACAGCATGTCCTCTTCAAGGCTTGCGCCGATGATGCCTGCGACGTGGACAAGCGCCAAGTCCCCCGCATGGTGGCCGTATACGTCGTTGACTTTTTTGAAATGGTCGATGTCGAACAGGATCGTCGTAAAGGGCGCTTGCTCCCTGGCCGCCCGTTCAAACAACGCTTCGCACTGACTGAAGAAGGCGCGGCGGTTGTAGACCTGGGTGAGATCGTCGTAGTATGCGTGTGCTTCGAGCTTTTTCTGCATCTGCTTGAGTTCCGTGATGTCGGAGATGATCATGACCGTGCCCGGGATGCAGCGTCTCACGTTCTGCTGCAACGGCGAAATCCGGACCTGGTAGATCCGTTCTTCCCCGCCGTCCGCAACCACTTCCGGTTCCCGCGATCCCGGTTCGAGCTTCGGAACCGACGCGCTTGCGCCGAACATGGCGGCCCAGATGTCGCTGAGCGGTCGGCTCAGCATGTTCGGATCAAGTCCGCGGAACATGCGTCCGCAGCTCTCGTTGTACTCCACGAGCCTGCCCCGCTGGTCCAGCACGATGACGCCGTCGCTGATGCTGTGGAAGATCGTTTCCTTCGCGATCGGAATGATGGTCAGCAGCCGGGAAGATTCGATCGTCCACCACATCAGCAGCGCCGAAATGCCGCATACCATCGGCACGGGATCGTATCCTTCCGGCGTGGCGCCGACCAGATACATGAAGGATACCGTCATCGGGACCGCGTTCGCGAGCGCGATCGATATGAGCTGCGGCCGGTACGCCCGGTCCGTATCCCGCCACCGCGCGAGCATCAGCACGATGCTGCCGAGCAGGCAGACCAGGATGAAACAACCCATGATGATATAGAACGGACCGACTTCGATATCATTGTACGGCGCGCCTTTGATCGGATGAATGTTGTATACCTTGTAGTGCAAATGGTGCCGTTCGTTGGTCGCGTTGCTGATGAGGCTGAGCACGGGAATCGCGAGCCAGGCGGCGATCCGCAACGGCGACAACTTGTATCCAAGATATTGCAGTACAAACAACAGGCTGAAGGTCGGCGCGAACGGCATCCCGAAATACTGCATGACGCTCCAGAACCTGAGCTGCTCCAACGAGGAGGAAGTCAGGCTGAAGGCGTAAGCGAAGCAGTAAACAGCCATTGCCGCGACGCCCAATGTAAAGTATGTTGCAATTTTCCCGTAACTTTTCCGGTTGGCGATCACATACACGGCGAGCAGCATGTTCACGACACCGGATACGGATACGAGTGTCATATAGACGGTCAAGATGGAACTCACGATTGATTACCTCGGCTGTGTAAATTGGGGCGTCCGGCGGTAGCTGTTGGTCAGGGTGTGCGCCACGGAAAGCCGTACGGATCCCGTTTCGCCCGTTCGGCAACGATCGCGGGATCGTGCCCTTCCACCTGATGAAGGAAAGGAAAATCCTCCGGAGCAACGGCAAGTCTGGCGATCGGCCTGACGGCAACGGGGCTGGCCCATTGCATCACTTCCACCTGCATGCCCATCCATTCCATCGGTTCCTGCCGTTCGAAAGACTCGCGCGACAAAATATAAATCATGCCGTTTCTCCAGGGATGGTGCGGCAACGCATCACGGTCCACGGAGAAATAATAAAGATACTCGTAGCCTCCGCTTGCGGCATCCCGGACGCGGAAACAGCCGTTCAGCAGCGATGTGACACGTTCCCGATCCACAATGGCGAAATAAACAGGCCATATCCCGTCCGAAGCCGCATATACGGCGCGTCGGTTGCCGAACTCGTGCACGTCGTTCGATTGGCGCGGTTCGAAAACGGCAATTGAGGGATTGGCAGAACCGTGCAGAAGAACATGCTTGTTTACACAGCCAGTTGAGGAACGTCCATTTCGGCGCGCGGCGAGATCATAGACCAGTTCGGGAGCATCTTCCCGGCCGATCATCGCGGCATACAATCGCTCGAATTGGACGACATCATCGCCGCGAACGGACGGTCGACGCAAGAAAAAATCCGGAATGTGCAAGATCCCCGCCTCTTTTCTCCCGGCCGCATTGTCGAAGGGGTCGATTCTTGTCAGTCTATTCAGAAATATAGCAAGCGGAGCCGGATTTGAATAGTGCAAAAAGATGATTCGGGACTCTGGTCCGATGCTTTCGATTGAGACGAATTGCTCTCGGAACCGGAGTGCGGGCATTCGGGCAATCAAAAAGCCCTTCCCGAAGGAAGAGCTGGCTTTGTGGCGTATGGTGCGGTCGAGAGGACTTGAACCTCCACGGTATTGCTACCACTAGAACCTGAATCTAGCGCGTCTGCCAATTCCGCCACGACCGCGTCTGATGGAGATGGTGCGGTTGAGAGGACTCGAACCTCCACGGGCGAAGCCCACTACCCCCTCAAGATAGCGTGTCTGCCAATTCCACCACAACCGCATGTTGGATATGGTTGCGGGGGCAGGATTTGAACCTGCGGCCTTCGGGTTATGAGCCCGACGAGCTACCGGACTGCTCCACCCCGCGATATGAAGTTTCAGAGTGCCTTGCACCCTGAAAACCGGATGCGAATGAAACAATCAAGCTGATGCGTATAGGATAAGCCCTCGACCGATTAGTATTCGTCAGCTTCACGCGTTGCCGCGCTTCCACCCCGAACCTATCAACCT